>Ga0058702_10000066_pt1 | contig 116162 bp, 118 predicted proteins | sample AgamicOrSfe_FD_83781 | JGI IMG/M metagenome (GOLD analysis project Ga0058702, IMG submission 83781) | Agave microbial communities from Guanajuato, Mexico - Or.Sf.e | ecosystem: Host-associated > Plants > Phyllosphere > Phylloplane/Leaf | place: Guanajuato, Mexico | collected 2012-05-30 | reverse complement strand
GGGCTCAAGATGGAGGGATGGGGGATTACCGGACAAGTCATGACTTCTCGAATCTGCCCACTTGCCGTGTCTTGACTACCTTATCATCGAGGCCGAAGACGACATGGATGCGGGACTAGACGCGCAGTAACGTTACCAGAGCGGAAATGGTACGCAGCCGATTCTACTTGAAACCCCGCACCTTGTGCACTGTTGTTTGGCGATTATGGTAGCAGTCCGTTTCTCGTCTGTCTTTTCGGCAGTTGATGCAGGCCATCTATCGCGGTCTCCACCTTTCCATCGCGCCCCACCACAGCTCTTTGGGTTGGATCATCACCTGTCCAAGCCCATAAAGTGCTGACCGGCCATCAGTCGGACCACTGTACGGCTTTCCCCCCGGTAAGGCGTTTCGGGATTTATACATTGTTCATCGACTTGTCCCCCCTTCTTCTGCTTCTTCATCAACATACCATCCTCATATCGTGAGCTTCTCATCTTGTCCCCGTGATATTCGTGCTCGAGAATACCTTACACCCGCCTTCAAGATGGTCTCTCAGACAGTCCAGAAGCTCAAGAACCCGGAAGAGTACCAGAAGATCTTCCAGTACGACTATATCATTGTCTTCATCTAGCTCGTAGCTTACAAGTCTTCCAGCTGGGCCGAAACGCAACAAGATGGCAAAATCCCAACCTTTGCCGTGAGAAAGAATGATCCGTACCAGGTAAGATATCTCGATCGAAGCAACGATATATTGCTAACGACAACGTCCAGTACCAAGCTGGTTTTGGTAACACGTACGCCCCCCAAAAGGTACACTGCCCTGGACCACGACTGACCGGATTATAGCTTTGAATCGGAGGCGGTACCAGGTACTATTCCCCGAGGACAAAACAGCCCAAGGAATGTCCGCTTCGGCCTCTATGCTGAGCAGATGACGGCAACCGCATTCGTTGCCCCTCGCCACATGAACAAGAAGGCATGGTTGTACCGCGCTAGGCCAGCTGTTGCTCACCAAGGCTTCGTATGTTGGATGACCAGAGTCGACAACATCGCAACGACTGACTGATCTTCAGACCTCGCTTCCCGACAACAAGAACACAGAGTCCAACTTCCTCCCAATGAACCCTCGAGTGCATCTCTCGGCTACCCAGCTAGCATGGACCCCGTTCAACATCCCTTCAGAACCACATGACTTTGTTGCTGGCCTCGCGACTATCGCTGGTTCCGGTGAGCCCACTCTTCGCGAAGGAATAGCGACCCACGTTTTCACCGCCAACAAGTCTATGGAGAAGAAGGCTTTCGTCAACTCCGATGGTGATTTCCTCATCGTAGCCCAGGAAGGAAACCTCGACATCCAGACTGAGTTCGGCAAGCTCTACGTCCAGCCGGGTGAGATCTGTGTCATCCAGCGCGGCCAGCGATTCCGTGTCTCTGTCGAAGGACCAACCAGAGGTTACATTCTCGAGATCTGGGGCAGCAACTTTGAACTTCCAGAACTCGGTCCCCTGGGTGCAAACGGTCTCTCCAACCCACGAGACTTCCTCAGCCCTGTCGCTTACTACGAAGTGACCAAGGACGACCCATGGGAGATTGTCTACAAGCTCGGTGGCAAGTTCTTCCAGAGCGCACAGAGGCATTGTCCTTTCGATGTCATTGCGTGGCACGGCAACTATGTGAGATTGTCCTACCCAGCTTCTCCACCCTTGTACGGATACTAACGACTACAGGTTCCATACAAATACGACCTGACCAAATTCGTCAACGTCGGTTCCATCTCAGTGGACCACATCGACCCGTCAATCTTCTGCGTCCTGACCGCCAAATCCCGCGACCCAACCGCGCCCCTCGCCGACTTTCTCATCTTCTCTCCCCGCTGGGACGTCGCCTCGCACACCTACCGCCCACCATACTACCACCGGAACGCCGCGTCCGAGCTCATGGGCCTGATCTACGGCGCCTACGGCGGACGCTCCGACGAGTTCCAACCAGGCGGCGTGAGTTTCGAGTGCGGCATGGTGCCACACGGCGTGGCGTACGAGGAATTCAAGGCCGCGAGCACCGCGCCGCCGCCGGAGATGCGCATCTCCGAGGGCTCGGTCGCGTTCATGTTCGAGTCGGCCAGGATGTTCACCATCACTGATTGGGCGATGCAGAGCGAGAATATCCACGAGCACGACCCCAAGATGTGGGATGATCTGGTTGATAACTTTAGTGATCACAAGGATGAGGTTGATGAGATCTTGAAGCGGGTTGGGAAGATGAGTGTTAGTGGAACGAATGTTCAGAATGGTGTCAACGGTGCTCATTGAGGGGTTAGATGTACACTCTTCGTCATTCGAGCCGTGATTATGAAATTTTACTTCCAAGTCCTAGGTGATGCCATCGCTGTATCAGATTGTCCTTACACCTCGCCAGACATAACGTTGCATAAGCGTTTGAAGGTTCAGTGCACATTTTAAGTACTGCACTCGCCTTTCTGTAATCATCAACTCAGTCGCATTCAAGCCAGCTGGTCCCAATGCGATCAAGCAGTTTCAGTGGCATTTGAGTTTCCATCACAACCCGCTGTACTACTCGTTGGAATTGGGTATCGTGCTATAAAAGAACATATAATCATGATCATCATCCCCGAACGCACGCCAAACGCCTCGCTAGATTCCGAAGCACAACACTTCAGATCCGACAGCAACTATCTGATTCCGTTCTTCAGTCGGAGGCCCTCATCCCTCATCAGCCAGCAGCAGTCCGGCGATGAACCTCAGATCCCAAGCTCCGGGCTTTGCTTCGACGTCGTTGCCAAGATCCCTGGCAGTGCGCAGATCCTGCGCCATGGCACCTGTGCCCTGTAGCCATTGCGCCATGTAAACCTGTTGTACATCGACGTGATCTGGATGGGAGCCATCCGTCGGTATCTCGATCGGGTTGGCCTTGCTGTCGGTGATGACAGCCATGCAACCGTCTTCGCGAACATAAGTGCGGGGTGGTAGACCACGCAGACGCAGCAGGAGGTGCAGGAGGTTGGCGAACGAGGCGCCCTGAGGCCAGAATGCTGATGGAGGAGCGTCAAGCGGCCAGTCTACTGGTGTGTGACCGGTGGATTCTGAGTCGTTGTTCTTGATGTCGCCTTCTTGTGACGGAGAGACATCGAAGGACTTGTAAAGAAGTGACATGCGCTCTATGCAGTTCAATAGGATGACCGACACGAGAAAGGTGATGAACGCTGCTGTCTGCTGACGCGCGAGGAGTCGACGTTCAAGCTCTGCTACAACAGCTTTGCCTTGCGTTGCGCAGTAGCGTTCTGTCGCGTCCAAGAGCTGTGAGCGGATCAGGTCGTAATCTGTGCGATCAGAACTGATGATATGAGGACCCGGCTCGGTGGTCTCGGGCTCGTAAGCAGCCTTCTTCTCGGTATTGAGATGAATGTTCCAGCGTGATTCAGCGGAGGTAGCGAGAACGTTGGTCGCTGTCCAGAGGTTGATCGCTTTGGCCAGTAGAATGTCGCCTTGTTCTGAGATCAACCTGGTCGCGGTCTTCAACGTCGATTTGAGAAAATGCAAGGGCTCATGGTCGATGAATTTGTCCGTCTCATCAACCAAATAGCGCTCAAGCTTGGTCGTCATATCGTCGGCTTCAAAGTCGATCATGAACAAGGTGTTTTGAAGGTCGGCGTCTTTCACGCCTTCTTCCACTTGACCGGACATGCCGTCTTGTTGTACCGCAGACATGGGCTTGAAGCTCACATATACCTTGTCGTTAGGGAAAAGTGTTGCCTCAATACGACCGTTTGGTCTTTGTAACAATCTTCCGCTCATGGCAAGATTGACCTTGTGATGCGCTTTCGAGTAGAACAATTTCTTGTTGTACAGGCTAAACTCATCAGCAAGGCGAGTGCGAACACAAGCATTCTTCCACAGACGGGCAGACTCGATGGTTCGACAAGTGGTGCATGGAGTGTCACCGGAGCATGGCTTTTTCAGCATGCGGCAACGAAGACATGCTCCCAACTTGCGAATACCGCCAACCTCTTTACGTCTTTCTTCGGTGAATCTGCTGCGCTGCTGCCTTTTGCCCTTTTGTAGCAGGCCGTATCCACGAAATGCGGACGAGAAGTGGTGGTAAGGACCGTCTGTCTGGCCGTTGTTGTCCGATTGCATGGCAGATGCAAGAATCTGCATATCGTGGTCGTGATCGTGATCTTGTATCGGGTTCGTCGCGTTGTGTAGGCCGTTCTGATCTTGTAGCTGCGGGTCGAGATTGACATCGGCGGATACTGGTCGTTCAGCGATAGGTGCCTGCATCTGCTCTACTGACACTGCGCCGGCATGAACACTCGTATTTGAATTATAGTCTTGATTCGGTGCATTCAACTGGTTTGCTGCAGATGCTGTCTGTACCAAAGGCGACACTCGGTCGTCGGCAGACACTTGAGGAGGGTTGTGGGAGGTGTCGCTCTCTTGAAATCCATCTTCTCCGCCGTCACCACCTTGCTCAGTCAACTGCTGCTGTAGTTGAGCAAACAACCCATCGGTATCATGGTGCATATCTTGCGATGAATGGTAAACCATCATTCCTCCGTACTGCTGTGAATTATGTTGTGACAAATCGAGATGATGACGGGAGGCATCGGCGAGACGTGAGGCCTCGGCCAAGGTGTCCAATGCTGATGGCTCACGGTGGAGGGAAGCCAGATCGGATGCACCACTGTCAATGACTTGGGTGAACTGCGAGAATCCATGGTCTTGTTGTCCTTGGGCCTGAAGATTTGCCGATTCCTGCGCTCTGGTGTAGGCTCGTTGTCGATCGTCCTCGGTGATGTTGGGACACTTGTCGAAGAGATGGCGATTCAGGCTGTCTGGCCGACCTTTCGGAAACTGTAGACAGGTCAACACCCTAGTTCGACATATATCCTCGACTGATACAACACTCACGATTTGACCGCATTGCTTGCAAGTGTGCGAATACCGATTACTTTGATCTTCCAGTTTCGGCCCTCGAATGAAGAATTCGTTGATGAGGGGGTTGGGTTTGCGACCCATGGCGCGGATAGTATGCTTGCGCGCCTGTGGACGCGCCCACGAAGGGGTACTGTATAGCTCGAGAGTTTGAGACGTGAACGATGTTGATGGTGAGAAAGGCGGTGTGTTGCGAGTCGCTGTGTCGAGGTTGACCAACAAATTTCTGCCGCCGATGACGTCGCGGTTCGGATGAGGCGGGCCGTCGGCCGAACTCTGAATCCATCGGAGGGCCAGGCACTTCCAATCGGACGACAACGAAATGGTTTATACCATGTAATAACACAACAAATGATCAGACATCTGGTCTGCCACGCAGGTGTTCACATTTTCCAATACACGACGGTCGCTCACGCCATGGAGATTGCGTTGAGAACCGCTCCTAACTCCTGCTACCTTGGACTAAAAGTGCTCGAACCACCGCCGACATGATCTGGTATTTATTGTCTCCTTTGAGGGGGTTCGTAATCTGTCGAATATTATTAAAGCGCATACTGACCTGTCACAGAACTTCAGATCCGCCTCTGCTGCCTGCCGATCACCCGGTCCGTCGTGCTTTCTATCGCCATGGCACCACTACTGCTCGACATTGGCTTCTGGCCATGCTGGTCGCTGTTGTCATTGGTGTCATCTTTACCTATCCTGTACTCTTCCTGCCCGACTTTGCTAGCAGTGGAATCAGCGTTCTGCCACACCATGTATGGACAGGATCCAGCTCATTTGAGAGTCAGCCAAACAAGCAACCTGACCTCGAGATGCGACAGATTTGGTTCCAAGGCAGCTACATGCAAGCTCTAAACAAGTCGACCCTCATCAAAGCACTCGAAGTTCAGAGAAGTATCCTGGGCGAAGTGTCTCCGAACACTCATCTCGCTGAGTCGACCTGGGGATTTCAATCACCATCATTGTATTGGAACAGTTCGGATACCCTGCTCGCGAACGATGATGATATCTTAGATACGATCAACTCCCAACCCCAGGAGACTTCTTTCCTCAATTTTACGTTGCGGCCTTTGTCTGTCTTTGCTGGAAAGTCTTATGCAAGCTCCAAGCTGATCGCCGCTGATGCTCTGGTCCTCACATTGTACAATTGTCTGAACGATAGTATGGGTTCAATATGGCAGTCCAACATCGAAAATGTTGTTCGAGACCCTCCGAACTTGTGGCACGTTGATAACGGAGAAGCCGCAACAGCCAGTGGTAGAGTCTATGAGTATCGCTTCCAGCCTCTGAGCTTCCGTCAAAATTCTGCTCTGGCTTTGGCTTACGGCTTCATGGGTCTCTATGTATACGCCAGTCTCCGTAGGCTGAAGGCATTTCGCAGTCGCTTCGGGTTGGTTGTGACCGCAATCACACAGATGACCACATCTATTCTTGCAAGCTTCACAATTTGCGGACTTTTGAAGATCAACCTCGCGCAGATACCGCAGGAGGCCTACCCATTCGTGGTGTTAACCATCGGACTGGAGAATATCTTCCGACTGATTAATGCTGTTCTAGCGTATCCGCCGGAAATGCCGCCTCAGCAGCGCATTGCGAACGGCCTCGGCGACATTGGGCATTCTTCACTCGTTTCCGCTGCTCAGAACCTTCTCATTCTCTGGTTGCTCTCGCTTGTCGTATCTCCTGGGGTGTCTGCCTTCTGCGCATTCGCTGCAGTAGCATTACTCTTCGACTTTTTCTTCTTCATTACCTTTTTCGTCGCAGTCCTTAATGTTGATATTCGTCGATTGGAACTGCAAGACTCGATCACAAGGTCACGATCACGATCACCGAAAGATGCGAAGAAAGCCTCTGGACGACCTTCCTGGCTTGACGCGTTGGCGCAAGGTCGTGTGCCGTTCAGTACGCGAACGGCTGGATCTGTGGTAACTTTTACCTTTGTGCTAGCTCTTAATTGGCACTTTTCGGATTACAGCCTGTCGGCTTTACGTCGAAAGTCGTGGTCTGCCTTGACGGACAGCGAGACATTCACAGCGGTCGAGCCTCCGCCGCCGCCGACAGATCAAAGTAATTATCCATCGTCACGGGTCCGAATGCAGGACTACGATGATGCTCTCCATTTCATGAGTATTGTCAATCCTGGACCACAGTCTTTCACGGCAAGAGTCTTCAGTCCATTGATTATGGTCTTGAGCGAGGCCGATCGAAGCGGTGTCCCTTTGGACAGGTACGGCTGGTTGTCCGCTGTGCGCAATTTAGCCATGCATCATGTTTATCCATTTGCTCTGGTCGTGGTCTTTGTGGTTGCGTTTGTCACTGCACTGATGAACTTTTTGCTCTGGAACGAACGTGTGGATGATGGCGAAAAGGAAAACATAGTACCCGAAAGCGGACCGCTCACTATTCAAAAAATTTCGACAAGCCACAAGCTTGACATAGCGATGTTGGCCAACAGCAGTGGGCATCATTTACTGTCTGCGGGTCTTGACAGAAACATATGCTTAACGGTGTACGACAAGGCGACTCAGAGCTACGTTCAGATGCAGGTTGCTGCTAGAATTGAGGATGATCCAAAGCTCATTGTCAAGTGGCCGGTGACAGCCTGTGTCCTTGATGACGAGAGTGAAAATCTAGCGATTCTCGGGGGTGATCGCAAAATTCTGATCGGGAATCTTGGCGATGGTATGCTCACCCGATCGATCAACGAATTTGCGTCGCAGTCAGCGGAGCTACCCGTACTTCTCGAACTCGTCAACAAAAGTGCTCGTTCAAAGGACGGTAGGAGTCTTGTTGCGGTTAGTGCTGAGGGTATTTTGTTCGACTGTTCGGTCGCGCAGAACACGACGACCACAGAGCGACTTGTCGAAGGAGATGACACGGTCTTGGCTGCGTGTATCGTACATGCATCAGATGGAGCAGTCATTGCGACAGCTCTCACGGCTTCCGGTGTTCTTAGCTGTCGCCTGTGGAACTCGACAACAAGAGTGTGGTCGGCCTGCAATCCCGCCCCTGCAACGTCAATCCTGGATGAGACGGCGGCATTGGATGCTACACTTTATTCACTGACAAGTGCGGGCCTTGTAATGCTGTGTACGGAGAACGAGGTGCGACTGATTGATCCTGTCGACATGAAGAACACTCTGGTAGTGCCAGTCATTGGTGCCAAACCTCGATCATTTCGCTTTTTGCATGCCAGTCTTGAGAACTGTCCGGAGTGCAGTGGTCTAGCGACTAAAAGCTTTGCCATAGCATACACCGAGGAGCATACAGGAGACTGTGTTCTGACGTCCTACACAGCCGTCGATGCAGACAACGGCCTGATCTGTCTCCTTGCGAAGAAAGAGGGATGTCAAGACATGACAAACGCTGCTGCATCGGAACACAGAATCAAGTCTCCAGGAATGTGGGAGACTACCAGATCTCAAGTCATCGCTGGAGTTCGTCGATCTACCTCTTCACAAAATTTGGAGAGTGTCGTAGACAACGACATCACGCAAGCTACGTCACTTCGAAGACGTCGCAAAATAATTTGTGAACAAGAGGAGACCTCCCGAGACGCTGATGATTGGGAGGCGTACATCATGACGATGAATGGAGAGGTCCACTGCATGCCGTTGCCCATATCGTCAGAATCAGACACTCAGCTCCTTGCATCAGAGCCTGGGCCATTATGTCGGGTAGGGCCAAACTCGGTCGGCATCGCGATGGGAAACGTTGTCTACACGATCACCGCAGGGTTCGAAAATGGTACCGCTGAGATGGATCTCAAGAGAACATCGAGCAGCGCGTCGGCATCTGTACCTACCAGGCGGAAACCGAGAAAATCACAATGAGCCCTTTATGTGTCCATGTACGCCCCAATCGCTGTAGAGAGATATTCCATAACTGATGAAATATATCAAACTTACTAGGACGATTTGAACGAGCTGCGAACGTGAGGTGCGGTACAGCCAGACTTCGGCCAAAGACCCGCTCCCTCCGTGCGAAGCTTCGAGCCAAACAATGCCAATCCACTTTGACATGAGAATCACGTGCAGGTGCGATTGGGTTCAGGGTCTTTCCACTTTTTCTGCATGAAACCGAAGCGTAAGCAACGATTCATTTTCGATATGATAATCATCCATATTCAAGCGTCAATTATCAAGATCTTCCTGCTAGACACGTAGAGGGCGTATTGGCAAGACCACCCGAAAGCAGCCTTCACAGACGACAGCAGAATCGCTCGCTCATTGACACGCGCATGACCTCGAAACAGGCTCCTCCGTGAAACAGACTATCGAACGTTGGGTATCGAAATGACCAGAAAGATTTTCGCGACCGAATTCTCTGCACTGCGCCTGAACTACAGACCCCTCAATAGCCGATGCAACCGCCTGACTCATCGTCTCGGACAGTCGCGACTCAGTCGGGCCCACCTCGCCGTGCCCGCGTCACATCCTACTCGTACCTTTCAAGAGTACGCTCGGACCTCGCCCGCAGCGTCAGCCTGCCTGGCTGCTCTATTGTCCATACTGGCTTGCGCGAGATGATCAGACTGGCTCCTAGCCTTTTGCGCGTCCAGTTGCTTGCCCAATTTTCCTTTGCCCTGCTTAGCTTGCGCGCGTTCCTAGTCCCTGGTGTCAGTCGCGAATTGCCGATCAATCAAGAGGCCGTTTTCTGTCAAGAAACTTTTTCTGCACTGTCAAGAAACTTTCTGCACTGTTAGAAAACTTTTTGCAGACTAGGGCGAACAGAGCAGCAAAAGTTTCAGATCCAGGCAGTCATGACCATAGGAGGGCGGTGAGAGGGAAGAGCAGGTTCTGTTCTACGCACCTCTGCTGCGCGTGCAGCTGCGCCTTTAGGGTCGTCGGAGCTGCGATCAGGGCCCGCTCCAAGTGTTCGGCCTTGAGATGCTGGGATCGTTGCGGATGAGGGCTTCGCGGTCGTTGGCGCGCTGCCCACCGTACGTCCAGGCCCTTCAAATCGATCACCAGACGAGGAAGACGATTTTCCAAAGCAGTTTCCCATCGCCCTTTACAGCAAACTTTCGATAAGTATAAGCGGTAGGTCAGGAGGTAGGCAATTTTCACTTCAATTTTTTTTCATCCAATAAAGAATAAAATTTGCTCGCTATATTGGAAAGCAGATGTAAGAGATACAGAGTGAAGTGAGGTTTAAGTTGTGGAGGCGAGCCTCATCTGGTGGGGCTTGGAAACGGAGACCCACACTAAAATCCAATTCGTCTTAGCGCAGGCACCTTGATGTATCGCGGCCCCGGCGGAGTTTCCTCCCCTCGCCTGACCTACACCATAACGAGATATCAAACGGACTCACTCGGGAAAAACTGCTATTCACAGACATACGCTCTTTGAGGTCGTTAGGGCTCTCGACACACGAACTGGATGCACTGTCGCTACGAGGAGGTTCATATTCGCTGTGTCAGGAATCAGAAAGAATTGAGTAACAAAATTCATATCATCTGATCAGTTTCAATCACTCCGCAGAGTCCGTTTCTGTTCTTCTGCACCTGTTTCCTATCAAGCTCTAACCTGGAGGCCCGCTCAGCTCTCTGAGTCCGACGACGTATGACAGGATACGGCCCTCGCGCTCGGTATTCGCTCACCATATGATTGCTGCGCTTTGGAAAAGTCTTCGCAAATTTCAGGAGATCACAAGCCAATAGACCCACAGCAGCCTACTGAGAAGGCTGCCTACAGACCCATAGGAGCCTACTGAGGAGGCTGTGTGGAAAAGTTAGACTTTATTGCCTACGGTCTCAGATTCTGCCAGCGATGTGGTCCTCAAATGCGCTCAGGGAAGAGCCCCTGGTCTATAAAGGGAGCGACTATCCTCCCTCTCTGGCCACAGATTCATCCCATCTTGATCCCATCTTCTGCTGCGATCCTGCCTGCTTACAACTCTGCTCTCTTGACTGCCCATCTTCCTGCACTCAAGACACCACAACACCTTGCACAATTGCAGACTGTCAGCACGACTGTTCAGATCCCTTCTGCACCACATACGACCCCTGCATCGACGACTGCCTTTCGGACTGCTCCGACCACTGCATCGTCGACTGCGACGACAACTGCTCTGAGATCTGCACAGCAGACTGCACCGAGCCCAGCTGCAAGGAGCTACACTGCACCCAGTCACAGTGCACCGACACGCCCTGCAGCTCATACAATTCATCACACACCTCGCTGGACCACAAGATGGACCCATACCAGCAGACCAACCCGGGCAACCTATTCCAGGTCCCTCCTCACTTCGACTTCTCGGCCATGTCACAGGCCGAGGCTAACCTTGATTTCCATCTGGCCAACTACCAGGCCAACAACATGTCCATGTCACAGGACATCCCGCAGGCCACCATCCCGGCCTACAACCAGGCCATGTCACAGGCCATTCAGCAGTCCAGCAACGAGGCCGTCAACTCGGTCGAGCCTCAGACCAACCAGCTGGCCAATCAGCAGCGCTACAAGCCTTGCGGATGCTCAGACCTTGGTGAGAACGGCACCTGCGGCTTTGTCTACACCAGCCCCAAGAACGCCAGGGAGCACTACGACCAGGCCCACTTGCCTTACCTGGTGGTGTCCTACGTCGACGGGAAGAACTTGAAGAAGTTCAAGTGTCCTTGGCCCAACTGCGGCCACTCCTCTCCCAAGGCCCAGATGTACCGCCACTTCATCGCCCACGGCTACCCAAAGGAGCACGAGTGCGAGTACTGCGGCAAGGCCCACGGCACGGCCCAGCAACTGGAAAACCACGAGCGCACGCACACCGGCGACAAGCCCAAGAAGTGCGAGCACTGCGACTACGCCGCCGCCACCCAGCATCTGCTCAAGGAGCACATCGAGACCGAGCACAAGGGTGAGTCCCACCAGTGCCTGTCGTGCGGCCAGGCCATTGCTGGCCGCACCAACTTCAACCACCACGTGGCCACCTTCCACGCCAAGGGGGTCAAGTGTCCCAACACACGGTGCACGGCCCGCAACCGCTGCTCCTACAAGATGTGGGCGCACTTCTTGATGCAGCGGGAGGCGGGCGAGCACGACTGCGGCACGGACTTGCTCGACGACGACGAGTCGTTCAGGAACTGGTGGGAGTTGGCGGAGGAGGCGGTCAAGACCTTGGACCCGACGTACGAGGCCTGGGTGGTCAAGATGGAGGGCAAGAGCCGCACCAAGGCGGTCAAGAACAAGGTGCGCACGGAGGAGAAGAAGAGGAAGGCGTCGGCCGAGGTCGACAATGGAGCGGCTTCGAGGAAGCGCGCCCGGCCTGCCGAGGACGAGGACGCCTCTGGCGCGGCCAAGGCGAAGAAGAGGAATCTGGCGACGAGGAAGATTAAGGAGGTGTCCCGCCGCGACCCCAATCCGCGGGTGAGGCAGGTGATCTCCTCGTCGCCGTCGATGGAGGCATCGGAGCAGGCATCGGAGGAGTAGTCGGCCGCCAAATTGTTTGATAGCGTTCTGGGGGTTTTCTGTTTGGCGTTGGGGTGTTATTGTCGTCTCGCTACGGCTTGAGACTTATTGAATGCATCTGCTTTTGCTATCCAAATACCCGTGCCATTGTTGTGTTGTGAGCCTACTGTGTAATGCGACAGTCCCCTGTCATTGTGATGTCCTCCTTGTATCTGTCCCTTTATATACAACTCCGATAGTCGTCTGTGAGCCTACTGTGTAATGCTACAGTCCCTTGTCATCGTCATGTCCCCCTCGTATCTGTCCCTTCGTCTACAACCCCTGTCGTCGTCTGTGAGCCTACTGTGTAATGCTACAGCGCCTTATGAGCAGAGTATCCTGATTCCAGTCACACAGTCATAAATTGGTATTACAATGCGCAAGGTATGACAGCCACGGTCAGAAGACAAATATTCGTACATTTGATGTTCGCTATTTACTGATTGCTAACCAGTTTGTCACACAGCCGCCTCGGCCGCCTTCAGCGCACCCACGACGGAAAAGCACAGCAACGGTGAAATGACATACGACACGGTCAAAAACTTTGCAATGCTCATCTTCTCGTCCTCGGTTGCGCCGTTCACGTCCGCCAAAGCGGTCAACTTCAGTGCTGGTGGTCCCGCAGGCATCAGCATCATGGTGAACCAGAGGATCGGGTCGTCACTGAGGACGTTTGTCTTTTTGGCTAGCACCCAGATGAGCGGGATGCTGATCAGCGGCCAAAGAATGAACCTCACAATGGTGACGGAAATCATCGGGACCAGAGGTACGGAGCCGCTCTTCTCCCCCTTTTTCATCTTCAACAGCGACTGCGAAAGCTTGACGCCTACGACGACGACCTGCAGAGACGCGAAGAGGGAGCCGATGTTCTTGATCGAAGCTTGAAGCCACGCGTTGAGGTAGCCGCCCTCTTGCTGCGATGAGAAGAAGAGCTTGTGGAGTGGAGGAGTCAAACCGAGGAGAGCACCGATGAGAGCGCCGACAAGAGGTGGGTTCCAGAACTGATAGGCGAAATCGAGTGTGCTCTGGAGCCATGGGGGAAACTTTGACCAAAGACGACCGCCATGGTGAGAGGCTTTGCGCTGAGCGCGGACGCCTTGTCTGACGGCGCCGTTTGGGAGGAGAGAGTCCTGTTCGGTCGCTTCTGTCTCCTCCTCGAGGGTTCTGGATTCGCCCTCGCCTCGCTCAGCATCCTGTTGACCATCATCACCCTCATTCTCCTCATCATTGTCTTCCTTCTCGTCTGGTGCATCTTCATTTTGCCCGTTGAGCAGTTTCGGACCAAGAGCGAACGTGAGAGAGTTGCCGATCATGGCATTGACGAGAAAGTAGGACTTGGCGCGATCAAGGACATCGGAAGAAGAGTCGAGAGTGTCCAAGACGCCCGTGGCTTGGAGCGACTGCACGAGGAGCAAAGGCAGCGCGGTAGTATTGTTGAAAGCAATTGCTGGCGTCACCCAATCTGGAAATTTGAAGTACTTGGTGAGAAGGATACCGAGTCCCATCGAGGAGAGGTTGTAGAACAGCGACCAGATGACGATTGGAACATAGCGAATGCTCTAAAAGAGTGTTGGACTGGTTGACGTCTGTTTTTGATTCTTTAACTTACAGTATCGAGATGCAGCTGAGAGCCGACATTGGTGATCAACAAGGCTGGCAGGAACAGTCGTACACAGGCTTTCGATATGTCCTTTGCAGAGGCTTCGGAGATGAGCTTGAATTGAGCAGCCAGTACACCGTAGAAAATGGTGAGTAGCACTGCAACTGAAGCTTGGAGAGCACCAAGGAAAGGCACGATGTACTCCTGTGCACCCATCGTGACGAGTGTGACGGTCACAGGGTTATCTCGAGAAACAGACTGAACGCAGAAGCTGTAACGTTAGATCGATTCCTTTATCTCGTGCAGCACGCGACAGAAGGAAAGATTGGCTGGGAGAGTGACAGGGAAATCGGTAGGGTTTCCTCTAGACAACATTGAATGCAGGGAACCTGAACCTGCTTCCATCCACGCTATATCCCTTGCAGTCTACGTCATTCTCCTCGAAGATAAGGAATTGTGGAAGACGATAAGCGTTTAGCCTGCAGGACATACGAAATGCGCACAGAAACAGTGACGACGTCGCGGTGCCTGAAGATCATTCTTGATTTAAATTTCCAGTCAAATACAAGTAGAGTTCAGATGATGAAGCTTGAATTGCGTCTATCCTATATCGTGATTTGCATACTAGAAACATACACCGGCTTCTCTTCCAGCACCGGCTTTTTCAGACCCATTCCGGAGAGCTAATTGATATGCACAATAAATACAGTAGTGAGCACCCCGTCAGCGTTACTCGCTGAGCACCGCATTCCTCCTGTGATGAACAAAAGAAACCCGCCCGGCTCGGCCATGGTATACGGCACACCGCCCCCTAGAAAGACCCAGAAAGCCCTCTGTCGATACCGACAGCCTGACACCAGTGAAAATTCAAAACACCAGCATCATTCTTCGTATTCCGATCATTCTGTAGAGGTCGCTGCCTCATCGCTATGAAAACGGGGAGAAGAAGTCGGCTCATGGCCGTACACCTCGCGATAGTCCTTGATATATTGCTCACGCTGGCGCTGATTTTCATCCATGTATTTCTGTTCGATTGCGTTAGAAAGTTGTTACTGCAAGACTCGACTCGTCGCACTCACCTGCTTCTCCGACTCGCCCAGGGAGTTCCACTCTTGGCCGATCAGCTTGGCAGCCTCTTTGAAGTGAATGTTTTTAAAGTCGCCAGAGTTGAATCGCTCGACGTTGAAAATCGTATAGGGAGTGATTGGACGAGAGACCTGACGCTCGTCTTGGATGGCCTTCCATTTTGATTCTTGTCCCTTTCGAGTCGTCTCCCTGGACCGAAGTTTTGTTCGTGCGGCGTTGGCAGTACGGATCTGCTCGGGCGTGTACTGCTGCACGTAGTCACTGTACTGCTGCTTGTCCGTTTTGATCGCCTGGTTAGCGAGATGATTGTAATGCTTATCAAAACGTTAGTACTGCACACTGAGAGAATGGCAAGCGCTTGTACTGACCTCGAGCTGGACAGGAGTCAATTGCTTCCACTCCTCTGCCGACTCAGAGAGGGCTTTCTTCTGGTCCTTGTTGTCTGCTTTGTCCTTTAACTTCTCCTTTAGGACTTCTCCGGTGAAAATGTTGTATGAGGTTCTTCGTGGGGTCCTTGGTGGGCTAAGCGCCACTTCCTTGAGCTCTTTCAGCTCTTGGGCATCCTGTGTTTTCTTGAGTTGCGCCTTTCGCCTTTCCGACAGAGCCTTTGTAATTGTCTTCTTTGCGGCCTCGCGCTCTTTGCGTGCCTTTTCGCGTGACTTCTTGAGAACGGCGCGCTCCTTTTCTTTCTGCTTCCTCGCCGCTAGTCGTGCTGCGCGTTCCTGATCCTTTTGCTTCTTCTTCTCCGCCGTTGCTTTCTTGGCTGCCTCCTTTGCTTCTCTCGCAGCTTTGGCCTCGGCCGACTCCTCCTTTGGTGCCTTTACTGCTCTGGATTTGGTCGACTTTTCCTTTGGCGCCTTGACGGCTTTGGGTTCGGTCGACTCATCGGAAGTCGCAACTTTGGTCTTGCGCGGGCGTGATTTGCGGCTAGACTCCTCGATCGAGCCTTTCTTGGGTCGGCCGGGTGTGGCATATGACCGCTGTGATTCCACGATGACATTGCCACGCGACAAGAGAGCTACGTTGGTAGAAGTTGCAAGACGATATGGCAATGATGCTGAGAAACGCGTCGCAGGAAGGGCGGTACCAACCGCGAAGCGGAAGGCCACCTTTTGAGCGAATAACATAATTTCGCGTCAATGGCGTATTCGACTCAGATCGTTGACTCAGAAGTGACAAGATTGGCAAATGCGACGTGTGGGAGTGTGATCCAAGTGCCTGGTGTTTGTAACCAAGTGGAGGAAACGAGCTGGAGCGAGCACCTGCCCTGCAGTCTCAGGTCCGTGTCGCGTGGCTGGTTACCGTTAGCGGTGCACATTTTAAGGTTCGGCCCATGAAGTCCCGCTATCCTCTTTCAGTGTTAGACCGAAATTGTCACCTGTCGTCTCCAGCTTTTGCTACCTCGATGTTCTGTCCGTGAATCTCACTCATCTTGCCGAATTCTTATTTCGTGTCTTTAAGCAGTCTCGCGGTACGACATTCGGAAGATACACAGTCTTCACAGTTCTCACCATCCAACAGCCAAATCATGTCCTCACGACCACGATCGCCTCCAAGACGGAGCGATTATGGAAGAGAGCGCCGTGACGACAGACGCGAGTCATATCGTGATCGCGATTACCGACGAGATGATCGCGGCCATCGTCGTCGCTCTCCAGATGAGGTAAAGTCTATACATCATTGCTCGCCATCGCACCCACTGACTACGAATTCCTAGCGCGACCGTGAGCTCTTCTCAGGCCGGGATCGAGACCGAAGACGTGATGACCGCCTTCCAAGGTACGACGACCACCCCGGAAAGCGCGACCGCTCTCGCGACAGGAAACGATCTCGTGAGAGATCACCAGGAAGAGACCGAAGACATCACAGTCGAGACAGGGCAGGGAGAAACTATCGAGATGATTCACGCGAGCGTAAGAGACCCCGTCGAAGCGAGTCGGTAGAGTCAAGACGTCGAACAACTCGTGACGATAGCAGGGATCGTAAAATGTCTCGCGAGGTCGACGTGAAGAAGGCCGCGGCCGACGACGAGCGCAAGAAGGCAGAGCGGCAAGCGAAACTGGCCATCTGGAAAAAGAAGCAAGAAGAAAAGAAAGCGGCAGAAACCGCTGCTGCCAGTAGTCCACGCCCGTTGTCCATGGGCAATGACACTGCTGCTGCTTCACCCGCGACAGTAGCCTCGCCAGCACCATCTGCCACTACCGCACCACTCTCACCAGAGGCCGAGGATGGTCCGGCCAAACCATATGCCGGCAAGTTCGATCCCAAGGCTATTGCTAAAAGAGCAGCAGCGGCTAGTCAGAGGTTGAAGAATGCTACGTTGGAAGACAATGCAGCCATACCGGGAAAGTCTAAGTCTACGACATCATCTTTGACGAATGGTCATGTTTCCACTGACAACAGCAAGAAGCCTTCGCAGAATGCCCCAGTCGGTGAGTTCTGGTCGTGTCATATCAATCCGCACACTTTTAATACCTTCCCAGGAGGCGCCCTTAAATCTACCAAGTCAGCTTCCGAAGCCATCAGTCAAGTGTTTGGCCTCAATCAAACCGCAAACGAGCAGCAGCCCGTCGAGCAGAGTACAGCACTTGATATGGGCGAAGAGCAAGTCGAACGTAAGAAGCTGGAAAGACTTCCCATGCCTGAACTTGAAAATACTGGTGATTCTGCGCTTGCTAATGCCCAAGAGGACCAAGATGATGGCGACTGGGGAGATGATGGTTTCTTCGATGGCGAAGACGATGAGGCACAAGCAGCTGCTGCGCGTGCCGCTGCAGAAAAGCGCGCGGCGGCCATGACTGAAGCTGGTCCTACCGACAGAATGGAAGACATTACTCCAGCGCCTGCGGTTGAAAGCGATACGATTATGGGAAGACAAGATGACGAAGACATTGATCCTTTGGACGCCTTTATGAGTGGACTGAGCGAACAGAAACGACCGAACCCCCCGAAGAGCCGCAGGACTGCCATGGAACCTAAGCTCATGTTCAGCGATGACGAGGACAATATGGAAGCCGTTGGAGACATCGATGACGACGAGCTGGCTGCGGTGATGAACAAGAAGAAGAAGAAAGAGCTTCCAACTGTTGACCACTCCAAAGTCGAATATGAGCCATTCCGCAAAAGCTTTTACGTCGAACCACAAGAATTGCAAGATCTCGATGCAGAGGCAGTCAAGTCACTTCGATTCGAACTGGATGATATCAAGGTGCAGGGTGCAAACGTGCCCAAGCCGGTGCAGAAGTTTGCTCAGTTCGGTCTCGGAACGCAAGTGCTGGACATTATCCGCGATCTTGGATTCGAGAAACCCACATCTATTCAAGCCCAGGCCATTCCTGCAATCATGTCAGGTCGTGATGTGATCGGTGTCGCGAAGACCGGCTCTGGAAAGACTGTCACCTTCCTGCTACCAATGTTCCGTCACATCAAAGATCAACGGCCTTTAGAAAAGATGGACGGCCCCGTTGGTATGATTCTCGCACCCACACGCGAGTTGGCAACACAAATCCACAAAGAGTGCAAGCCGTATCTCAAAGCGCTGGATCTTCGAGCGGTTTGTGCCTATGGAGGTGCTCCAATCAAGGATCAGATTGCAGAGCTCAAGCGAGGCGCGGAAATTGTGGTCTGTACGCCTGGACGTATCATCGATCTGCTCACTGCCAACCAGGGTCGCGTCATCAACCTACGACGCATTACATACTTGGTACTCGACGAGGCTGATCGCATGTTCGACATGGGCTTCGAACCACAAATCACCAAACTCAACAGTCTCATTCGACCAGATCGTCAGACTGTACTCTTTTCGGCAACATTCTCACGTCAGATGGAAGCCTTGGCGCGCAAGTCGCTCCACAAACCAGTCCAGATTGTGGTTGGAGGTCGTAGCATTGTCGCTCCCGAGATCAAACAGGTCGTCGAGATCGTCAATGAAGCTGGCAAATGGCCACGCACCCTTGGCTTACTCGGAGATCTATTCGCTCAAGACGAAGATGCCCGTGCTTTGATCTTTGTTGAACGTCAAGAGAAAGCCGACAGTTTGCTCCTCAACCTTCAAAAGGCTGGCTACCCTTGCGTCTCGATCCATGGTGGCAGAGAGCAAATTGACCGCGACACTGCTATTGATGACTTCAAACGTGGTGATGTGCCCATCATGATCGCCACATCCGTTGCCGCTCGTGGTCTGGACGTCAAGCAGCTCAAACTCGTCATCAACTTTGACGTACCGAGCCATCTTGAAGACTATGTCCATCGATCAGGTCGTACTGGTCGTGCTGGAAACACGGGCACGGCTGTAACTTTCATCTGCGAGGACCAGCCAAAATTCTCCGTTGACATTGTCAAGGCTCTCGAACAGAGTGAGCAGCCTGTACCAGAAGAGCTGAAGAAGATGTCGAATGAGTTTATGGAGCAAGTCAAGACAGGCAAGGCCAAAGCCGCCAACATGGGCTTCAGCGGCAAGGGTCTTGAGAAACTCGACGCTGCACGCGATGCCGAGAAGATGCGCGAGAAGCGGGCTTACAGAACAGGTGACGAGCCGGATGAAGAAGAAGAGAAGGAAAAGAAGGAGGAGAAAGAGGAGAAGAAGGAAGAGAAGATCGACGTCAAATCTCGAGACACCCCTGCAGAGAAGCCTTCCGCGGCACTCCCTGGTGTTCCCAAGGGCATCGACCTTGACGCAGTCATCAAGGTGCACAAGACTGAGGTTCCGAAGCCACTTGACAACAGGAACATGTCGGCACGAGAAAGAGCGGCAGCTGCAGCAGCGAGTGTCAACAGTCGTCTCGGTGCACGCAGCACAACTCGCTCCGGCGTGCCTATTGACAACAAGGGACCAGATGCGGGTGCATACCACGCAACGCTGGAAATCAATGACTTTCCTCAAAAGGCACGCTGGGCCGTCACCAACCGCACCAATGTTGCAAAGGTACTGGAGACGACTGGTGTCAGTATCACTTCCAAGGGCAACTTTTACGGACCCGGACAGATTCCAAGCGCTGATGATGCTCCTAAGCTGTATCTGCTTGTCGAGGCAGATTCTGAGAACCAGGTCACTCAGGCTATGAGGGAGTTGCAGCGTCTGCTGAAGGAAGGTGTCATTGTGCGTCGGAGACGGAGAACCGCGCTCCGGTTGGTGGACGTTACAGCGTGGTGACCTAAGGTAAGTCTAACAAGAGGTGGATGGACATGATTGTAGTCATGAGAATTGAGGAGCTCGTCATTTGGTATACTCAATGATCGTGATTGCGAGCTTTCGTAGAATAGCTAGTTTTAGTTCATAAGGTAGCATGAGCATGATAATCAAGTGAACTTTGTCATATCTCCGGCGGGATGGGAAGCGGTGATCAGATGTAATAATATGGCAACTATGTATTCCCTGGCAGAATTGCTCTTTGCTGTCATGGCACGTGGCTGTGGATGAGTTCGATGCATTCGCACGTCAGAGCCTGGCACCCACACTCCACCTCCACCTTCTCGAACGCAGCCAAGCATCACGAAACAGGAATTAGACAATAACATTCAGACGCAAGCTATATTTGTTTTTGCTTCGTACAAGATAAGCATGCCTGTACGCCCCCTTCGAGTCTAGAGTTATCGCAACCATCGCAAGAATGAGCGCTCCTCTTACAGTTCGCAACCTGACAGCAATCCCGCTCGACCTCAAGGTCGTCGAGCGATTCGCGGTGCCTGAACTCTTTCAACCAACCGGATTCGGACATATCACACACAATTTCACAAGTCTGGTCTCTAATGTCACGGGCAATACGACCACCAATCACACCGCACCACCTCCGTTCAGACCTTTGGCAGAGAACGCTCAAAGCTTTGCTCGCGAGGATGTGAACGCTCACATTGACCCGTTCAGCCAACAAGATACCGGTATCAAGACAAGCGAGAGAGGTCCCGGCGAGATCCTCCGTTTGACGTTCGAGTGTGATGGTCAACAGTATCGGATCGATACGCCCACCCCAAGCCATGAGTCTCAGGAACTTGTCCCTCTGACCGGAGGCGACAAGCGATTCACAGGTGTCTTTCTTCCCAACATGTCCTTCCTGGCGATCTACTCTTCCTCCAACCTCAACTGCTGGATGCAACATCTGCACGACAACACACCGCTTCCAGCTCTCTCCATTCCAGGAACCCACAACAGCCCAACCTACCACAAAGCCCTGCCTTCAGTGCGCTGCCAGGCCGTCTCACCGCGCGAGCAACTCGACAACGGGGTGCGCTTCTTCGACATCCGCGTACAACCCGAAAGCCCCGACAACGTGAGCAACGACACTCTAATCCTGGTCCACGGGGTCTTCCCCATCTCGCTCACGGGCCCCAAACACTTCCGCAAACTCGTCGACGACATCCGCGCCTTCCTCGCCCAGAACCCATCCGAGACACTCATCATGTCGATCAAGCGCGAAGGCACCGGCGCAGCGACGGACCAGCACCTCTCGCGCATCTTCGCCGAGCACTACACCAACGACGCGCAATGGTGGACCGCACCAACCGTTCCCTCGCTCGGCGAAGCGCGCGGCAAGATCGTCCTACTCCGGCGTTTCTGCATCGACGACTCCCTGCGCGGCGCCAACGGCGGGCTGGGCTACGGCATCGACGCCGAGAACTGGGCGTACAACACACCCGTCGACACGCACGGGGCGGTGTGCGTGCAGGATTTCTGCGAGGTGCTCGAGACGGTCAATATCGAGGACAAGATCAAGTACTGCTGCGAGCACTTTGAGCGGGCCGGGAGCAGTACGTGCGCCGTCCCCAAGCAGGGAGAGGTCGTTGCGCAGGACGCGCCAAAGGGTCCGTTGTTTCTGAATTTTCTGTCCGCGAGTAATTTCTGGCGCGTCGGGTGTTGGCCCGAGAAGATCGCGGCCAAGCTTAATCCGAGAGTCGTGGAGCATCTTTGTGCTAGGCACGATGTCGGTGGTGGAGGAGAGGGGAGGGGTGATGGTGGTGTCGGTGTTGTTGTCTGTGATTGGGTGGGCGCGAGCGGAGATTGGGATTTGGTCAGGTGTATTGTTGGGATGAATGCAAAATTGATGGCGATGGAGGGTCAGTAGACAATGGGCAGTGGGATCGGATATACCACCGAGACGAATTATACTTAACGTTCCTATTCAAAGCCACCGCTTATGCGGGACATCTCGACGCTATACAACGCAGCTGCTACAGACAGCTCACATACCCAAACCCTCAGCGAGTCCTTTGATAAACACCGCCGCCGCCCAGGCACCAGGATCCATCGGAATGGCTTTGGCCTCACCCTTGCTCTCACCCATATAGCTCGCCCGGCCAAACTTGGCACTCATACCCTCTGTGCTCCGCGCTCCGTCCTCAGCCGCCTCGGCCGCACGACCGAAATCCTTGCTCTGTTCCAGCGCCTCCACGAACGGAATCAAGGTATCCATGACCGTGCGTCCACCGACTCTGGCACCGGTGTACGTCTTCAGATTGCCGAGGGCCTCGGCGGCCGCGGCAGCAGTGGCGTCCTGCGTCATTTCGAATTTCTGCTGTTGGAACGAGGCGCGCAGAGACGAGAGGAAGGACGCGAGGAAGATGGCGATGATGGCGCCGAGAGTGCCGCCTACGTCTTCGACGGACTCACCTATTTGGTCCAGGATCGGGAACAGAGCGCCGTTGTGCGTCTCGCAGAGGCCGTCGTCGAGTTTCTTCAGGATTCCCTGGCAGATCGCTTCGACGGCTTCGCCGCAGTCGCCGTCGCCGGTCTGGATGTCCCATTTCGTGATGTCTGGTTCGGCGGCGATGACGGCTTTGCAGGCGGTGCGAATCGCTTGATCGAGTGTTGGTGGAGAGACAATCGGGCCGGGCACACTGGCTGCGGCTCGCTTTTGATTTGGTAGAGGTGGTGTCCGAAGCAGCAGCGGTGTGAATGTAGCCGTTTCGCGGCCAGGCTGGAGCGGTGGTGTCGAGATCGAGAAGTTCGTAGAGTTTGTTGACCGGGACGCTGGTCTCGTGTGAAATGCCTGATAGGTTGAGCAAGGAGATGGACCATCCCGGGGCATTCAACGAGGTCTCGAAGCAGGAGACAAAATTGCGCTTGGGGGTGATATTCCACTCTTTTGACAAGACTCGCATTGTGATAGTTGTGAGAGCTTCCAGTTCCAGGTTTGACATGCCACCAAAGTTGTTGATGAGAAGCACAATGTCATCACTGGAATCATACTTCACAAATGCTCTGTCCTGATCTGAAGGGTCCAAGAGATAGCGGAGGAGATCTGACACGAGCTTGTCGGCTGGTGGAATTGGTGAGACCTCGATGAGACCTGGTTCGTTGTGAATACCCTGAGCGATGGACATGGTGTCCGGTGGGTAGTGCTCCTCGTGGGCTCGTCCAGGAATGTGGCAAAAGTCAAGAGCAGATCCAATGGTGCCGCAGTTGTCGTTTACCGACTGGCCGATCTTCATGATCTCCTCGAATGCATATCCTTTCTCTGATGCAGACCCGCAGAGCTTAAGCACAAAGACATTTCCAGCCAGTCCTCTTCGTCCAGTGTTTTGAGTCTGCTTCCTTCCAAGACCGACATCCTCGGACATTCGAAGCATACCGACCTTGTAACCCAGTCCGGTAGCCTTCTCCCTCGCCAGACCAAAGTGCAGATTGTCACCAGTATAGTTGGTAATACAAAGTACAATGCCCGCATCTGAAGGAGCATGCTCAATGGCAGCCATGATCTGCCGTGTGGCAGGACTAGCGAAAACCTCTCCGCTTACAGCTGCGGCAAGCATGCCATCTCCAACATAGCCCGCCCATGCTGGCTCGTGGCCGGCACCACCTCCGGAGATGACAGAGACCTTGGACGGCGAATGTGACTTTTGATAGACGACTTTGTTGGTTGCGTCCAGAGCTAGATGGCTGTTGCGAGCGACGACAGACTCGAGGCCTAGTGCAACTACACCGGCAGTATCAGAGAAGAAATGTTTCGTGGTCATAATGGCAAGTACAAATGGTGACAGTACAAGTGTTTGCAATAGTAACTTAATTACAGTAATACTCGGGAAGAGAAGTGAAGACAAGAACAGTTTTAGCGGTCAGATGCCGTTGCGCCATGGTCAGATCGACGACCAGGCTAAAGTGGCCGACCATAAGGAGACGTGAGCCGAAGGTAGTAGGCGATCCTGGAACTGCGGTAAAATACCCCACCTTGTCGCGTTGCGGGGTTGCGTGGAGGTCCGGATTGCCTAAATAGGACATGCCGCTTCCGATATCTTGACTGCGGGACAAAGCGACCATGATGATGGGAAAGTGACGGTAGATATGCCAGTGGGGCTGTCAGTTGATAATTTGATACAGTGGTAGTATTCGGCAAAATGCTGTTCAGGAATCACCGGCATCCGAAGTGGTTGTACTCGCGCGCTCGTTCGGATGAGGTGTTCTGTTCTGCCATGACCGGAATGGTCGGCTGGCTTGTTTGACTCAGAGTGCCTGTGATATTCGGATGCATTGCTCGTATCGTACTGTAGACCATTTCTACATGCTGCGCTGGTATTCCATCTTCACACCTGGACCGGCTCGGCCATGAACCAACCAGACATCACACTGTCCTTTCGTTTCTCCAGCACAGGAGCAACACTCGTATAGTCGAAGCTCTCCAGTCTAGCATCAACCGGCAGCAATGCTTTGACGCGGTTGAGAAACAGAGGCATCTCTGCCTGATCCGGCCCGACGATATCTCCAAGGAGGAATTCGACCTGACTCAGCTCTTTCAGCTTCAGAAGAGGGTCTGATAGGCTCGCTTTCTGCTCCACGTCGCCAGTCTTTGTGTTATCTTGCCAGCTCACGGTGACTAGTCGAAGGCCTGGTATGGTCAACATGATGTCAGTCGCTCTTGCTGATCTTCGCCTGATCTCGGAACAGAACTGGTCGAGTCCGAAACTTGGGTATTCTCTGAGAAGGAAAATGTTGCAGAAGAACATGATGTGGACCTTTTGTATTCGATGGAGGTGAGGCCATTTCGCAAGATTGGACAAGGTAGGGTCGTTGCGAAAGTAGTTGAATTCATGGCTGAGGATGATCTTCCAAGTCGAGATGGTGAAATAGTAGTTCATCAGGTCCTCGGTGATTTGTGAGTTGATCAAGAGGAGGTCAGGCGGCGGTGGGCGATGTGTGACTGATGTAAGGCCGACTCCTGGAATAGGTTTTGGAATGATCTGCTCCGGCATCAAATACGAATAGATGTGCTGCCGTAGCTCCAAAGGGAGTCGCAAAATAGAAGGAACTTCGGCCATGTCTGACAAGGCTCGTGATAGGATTGGAGAAGGTTGATATGAGAAGACTGGGGTTGAGGAAGAAGTATGGAAGATTGCTAAGGGTAAGGGAAAACCACTACATGATAAGTCTTTACAAGGGGATCCGAGCACGAGTACATTGACAGTACAACATAGTGTAGAATTCACATCATTGTTACTCCAGTCTATTACAATTCGGTGACACGTGATGCCATGGAGCATGACGTAGACATTGCCGAAAGTCCTTGTGATTTCCTCCAAACTGTGGGGTACATTACATGTAACCCGCGTCGGGGTTCGGTGCGTCTCACGCGTTTGACGATTCGTCAATCTGCCATCAGTCTGCGATCAAGCGCATGTTTGCGTCGTCGATTGCTAACTACTACGCGCAACTACGACTATCTTATCCTTTGAAGCCATGACTACAGTCATAGCGTCTGATTATTATGTCCAATTCTTACAATGCATCATTTACGGCCGACTCGAATGTGCAGACACCAGCCTCAGCTAGCGGAAGACCGAGCAGGAAACGCAAGAGGGGGCCTACAAAGCTGGATACACACAAGCAAGAGCTCGTCAAGTTGAGGTTGACGGTATGGATTACGCTTCAACTACCACAGTGCTCTGTCTGACGACTCCAGAATGATGCATCAGACGAATCCCCAATCACCCTCATACCCATCGCAGTGATACCCAAGGTAGATTTCCCTCTATCGTTCCTCGATCCCAGCCATGAGCACGCGCGAGTGTTTCGCTCGAACATCAAGAGTTTGGAGTGCGACCTGGAAACAAACTATGTCCTGGTGACACTGGAACTCGACACCCATGCTCTACACGTCGTAGAGAGGGTCAAGAGCTATACCTATGCGCTCTCCAAGATGAGCCCCGGCATAACTACCACAGATGTGTACTTCTTATGCGAAAAGATGCCCGCATTCCAGACAAGAACATTCCCAAAGGACCAATCCCGGAGCGGAGGACAATGGTGGGAGGACGCCGCTGTGGCATCGCCGACACGACAACAGAGGGACGGCACCGCCCCACGCAAAGCCCCTCGTTTGAATATGTGTCAACCGTCCGAAGAGGGTCGAAACACAAACGAAACCACACCAAGCCTTGTGCATGCACCAGATCACCTTGTCGCTACCGACCATGCCGTGCCGCTGGATCAAACAAAACAGTACAACGTTCAGTCCGTCTCTCAGGAGGAAATATTCGAGTCTCTTGTCGCTCAATATCTCGAAATGCTTTACAGGTCACGTACATCGCTTGCATATTTCGCCAAAGGTCCCATATCTCGAATTAGAGCCAATTTTGGTCCTTCGACATCACATGCTGCTCAGGATCTTCTCGATTTCTACAACGGTCTTGTCATGTCTTCTACGACCGCCGACGAGAAGCATCGGGAGGTACTTCCGGAACTGGTCAAAGACCTAGCGCTTGCCACCGCGTCTGATCATGAGAAAAGCACGTCGAAGAGCAAGAAAAAGAATAAGAAGAAGAAACCGAAGATGGACAAGAAAGGCTTACTCCAGGATGAAATGAAACACCTCATACAATGGTGGAAAGACGACGACGGTTTTGTCACTTCCGGCGAATCCGTGGATCAGCGACTCAAAAGAAGGTCTTTAGCACTGCGTACCAGAGAGACTTTCTTGCAGATCATTCTCATTCTGGAGATTCTGGCTCTGGACTCGAGTGATGCGAAGGGCTCCGGCAAGGAAGCGGTAGATACGCCGACCATCACCAACGACGAACCGAAGCAGAAGCCAAAGAAGAGCCAGAACCACAACCTTGCACTCGAGATTCTGCTCGACAAGCTGACCATCTGGCATTCCCTAGATCATGGGCACATAGTTTCCGAAGCCAAGAAGGAATCAAACACACGATCTGCGTCGAACCCACTTGCCGACTTCTGTGTCGAGGTCATTATTCCGTTCTACGCATCTAGGATCCCCGAGATAGCCGCTACCGTCAACACAAAACTCGGCGGACCAACAGCGCCGAGTCCAGTCAAGAACAAACCCAAAACTCGCAAGCCTGGCGATACCGAAAGTCGCAAGCCATCGGAGAAGAGATCAAGAGATTCGTTACATCGAGTATCGAGCGAACGACATGATCAACACCTCAAGGCTATGCCGTCTTTGCAAAGATCAAGTACGGATTCAATCTTGATGCCAAACCTCAAGAGAGAACCAAGCGAGATACCACTAAACCAAATTCCTCGCAAGATGAGCCAGCCACAGCCACAATCGCAACGAAGCGCCTCGGCCCTGGACAAGAGCCGCATTCGACAACGCGAGGTCGACTTTAGCGCCATGTCGCAAGCCCAAGAGGCAAAGAAGAAGAAACAAATCGATGTCGAGGAGAAATTGCGGGACGCTATCAGCGGACTGCGCAAACCCAACCGCGACGTCGCAAGCAAAGCCCTAGCAGAAGCAACCGAGCAGCGACAGATCATCGCGCAAGCGCGGGCAAAGGCATCCCAGCTGCAGCGGCAGCGCTCATCGAACAACATCCAGATCGACGCGACGCCCAAACACGGTCGCACGAAGATGATCACCGCAACACCGAACGACCACCATCATGTCTCGGCGCACGTCCCTTCATCGTCTGTAGTGCCGTCGTCGAGCATGAGGCCGCCGCCTGCAATGCTAGCCGACGACGAAGTCCCGCAGACAGGCCACCGATCTCACACGACGCTGATGCAGACGACGCCAACTCGCATCGACGCAGAGAGCGAGCGATTCATCAGACCTTCTCTGCCGACCGTGCGGCCGTTTGCGCTCGCGCCGAACCGCAATACAGCCGCGGTCGCTGTCCCGTGTACGCCGTCCAAGAGCAAAGTGCGGTCCCTGGAGATACTAGAGACGCCTGAGAAGGGGAGAGCTGTGGACTTTGTAGATGCCACGCCGGTCAAGACTGGTGCCAGTGCGCGAGACGTGCAAGCAGAGCAAGGAGCGACGCGGGATGGGTCTGGTACTGTCGCTCATCACGAATGGAATGATGAGACGGATATCTATGCTGCATTGGGATGGGAGTGATGACGGTTATTGCTATGATGGGTAGGCGAGAGATGCATACCATGATATTCATAACGTGGTGCATGTAGCATGTCGATCACGGGATCTCGCATGCCAATATACATCATCATTTGCGAGCCGGATTCGATTTGCGTCCAGAGAGCTTGCAAAGTCCGAAAACATGAATTGTTATAGTACGAGTGTGACATGAATCTTTGCGACAGAGCAGTGGTTCGTAGATGGTCTAAACCCTTCCGATGCCAGTCATTGGGAGTTCACCATCGTGCCTGACGTTCGGAGCGTTCAACTATCTGACGATTGATCGAAGGACACACTGATACGACAAGCGTGACGACAGCTTCAGAATTAAGGAAATCAAGATCAGAATTGCGTTTGCAAACATCGACAACAGAAAAACGGACTTTTGATTTGAATGCTTCTAGGGTATTTATGATCATATATGTAAATCGGTCCATCGAAACCGAAAAGTATGCACGATTGAGCACGTCCTTCGTGGATCATTTCAGCTCAAATGCATCTTGGTTAGAAGACTTCTTGCTCGACTTTTTGAATCTGAACATGTACAGGATCTCCTTCCAGAAGCCAATGAGCGGCTCGTCGAAAGCGGCCTCGTAAGCGTCGATGGCCGGCTTCTCCCACACGAGATCGCATTCGAGAGGCTTGACGACCTTTGTGCGGTGCAGGACCTTCCAGAAGACGAAGAGGACCGGCGCGACGATGACCATGGTGTAGTAGGAGAAGAAGGACGAGACGCTCCACGGCAGGAAGGACGAGTAGCCGTAGCAGCCGACGACGAGGATCATGAAGACCAGCGAGATCCAGGCGCAGTAGGGCTGCATCCAACCCGTGTATGGCAGCGAGCGACGGTCGATGCCCTGCGCCTTGAGCGCGCGGTAGAAGAAGAGGTAGGTCACGGTCATGACGATGTAGTCGATGACACCGCCGGCGGTGATGAGGTTGATCAACCAGGTGAGGACGGTAGAGGAGCCGCTCGAGACCGAGAGGAAGGACAGAAGAGGGAAGATCATGACGATGACGAAGCAGTAGATCGGTACTCCTTGCTTGGTGCACTTCTGGAGGATCTTTGGCGCACGACCTTCCAGTGCGAGTCCGTAGAGAGAACGAGTGGCGCAGTAGGTGTAGGTGTTTCCGGCCGAGAAGATGGAGGTGACCATGAGCGCGTTGACGATGTCGGGAAAGATCTTGACTCCCAAGTTCGACATGGCGATGACATATGGCGAGGCAGCTGCGGTTCCGCTACCGCCGGACTTGCCACTGAGGATGGCAACTAGAGTTGGGTCGTTGTATGGGCAAACAATGCCGACAGCGAGAGCGCCACCGATGAAGAAGATACCGAATCTCCAGTAAACGGTCTTGAAAGCGTTCTTGATAAAGACACGTGGACGCTTGGCCTCGGCTGCGACCATGGAGATGTACTCTGGTCCGACGACGGTGAAGGATGCCGACCAGAGAGCGCCGAGGAAACCTTCGAATTTACCCAGACTGCCGGTGGTGAGCTCCTCGGCGAACGCTCCAGGAGTTCTCCAGTATCTGAAACCATAGGCATCGTGTTGTGGGTTGCCACCTACCATGGTGATGAAAGTGAAGGAAAACAGCATGATGATCAAAAAGACCTTGCCGCCGGACAGCCAAAACTCAGCCTCACCATAAGCCCTGACGGCCAGAACGTTGAGTGCACTACATGGAAAGGTTAGCATCTTTGATTACAGATCGCTCTGGGCAGAGGCGAAGAAAGGCGCGTTAGGGTAGTTGAACATAAGAAAGTCGCTTTGGGTATATGAGAGAGAGAATAAAGAAAGGCGCATGGGCGATGCCAGCAGCAGTAAAGAAAGGCGCTCTGGGTAACTGCAAGCAGCATGGTCGCTTCAGGGCAGAAAGGCGCTTCGGGCTTGGTAATGAAAAATTGTCGCTTGGGAAGAAAAGAATTGTCGCTTGGGGAGTTGTCGCTTTGGGGAGTCTTACGCGTAGAGCACAATGCATCCAGCACAAACAGCCGCAGTCGGAATGTCGTCGCGCCAGTAGGAAAGCACAACGTTGAGGGCGGTGATCTCGAATGGGATGAGAAGGGCTTCGTAGAAGAAAAAGTTCCAGCCGGCCATGAAGCCAAAGGCTTCGTCGACCCATTGACCAGCTAAGCGGACGAAACCACCAGAAACGGGCATGAAGATGGTCATCTCAGCAATGCAGTTGTTGACAAGACCGAGCATGCAGCTGTACAGGAGGTAGGCGAGGAGCAAACTACCAGGACCGCCATGGTGAAGACCACCACCGATGGAGACAAACAGAGCAGTACCGATGGATCCACCGACTAGAGGGAGGGTGTTAGTAGGTGGTCCAGATGAGGATGTCGTGGAATGTGGAGGAGTTCTCACTGGCAATCAACTGAATTTGGCGGTTTCCAAGGCGGCGCTGAAGGTGATCCACATTACCAGAGATCAGTCCTTCCTGTATGCTGTGGTCGTCCTGTGTGTAACCTGGTACACGGTCGGATGAGTCGTCGGTGACCGCGACGACCTTTTCGTTTTTCTGAAATAAGCCCATGATGCGTGAATGTCGGTATGCGAAAAAGCTGAGCAGAGGCGACTGTGCACGAGAGGGCGCTCAGCCCATGTCTTATAACGTGTCGAGGCGAGTGTCTGTGACACTCGGACAGTGGACGAAAAGGCGCTAGGTCCGTACCAAGTGGGATGGAGTGTGGTAGGCCAAAGTGATTTTTCTGTCTGGATACGCACCAGATGTTTTAGCCGTTGTTCTAGATTGAACCGTAAAGCGCAATGGAGCCCCGCAAAAATGTGTTGGGCACATCATGCACTTGATCGGGGGAAGAAACACGCACAAAAATCACGGCAGCCAATGGTACAGTAAACCGCTCGAGCCTGGCAATCTACCGCAAGCGGCAGCCGGCCGATGGTCCAAGATTTTGGGAGGCTCTGGTAGGGACAGAAGACATGTTGACATGTACTGATATGCATGCAGGTTCGGAGGTGTTCGGAGAGCGCGTCGCAACTCTTAATTCGGTTTGAAATCCCGGAGAAGGCGTTCGTGGTGCGGTGGTGCTATCAGATAACGATATTCGAACCGCCGTGGGCGTAATGGACCTCCCGTCTGAGTAATTGCTGACGAGAATTGCCAGGTCGAGAGCTTGCTTCCGCAGACAGAGGCGTCTCTGTACCTTCCCTTGGAGTTTGGTGAGAGGGTCCTCTCCAGTCTCCAAATTCTCCATACAGTATCCTGGGCGAGCCCATCACGCGACACCACGGCAAGTTTCAGAGCTCTTTGCTTTGGCTAGCGCCTCATTCGCCAAGGCCAGTCATGCCTTGGAATTTCAGAATTTCAGAATTTCAGAATTTCATCTGCCATAGCCACCGCCGTCGTTTGTGGGCAGGTGTCCAACGGTTTTGCCAAGCGGAGGCGTACGAGGAGCGAGGGGAAATGTCGGTGTCGTCGTTGATTAGGCGTGGAGGGAACCTGGTCAGTGTAGAGTAGTCGAGGCTTAAAGTAAAACCAGACGATCCAATGGCCGTCTCCGCAAGACAGGTGTTATGTCATGGTGTTCGAGGTCGTTGATCGTTAGAAAACTCACTGTTCACCAGTCATCAAACGCCCAGGTCGCGATCGAAGTCGACTGTCGACCTCGGTTCGGTCGCTGAGCGTTTCGATTTTGCGGTACAAACTTCAGAGTTCTGTGTGTGTGACACAGAGTTCGTCCAACAAACCAGCGGGCGGGTCCACTCGCCGTGGAGGCCCAAGAGTTCGGTGGGTGCCCAGTGGATTTGGGACTAAGCGAGTTAGAGAATGTCACTCCAGTCACTCCAGTCACTCCAGTCACTCCAGTCACTCCACTGCACGCGGCGCTCGTGACTCGCACGTGTTTCCGTGTCCGGTCACGTGAATCGATGCCAAGACTTTCGGAGTTGCTGCTCATTACGCATCTACCGTAACGAGGTTATATGTATCAACCAATGTCAAATGAAAGCATCAATTACAACATTGACATTATTGTTACTGTATATACGATACTACTTCAGCCGAAACATCGCGTACCCCAAATCTGGGCCCGCTCTCGATCAAAAGCCTGCAATCATTGACCGCCGTCTAGTGATAGCTGACAGCGATATGCTCGTCCATAAACTTGTCAATGTCCGGCAGGAAGAAACTCGCAATGAGAGCGACAGCGCCGAACGCGATGCTTGCGTAGTACACGATCGGATAGGACAATGCGTAGGCTTCTTGTCCTGCACGAACCAGCATATCGACCTTTTCAGGGGTGTTGACACCAGGATAGGTGTGGAGTCTGACAGCAAGACTGCCGCCGATGTCGACGATGATCTGCAGTACCTCGGCGGCGTCGGTCAGGCCGATCTTGATTGCAGCAGGAATGATCAGTGGAGGCGCGAACTTGGTGTACTGTTGGCGGAGGACGTTGTAGTATATTGAGTATCCGATGGCGCCACCGACGAATCTGACCGAGATGGTAAGAGCGGTAATCGTTCCGATGAGATCGTCTGGACAGATCTGCGAGGAAGTGTGTGTCAGTACTTACGCTGCAAGGCAGAGAGGAGCTGTATGGATGTGCACTTACCACAGTAGAGACAACCTGACATGGAACAATGACAGCACCGACGCCCAAGCAGGCTATCGCCACCGCTGCGTAGACGCCACCCAGATTGTTCAGAGTCGCTGCTGCCATTGCGCCGTTACCAGCCAGCATGATCGAGGTCGAAATGATCATCATCAGCTTGATCTTTCCCTTGAGCACAGTGATCAAGACGGAAAAGACAATCGAACCACCAATGATGCAGAATCTGTGAACTTATGTTAGTTTTGAATGTTGAACTCGTTGATTGCCACAACTCACCCGACTGGCAGGGATCCGACTCCAATGGACACGGGGTCGCGGAAGTTGGCATACGTGACATAGTACTGAGTCGGCCAGAAGATGAGAACTGCGAAGAAGTTTGCTCCGGATACAAACGTAATGATCAAGATGGTGGTAAGAGCGCGAGGGTTGGTACCCAGGCGGCGAGGGAACATTGGGTACTTGACGAAGAAGATCTCCCAGATGATCCAGATGGCGATGAAGAAGAAACCCAGTGTCATAGTCGCGATAACGTGTGCGCTGTTCCATGCGTACTGGTTACCACCCCACGTCAAGGACATGAGCAGGAGCGTGAGACCAGCGGTCGACGTGATACCACCAGTAATGTCGATCCGCTTGACAATCTGCCACTTGGTGAGACCGTTTGCGTTGGGTCGGTGTGGTGGGTTGTAGAAGATCAGAGTCATGATACCTCCGATGGACGTCCAGAGTGCGATCCACAGACCGACATAACGCCAACTCGCGTTGAAAACAATCAGTTGCGCGTACATGACTGACGGGCAGTATGGGATGATGGTGAGGATGATTGCACCAATGTACAATCCTCGCTTCGCTGTGGGAGCCGACTCTCCGACGACAGCTAACGAGACGAGCTCGAGAATACCGCCGCCGACACCGTTGAACACCATGCCGCCGATAAAGACGTTCATCGAATGCGCGGTCGAAGTGATGGTCGTGCCGATGATCATGCATACCACGGAGGCCAAAGCGAGACTCTTGCGGCCGAAGAGATCCGCCAATGGTCCGACGAACGGAGTGATCGAGGCCAGCGGGATGAGGTAGGCGAGCAACAGCCAGACGTAGCGATCCGCACCACCGATGTCTGCAATGATATCCGGGATGATACCACCATAGAGATAGACTGGGATCTGCGACGCCGTCCAGAGGAAACCCATGGCGAAGAAGAGCATCCATCGGCTGAAGCCCCATGAATCTTCTTGGGTGTGGTTAATGCCGTCTCCATATGTGCGGAGGCCGCCCCTGGGGATTTGTTAGTATCTGGGACAGTCACCGGCATCGCAGCGCGTACTTCTCGTAATAGGTGTTGTTTCCCGGCACTCTTGAGACGGTGCGCACGACAGCAAGCGTATCTTGGGTATCTGGACGGACCAGCTCTGGGTAGTCTTCGGCCGCTTCGCGATCGTATGCGGCTTGGGGTGCTTGCATGCCGTTGGCTGCGTCTGCTCCGGTTCGGGCGGGCCAGTGACTGTGTGCGCCGGGCTCCTTGTAATGGTCGGCCGCAGAAATGTTGTTCTCCGTGTGTTCACCGTATGGGCTCACTTTCTCAAGGTCTGAAGGGTTCGAGCCATTTCCGAGGGTGCCGTTCGACGATGACTGGAGTTCCATCTCAGTGGTGGACCCCTTTTTCTTGCTGGAGCCGAAGAGCCCCATGATGTGCGGCGGGTGTCGAGTCGACAGAGTGATGTTGCGATTGCTGGTACCAGGTCGTGTGTCCCAGGAACAATAATGCGCCGTGTCGACAAAAATATGTGGAAGAAAATCGGGACAGAAGAATAAAATAGACCGAGTCTCGAGAGATATATAGCACAACAACCAAGTCCGACACGCACGACTTGTGAAGGTTGCTGCTCGACTTGTAAACTTACCAAACAACGGGTCAACGTTGTGCATCAGCCAACCATGTCCTTTGAACGTGAAATACACAGAAGCCTCGGCTTGTAGCAGCGTCCGGAGATGTATCCATTAATTTCATGCACAGCCAGGTAAGGTACTACTGTAGGTACTGGGGTTAGTGGCTTGAAGACATCTGATCATTCACGGGGAATGGCGACGTGGCCCGCGGTTGTTTCGCGCTGTGTCCAGTCATGTGCGAGGGATCGACATTTATGACGGGTGTGTCTTAAAATTGGCTTGCGGTCTAGCCGTGGAGCGCTGCTTGGATGCGGGGGATCGTCCGAGATCGTGGAGATTTTGCGGGGATCTGCTCACTTCTGGTAAGTACCACTACCTTATATTGGTACTCTATACTAAGTAGTTTTACTTGCCATGAACGCCATGTGCTGCTTTTCCTTCCCATGCACCATCCACGAGAAAGGTAAGTTGCGAAGCATGATGTATCTGCAACCTTCCTGCACACGACTATGCTCTAGAGACTTGTTAGTGGATCTGTGTAAGTGTGAGGTGTGCGCCACAGTCTACCATTCTCTGGGCGAGACCATCTTTCTGACTCGACAATGTTATTGAATACTGCGCCATGTCCCAGGAACTTGGCGACAGAAGGTTTGAAGCAGATAAGGCTTTTCACGCGATCACCTGCATACAGCCGAAGCTAGCTGCGGCCAGCATCCTCAGACATATGCCTCGGCGCTAGAAAATGATGAGGACAGTATTGTTGGCGCTTTTGTCGACTGTGATGGAGGTATACACAGAAAACAACAACAGTGCGCGGTATGCGGGCTTCAATCATTGGATCTGAGCGCAAGTCTGGAAATGCCTCGGTAGAGATAACCAAGTGGATGTGCGCTCGCTGTCGCATGATTGTCTCTTAGCAATGGAGCACCCGGTTGGCTTAGTTACCACTCAGTATGTCGTGCGCAATCTTCTCGGCCAACATGTACACACTACTCTGCGGATGTCCTGGAGGGAGGAAAGGGAATGAAGACGCATCTATGACTCTCAATCCGCTGATGCCGCAGACACGTGCTTTCGAGTCAGGGACGGCCAACATGTATTGCTTCTTCCCATTTTACACGTCGCGGACGCATGATATAATTGAGCGACACTCTGCTGGATGAACTCCAAGGTCTCTTCGTCTGTATCGACGGCAGGACCAGGGAGGTACTCGGGTCCGATAGTGACATCAGACATACGAGCCCACATTTGTTGTATACGCTTGAATGCTGCGACAGCAAGGCCTTGGTCCTCAGTAGTAGTAAGCCTGTTAGGATTGATTACAGGTGGTAGAGAAGCATCTATTGGTATAGCCAAGGTAAAACTTGCTAGACCTAAATAAGAAACGCGTGCTGTTCTCATAGATACTGCCAGTATCAATTTTTCACGTTGCTTCCCCCGCTCATCAATGAGCCCCTTCCTTGATAATTACTAAGTAAGCACAGTGTAGACAGAAGGTAGATGTAGAAGAATATGATTGTACATTATAAACAATGTATGCTATGCACAACAGATAGATAAAACCCGCTTCCAACCCTTTGGCGGACCCGTAGAAGATGATATGAAGATTCTATACAAAGAAACATAAGGAAAAGTGAAGACTCGAAATTTGAATGTCGAAGCTGGTTATTTTATTTGTGACTGTGGATGATCCGAAGACCACCTCAGTTCTCAGCACCCCAGGCAGGGAAAGCAGCACCAAGAGAGGCGTTGCAAGGGCTGGTGACAATGTCTGGGGACATGTAACCGGAGTTGGCACCTGCGGTGGAGGCGAGCATGACGCTGCCGTCTGGACCGTAGACGTTGAATTGAAGTGCACCAGGGCCACCACCGTTGGCCCACATGACACGGACAGGCATGTAATTGCCCAAGTTCATGTAGAAGGCGAGAGACACGGCGTTGGTGTTTGGCCAGAACTGAGAAATGTCGGCGTTGGCGCGGGTCCATCCGCCGAGGGCCTTTTGTCCGAACCAGACGAAGGTGGCGTCGTCAACGTATGGAATGCTGAAGCCGTAGTATCCGGTACCACGGCCTGCAAAGAGGTAGAAAGTGTGGTCGAGGACGAGGGTGGTACCGTCAACGTTCTGCTGACCGTACACGGTGATACCAGCGGTGCCAGCGTTGGACTCGCCAAGGTAGTTGGTGATACCAGTAGGGGTGACAGTTGGGGTGATGGTGGTGGTCTTAGTGGTGGAGCTAGTGGTGGTGAAAGTAGACGTGGCGAAAGTTGTGGTTTGGTAAGCACAGTAGTAGTAAAATCCATACCAGCAAACGGTGCTGACTTGGTAGACGCTCGACGAGACAGTGCTGGTTGGGTAGGCGGTGGTGCTGACAAATGTAGTGGTGACAGGAGTGGCGTACATGGTTGGCTGGACCGTCTTGTAGCCTTCTGGTTTGAAAGCCGGGTAGCTTGAAGTGCTTTGTCCACCTGGAACCGAGTTCGAGTATCCGGCGAAGTTGATACCAGCATTGCCGCAGGTAGTGACCGGGGTAGGGTAGTACTTGACGACGGTGACGACGCTGGCTCCAGTAGTGGTAGGAAGCACTGTCGATGAGATGGTAGTGGCGGTACCACGGTCGACGGCCGAAGTGATGGTCTGAACACCAGTGGCTGCGGCTCCACCTGGAGTCTCGACAATAACGTATCCGTTAAGGCCATTGACCGAGGTAGTGGTCGTGGTGGCGGCGCCGGTGTAAGCAGTGGTGTAGGTTGTGTAAGTGACGGTAGCTCCGATGGTAGAAGCACCGAAACCAGCGTACTTGTTGGTCAAGTAAGCAAAGTCGACGTTACCAGCTGGGTTGTATTGCGGAGTGACAGTACCACCGGAGAGGTTCTTGAAGTAACAGACACCCTGGTAGTAAGAGAAAGCAGAGCAGCCGGCAAAGTTGTCACACAGGTTGAAGCAAGAGTAAAAGTCAGGAGCTGGAGCGTTTCCGATATCAGCGCTGACCTGGGTGTAAGACACATCGTAGCCGCAACCAAGAGTGTAGTTTGCTCCGTTGTAGTCAACAAGGGTCGAGCCTGGGGTACCGAGAGCAGAGCATGCAGCGGCGGTACCGGTAGGAGCTGGAGCCCAAGTGGTCTTGGTCGATCCAGTGTCCAATGGGTAGAGGGAGTAACCGGCGGAACCAGTGAGGTTGTACTGGACACCGTTGTAGGTCGCGGCGTTCAAGGTTCCGTAGTTAGAGGCGGCGGTGTTGGTGAAAAGCTGGCAGTACATTCCCTGGTTAGTACCCTGGTTACCGACGGATGCACCATAGGTGACGTTGAAGATGTTGAAGTAGTTGCAAGCAGAGTAGGTGGCGGCACCGCTGGTCATGGCGGCTTGTTGGTTGGCTCGGCTGGTGCTGTAGCAGAGGTTGGCGCACTGGTTAGGGTCGTAAGTGCTGAAGGCGGTCTGCTTCATCAAGTACTGAGAAGCGGACTGTGGGTTGACGGCACCGACCATGGCAGTTGGGCCAGAGAAGTTGGCGACGGAAGACCAAGGAGTGAGTTTGTTGTAACCGTTCGAACCTTGGATGACAACGTAAAAGTCGTACTCGTAGAGACCGTAGTTGGTGGTAGATGTGTTGAAGATGGGCTGGTTGTAGAAAGCGCAGTGGACGTCAACAGCAGATACAGGGTTTCTGCAGGTGCTGTTGTTTGGGTTGTAAAAGGGCTCACGCTCATAGTAGATGTTGAAACCCAAGCAGCCTGGGTCGTTGTTGCATACTGTAGCGCAGAGGGAAGTGTTGTAAGCACCAGGAAGTCTGTCTCCACGGTAAACGTCGCCAGGGTAGGCAACGCCAGCTAGCGTGTTGGACAATTGCCAGTTGGCACCGAAAGAGTTCTGGAAACTGGTCCAGTAGCCGGCTGGTGGAAGCCACTCGCCGGCGGCTTTGTTGCTCAGAGTTTGGTCGAGCAAGAAGCCGCTGGGGGTGTTTGGGGTGGGAGTGTAAGCTGGGGTCAGGTAAATCGGGTTGGTGACACTGCAGACTTGGGCAGAAGTGGTAGTGGTTGCAGAGGTGACTGCACGCTCCTCGAGTACAACATCACGAGCATGGGCCTTCTTCTTCTTCTGCTGCTTCTTCTTGGCGGCCTTGGCCGTAGTAGTAGGGTGAGCAGAAGTAGAAGTGGTCTTTGCTGCGACCTTGGTAGTCGTGGCCTTCTTGGTCTTCTTCTTCTTGGATGCAGAGGAAGTGCTGGCGGCGTGGGTGGCAGTAGCTTCGACTGAAGAATCGTGCGCGGAGCTCAACGAGGAGATGATAGATGATGCCTTGGCGACGGTGTTGACCGAGACAGTGTGAGTGGTGTAAGGAGTGTTGGTGGTGATCTGAGGAGCGACCTTGACGACTGGAGCAAAGTCAAGCTGGGCATCGACCAGCGACAGACCCGCAAGGAGTGGGAGGGCTGCAGCTTGGAAACGCATCTTGACGGTAGAAAGGAAGAAGAGAATGGACAGACGTGGTGCAGAACAGAAGCGAGGAAATGTGAAGCATCTATAAAGAAAGGTTGTCTCGTAGGGCTAAGGTGTCGGCATGCAAAGCGTATCTTCACTATTCAAAACGTGCCAACGGTAATCCGTCATATGGGACTAGGTAGTAATAGAGCAGAAAGCACAACGGTTTTCGGTGCCCAAGAGAGACCGTACAGTGTGAAAAGTTTCAATACTTACTGAGACAGATCGGCGAACCAAGAGAAGAGTGTCTGTGAGGACACAGAATATTGCTTGTCACGGTTGATGTCCTGTTCTCGCACGAGTCGGTCATTCCGAGGCTGGAGCACCCTTTTTGTGGTATACACTCCTTACTTCTGTCTTCGTAGCCTGTTCAAGCATCGTGATGGTCGCCTGTGCGACGTGAAGATACGCAGTATCAATCAATCGTAGAGGGCAGCATCTGCTTGTGGGATGGGTTCTGATAGTGCTGGCTGCGACCGGATTGCCATGGGCGCTCCACGCAGGTTGCGATACTGGCAAAGGCTCAGAAGCGCTGTCCCCGTTAACGTGTTGCAAGAGCGACAACGTGCTTGAGCGAACGGCATCCGCATTGGCCAAAGCAACGGTGTAGATGGATCGAATTGAAGGGAGATGGAAAGATTAGAAGAAGAGTTGCAGAGCGCACTCAGCCGGGGCAAATTGGTCAGAGTCGTTCGTACGGCGCGGGAGCTAAGCCCGAAATGGACAGCCACAATCCAGACCTCACGACATCGTTTTGCTCGTTTCTGTTCCTCTGCAACCAATTCCAACGGTTCGTCCAACGTCTTCATCATTCAAGCATGTGCTATGTCTTGACTCTGGGCGGCCTCTACAGGATCGCAGAACTCACCACTACAGATGACTGCGACAACAGCCTCATGGCCATATTTCAAGAACGAGATCAATGGTCGATTGAATGTCCACTCTGCCTTATAGCAGGGAATGTAGCGATATTTCTTTACCGGTCGCACGAGTCGAATCCGATTATACAGCCAAAGTTACGCTCAGCAACCACGTTGTGACTCCAATGGGCCCGGTAACCATAAGCCACGACAGTACGCTAGAACAATTCGACGCTCAGACCCTTATATCATACAGGTGCCCAGTCTACTATCTGCCTCTCGCATGCGTAGTCAGCACTCCGGACACGCTCATTGGTATACGTCGGGTAGTATGCGAGCATCTCTCGGCCGGCACTTGGTTGGCCCGCATGGCCGTTTATTGTTGATGCCATAGTCGTGTCTCACGTGAAATCGACCCGAACTTGTAAGATATTATTGTCCGTCAACGCCTGCACACATTGAGATCTGGCTACCCATATCTTGAATTTTACGAATACTGTAGTTGATGGATCTCATGGACCCAAGAGCCAGGTCGAGCTTTGTTCGTTCAGTGGGTTTTAACGTTTCAGCGACCCTTGTAAGGCTGTCGGTCAAAACCGGAATACCAAGTAGTCACGACTGTAGTCGGTAGTATAGATGTCTCAATCGAAGCACGGATTTATCATTATCTTGCTGGACAGTTCCGATCCTCGTGCTGACATCCTTCAGACTGGTAAACCCGCTCATGAGGTTGTGCATTGCAGTTTCGGCCGACGCATTTCAGGTGTCATGGTCCATTCATTATTTGGGTACTTCGACCTCCAAATAGTCAGGTCGGTCGTCTTTCCCAGGAGCAACCAGTTCGTCGCAATCATCGTCCTCTCAGCAGATTAGAGATTAGAAATCTCCGCCACCCATATCACCGCCACCATCTCCTCCGCCAAAATCGCCACCACCGTCACCTCCGCCGTAATCTCCTCCACCGTCGCCTCCGCCGTCGCCTCCGCCGTCACCCATACCCTGGAGATTCAGTCAGTGCTTGTTCATCGTTCCAGGTCAGTCTCTACTCACTTCCATGGCTTCTCCAAGCAGCATACCACCCAGCAGACCACCACCAAGACCCAGGGCTGCTCCACCTCCAGCGCCAAGCCCATGCCTCTTGGGTGGCTGTTGCATGTACTGCTGAGGCGGGTAACCGCCCTGCTGGGGGTAATATGGCTGTGGCTGCTGGCCATAACCGTGGGGCTGTCCCGAAGACGAGGCCTTGCCCATCAACTTACTGAGGAAGCCGCCTTTCTTCTGGTCACGAGCCGGCAGATCTTGTTGGGCGTAGGAAGACTGCTGTCCGTATGGACTCGCCGTTTGTGGCTGACCGTACTGCGGTTGACCATATGTTTGTGGTTGGCCATATGACTGTCCCTGACCATATGTTTGTGGTTGGCCATATGCCTGCCCCTGACCGTACTGTCCTTGAGAAGAGCCACCAGCGCCGTAAAAAGTGTCGGCAGCGCCTCGAGCAGTACCACCAGACCGAGCGTTCTCCTCCTCTTGAAGCTTGCGAGCGTATCTCTCGTCTTCAGTCATGTTGGAGCCACCGACGGAAGTGCTTGAGCCAAATGGGTTGTTGGTGCCGTATGCGCCTTTCTCGGGGCCAGCGGCATGACCTCCAGCATATGAGGGAGGTGGGCCGAGAGGAGCCTCGACGTCTGAATGAGGGTAGACGGGCTCGGTTGGTCTGTCCCATTGCGACTTTTTGGTGTATTTGTTGACGTAGAACCATTCGTGGTATTGATCTGTGTAAGTAAGGTCAGTGCGCGCGCTCACACACAGTGACTTTCTATCGTTCATACCGTTCCACTGAGCAATCCAGCCCTCAGGTACCTTGGGTGGAGGTGGGCCGGATGGTGGTGCAAAGTCCGCCATGTTTGTGAATGATTTTTTGATAGAGAAAAGTCGAGGTGATTATGAAAAGGTCCACAGGATTGAATTGAAGATGATCTGATGACAATAATGTAGCTGCCTGCCGCCTGCGACCTTCGTTGCGGTGCTTGAGCGGGGCCAACATCATCGCTTCCGGGTAAACCAATGCCAATACTGCCAAGCAGACAGGTGCTGTCCACAAGCTCCGCCGACGCTGCCTGTCGTCATCAGTGCGCAGCCACTATACCAGCCACGATATAAGCCACAGCCACAGCCACAGTTCTGGCCATGCCTGGGGTGAGGATACACCATTTCATCCTTCATGTCTACTACCGATCACATCTACTTCGGATCAGGTGATACAACAGGCTACTGTAACACATCGTATGGTTATCCGCGCCCCGTACGGCTCGAGTAATCGCGGATAAGGCAGGCTGGCTTAATTTGAGTACAAGAAGGTACATCTACCTCCGTGGCTATGCTGCTCATGTGGTCCGGTGCTACAAAATCGCCTTTCGAACCGCAGTCTCGAGGTCTTCATCTTCCAGACCAAGTTCATGCATAGCAAATCCGTCACGCGTCGTCCAATCGCCATCTATCGCGCCGAGTGCGAAGACCAGATCCTCAACGGCCTGCTTGTCGCCTCCATCCGCCTTCTGTTTGTTTTCCTTAATGAACTGTCCCGAATCGAAGTGCTTCGCAGTCCACTGCGCGCTTGTGACCTTCTCCAGAGCCTTGAGCACCTCGACTTGTGAAACGCAGAAGCTCTGGATGAACAGGACTTTGTTTCTGGTGACTTCCTCCCTCTGAAACACTCTGATGGCCGCCTTCGCAATTTGACCAAGTGTAGACTGTGAGCTCTTCATCGTGCCGTCGTCGAGTATATCTGCCGTGCGCTCCGCTATGTTGAAGTGTAGAAAGTTCTCCCGCAGACCCCAGTCAAAGAAGTGACCGCAGACAAGGCTAGTCCATGAGAAATTCGGATGTGATTCGGCCAGCTCCTGTAGTCGTTGTCGCACTTGAGTTTTCCTTTTGAACAGCGGTACCAGTTCCTGCGCACGCGCGCTGCTCGAGTCACAGCTGCCAAAATCCGCCGGCATGAATCGTTTGACACCAGCCTCGGCCGCTGCTTCAGCGAGGCGCAGTTGTTGGTCTACATCTGAAGGTCGAAAGGCTGCAATTACGGCATCTTGTCCTTTGAGAAGGTTGGCCAATTGATCGATCGCGAAGTCATCGTCGAATTGAACGATCTTGAGGTTGTCCTTGTGGGCGAGCTTGGATTTTGATGATGCCCGTTGGAGGACTGTGACGTGAAATGATCCATCTGTGATCAACGAGTCGAGAATGACTGATCCAAGTTCACCGCTAGCGCCGAGGAGTGCGATGGTTCTAATTGTCACTGTCATTTAGTGGATCAGACCGAGATGGCTTTCACTGCAATGTGCTATATGATCAAGAATAGTCTGAAGTGATGCGTGTCTCCTGCCGTATCGCGGTCATGCCAAAAAAGGCAGCTGCGTCGGAATCCTCTGCAATCTAGCGAGTATTAGGGACCGCGCTTTCTGCTAACTTGTACCTTCTCTCACGTCTTAGACTTCAAGTTATCAAGATCGTTCGGTGACTCCTATCGTGACGTATCACCACAATCGCACATTTCGACCAATCGGGCAGTGAAGTAAAGATTTGCATACAGACATAGGCAATGTGACAGGTGGGATGACTAGCGCGCCCTCAAAAATCACGACCATGAACCACCAAAGCTCAGACCATGACAGACAGACAACTCCTACTCCTACTCCTTATGCTCGATCTCGTCCTTCTTCAGTGGTTCCAGTCATGAAGCCTGGACAGAGAAAGATCGAAGCCTATCTTCCAAAGGGATCTTGGAAGCTCTGGGGAGAGGACAAAGAGTTCCAAGGTGCAGCGAGTGTTCAGGTTGATTGCCCTCTCGACACGATGCCGGTCTTCATTAAGCAATGAGGACGTATAGATGGTGAAGTCGGGTGGTTTGTTTGCTGTGTCTCTTCTTCCAGTTCCTACGTCTTACATAATCATCTATCGATACGTAGCCGCAGCCTCTCTCGTCGGGCTCTCAGACCGGGTCCCGACCTTGCTCTGCCATCAACGTCATCTTGGGAGCCAATTCCATTTTCAATTTGCGAATAGGCCTCTGCCGTGGCATCCAGACCGCACGCACACATGATGACGACCTTTGCCCATTGTGAACCTTTCCCTATGGCTCAATCGACACCAGTCTCGGCTCGGTAAGACCCAAACTCTCATAATTCTACCGAGCGATCGCGTCGAGCTCAGTCGACCACAAATCTAGGCCGAGGATTGAATAAGCCTCAGTGTAGTCCAGTCGAAAAAAGCGTAGGTGATATTCACTTTCCTCCTTATCCTCCTCCTCTCCAGTTTCGCGCCCTGCCCTTCCTCGGCCCTGCACATACAAATCATCTTTCATACCAGCCATTGTCACACTCGACGCAATAGAATCACCCAAGCAGAGACACCACCAACAACCGCAACAATGGCGCCAAACCTCGCCCTCCTGTCCATTCCAGCGTACTACATCCTCTCGATCGCACCACACACATATGCCGTCACCCTCGCCTCTCAAGGCAAGCCCAGCACTCTCGACAACCGCAACCCACGCAGCACCACCCACATCGCGAAGCTGCGCGAGTCGCTCGGCGAAGAAACCTTCAACCGCTTCGAGCGCGCCGAGTCCGCGCACAAGAACGCCATGGAGAACATGCCGCTGTTCGTCGCCGCCGTGTTCGCCGGACTGCTCGCGGACCAGGCCACCAAGGGCACGGTGAGGCGCGCGCTGCTCACCACCGGCGGCGTGAGCGACAAGATGAAGAGGTTCTTGGCCAGTTGGTTTGCGGTCAGGGGGCTGTACACTGCGGCGTACATCACCACTAGCGATAGCAAGTACAGCGCTATCAGGAGTCTGCTGTGGGTTGCTAGTTTGGGGATTGCTTTTGAGCAGATCTACAGCGCGGCTAAGGTGCTTGGTGCGTAGATGTGGTGCTTAGGTGAAACGACTTGGTTCGTATCGGCGGCACATTGAGCTGGCTCTGTTCTAGTGACGAGTTTCGCTAGTTGTAGGATATTGAATATCAATTCTCGTATGGCTCATTACCACACGTCTATTGAGCCAATACAAGGCTGTGTCTCATGTCAGCGGACTCGGGTCACGCCCTAGGAACCTGTAGACCATGCACGTTAACTTCCACAAACTCGTACATGAACAGTGGTATTGCTACAATCTATAAATCTCCAAAAGCCATTGCAGATGTCTCTGATGGGCTCCTTGCATTGCATGCCGGTGAACGCCGCCTCATGCTTCTTGATGCATTATTTACAAATAGAGACTCATTGGCCTCTCTGTGTTCTCGTAGATATCCAGCTCTGGAGATGCTGCCATGTCTCCCCATAATTGGGACTGATGGATCGCTTCCTGAGACTGTTGCCTCGGCGCTTGACGCGAGTGTCGTGTTGACTCTTTCGACGGACCATGCTCACGAGTCGATGCAGGTGAATCGTTGCGGGCGGACTCGTCGATATTCGCGGTGGAAGCGACGGCTTCGCTGTCTTCTACCGCCGTAACGTCGTACGTCTGTGACTCTGGCGTATCGCGAGGTGCTTCAGCCGCAACCCGTGGCGCATCGTAGCGTGAGTTCCTCCTGCGTCCCGATCCGCCATGCCTCGCTAAGTTCGCGGTCGCAGTGGTCGACGATGCGGTCGGATCTCCGAATCCATTCGCCATTTCCCGCAGCTGCTTCAGAAGAAAGGGTTGCGAATGGCCATTCAGCACAGCCTCAACAAGAACCTCATTGTAGTCGTATTCTTGCTCGCACGCAACACACATGGCCAGCATGCTCACGTACGTTCTGGCCTGGATCTTTTCCGCAACGCCTCGCCGTCTGCTTCGTGACTGTATAAGCTTGATTTGGTTCCATACCTCTCTTCCAGACTCCCAGTCGGATCGGAGAGCACAGTTCTGAAGCAAGTTCGTCATTCCGATCATCGACAATCCCCAGCCCTCTCTACCCATGGATTGGCAGATCTCTATCGCAGTTCGAAATCCGGCGAATTGTAAGACGCCTTTTATTATGTGGTTGAAAACGGCAGGTACCTGGTACGGCTTCTGGATGATCTTCATCTCGCCACTGACCTCGTCAAATACTTCAATTAGTCTGCCTTCTGATGCCTCGTTGATCTTGATGCCTGGTTTTGCAAGAGCAAGACCCCCGTTCTGCCCCTGCATGAGACCGACGAATTTTATGAATCCTTCTCGGTCTTCTGCTCGTTGGTAGTGTTTTAGGATGTTGATATAGCTGTCTTCATTCATTCGCATATGACCTTCGCGCATGGCACGTATCACATAGCTGCCTAATCTCGGGTCAAAACCATGATCATAAAGTCCTTTGAGGATCGTGTTCCAGCAGCTGAGATTCGGGGGAACAGGACATGTCGTAAGTCGACGGCAGATGTACATCAGAAGACCGGCTTGACTTTTGCCTGAAGAAGTATGTCTTCCAAATGTTCTCTGGAGGTCGATATCCAATTCCGTAGCTGCTTCGTGATGACTGCCGTATTCATCATGTTGATAGTGACAGTACAAGGGCATATCTTCGAACTCGTCAGAATCGATAGGGGTCGCCCGTGTTCTTCGCAGTTTTGCTTCCGTCTCCTCCAGTAATTGGTAGTATTCGGTCCTTGGACGAATGAATTTGTTGCGCGACTTCCTCGAGATTTCGGCAATTGCGTCCTCGGTAAGCCCTTCCAAATCCATCCATACCAACATCCTGAGAACAAGCCTGTCAACTGACAGCTCGTTCAATCGAATCTTCTTCGGTGACCACTGCTTCCTCGCAGCCGCCTCGGACAAGAACGCTGTTGCATATCTCGATTGTGGCGGTACATTCCGCCTCTTTAGATCGAGACCCGTACTGCTTGGCCAGACTGGAACGTCACTGCTAATCATGTGCGCTTTCTCAAAGATTGCCTCGACCTCGTCTAGATCTTGAGCCTTGTTCTGTGGTCCATCTGCCTCCGGTGACTCTTCTTGTGCGAGAGCCAACCGCTCTCCTACCGGCACCTCTCCCAGTAACCTCTGCTCATGTTGTCGTAACCTCTCTGCCTTGATCTGCGAATCATCTTCCTTCCCACGCTCTAAACCCTGCTTAACATCCGCAATTGCAGCATCCCATTGTCTCATCCTGTTCTCTTTGGAAGCGGCATCGTTCGTAGCGGCAGCGGCAAATATCCCAGAGTATAGAAGAGTCGAGGATGTCCAGAACTTGGTCGGTCGTTTACCAGTCGCGGTGGCCGCACGACGAGCGATTCCACCAGCGGTGGCCGCACAAGAAGGACATCGGCACGTCGCAGTGCTTTGCGCTATGCGAGACCAGACCGTCTGCATTATCGTAGCATTTCGAGGGAAGTCCCAGAAAATGTCTCCAGCTATTCAATGGTCAACAAAAGACTGTACATCAATTGAGCACTGCCGTATTAATTGCGGAGTTTGATGTCGGAGGTGAAGCTTGGCAGCTAAATTATTCCCGAGTGTTTTGCACGCGAGGCTTCCATTGTTCACTTCATCGTTCGCCGCGCTAAGGCTCACAAGAAGCATAAATAACGACTACCATCTCGCTGCAGAACCAGGCGAAGATACCCAAGAATACACACGGAAGTTCCAGGATAGTCACAATGCTCGCCCTTACCATTTCCGCAGAACTCATTGGGTATCCTATCTAGCATCGACTTGATGTCCCTATTCCTCTAACAGGCACACAGAGTAACTGATCTCCTGCCAATTGACACGGAAGAGGCGCCCTTCTATTATACCTTCAAAGTCCAATGCACATCATGCCGCGAAGTACACCCCAACTGGGTGAGCGTGAGCCGATTCGAGAACAACGAGATCTCGGGCAGCAGAGGCGAGGCCAACTTTGTTTGGCGGTGTAAGAACTGCAAGGTACGTACCAGTTCATCTCGTCTCGGGATACATGTACTTCTGAGGAACGAGACTGAAGCTAAGATCTTGCGCTGTGTAGAAGGAGCATTCGGCCAACATTCTAGCGTCGCCGAAGCCTTACCCGGCGGATAAGTCGGGTAAGAAGTTCAATATCATCTCGTTCGATTGTAGAGGGCTGGAACTTGTAGAGTTCAAGGCTGATGTAAGTCTGGCAAAAACGTCTTCCTGCGCGTTGCTGATATTGGTAGGGCGAGTGGCAAGCTTCAGGAGCAGAGACAACGTCAAAATTCACAGCCATTGATATTACCGAAGGCGAGTGGTATGACTATGGTAAGTGCCTCATTCTGAATTGGTGACACGCGCGGTGCTGACAGAGTACAGACGAGAAGTCGAGCGAGGAGGTGAGCATCAAAGATGTCTCCTGGGAGATCCGACGAGCATAGGTAGAGTCGATGAGAATATTAACAAAATATGATTGAATCTTGGAAAAGGGGTATATCGCATATCAACGTGAGCCGAACGCCATTAATGTCCATATGCAGAGATCATGACCTAGACCATCACTCTCCGAAGCCCTCCAGTGCCGCCCAGGATCCTTTTTCCAGTGACTGCACATCTGCCCTTCCCACTCTCCCATCTTCCCTCCCTGTTGCCTTTGACGAGCTCTGCGTCTTGCTCGTCAACGACCCACGACTCCTCTACTGGTCCAGCTTCATCACCATTCATAAAAGCCTCCTGCCTTGCGTGCTCGCCTTCGACCCATCGAAAGATACACGTGTAGCAGTACACATACCCGCTCGGGCTAGCTGTCGGGGTCTGTATCGGCGCGAGACAGATAGGGCAGAGCTCGGAGCTGTAGGCTGGCGGCACCGTAAGAATTGGGAGACCGGTTTGTGCTGAAAGGGGAGGTCTCCTTTCCAACACCGGGTCCGCTTTTGCATCCATAGACGGCGAGACTGAGCCCTTTGCATCATCCGAGAACGTGACACCAGATTTCTTCTCGACCGCTTTCTTCGCCGACGCAGGTGGGTTCGATATTGTCGGCGGCGGCAATTCCACTCCTTCCGCTGCCTTGCGTGACAGCTGTCTAGCAAAATCACTCGCGTGCCACCACTCCAAGAACTTCAACGCAAAGATACTCGTCGGCAGCAAGATCTTCAGACTCGACAACAGGCGCGGGTACACTACATGCGTCAACGTCCTCGGACTAAAGATACTCGTCTGCGCCGGCCTGCCTGGTCGCGGACCCACCCCACCACCCTCCATTGCAGCAGCAAAAGCCTTGTGATCCGCCTGGTTCAACCTCCTCATCCTCGTCCCCACCATCCACAAAAACGGATGATGATACTTGCTCCCATCAAACAGATATGCCAGACTGAACGCTAGACAAGCGAAATAGTACGCCGCGTTGAGGCTGGGGTACACACGCCTCAAGAACCACTTGTAGTAGAAAAGCACCCTCTGTCTGACCGTCGCATCCGGCGCAAGGCGATCGCGCTCCGCAAATTGCGGCCCAAGTATCCCCGCATGCGCGGCGTGTATGTCGTATCCCTCATCCAGCTTCCTCTTGATATACGGCAAGCCCACCAGCACCAGTAGATTCCTCCACACATCTCCGTCTCTCAGCCGAAGGGTCTCGCGCACTTGCTCCGGCGCGCCGAGTGCCGCGCGCGGTACCTCGCCATTCTTGACCCGGAGGACCTTTTCGCGCTTCAGCCCGTAGAAGTTCTCGGTGAAGCCGCCGGCGTAGGTGCGGAGGTAATGGCGCTCTATCAGCAGGGACAATACGGCGTAGACTTCGTCGAAAGAGTTGAGAATGCGTAGGAGGTAACGCGGGTGTCGGTGGGTGGCTACTGCGAGGAGGTAACGGAGGGAGGGTGGAATGAGGGCTGCGAGCTGTTGTTCCGAGAGAAGTTCGAAGAGAGAGGGCTTTTGCTCGTCTAGCCCGCCTTGTAGATTGGTCATGAACTCCATTGTGCGATTGTTGTCGGCATGAAGCCGTGACTGTGATGTTCAGGTCGTGGATTTGTGGACATGGTGATGGAGTGAGGTTGGAGAAGCGCTCGGCTGAGATGCCTCGGCTCAATTCTACATAATACATATATAGCAGAGACCGACAACATCAATTCGACAACATGGCATTATGTAAAAACTACAACGGATGAACCATGTGCAGTATATAGGGACAGTATGTCTTTACAGGTAGTTCCTCATCTTCTTCAGTCTCTCTTCTTGCCCATCCTAGGCAATCCCAACCAAAGCACCCAAATGCAAGCCAAAAGCGCCAGGATGATCGGCTGCAAGACCTGTACACCCTTCTTCTGTGCAATGACACCAGTGATAAAAGGCCACAGCGCGCCGCCGCTACCACCGAATGCTGCTGCAAATCCAATGCTGGATACATGCAGATGCTTCGGCAAAAGCCTCGTACAAGCAATGACAGCAGCAGGAAACATCGGTCCCAGAAAGAATCCTTGCAAAGCTACTGCGACAGCAGAAACAGCAAAGTTCGGCACGAACCAGAGGATCAGCTCCAACGCCATCGCCAGTGGTAAGTAGATAGCCACGCTCCGCTTCTCCCCAATACGAGGTGTTACGAAGCCCAGTACAAGCCGTCCCATTGTGATACCAAGCCAAAAGCCCGTTTCTGTCATACCGGACGCGAAAGCTCCACCGTGACGAACACGAATCATGAACGTGACAATCCAACCTCCAAGACCGACCTCGATTCCCACGTAACCAAAGAGGAAGAGAGCAGCCAGCCAAGTGACTCTTGCCGATGGCTTGTGAAACAAGACCTCCTTCATCCTGTTGCCCGTCTGATCTGATGTGCGTGGATGCTCATCGCGAAACACCTTGCCGCTTGCGCCCCAAAATGCGGTCAGGCTTGTTATCATCTCTATAGCCGCGGCTCCTATCATACAGTAGTACCAGGTGTACCACGGTAGACCGGCCTTCGTCATCATGGTCGTTGCAATAAGTGGAGCGATAGTGGCGCCAAGTCCGTACCAGGCGTGTAGGAAACCGAGGACCTCGTTCGCGTTTTCCATAGCTCCTATCCAAGCATTCCACGCCGCGTCTTCTAGACCATTGCCGAAGCCTGCAATCATGAACGCAATGACAAGGGCAGGGTAAGGTGGATGTTGAGAGATAATGATGTAGGCTGTGATGTGAAAAGCTGGGCAGAGGAATGCTACGCCTCGTTGTCCCAGTCTCATATGGATCAAATTATTGAGCAGAGCGGAAGCGTTGTATCCGACCAGAGGCGACAAGAAGATGAGAGAGACGATGGTGTAGGACAGGTTGTAGTAGGTCTCGAGGTACGGAATGATGGCACCATAGGTCGCATCATTCATGCCCATGATGAACATTCCCCAAAAGGTAGCAAAGGTTCGGTACATGATGATAGGACTCGAGTTCCATCTCTGAAGGGGTGTTTCGGCGGCCGTGGTTGGTGAGGGAAGAGACTGGTTCGTGTCAAGATCTTGCAACTCGTGGACAGAACCTGACTGCTCAATTTGGATCCCGGAACCGACGATCTTACCGTTCGGATGGTGATGGAGTCGTGGCATAGGTCCTGCATTTAGCGAGGCTGGACTCTGAGATATTTCGGATGGGCATTGCTCAACAACATATGTCGTCGAACCATTGTTCTGTAGAGTCTTCGACATGATGCGGATCCCCTGAAGTGATGAAACTGTCGGGGAGTAGAAACAAAGTGATGAAGAGATGTAATATGATACTTTACTGCTTATGGGTCCGCGTGGAAAAACTGTCACCAAGGCAAATCGACGGCAGGTGCATGACTCGGAGACCAGGTTGTGGTACGATGCTTATGGCCCGATGTTCAGGCACGATACGAACTGTTCAGCGAGGACGTACGAGGGTTGTTACATGGTAGAAATGTTAGGTAATGAAGACATTTCAGATAGGAGCAGTGCAGATAGCCAAGCGGTCGTGACTTGGCTTTACCCAAATGACGAGCACTTCTAACTTCATGGGGAATCTGCGGACGATCGGGGGATCTCCGGAACGACGAAGGATGCGGGATGAGGAGGTTATCGTGGAGATGTCGGCCCGGCGTCTGGATTACGGACCGAAGAACCGCTACGGGCATTGTTACTACCAGGTGGACAAAGTATGACTTGAATATCTTCAACGAGGATGACTAGCTCCTCGGTCTTCGCACGGTTGTCAAGTCCCTCGGTATTAAGATCGTAATCACATGTTTCAATCTATGGACAGTAATGAATCGGCTGCAATGTCCCGCCAATGACTCTGCTTCAATATTCATTCCATTGGCTTGGCCACCTGGGGCAAGAAGAACCAACAGCCTATCATGACTGCATAGGCAGCAATACATGTTGGATGAAGAACGTAGGTGCCAAATGCGGCAGAGAGCAGTCCAACAATGAGAGGCACAATAGCTCCGCCACTGCTCCCTGCCGAAGAGATGAAGCTGATGCTCGTCATCTGGATCTTGGAGGGTAGCAAGCGCGTGAAGATGGTTTGTGAGCAGGGATAGATCGGTCCTAGCAACAGACCAAGTATTGAGACTGCAACCGCTTCTGCGATAATGTTTGGAATCAGCCAGACCAGAAGCTGAAAGCCGATCGTGGCGAGCATCAGTATAGAGACGAACAGCTTCTCTCCCACGCGTGGAGCAAGATGTGACAGGACAAAACGACCGAGGGTGATACCGCCCCAGAAACCCGCGGTGACATATCCTACAGCCTTTGGATCTCCACCACGAGCTGCGATCAGGTATGAAATGACCCATCCAGAGATCGAGACTTCGGCACCTTGATAGGCGAAGATGAAGAGTGCACCGATGATGGTTGTTCTGTTCTTAAGAGCTCGCAAGAGGAGCTGGAATTGACTGGGTTCTCCGGCATCGGCTCGTTGTAGACTTGCGATTCTCTGAAGTCCGGCGGAAAATCTTGTAGCCATCTCGGCCTCGTAGCCCTTGTTAGACCACCAGGCGAAGAAGAAGACAACGACTCTGATGCCTAATATGATCAAGAAGAATCTAGACCACACAATCCCTCGAGACACCATGGCAGTTGCGACGATTGGGCCAACGATGCCACCGATGCCGTAGCTACCATGAGCGGCTCCTAGAATGACGGTGGAGTTCGCCATGTTGGCAGCAAACACATTGTTGAGGGCAAGGTTGAAAGCGTAGCCCAGTCCGAGGAATAGATAGCTGCGAGTGGTTAGTGGCCTGTACGGTTTGGTAGATTCAAACAAGATCAGACGTACGCGACGATAACCACTGGGAAGGGTGGTGTACACACGATCATAACACAGCTAGCCGCGAAGATGATCTCGCTCAGCATCAGAGTTCGAGCTCGACCAATCTTAATGCACACAGTGTCTACCACAAAGCTTGTCGTGATGAATCCGACAGCGTTCGTGACGAAGATGAGTGAGACTATAGCGTATCCGATATGATAGTCACTCTCCATGTACGGAATCAATGCTCCGACAGCTGATCTCGAGTCAGTATTTGTCTTGTGCGGCTTAGGAAGGGTGTCACACATACCACTGTCGCTCATCCCGTTGCCAAAATATGTGACGCAAGCGCACAGAACCCTCCACCGGTTCATAGGTGGGTTGGAGAAGCTCATGACCACGCCGGCCATGTTACCATCACCCCCATTTCTGGTCAACGGAGGTGATTCGGCTTCGAGTTGATTGGGCGTTTTCGGAGTATGCCAGCCACTTGTTGGAGCTGTATATGCCTCTGCTGGAGTTTCCGGACCTGCAGGAGTGATATCAAAGTCATTTGTGTTTGAAGGTCCGGAGAATCTTGAGAGCTCAATCTCGGTGTATGACGGTTTTGCTTTGGCTGTTGGTGGAGAGCTGATCTTATCGGCAGATTTTGTATCAATGCCTGCAGCAAATCGGAGAGGGTCCATCGTGGGCAACAAGAAGAAGACTCGCGTCTTAAAGGTACCAGACACAGTATCGAATATTGAGAATGACGGTTGAGGATAGCGGTGTCCTACCTTCTTATACAATATCTTTCATCTGCAAACACCTGACAGACGGTTCGAACGGCCAGGCCAATCGCTTCTAGCAGACAAGCTTCAGGTGACGCTGGAAGGAGCAACATGACGCTGAAGATATAGCTACTTCGTGCAAGGTGACGCTGCGCTGATTAATTCAACAAGGTGTGAGACTCATGCAGAGTAGTTCCAGGACTGGTCAAGCCGCTTGGGCGCAGTGGAAAATGAGGGGCATCGGGTGGGAGCCTTCGGAGCTTATTCCCGATGCGGCAAGAGCCTCAACTATACACGATCGCTTCTTTCACCGCTGATAAATTTCAGCGTGCATGTCTCCTCACCCTCAAGATCTCGTGATTCGTTGTGTCAAACCGAGCTGAAGTCGTATTTTCCGGAGTTATCTCCTGTCAGACCTACAATCCGCTGCTGGACTGGCCACGTCAAACACCTCGCGTTGTACTACTCGCTCGCACAACAATCAGGTGTCACGGTGAGCGATGTGACCAGGTGACGACAGCTTGGCGGCTAGATGGCAATACTTGGTTTGCTGTTCACTTCGAGGTAGGTCTGTCGTCGCTGCAATCAACATGAGATCTTGCAGTCTTTGTGCTTTCAAGCTGCAAATGCATCGCCTCATCCGTGGATCCCTCATTCCTCATTCGTTGCGTTCTTCATGACACTGTGATCCGTCACACGAAACCCCCCTCACTCGCTGCAGAAGAGTCGAGTAAATGAAGCCAATGAATCAATGTTGGAGTATCACAGCTCGACGAAAGCCGTCAATGCGCCGGCGACGCGAGTACTACCACGTTTCATATCTGGCCGATACAAGTGGCTGTCGGAACGTTCACGTCTACGGACCACAAACTATTACGGACTTCTTTCATGATTCACCTGATCTGATCGACAGCAATGGTTTGGCCGGGCCACTGCAGCATAAAGGTAGGAATCACTGGACAACCTTCTTGCTGCTACCACCCTCGATCTGTGCAGAAACATGCGATACTTCGTGCAGGAATGGGTAGGAAAGGGGCGCCTGCAATCTGTTGGGTATGTTCATGGTTGCGACGAACGTACAGACTACTTACACGACAGTACGACTCAGCTCTACGTTGACGGAGCGATGCATCAACAGGAGGTGGTTGCAGTGATTTCGTCCGCTGAGCCTTCTTCCAACGCATTGTTGTAAGAGTCGTGCGTAGCGATCGCACAGTCCCACAACACCATACCGCCCAGTGAAAAGGTATACCCCACTGTTGGCGATGTTCACGACATGATGAAGCGCCTTGGCTTGACGTGCAAGTAAAGGATTGGACGTTCACTCAGCACACCACATGCCTGTGCAGCATGATCGTCTCCGTGCCTCACTCAAAAGCACACACCCTCAAGCAAGCAGAGAGCAATTGACTGCGGAAGAAGACTATATATACACAAAGCGTCCCAAAGAACCAGGCAAACAAACGGCAGAGAAGTGAAGAGACAATCAGCAAACTTCACCTTCACTTGTACTTTCAGCTGCACTTCACAATGTTTGCCACTACTATGAATATAAGGGCCCGCCTGATCGGCTGTGTGCCGGGAGATTCAATCATACCTTGCCAGCTCTACCCACGAGGGCCCATCATCGCCGTCAAAATATCCAAATCTCGAAAGTCGATGTCATTTGACCCATCCAGACCCAACATGTCGCGAAGCAACGTCTACCGCAGTCTTCGTCGCCGCTTGACAGAGACTTCTGCTTCACTGGCCGCCACGATCTCAGGTGCCGGCAAGAATCCTCCAATCTCTGTCTCTTCTACCTTGGAAACTCTCATCCAGGCTCTGTGGTCTAACGGTCCGCTCTTCGCTCAGGACGTCGGTGACAACATCCAGTTCAACTGCAAAAACACTCCGGCGGTGCCAGTCCACGTCTATGTCTCTGCGGGAAGTATTCGAAAGCACCAAGCGACGCAGTGCTCCTGGACCGCCGCCCTCATCGGCTGTCTGATTGCAGACCGCAACCCAGAGGCGATCCGCAAAATCCAGCGCTTCATTAACTGGGAAGATCTCTCCAGCGCAACTCGCAGCCTTGCCAAAGCGGTCGACGAAGCAAAGGAGGACGCAGAGCAAGGAAAGACCACTTTTCTGATCGTCTGTCTGCGCGACGTTGCCTTCCAGAACCAAAACGTGTTCAACTACGATGAGCGCTACGACTACCAGAGCCTCACCCACTACTTTGTCCTGGGCATCGACAAGGAGGGATGGAGAATCTATATGAGCTTCGTAGACTTGTACGACCTCGAGCAGCAGCAAAAGAGGGACACGGAGAAGATGAACTGGAACGACATGGACATTTTCTTGAAGTCCATCGACAAGTTGACGGCGTTCAAGGTATGTTTTGGGTGCTAGCCATGTCCAACGACTTACGTACTAACAATGCGTGTAGGGCATGTGGGAGGACGGACCTGCGGGCCTCTACAACACGCTGTTTCACGTCGACATCAAGGAGCAGTCCTTGTGTGAGGACAAGAAACTGGTTGATGTGTGGGATCTGGACGTCTTCGTCATGAGCGTCAAGGACGTCAAGGCCGAGAACCTGCTCAAGTTCAAGTGGGTGCTATGAGCCACCTTTCTAGAGCGCAGATGATGGAGAGATCGAGTTTGAGGACGCGGCATCATGACATGGGATTAGGTGAAGGAACTCCCTATGGCAAACGAAGAAATGAATATCATCAAGGAGATGCCTTCTTTGCATCTGAATGAAATCGCTTTTACGGGTATCGACATGGTCATTCCTTGTAGCCTTTAGTCCTTTCGTGCCGTCTCCTTACGCCCGGATCCTTTGCGCGAGCGACGCTGTCGCATGCTTGGCCGACTCCATCTGTCCTTCTGTCATAGCTGCGCTTGATGGATGGCTTAACTGATGCCAGTTTTTCGTCGTGGCCTGCTTCGAACCAAGGCGCCGTCCGAGCATATAGCTTGCAGCGTCTTTTTAGTCATTAACGCCATCTCAACCGTCCATCTTGACATCTCCGTTTTGTCCAGCGGATTTCGCTGCTGATATCCAGAGCACATTGTTGCATCTGTAGAGTAGAACCTAAGTCAGCAAACTGTTTGACAACTATCCGCCATAATTTGCGTCTGGCTTCCCTTCCATATCCACATACCGAATCAGAACCTGTCCCAAAGTACCCTTGTTCACACCATCGATGTACTCCTCGCACTCCGAAAGCTGGACATTCATGTATGAGTCCACCGAGACCAATCTTCCCTTGTACTCCGTCTCGCCCCACTTCAGTCGCACAACAATGTCCTCTCCGACCCTGCAGTTGTTAGTATGCGCTTGGTCCAGATAGATAGATGCGATGCGAAGAAGACGTACAGCTCCTGGAGCATAGGCCTAGGGTTCTTGGGTTGAATCTGTGCGCGTTAGCTGAGAGCGTCCTGCACAGGAGGTATAAGACTTACAGCAGCCATATTGATTTATTACTGCGTATTCGAGCTTGAATGGATCTGTCGCAAAAAGTCATGTCGCGCGACTAGACGTCTGGAGTATCCGGCTAAGCTTCGGCAATTCTCCTTCACTGCTCGTCCAGCTCCTGACCTATTCTTCTCTGCCCAACCTCACCTCTGACTGACGACGACAACTATCTTGATCTCCGCAATATCAACTATATGGAAGCCGGTACGTGCTGCGTTTATGTAAGCATTGTAGGAGGATAGGTAGGTCCAGTTAGTTGAGGTAGCACATGCCACTCTCAACAGGCCCTGCTTCGCAGCATCGCAAGGTGTGGTTTATCGGCAAGTCTTGGAGGAAAATACACACGCACTCATACTCGCTGTCACTATTACACATCGACTTCGTTGCCTCCAGGTTCCGCTGCCATGCAGAGCCCATGATACATCTATGCCATAGTAGCAGAACCTCACTATCACCAAAACAGGTAGGCGCGAACGATGGTTTGGCTGTTAGGCGCTTGGCGCGGGGTCCGGAGTCGGCGGCCGATCATTCTACGATCATTCGACTCATCCACGACCACGAGCCACGGTGACGACCATTCCATATTTTCTTACAACATTCCTTGTTTTCTCGCTAGAAATATACAATGGTGGCCTATTTCCCCAGTCTCTCAGACGATCTCCGCGACTGGTCACTAGAGCAACAACTCTTCTTCATCGCCTCGGCACCATTGAGTGGTAAACACATCAATGTATCGCCCAAGGGCTTACCCTCAGCCACATTCACATTTTTCGACCCGAACCATGCGGCCTATATCGACATGACCGGCTCCGGCGCCGAGACCATCAGTCACTTGTACGAGAACGGTCGCGCGACTGTCATGTTCTGCTCCTTCGGCAAGTCTCCGCGAATCATGCGTCTCTTCTGCACTGGTAGGGTGATCGAGTATGCCGATACCGGATATGCAGATGTGCTTGCGCGGATGGGGAAGAAGGACTTTGCAGGCGCACGAGCGGTCATCCTTCTCGATATCTGGAAGGTGTGTCACTCTAGACCGTCCCCATCTCGGCCTAGCTTGAGCAACGACTAACGATTCAGGTGCAAACATCTTGTGGCTTCGCAGTGCCGCAGATGTCAGAAGCAGATGCAGAGAACCTCTCCAAGTCAGACCTCTTGGATCGGGATACGTTAACGAAATTCTTGGTAAACCAGTCCAAGCAAGGTAAGCTGGAGGCATATCACGCACTGAAGAACGCGTATAGTCTGGACGGGTTACCGGCCATGAAGGTCGCGCGGCGGACGAAAGGAGAGTCGTTGTGGGTTGCTCATGTCAAGGCTTCGATCGTGCGCGTGCTGGCGCAGAGGGAGGGACTGGTGTTGGGTATCGTCATAGGCATCATGATCATGCTATCGTTGCGCATGGAGAGCGTAGGAAATATTGTCCAATTGGTTAAGTCATGAAGCGAACGAACATAATGGCCATTCAACGACAACACCAACCACGTGCTCACCCTGATCTGGTCCTAGGGCAGGAATACGTTACGAGTACGACTCGGTCATCCATCGGACCACTGAAGGACTAGGGTTTCGGCAGTAGAGTTGGAGAGCTACGTGTCGATACGATGTCTCGTTCGCGGCGCATACAGGAAAGAAACATTGATCTGAGCCCTGTGAGCAGGCTGTCAGGCTTCTATCGTAAAATGGTCGCGTCTAGAGTTATGCAATTTGCGCCAAGGTTTTATCTCTTCATGTCATTGATTTGGGTAGGTACGGGGCTGCTTGTCGCGGTAGGTGGTATGCTTTCATTCATAAATGTCATGGTATTCATTCTTCTCGTGTTTGCGGTCGCAGCCTTATATCTCGCGCAATCGACCGCAAGACATCAGTAAACGTGGCCATGAGAGACCCATCAGCGCCTGCGCTGTTCGTTCTTTACTCCGACGAATCGGGTAGCTCCCGTTGCGTCCTTCCCCCGATGATAAGACTGAATACGCACGTTGCGGTGGACGTGGCTGCAGATGCCCTCGCATAGCTTTTTCTTCTGCTGTGTGGCCCATTTCGTCTGTGCTTCCATGTCTTTTAGCAACCTTTGCGCTCTCCTGACTCTCTCCTTCAATGGCGGGACGACGGTAGGATAGATTGCTGCCTTCTCTTCGAACTCATCGTAGTTGCTTGGATCAAGCTGTTCTTCCATTTGTGCCACCACTTTCTCACAGTCTTTCAGATCTCTTTGCCGAAAAAGAAGCGCGAAGTCGGCAGAAGGCACGTCTTGTACCCCGGTCACCTTAGGCAAGCGGCCCGATGTATTTGTGAAAGGCTTCAATCTCCAGTACTCGTTGAATAACGACAACTTGACTTGGTTGATGGGCGGATTAAACACGTCTTTGTCGATTTCCCATGGCATGACGGCCTGTATACTCATTCGACCGCCGTCGAGTACATCAAACTTCTCGAAATATTGCTGCAGCATCAACTCTTCCGGTTCTTGACATATTGGATGTTCCCCCCATCGAAGGTCCACGCCTGCGATCATACGCTTGAAGAAAGTCCCCGCTACAAGCTTGAACCAAAGCTCGTCCCCGAACCGGCCATCGGTGCCGTCGAGTATAAGGTCAAGGACCAAAAAGTGTACGTTCATGCTCCACTCGATGAAGGCTGCTAATGTGCGAATGTTCAGGTCAGAGTTGCCTAGCATGTTCTTACGCAGTGTGAAATGGGAAAGGTGAAGGGTCGAGATCCGAAGGAGACTCGATCGTGGCAGACGGTGATCCAAGAACCGATGAACGCTACTGCTAGAGCCTTGCATGTAGAAGACATTGCTGAAGAAAGCGTCCAGGATCATATCCCGCTCCGAAGGAGCAACAAGGAGAAACGGAATGAGATCTAGACGGTCTTCTGGTTTCATGACTCGAGCCCAGCCGTAGAAGGATGTATGATCATAGTCGATGCGTTCGTCGGTCTCCACAATCTTTATCGGTTCATCAGAGTACAATGCAAATTCCCATATCATAGATCGTATCTCCGGTGGTAGTCCGTGCCAAGGTCGAGAATGGAGCCTTTTACCAGATGGAGCAAGAAGAATCGAAGAAGCGGTGTGCCACAAGGAGCCATGGCCATTGAGCCCCGGCCTTTGGAGTCCGATGACAGCCATCGAGCCTGAACAAGATCCAAAGCCAACAGTGATATCTTCTCAATGGTTATATTGCTGTGTTACAGCATGTGTGGAGTATAAAGAAGATCAATAGAGTTTGTGCTAACGCAAATATACTTTGTGGGTGCCTGGAGATGGATGTACTCAGCTCTACACCCGTGCTGCAAGATACACGTACGACCTTCTAGAATAATTTTATTATTCCATATTTGTCGCAGAAGCAAGGGGCATCGCATACTCCTCCTCTCATTTGGAGGGCAGTACTCCAATCGTTGGAACTACCAGATCGATCCTATTGTCGCAAGTTTGCGGCTGATCACGTGACGCAGCCAGGAGGAAGATCTCTACTGTAATTTTCACCCGCCGCCGTTCCATAATCTTCAAAAGTTCAAAGCACCACTTTCAAACCAACTACGACACACACACAACATGCCTATCTCAAAGAAGGACCGCAGAACTCGCGAGCAAAAGGCCGCCGAGGCCGCCGGTACTCGTGTCGCCGTCAACCCAAACGGAACACCAAAGAAGGCCCCAAAGCCAAAGTCCATCTGCGCTTTCTGCAAGAAGGAGCTCGTAAGTAAATTGTTTTTTCGCATTTTTCGACGGACATTATCGCGTTAAGCAGAGACTAATGAAGTATTGCAGGACAGCACCAACCGCCAAATCTTGGAAGACCACGCCAACAGCCACCCTGATGTGTGGACCAAGGAGAAGTGCTGGCCAAACGACTTCAAATGAGCGGAGCGTCGAATTTTTCTTTATCAACATGCAAATCGCAGAACGCCACGAATAGACGAGAGCTGGGAGATGGCGCTGGCCTACTGCTAATGCTACTGTTATCGACTACCAAATGAGCACTGTGGCAAAATGCAGATCACATTTTCAGGCGGTGAATGCATAGGCAGATGCCACGAATTGGCGAGCGGAGTTCTGGGTAGAAGGGGTTTTCACATTTACTATAGATCAAACCGGACAGAATCGATTATCAAACATTCAAACTCAACCTCAGACTACGATTAGAACGCCGAAGCGGAATGCTGCATGCATGCCAGACTAGCAACTCTACGTGGAGTGGGTTACACAAGAGCGCTGTCGTGCATTCGCAAGATGTGCCGTGTCAGGCACCCACGCGTCACGATCGTGAATTATAAATCCGTATTACCTTGTTCCTTTTTCGTTACCACATAACACCCATTCGACTCCAACGACAACACCACATTTCTCCGGCAACACCTGATCTCAATATGGACTCCTTCCAAGCTTTGAACAGAAGCAAGCTCGACAAAGCTATATCGATTTGCCAATTTGAGTTCGTCGATAAAAGCGCACTCTTCGAGGCTCTCCTGATGGCGGGTACATTTGCGATGTTCGTCGATCCAGCTCTACAAGAGGGCAACAAGCGCATTGCGCTGATCGGAGATCATGTCCTCGCTCTGGTAGTCAGACTGCACTCGTATGCTCGTGGCGAAAAGATCGGTATGTGTGCTCTGAATGTATGTCGACGTGCCTGACAAGTCTTAGGTGCCTCGACCAATTTCTTGACTTCTGTCGTCAATAACAACTACCTCGGAGCGATCGGGTTCAAGAAAGGTCTCCATGAGTGTGTTGTCAAAGGTCACTCCCATGTCGGTCTGATTTCGACCTACCAAATGGCAACGACTGTTGAAGCGCTCATCGGGGCCGCCTACATGGAGCGGGGCGTCGCAGGCGCAGAGTCTGTTGTCAAGAGCTTGGGCATACTGGGATAGCGAATGGTATGTTATGATCGTTCTTCTGTGTGCGTCTTCCCGACCAGATTATAGGCAATACTTTACATTGTGAGTCGAGATGCCACGATGGGTTCGATGTGAATGGCGCCGTGCAACCATCACCGTACGACTCGTGCCGCCGGAACTGCTGCTGTACTAGCTGCCGACGCCGACGGTGCGGGTTGCACAGTGATGCTGCCCGGCGCCATTCATCTCGAACCGACCATGGCATTTTATCGCACAACCGTACGTTACCTCTCTTACTCCAGGCATGCGTTCTTTTCTGGTTTTTGCTTCATGCACCCCACGCTCATTTCGCAATTACCCTTGCTCCGCAGCGACACATACTCATTCAAAATTTGGTCTTTGCTTCGCAGCACCATACGTTCTTTGACCGAAGGAGATTTGCTTTGCTTACCGGAACCACACACTCATTTACAGCATATTGACTCACATCAAATGAAGTTCCCTTCCACCTGGTGAACCTTTTACCTTTATGAACGTGTACAAAAGCGCTAGTCGTGATTGAATGTTTCCCTCGATAGATGGTCGTAGCCTTCCACTGTCAAAGAAAGCGGACCGTAAAACCATAGGAAGTTGATGTTGCAACAACTATAGACGTCAAGTCATGGGGAGCGGAACAGGACGTATATGCTCGTGATGCGGTGACAATGGAGGGGAGGGGGAGACGCTGGAGGTCACGTGGGGGGAAAACGGTAGTGATCGTGATAATCGTAGCATTCATATCGAATCATAGATGCCTGTTCGCTGAAGGCACCGAATCGTAGCTCTGGGCTTCATGTATCATACTAGTATTGTCAGTACACGTCGAGAAGACAGTAAGAAGTAGACAGACCATTCAGATAATCCGCCGCCATGAGCAGCTCCAAGCAGAGCTCAGGAGGGATGTCCATTTCCGGAACGTCCTTTGCGTCTTGGTGTTTTTCGAAGTAGTAGAAGTACTCGCAGACCTTCTCGAGCACGAGACCACTAGCAGATTTGTCAGTAACCAGAAGAGACACGGGTAACGACGGTTGTCGTACTTGATGGTCTCGAAGATGCAGACGTTCGTCTTCGACTCGGCGAAACCATCTGTTAACTCGTCAGCGGCGGCCACCGACATATGACAGACGACAGTCTTACTCTTTGGATCGAGCATTCGCTTGATGGCTCCTGATACGCAAGCCGATGTCCTCTGAACGATGAATTCGAAGCCATCACTGCTGACCAGTTTCACGAACTTGGGTGGCTCGGACGTGCTGAGTTCTGTGGTGTCCGTCATTGCGGACGATTGATATCGGAAATAAGAGAAAAGCAAATGCGATGATATTGCTGCTACATTGACACGAGCTGAGCCTCCAAGAATGTCGAGGCAGTTGTTGGTGAAGGGCAAAGACGTCGCCTGAGAAAGAGCCTGCAATTCACATCGACGAAGCATTGGCCAGCCTTGGCGTTCCAGGCAACCTCACCTCATGCAATGTGCCCAGAAGTCAACGATATTAGCAACAGGACAATCGATTTCCAATTAGATGGCAGAATCGATCCTCCGGTGCTGCTTGCTTCGGTACAGAACAACTGACCGTATCTATCATCGTACTTTTATAGGTGGTAAACGGCACCACAGCACCATCTTCCGACCATCAACATTCGACGGCAAGCATGTTCTCATAACGGGTGGTAGTCGAGGCATCGGACATGCGATAGCAACCACATTCGCAAGCTTAGGCGCATCATGCACACTGATCGGCCGTAACTCATCAACCCTCGAAACCGCCACCTCATCCCTGGCCTCGCGATCAAGCGGAAGCCATACCTACATAATCGGCGACATTTCCACCGCCGACTTCTGGTCCGAGCTCTCTCTACCACCTATCTCTTCACAACCAGACAACGCCACCGGCAAGAAACTGAAAGACCGTCGCGTCGATATCCTGATCAACGCAGCAGGAGTCACACATTCATCCCTGCTTCTACGCACGACAGAGACGCAGATCAATGAGGTGATACAGACTAACCTCATGGGCACGCTGTGGGCGTCACGGGCGATCGGTAAGAAGATGCTGCGGCAAGCAGCTGACGTCGGCAGTGGGGAGAAAGGTTGTATCATCAACATCTCGTCTCTACTGGCCGTGCACAGTGGGGTGGGTGCTGCGGCGTATGCTGCCTCGAAGGCGGGCGTCGGGGGCTTGACGAGAGCGTTGGCCGCTGAGCTCGGAGGGAGCGGTATCAGAGTCAATGCTGTGCTGCCTGGGTATGTTGAGACGGACATGACTGATGGTAGGTCTTTGTTTCACCTGTTAAGCTCCATTGTGTTAGGTTCACGATCTCACGCTCGGTGTGATATATTTCCATTCGACATGGTCGGCATGTCTTTCTCTATAGTACAAGATCTTTCTATATTCCTTCGATGCTCGAGCGCCATCTTCGACGCAATTCCTGGGGTATGCTCGCTAATATATTACAGCCATGACTGAAGAAGCTCGGGAGAAGGCCCGAAACCGCATCCCGTTGAAACGCCTCGGAACGCCATCTGAAGTCGCTGATGCTGCAATTTTCCTGGCCGCCAATGCGTACGCAAACAACTGCATTCTGAACTTGGACGGTGGCTTGAGTGCAACCTGATCTGAAGGTAGAGGCGCTTCCTCCTGGAGGACGCTTCTACAACTCGCTATCTGGATGGGAAGAAGAAAGTCGTGATAGGGGTATCTGAGTCGTGATTGTTCTTCGCTCAATCGAGAACGATAGCTCCTTCGGTGTCCTCCACTGCAATAGCGCCATCGCCATTGGCATCACCATTAGCATCACCATTAGCATCACCATTAGCATCACCATTGGCCTGCTCGGGAACTTTGCCTCTCTTGCGCACATTCTCCGCGTCGAGCTCGGCTTCGTCGGCATGACGCTTCCGCTTCATACCGGAGTTTGGAGGCTCGACAACGCTCGCTCCGTTGCTGGTCGCTTGACCACCTGCTGGCTTTGCCTTTACAGGTACGACAAGGTCATTTGGATCGAGTCGCATATTCTCAGTCGGGTCGCTGCTGACTTCTTCAAAGATATGGAGAATCAGGTTAGCCTTGGCATTTTCATCCGCTTCGTCAATGATGGTGATGGAAGCGTCTTTGCCGATACCAAGCTCCTCGAAGGTTTTTGAAAGGTTCTCCTCAAGTTCGACATCGTAGATGAGATCGCCCGCGGTATTGTAGACGCTGATCTCTTCAGAATAATTAAGCTTGGCGTTCAGAACCCCGTTAACCAGCAAGTCCAGCCTAGCACGAGTTGGATCGACAAACAGCTTTGCCTGCGCATTGCTACACACTGGACAACCGGCATCGGGCGCTCTCAGAGCCTCAGTGTCGACCATGCGATCCAAGGACTTAGACAAGAAGACCATCTTTGCTTTTTGGTAGTTGCCTTGCATGACCTTGAAGGCTTCCAACACGCACAATGCGGCTGTTGTCGCGTTGGTGGTGGCGATAGCAGGAATGATGTTTCCAGCCATTTGCTTGATGTCGAACTCCGACTTGACCTCGATGTGAAATATGATGGAGCGCAAGTTGGCTGCGGCCGCGACAAAGTCCAGCGTATCCTTATCGTCTTTGTCGAATGAAAGGATTGCAGGCGCATTACCGGTGTCGGCATTCGCTCTCAGCTCTTCCAGTCTGTTGCTCAGCCGGGTCAAGCTGCTGTTGAAGACCGCGACATTTTCCGCAACATTCCAGGTTCTTTGGTCCTGGTCTGCGACCGTGGGTGGTGTCTGCGCAGCTTCCTTGACCAGCTCGGCGAAGTCCAGTGCTTGTGGCATCTTTCTCGACTTCCACATGTCCTCCATCCCCTGCAATCTCTTAATGTCTTCTGTGAAGACCTTGTCAAATACCCGTTGTGGAAACTCCTTGGATCCCATTGCCTGCCTGATCTCTTTCAAAGCCGCAGCCTCCTTTCTCAAGTTCTTGATCTCCTCAGTGTTGTCCGTATCCTCTGTGTGGTCCAGATCCGCGGAATCCTCCTCACTGATGCCGAACAGCTCACTGAACAGATAACTTTTTGCCCAGACGATGCAATGGATAGGCTGAGATGGCGTACTCCGAATTGTGCAGACAGGAAAACTCTTCGGCGTCTCTTTTGGTGTGCAGTCGTAGCATTGTGTAAGTCCTTTGCGGATGGGCTGCACCTGACCTTTAAATCCTGTGGTACCGCTCTCAATCAATGGAACGTCGGCAGCGATGCACATCTTGTTGACATGTCGTCTTGCGTCGAGATTGTCCAGCGCATTGAACACGATCGCAAATGATCTAAACCAATCGACGTTGAAATCTGGGTCTTTGATGTTCGCATGAAGCGCAGTGATGTTGACGTTTGGGTTGAACTTCGATGCTGTCTCCTTCGCTACCTGTTGACTGTGTTAGATCTCGTAGCGCAAGCGGGTATTGAGCATGAGCGCACCAGAGCCTTGGACTTTTTGATATGAGCATGTCTGAAGAGGAACTGGCGGTTGAGATTGGAGAGATCGATAGTGTCAAGATCTACGATGTGAATGTCGCCGAATCCAGTAGTGACCAGATTCTTCAACAGCTCGCATCCAATACCGCCGGCGCCTACGACCAGAATGCGCGACTACAAAAGGGATTAGTATACGGTGAGATCTGCTCGTGTGATATGTTTCATTTACCTCATGGATCTGGCTGTAGAGAGAGCCGAGAGACTGCTTCAAATACCGATCGCGTGGCATGATTGATATGTGAGAATGAGTGAAGAGAAAGAAATCAACCAGACATCAGCACGACCGCCAGATATCCGAAGGAGAGAAGCGAAAGTGAATTATCAGTTCAGTGAAGTGATGGAGCGCAACCTCTCCGGCGGGTTCATTGTCGCACAGAACAAGTCCGCTTCGAAGGTCCGGAAGGCCGACGCGGATTCGCGGCCCGGCAAACCGAGAGATCTTGGCATCACAGGTACCATTATTCCCGGGGTACAAAGTAAAGGGTTCTGACAACAATTCTTCTCGAGACATCTCGCTTCACAACAATGTCAGACGACGAGGCTGACCTTGAGTTGCTGGAGCTACTCCGTAAATCACTGGGCATCTCGTCAGCTCAAACCGGACTTCCATCCGAGACGAGGGTGCTTCAAGACGCAGAGTACGTCTACAACAACAGCATAGATGTCTCGATTAGCAGGAACGGCACAATAACCGCTGCAGCACTTCTATGGGACCAGATGCGGCAGCGTAACTATGACACAAGCGCTTGGTCGAAGCATGAGCTGCACCCAAAAGCCCAGGATGAAGCTACCGTCAACTTCATCTTCACTATGGACTTGCTGAATTTCAGCTTTTGGAGCGAACTTCCAGACGACCGAAGGTTTAGTGTCACATATCGCGGTAAGCGGTGGACTGGGTACTGGAGCCTCGTGGCATGTCTTCAACGAGCTCTGGAAGAAGGTAATTTTCGTCGTTTACTTATGCACCTCCATATCTCATTTTCTTGGAAGCTTGAAAAGCCTCTTTGGCACCCAACCGCGATTTTGTGGTTGACTTGCGGTCAGGCATTCCTATCACATCACCCGCATTTTGGCTGCAGCAAGACAATGACGACCCCGGAGTCAATGGTTATAGCAAGAGGCAAAGTGACGATCGGGAGCACGATGCGGTACCTCAACCACCTTCGAGTCTTGTAACAGACGCAGATATGAAGAAATGCAACCTAGACACAGAGTTGTTCTTGTATGTTTTCCGATCCGATACTGCAGAGGACATTCCGCTCTCCGCCGAACGCTTGATGTGTCTCCGCGAAGCTGCCGAGGTCTTGGAGCGAGTGAGTACTTAACATAACCTCATGCCGCCTGAGTGCTGACGAAGTAGGACTTTGATGGTAGTGTAGTTGAGCTCATTCAATCTGCTGAAGGTAGCGCGGGAAAGCTAGTGAATCTCCTCGCCCACCATTTTGACGGCTTTCGAGACGAAAGCAGATTCGATGACAAGAAGGTACGCATACTGAAGCGTGCACAAATCTTTGTCGCCGATCTATGGGCTGCATTCGGCGGCGAGAGCTATGGCCATTTTGATGACATTGACGCCGTCACCATGTTCGCAGGTAATTCCTGCCTCCTCTTCCAAGTACAATCATGTATTGATGAGCAAAAGACTATCGGCTACCACAAATGCTTCACACTCTCGGCTGTCTCTCATACAGCCCACCGCTTGACTACGCTATCAGAAATCATAAGACGATCCCATCTGGACATTCGTGGGAAGTCCAGCTTCGTGGCAACAGCATCTGGTGTGTCGAGCTCATCCGTCGGCACATTCTCAAGAACCATACCGAGGCTTCGGTGAACGCCATTCTGATCGATTTTTTCCTATACGATCTGGCCAAGGAACGAGAAGCGGCCGGCGAAGAGGCGATTCCTCATCACCGCACGCGGAGTATCTGGTATTGATCAATGTGTAGTGGACCTTCTTCATTCTCTGAAGTTCACAGTCCTCGAGACAGGGACTATAACCCTTCTCTGTGCTGCAGGCCATGCTTCTGAGGAGTACTGCTCACAGGCCTCCCGCCCCAAGTCGCCTGAGCTGCAGGCCGCGGAAAGTCCGCAGTCAAGTATCGCGTACTCTCTTGTGCGCTCGAGCCCTTGATTCTGAGGTCGGCGCTCAGACTCTCAAAGCAGGTTCAGCCGAACCTCAAAATAACCTGATCGGCGGCGGCACCCGTGGTCTGGTTGTTGCGAATCGACTCACTCAGGACCCTAGCAGTACGTGGCATGTTAGTTCGCTGCTCCAGAGTCAACCACTACATATCATGTGCAATTCCTCGTTTTCATGTCTTGGTCATTCAGAACTTGATCATTCACAATTTGGTCATTCACAAACAAAATAGACAATAGATGGATACCTGCAGCTTGCATTCATGACTCGTGGTAACAATGACAAATCGGGTATCATGGCTTCTCATTCCGTACTAGCAGCACTCGCACTCCTCTTCTCTATCTCACGAACGATGCCCCTCACACGTCCTTCCTTGGCTACCTGCGGTTGAGACGCAGCAGCAGTGGCTTTCCTTCTGCCTTCTTTCTTACCATTCACGCTGCCCACTGCATCGGCGGCAGATCCACTAGTACCTTCCATCTCAGCAATCTGCAACCGTATGCCCTTCTCCCACTCCATGTACCTCACAACCCGATCTTCAGCCAACCAGTCCAACGCATCCTGAAACATCGTCCCTAGACCCGGTAGCAAGCCCGCTCGAGAATCGGCCAATTCCTCCTCCATTGTCCTTGCTTTCGATCCAATACTGTCTGCCGCTTCCGTAGGCCGGGGCGCGTGTTTCTCCTTCCGCCTCAGCGGCGTTTTCTTTCCCTTCTGCCCGCCCGCTCGTACCGCAGGGATAGCATCGTCATCGTCGTTGTCGTCTTCAGGCGAAGCGGCAGATAGGCTTGTGAACCAGGGCATGGTTAGCCAAGAATCGGCGACTGCGCGACGCAGAAAATGCGAGACGAGGATGTGCATCTCGTCGTCGGTGATCGTTGCTGACTTCGAGACTGTGTTTGGATAGGCGGACAGCGTGTCCTGCACGCAACCTATCCCGAGCATCTTTTGTGTTTCGAGCTGCTCGGGGCGGACTTCGGTACCGCTGATGGCTGTTGCCAGGTACAGAGTCAGGGTAATCATGAGCGAGGGAAGCTGCGAAATCGGAATCGGGCCATTGGCTGGGAAGGTGTCTGATGAAGAGGTGTCGAGGCCGTTGTCGTGGAGGATACTGGTCAAGCCCTCCATGAGTCTGGGGGCTTCTCGTTCAAGATTGAAGGTGTTGCATAGTGTCTTCGCCATGTCCTCTGCGTAAGGTGGAACCTCTATGTCGTGTGAGACCTTCCTCCTCTTGCGCACGCCCGATGTGGCCGATACTCCAGTCGCGGCATTCTCGACAATCTTTGCCGATGGTATACGTTGTCTTTTCTCTGACCTCCTGCTGGGTGTTTCCTCGCTGATTTCGAGCGCTGAGGCCGGAGGTGCTGGCGTCTTTGAAGGAGTCTTTGGCGTGGGCTTCCCGCTCCTGTTTGTGCCTCTGCTCCCGGGCGTACCTGCACCTCCACCTCTAGGGCCAAGTGCATCGATCTGTCTCTGTGTGCGTGGTGTTGCTGGTGTAGCAAGAGTCTGATTCAAGAAGGTGTAGAGCTTCTTGTAGATGCGTGGTGGGACCGGTGGTCGAGGTTGGAGCTTTTCGAGACCGAGACGAAGCTTTAATCTAAGATCTGTTTAGCAATCACTTGTCGAACGATCACCGATCACTTTGAATGGTAGGCTTACCGCTCGCAAGCTATGTTTGCGCAAGCATATGCGCGGCCGATCTCCTCCTCCGACTTGAGGTTCACGGCTTTGCTTTTAGACTGTATGAGCAACGCATTGGCAAGCTGGAGGAGTTCATCAGGCAACGAATTGATCGAGGGAACTAACGTCACGAGAGCCTGCTCGATCTGTGATGTCGCCATGATCAAAATGTCATGGTCAACTGGTTCAGAGATATCTGACGTCGATATACTGTTGACGCGCTGGCGTCGCGCGGATCGCGAAATCACTACATGTAGCCACTGGCTTTATCACACCACGACCAAGTTTGAATCTGTTGCATTGTTCTGCTTTTCATGGGAATATGTTCTTATGGTAATTGCATGTACATGGATTTCCAATCAGAAGAGATCTCTCATGATCCTGCTCAACTCTTCATCACCGCCAAACATGGCCTCCTGAGGAATAGGAGGAGCCTGACCTTCATGCGACGTCGGCGCGACTGGATATTGACCAGGTGCACCATTGGCTTGGGCACCGTTCTGACCCTTGTAAGCTGCACTGTATCTTTCTGCAGCCTCAAACAGAGTTGTGAGATCGTTTGCCATGTTCTCTGGTGAGCTAGACGAAATGCTTGCTGCAGAACCGGACCAATGTTGACTCGGCGTCGTCGACTGGTGTCTGCCGTAGAGTGCCAGCTCGTCAATGTTGTGGCCAGCGAGACCAGCCATGGCGACTGCAGCCGAACGACTCCCGTCATCGCGTGTCCGCTCCGACCCTGTTCGTGCTTGTCGATCTTGCTTGACAAGGCCTAGTCTAGGCCCAACCTCCTTCAAATGTCGAATAGTCTTCCAGAGCCTTTTGCCGGCCCAACTTCCTTTGGAGAAACCACGAATAAGCTCGAGTGCCATGTAAAACTCTTCTCTGATCTGCTCGGCAAACAATGCCGGTGTGTGAGAAACAGCCAAGAAGAGAACTGCCAAGGCCGAGGTCAGAAATGCATTGAACATGATCTGTGCTTTGCGATAGACGGTGCTGGTCTGGTTGAGGTACGTGAGGACACAGATAGTCTCCTTCGACACATTGACGACCTCTTGCGCAGATGCGCGATTGTTCACAATGCTTGTAGCAGAGTATAGCACGGGCCGATACAGATGAATAAGCATGCTGTTTCGGCGAAGGTAGAGAATGACGCGTAGCCGATGCGTGCCTGGGGTGAACGGAGTCGAATCCGGCTGATTCATCATGCTAGGATTCCACTGTTGATGTTCAGGTAGCTTTCGGTGCCATTGGTTGATCTGAAAATCCAGGTAGCGGATATGCTCCTTGGTAGTGCCGTCATGAGAGCCGATGCCAGAGTGGTCTGACCCGACAGATTGCCAGACCTTGGCACTGATCGAGCAGAATTCTATCATGGCGTTCAAATATGGCGATTTGTCGCCCTGAGCAAATCAGATTTGGCATGCTGCGGATGAGATATACTTGGACTTACCGGCCGAGGGAGTTGCGGGTCCAGGTCTGAATCCTGCAAAGCAAAGGGCATGCCGGTGCCAAAACTCCAGCGACGGTCCAGACTATAGACCGACCAGAAGAGTAGCATGGCATTGTCTCGGTCCTCTGGACTCATCTTGTCATATGTCTCGCTTCGATGCAGGCCAAGCTCAATACAGAGTCTTGCGGTTAGACCAATCACACGCCAGGACGTGCCTTCATCATCGCAGTGAAAAACGTAGATTGCCTTTTTCCATTAGCGACAGCCTTCCCCGATTTTCGTCAAGCACTTACAGTAAGCGCCAGCACCTTGACATCCTTGATGCCAGCGTTTCCCAGAAGCAGAGAATCCACCTGCGGCTGCACATAGTCGAATAAGCGTTGGCCCAACTCACTCTTGCCCGAGCCTTCTGAAATCATCGCTGTCGCCAGAACCAGTTTCAGAATGTTCGTGTCCTCGTCGTTGATGGTATCGCCACCAGGCATGTGGGTAAGAACCAAACCAGTCCGAATCGAGGCGTTCATAAACTTGTACAACGACTCGATATGTGCGGCAAGCTTCGGTATTGACAAGAATGGGTATAGCTCGTGAATCTCATCTTCATAGACTTTCAAAAGTCGTAGCGCCTCTTCGCGCGACACAGCCCAGATCGGGTCCTTGTCCGAACCAGCGCGTTTCTCTGGCGGTGGTGTACCTGAAGGGCTTCCGTCTCTTGTGCCGTCCTCGGCAACTGGTAATCCAGGCGTGATACCCATGGTTTGAAGGCTGTTCTTCGCTACATCGAAACTATAGTCGGCGCTCGTGATGCCTCTGAATGTCGAGTGTCGTGGTCCAGGTTGTGGCTTCGGTCGTTGTGCACCTGGTGATTGTATACCAGGAGGAGAGGTAACTCCCATTGACCGGTCTCCATAAGGTTGGTGTTGAAGTGATGGATCAATTGGTGGGTTATTATGCGCAAGGTCAGAGCGGAGGCTGCTGAGGTTGGCGTACAAAGTATCGACTTGGTCCTGCAGCGCCTTGATCTGGGCATTCATTGTCCTGTATTCTCTGCTCTTGATCAGTACTCAGCGTAGTCTACCGAGGAGAGTTGACGTACTCGGTGTCCTTGAAGTTGGTGCCGCAGCAATTGGGTGCATAGACGCACTCCAGATTGAGACTTCCGCAACGTTGGCAAGGCTGGTTTCCATTGCACTTGATCTTGCGTCTCTTGCACTCGTTACTACATCAATCAGCATCACGCACGATATCCGGAAATCCACAGATGAACACACCAGGCGATGGATATGTAGCGGTTGCGCTTTGCTCGTTGTTGGGCTGCTCCGCCTTCTTCGCTCTTTCTCTTGTTACCTCCGGCTCCATTTACATCAGGCGACTCGGCTGCGAGCGCCGGATCCATGTTGTTCTGCATGACGCCGAACCAAATGTCGAATCTCTGCGATGCGAGGTTGTCGGCCTCTGGAGAGATGCAAGATCGCGGATCAAAACCGCAGTGAAGTGTGGGGAGACGGGCATCGATGGAGACTTCCCTTTTCAGGAGTGGGACGAATGGAGAAGACCCAGTTGGCTGCGAAAAACAAGGTTTCGGCTCATTTTCAGCCGCATCACGTGCGAGACTCCAACATGTCCGGGCTTCACGTCACCAATTTGGAAGCGCAGGCTGCAAGTTCGCGCTATCAATGAATCGTGTTTGTTTTCTGGTTTTCTTCCATGTGTAATGCAATTAGCGTCGTGTCCAGATCCATCCATCAGCTGTTTGTAGCATGTGCATGTCAGATTTTTTGTGATATCATACATGTAGGTCAGAAGGATGACCATGGCGTCATCAAGTTCACGTCGGAAAGCAACGGTGAATAAATTGTCTAGAGGCACTACAGATCCATCTTTCTTCTTCCAACGTCTTGGATCATTCGTCATGAATCAATACCACCATGCGAGAACGGAACACCGTGGAGACAAAGATTGAATGAGCGACGAAGTGTACCCAAGTCACTCAATACATCAACATTTCGGTAGTCGGCTTGTGCTTGAAACCATCATCAGGCGCAACAATGGAAGCACACCAAGCCCGAACCAAACAACTTGCCCAGCAGATCAAAGTCTTTCACGAACAAAAGCAGCCCTTTCGAGTATACCATGGCAGCACGAACAGCACTCGACGTACTACATATGACCGCAAGCAAATCGTCGACACAAGCGGCTTCAACCATGTCATCTCGGTCAATTCAGAAAAACTGCAAGCTGTTGTCGAGCCAAACGTGTCCATGGGCAAGCTTGTAGATGCTTGCTTGCTTCATGGTCTAGTCCCGGCTGTGGTGCCGGAGTTCCCTGCCATTACCATCGGGGGCGCCTTTGCTGGCACCGCTGGCGAAAGCAGTTCGTTCCGATATGGCTTTGTGGACAAGACTGTTGCTGAGATCGAGATCGTTTTGTCGACTGGCGAAACAATGAAAGCGTCACCACACCTAAATGCAGACTTGTATAATGGTGCAGCGGGGTCCTTCGGAACTCTGGGGGTGCTCAGCATGTGCATTGTGACACTTGTACCGGCCCAGCAGTACATCGAAGTCACATATTACCCCATTACAGACAGTAGGTCAGCGGTGAAGAAGACGGAGGAGCTTGTGGAGGATGAAAGCGTTTCTTATCTTGACGGCATCCTCTTCAGCAACACCTCTGGTGTAATCATGTCAGGTCGCTTCACGGACAAACTGCCACCAGACACAAAACCTAGAACATATTCGAAAGCCAGCGACCCGTATTTCTACAGTGAGGCCAAGAAACACTCGCGAAAATCGGGAAACATCTCCTACGACTACATACCCACACGCGAGTACCTCTTCCGATACGATCGTGGCGCCTTCTGGACTGCCAAATGGGCATTTGAATACTTCAAAGCTCCTTATAACCGTGTCTTTCGACGCATACTTGATGGACTACTGCACACTGAGACCATGTATCACGCTTTACACAAAAGTGGCTTGGCAGACCAATACATCGTTCAAGACATTGGCTTTCCGTATGAGGAGATACCCGCCTTTATCGACTATCTCGACAGGACCCTCGGCTTCTATCCAATATGGCTCTGTCCTTTGCTTCTCGACTCCGAAGTTGCGCTACATCCAAAAGATCCAGCGATCAAGAATCGACTGATGAACGTAGGACTCTGGGGTCCAGGACCGACCAACTGGCCACAGTTCGTTGAAGCAAATCGCCAAATCGAGAAGAAGACCAAGGAGCTCCACGGCATCAAGTGCCTCTATGCCCACGCGTACTATACCGAAGACGAGTTCTGGGAGATATACAACAAGGAGGACTATACTGTGCTTCGCGAGAAATATCAGGCAACCTCCCTGCCGTCGGTCTACCAAAAGGTCTCGGCCAATCCGGAAAAGGCAACCGAGGCCAGCAGGAATCAATCTTACATCGGCTCAACAAAGGCGTGGGCTAAAGAGATCTGGCCGATGCGTGGTCTGTACGGCATGTTTGCCGCTCTTTCCGGCAAGAGCTATCTGATGTCCAAGAAGTGATAAAGACGTGCCTCTGGACATGTCATTCAACCATGCATCTGCCGCTGTCGCGTTCAGACGCACCTTCGGAGGCTGAGTCTGACTGTATCGAAGTCACTAGCGGCATCTCAGCCCCATCGAAATAGTCGCCTAACCCAAGTAGTTGACCACTAAGAAGCGGAGATAGCGGATGAGAACGATCGAGGAAGCTCGTTGTAACGCGGGGACGGTAGACCGGATGTGCCAATTGGACGCGCTTACATAGACTAGTCTGCGAGCTGAGCCCCTCCAAGGCAACTCAATGCGCCAGTCAGCCTCAGCAATCACAGCAATGATACCAACATACCGATATGTAATGTGCAGGTAGGCAGATATATAAATCAGGTACAGGTCTCTTTCTTTGCTCTCAGGATCATCAAGCTCTACCAAACAATCTCCCTTGGTACCGCGACCCTTCAAAGTGTTCAATCAATCCTGCCCGCTTCCTACACGCAAAATGTCTCGAACCATGAGTGAGACCCAGCAGATACTGGAGGTCCCGGCAGTAGCAGGGCCTTACAGTTTATTCAAGGATGGCTTAATACTCGAGTTCATCCCTCATGACCCAGTCATGAACACAACGTAAGCACAGTCCATGATGTACACACGCAGGCACTTACCTCAGCAGCGCCTACATGAGAGGTACATTCAAGGCCGCCCACCCACTCACAGCAAAGGGCAAGAAATCCGCACAAGTCATACCATTCCACCTCCACTTCAAGCAAACCGAGACCGTCCAAGTCCTGCAAGGTCGCATGGGCGTAATGCACACCTACGACTCCCAAGAAATCATGCTTACTCCCTCGGACCCACCATTCCACATCAAGCCCTACACTCCACACATCCTCTACCCGGACTCTACCAGCGACATCGACACGATCTTCACCGTTCGCGTCCAGCCCTCAGACGTACCTCACCCGATGGACGATCTCTTCTTCGCGAACCTGCTCCGCTACATTAGTGACGTGGTCGAGGGAAAGGAGAAGCTGGATCTGTTTCAGTTTATGCTGCTCAATAGTGTTACGGACAGTGCGATCGTTATGCTGCCGAGCTGGTGGTTTCTGGGTCCGCTGAGGTGGTGGATCCCGTATCAGGTGCAAGAGCTCATGGCGTGGATTGCTAGATTGCAGGGAAAGACGCCGTTCATGAAGAAGTATGCTAATAACAAGCTGGATTGATGTGGTGGGGTGGTAAGACTGGCGCAGTGGGAGGTGGGTGTACCGTCGTGGTTGTGTATATTTTGTCTTTTGTAAATATTGTAGATAGGGTGATCTACGTTCGGAGCGCACGAAGATCTGGAAATGTTCAATATGTTGCACAACAAACTATCATCAGAGTTCAATCATTCCTTTATGTCCCGACCATTTCCACATATCGGAGCGGGCTGCGAGCAGCGGATGCCCCACTCGTTCGCAAAAGTCTGGGGAAACCTCGAACAACGTCATTCCTGCTAATAACCTTACTAATTTACCGACATGAAACGACTCGATTTGAGGACAACATCATCTAAAGACCTAGAGCTGTATTGAGAAGATCACTATCAACTACTGACCGCCGAAATGTCCAAAACAGTTGAAGAGCATGGCTGGACTGCTGTTCCTCGGTCGATGGAGAAATTGGTCGCCAATTCAAAGTCGCCAAAGTCCTCGACTCCGGTATCTGTAGACCAGATCCAGATCCCAAGCAGTCCAATCGTGCAGAGCGTGACCAAGTATGCACAAGAGAACCTACCTAAACAGACCTTCAATCATAGCATGAGAGTCTTCTGCTACGGTATGTCCATTCCGGATCCTAGCTGTCTTCCAGAACCACTTGCTGACAACCACAGGCCAGGCGATCGCTCAGCAGCACTTCCCCACCTGGCGGTATAGTCCAGAAACATACCTCCTCATCTGCCTCCTCCACGACATCGGAACCACCGACCACAACCAGAACGCAACGCAGATGTCGTTCGAGTTCTACGGCGGCATGCTGGCCCATGAACTCCTCAAGCAACACAATGCCCCGCAGTCTCAGTACGAAGCCGTGGCCGAAGCCATCATCCGCCATCAAGATCTCGGCGACACCGGCGACATCACCACAATTGGTGCCTTGACGCACTTTGCGACTGTGTTTGACAATGCTGGCAAGAACCCGGAATTGGTGCACAAGGACACAATCAAGAGCGTGGTGCAGAAATACCCCAGAGAAGGCTGGACTGGATGTTTTGCTGCTGTCGTGAGGAAGGAAGTTGATTTGAAGCCGTGGAGTCACACAACCAAAATCGAGGGGTTTGCTGAGATGGTCGAGGCGAACAAGTTGATGGAGCCTTATGATTAGGAGGGTTCATCTGAACCACCAATTGACCTGTACACATGTTAGTATTTGACACAGAGCCTATCTTGAATAGTTTTAGCTCACCGATCCCGTCATGTCCTCCCCAATGCCCTTGATACTGTGCCACCACCCTTTGGGGATGAACAGCCCATCACCAGCAGAGACTTCACACTCCTGGCCCTGACCTTCGGGCACCACTTGATGCTTACCTTCCCAGACGGCCTCTTCCAGCACCCTTCGCTCCTCCCCCATCATCATCTCCTCGCCCCTCATAGTCGCACTGCCCGCTCCACCAACGATCCTCTGCACGCGCGCAAAGATCTCGCCTCCCACCTCGGGTCGAAACAGCCTCACCCTCTTCGTCCCTGCAAGCTGCACGAATAGATTCGGGTTGGGATCGCGGTGTAATGGTGTGTACGTCGGCGCTCGCCCGATCCAGAGGGACGAGTCGTAGATGTCGCCTTTGCCTGCCCTGAGAACGATCTCAGGCGTCGGTACATCCGCTGCAAGCCCTTTCGGGAGGTCGGAAAGGGAAGCTTGTGCTAGGTAGACTGTAGCGCCTTCCAGGTGTCCATCCGAGGCACGCAGGAAGAAGGAGAGAGGTCGATTCACGCGAATGAAATCACCATCGGAAGTCGTGATCTCGAGGGGAACTTGTGTGTCGGCGTACCGAGCCAGGTAAGTCTGGTCCAGGCTGAGATCGGACGTGAACCACTTCTTCACGGCGGGTAGAGAGGCGAAATGACTGCGGGGGAGAAGGTGAGGTTGTGCTGGGGCGAATGCCGCGGTGCGAAAGGTATCGACCAACGCATCTTCAAGAATCGGCACCGGGACGAATGGGAAACCAGTCGAATATGCTCGACGGCCTAGGTGTTTCACGTGTCGAAGCATGCCATGGATATAGGGGTCTACTGTGACAACAACATCTCGATGTATAGGTATGCCTAAGGTGCGGGACCTCTCCGCTCTTGTGACTCCATTTCTTTGAGAGCAATAGAAACCAATCTTTTCTTCCGACAACAACGTCTTGCATTGGACTTTCCCTCGTAAAGTCCTCGACGCTGCTCAAGCACAGTGCAAGATGGTTTACTACTTCACGAGCAACGTAGTGACTCCTTCAGCCTTCATCTTTGTTGGCAAGGACAAGGTCGAAAGTAAGTCGCGACTGGAACCGCATATCTTAGCACGTCAGCTAACAGAGGTAGAGACGAGGACTTGATAGCTCATGGCTGGGACGAAGATGTCTGGTTCCACGTTGACAATCTGTCGAGCGCCCATGTCTACCTCAGAATGCGAGAGGGAGACACCTGGGACAAAATACCACAGGCCTTGCTTGACGACTGCGCTCAACTCACCAAAGCGAATTCGATAGAAGGCAACAAGAAAGACAACATCACCGTCATCTACACTCCCTGGGCCAATCTGAAGAAGGATGGCAGCATGGCGACTGGTCAGGTATCCTTCCACGACCACAAAAAGGTCAAGCGGGTGTACGTCGAGGAGAGGCTGAACCCGATCGTCAACCGCCTCAACAAGACCAGGGTCGAGAAGCACCCGGATCTGCGACAGGAGAGGCAGGACCGCGACCGAGAGCTGAGGAAGAAGGATCAGAAGGCTAGGCAGGAGAGGAAGAAGGAGGAAGAGCGCGTGCGAAAAGAGAGGGAAGAGCTTGCGTGGCGGAGAGATCACATGTACGATGATATTCATACCGAGGACGCCATGATGGAGTCGAACAATCAGGAACGTGGCGCGGACTTTCTGGACGACTTTATGTAGGCAAGCAAGCGAATGGTACTCTTCACTCCAGACCGACTCCCGGCCGTCCCCTCGCATTTCCAACCATGACTTTCTCTATCGCTCAGCTTGTCGAACCCGCGACATTGGAGCTGCGATCAGTCACCGAAAGCGATCTCTATCCTTCGACTCACCACACCACCACCTGATCTACTTCCCCCATTGGAGCAACATCTCCAATCTTCAAACACCCATCTTCTCATCACCATTTCCCTTCTCAGCAAGCCCAACACCAATCTCACTCTCGGGCCCCAACGCAACCAGCGCAATCCTTGCCTCCTCCTTAATCTCCTTGACCCTAGCCGCACGCTCCCAGTCCACAAGGCCTTGATCCAACTTGTTGAGTCTCCAATTCATCCTCTCCAGTATCTCCTGCTCTCTGGCGCGCACGAGCTCCTTCTCGTACCGCCGCTGCATCTTGCCTTTGAGTTCCGGACCCGCGAGGTCATGGTCGGGACAGAAGGAGCGGGTCTGCGATTTCAGCGTCGGGAAGCTGTGCTTGCCTTGTTTGGGGCACGGTTTGCTGTCTTCGAGCGTGCAGCCGCACAAGAGGTATTTGCGCTGGAAGGTCACGCACATTGGTGGTTGGGAGGAGGAGGGGGGATGTACGAGATTTGAGATTTGTCCCTGATGGGATTCGTGGGTTCTTGTCTGCGATCTGATAAGCGCTTTTATCTCGTCTGGTCGTATTAATTTCTTGCACACCGCTTGGTGCTGGTCGTGCGACATGGAGCCCCTCGTCAATTGTTCGTTACCGGGTTCTTTGAGATCACATGCTACGGTAATTTTCTTGTTCAACACTCGGCTGGGTTGCATTCGTTGCCTTTGTTTCGTCTAAAAATTATATTGTAGAGCTTGCATCTGTATGTGTCGAAGTCTGATGTATGGACAATGTTTGCGAGGAAGTCCGATCGTCCCTATCTCAATTCCCCATCGACGTATCCCGTTTCCCATCGGTATGATAAAGTGCAATCCTACCCGTCCTCACCTTCCGCCAACCGATCCCTCTATATAGTCGTGCAACCTTGACTCGTGACTTTGTACCATCGACCGCCGGTACGTCTCTCCCGCCGGATTGGCTACCGGGCCTGCGGCGAACCCTGTACCACCTTTCGTCACCTCCTGCAGACGAAGTGCATACTCTTCATCGTTGCGGTCCTGAATCTCCCACTGCCAGAGCTGCCTCCAATAGCGTTGTGATTGCGCTTCTGCATGGTTTCGTACGATGTAATCCGGGCAAAAGTCGAGTCTATTGATCCTTCTAGAATTATGAATGGCGCTTTGGTCGCTGGTTGTGACTTTGTTCGTGGCGACGTGGCCGCACTGCATATAGGTGATTTGTAGGTCGACGTTCATTTTGAAATCTTCTATATGGCTTCCAGATTTTGTTGGTTTTGATTGAAATAGAAGGCCAGGTTCCGTGAGGCGTTTATACCATCAACTGGTTCGCGGGTCAGGGCCGTGTGACACAGTGACCCAATAGCATGCTTCGTCACATCTCATCGAAACAGTCGTACTGTGACGTGGTACTTTGTGAAGCGTTGTGCGAATGGCACGCCCGGGCTTTCGTGTAGTTTTAATACGCTGCGGCATATCTTGTTTGCTTGTGACTGTGGTTTGCTCCTAGTATGCTCCGTGTAGTGTCGGACGACCTCTGTGGGGTGAGGGACGGGATTACGACACGAGTCTCGCTGCAAAATCTGGGCCTGGCTCGAGTAGCAAACGGTGGCTAGACGCTTGGTTGCGTGATTCGTTGATGGTTAGAAATCGAATGCACGCAGTCGTGATCTCAACAACGGATCATCCATCTGCAAATATCCTGTGAGAATGGCTCATTCTTGAACGAGCATTTCTGGTTCTGCGTCTTCGTTTCCTGCTTTCCTCGACCTCAGTATCTTCGCCTAGATCATCGGCGGACCGTTCCCGATGCTCGAGTTTCTTCTTCTGTATGTCGTGATATGCCTCTTCGATTGAGTTGAAGCCGAGGACGTTCTGAACCATCTGCACGTGCTGCATGATGACCTTGTCGCCGTCGCCGTCTTTTGGCTTGTTGTCGAGTACAGCCATGACGGCCATTTCGATCCAGCCTTCGCTCCCTGACTGACATGCCTCGTTCAACTCCTGGAGAGCTTGGTCGCGTTTCCAAATTCGTTCGCGTTCCTTGGCTTCCTCTGCCTCACGCTTCTCCCGTTGGCGATGGAGTCTGTCTGCTGCATGCTCTCTACCTCGGTTCGGAGCTTTCTGATTCCCTCGTCATCTCGATCGAAGCAGTCGACCATAACATCGAGCTTGGCTTTTTGAAAGCATATGTCGCATTGGCCAGTAGTTACAACCGGCTCGAAGTTCCACGGCTTGTTGCGGTGCTCGTACCAATCCTTGCAATGCTCTGGACTGAAGTCTATACAGCCGCAGCCATATTGTTTCTTGATGTCTTTACACATGGCTGGCTATGCGGTGATTCTGGTTGTAGAGGGAATATTGATATAGTATGCTGCGATGGTAAGGAATGAAGGAAAAGATGCCTGCTTTATAGGATCCAGTTAGTCCGCCATCAGTACTTACATGCAGTACCTCATAGTGGACTCAACAGCAACACATGCGGCAATAGCAATCGTCGCTCGGGTCGTGCGAGTGCATTGGGTCACAAATTGGTGTCGTGCTCGGTCTCGCAAGACCTTGTGCACTGTCATGGCTCGCTTTGTAGAAGCTCCGGAAAAGTACGGTCAGACTTAATCACGAGTGTGGCATACTACCAATCTCGGCCGATACCCATGTCACTGCCAGGTATCGTTGAGCGTGTCCTGCTTTGAAAGGTCCATACGTGTTTCATAAAGTTCGTCGATCTTCCGATGTACACTGCTTACTGGACAGACGCATGTAATACGGCGTGCATCCCGCACTGCTCTACCACTGCACATGGCAGGCAATTGGTCGACCCAACAGATTGAGTGGGTTGCTTGGTCGTGCAAGTATTTACATTGGCTGCTGCTGCTTATTGATGCATGGGTGAAGTGCCGTGCTCGATGCGGCCGAAGTTGCCCCGATACCAGTCGACCCCCCCCCAAACCTCTCCATACCGTCGGATCACAAGGACAGCGACCTGTTCGACTAGGCCTATTGGATTTTCACCATACATCGTTCCTCCGCTCTGCGAATTCGCCTGGATCAAACTCCGACGACGCTGATTGACTCAGCCTATACCAATAAACTCTGCGTTAAGTGTGCCGGTTCTGGCTATTACCCAAGCTGGTCTGGCGTAAAGCAACCGAAATTTATCCTTTGCACGGTTTCTTCAGCAGAGAGCTCAGTCACCTTGTTCAATTTCATATTCACTTCTTTTTCGCAGATCATGGCTCCTGTTGAGGATTCTCAAAGTTCGAAGTATGCTCTTCACGCTGCTTGTCGTGATGGTCAAAGTACGACTACATACAACGATGCTCATGATCAGAAAAATGGCTAACAGTAACCTCGTACAGTACAAGTAGTCGAAAGCCTACTCAATGTCAGTAGCTCATCTTCAATCAGCCAACATCCAAGAGCCCAATCTGACAGCTTCACAGACGAATCCAAAGGCCGCCACCCGGCGTGACGATGATGAAAGACTTCCTATACACTGGGCAACCTCATACAACAGGTTGCCTATAGTCGAGATGCTGGTCGAAAGGAAAGACTTCGACGCCGACGCACAGGACGGAGCAGGATGGACCTGCTTGATGATGGCAGCTTCACTCAAGGACGGAGACGACCTTGTGGATCTACTTCTTGCAAAAGGTGCAGACCCGGCCATGACCACTTACAATGGCCAGACTGCCTTGCACTTTGCCACCTCCAAATCCAATCTCGATATCGCCAAGAAACTACTGGCCAACAAAGCTTCTGCGAGAGTCAAGGACAAAAGAGGACAATTGCCATTGCACAGAGCCGCTGCTATCGGAAATGTACCAGTCTTGAGACTGCTACTGGAACACAAAAGTCCTGTCAATGCTACCGACATGGACGGATGTACCGCTTTGCATCACGCTATCGCTGAAGGACACGGCGATACAGCCTTGGTCCTGCTCAAAGCTGGAGCCGACACAGACAAGAAAGACCACAGCGGCTCTTTTGCCATCAATCTCGCACCGGATGCTCGAGTCAAAGATTACGTTCTCCGCGGCGCTGAAGAAGAAGGCATCGAAATACACCGATAGTCTGTCTTTCGACCGAGCCAGACTTTACCACGATTGAGTCAACGCCTCAGGGCTCTGCTATCTTGGAGATGAACAAAGCAAAGCAATCATTGTTGCCAGATATTTGGAAGTCATGCCTTCTATTACAAATGCTTCAATGGGCCCTCTAATGCAAACACGATGCAGAACGCCGTGCCAGATACCATGGCGAAATGTATGCCGCTACCAAGACCGAAACCCGCACTTCTCATACCTCACGAGTAAAAGCCCTGCTTGGTACCCATCTTCAACGCTCGGCCGCAAACATCAAGCCTCCGTTTCCGAAATTCGTCATACAACCCGAACCAGATATTGGCGCTCTCACAATCATCATCAGGACCCGGCGTACACTTGGGCTCGACCTCATTCTTCTGGTCATCTTCCGGCATGATCCAAGGCTTCGGGTACGGCCAATCGCTAAAGTGCACAAACTTGGCCTCGTCCAATTCCTTTCTCGGATTCCAGACCGCTTCGGCGGAGCCCAGGTAGCGAGTGTGTGTCTTGCGTCGGAAATCGCCTGTCAGTAGTATATAGTGACGGTGCGGTATCACGAGCGCGTCCTCGCTGTAGAGGGTATTCACGATCTCCATATCAAAGTCTTCGTAACTGCGGTGTTTGATAGCGTCGAGGATGCGCTCGAACTCAAAGGACGACGGTGTCACGAGCATCATTGCTGAGCTCAATGAGTGAGAAGCGCCCCAATAAGCGCGCGGCATGGCAACGGGAGCGGGTGGAAGCAGGAAGAGCTCATCCATTGACTGTATGATTAGTATGCCTCAAAGATCAAGGCAAAGATAGAGAGGATAACATACCTTCATAACAGTACTGTCCGAATCCAGACTCAGCACCCGCTCATACTGCGTCATATTGAACGCCAGCAACTTGACAAAACTATCGCGCCACGTGCTTGACACATCGACCAGATGCCGCCTATACACGGGCTTCAACTCGACGCCGTAGTCCGCCTCCGCGCGTAACAACAGCTTGCTCTGGAACGTCCCGATCTCGGGCCCTACGTCCCAGTCAGCGGGGTAGAGCATTACTTTCGCCGCTTTTGTCTGCAGTTTCGATAGCGACTCGAAGATCATGATCGAGTTGCATAGGTACTGTTTTTCGGTCGCGTATTGGATGTAGGCGTATTTGCTCCAATCGATGGAGGTTGTGTCGGCTATGCTATGTGATGATGATGATGTGGCGTGGCGGTTTCGAAGGGTCAGAACGAGGAAGACGGTGGACAGAAAGAGCGCTATTCGTGATGACCATCTAGAGTTCACGAACTCTCGTAATGTATCTCTGAATGTGATGTTGGTCTCGTGCTCGTCGTCCGAGTCATCGTGGTTGTGTTTGGAGGTCTTGGTACTCTCCGAGGGGGCCTGCCATAACAGCACTTCAGCGTCCTCGTTTCGCTTGTATGAGTCCATGTTACGGCATGTATGTCTGTGTAGGTCGTCGAGATGGTCTGTTCGTTCGATAGTTTGTCAATTCGTCTTGGCCGTCATTGATGATTACGTTCGTCTAGGGCAGTACATGTATGCGGTGCTTGCGCGATTGACATATAGGGCTCGGCCCGTGATCATGGTGATGTGGCTTGCGCGGCTTGTGTGGCGGGTGGAAATTCTTTATTGAAACGCGCTACTCCAATTCTAAATACCACCGCCCATTGTTCGTAACAGTACCACCGATAACCTATCAGGCCCCTTCTGAGTAATCGATTGCGTAGGTCCCAAAACTGTCCCGCGAGCGGTATGCCGAAGCGTCACCCTACGTGACCTAGAAAACCGGCCATCAATTGAAAGCTTAGAAGCCCTACCCAAAGCCGTCCACGAATGACCCCGCTGCCCTTACCATCCCGAGCGCCCATCTGCCAGACTCCTATTCTTCCACGAACATCTCGTCGACGCGGTCGTCTTCGCTGTCCTGCTCCGCGGACCTCATCTGGTCCATCCTGCTGACCTGTTGCTGTCGAAGTTCGGCTACGACAGCAGTGTGGCGAGCTCGTAGTGCCTCGCACTTGGCATGGAACACAGCATAGCGCTCCCTACACCCCTCTTTGCTAATCTCTCCTGCGTACAAGGCAGGCCTTGCTGCGAAACACGCTGTCATGGCCGCTCTGAAGGCCGCGCGGGTGTCCCTATCGTCGAGGACATGGTTGTTGGTGTGAGTGGTGGTGTTTTGGTCAGACATTTTGATGTGCAGATGTGACTTTGGTATTGAGTGCAGTTTGTCAGAGTTGTTGTAATGGCAGTCTCTGTGCTGGGGCTATCCTCTTTAATATACCCATGAGCTGCCGACTCAAGGCACCTTGGTGCATCGCTCGTGAGCAAGATCCTGAGGCACCTTGGTGTAGGGCTTGGCGAGCAAGATACCGCTCAATGTGAAAAGGTCCTCGCAGAAGACACGACCGACTATGGAATCCCCACACGACCTTGTATGTCTTGATATTTAGCACGTAATAACCCCCGGTGGGATGATCAATGTGGTACAGATACCAGCCACCAGTGTCGCATTACGGTCAGGCTTGCTATTGTCACATCGCCCCAGCGCTTTCCCCGCACTGAACGACAACAATAGGCAAACCGACAATGGGAAAAAGTTTGGCCTTCGACCGCGACAATAGCAAAATATGTACCACATGCACGACTAAGTATGCAAAGCTAAGTGATGAGATCCTATTGTCATAATACGAGGTAAAACTTTCCACAATCTTTTCTGTCTATATCAATGATCGTCCATCCTCATCTCCCTGCCACCATCTTCTATCATCAATACAGTGTACAGCCATCCTCGAGCAATCGTCGCGTCTGCACAGAGCTTTTCGAGGCAAGCATTGTTCAACACAGTAGGGACCTCAAGCTTTAAGAAGCTGTGTTCATACTGCCCAGATCATTGCGACCATCATCACACCAAGCGTTTCCTCTCGCTCGCCCGGACCCACACCCGTCTCTCGGACCATACAAACACAATGAACTCTCTCCCACACGCCCTGCAGAAGATCCTCATTGAGCGTGCCATCTCAAGCCCTCTCCCAACACCGACACAAAGCCCAACAACAGACGCGCCACCAGCCTACACCGCGCGACCCGATACCAACCCCAATGAGGAAGAGGACGAGGACGAGACCGAAGACCCAGACCCGGTATCGCTCGTACTGAACGCCGCAACAACGGTGCGCGGCAGCGACAACATTGTCTCTCTGCTCTCCACACCACTGGCGGACGCGACGCGGTTCTCGACGTTGCTACTGGCCGCAGTACAGAGACTGAACGCCGCGGCCGAGGAAGAAGCTTCTATCGCGGGGAAGTGCAGACCTATCCTCAAGGTCAACCTGACCATCAACGCCGGCCTGAACGTGCTGGGGAACAGAAACGTCGTCGGAAACGCGCCTGTGAAGAGACCTGTGCCGCAAGGGACGAGTGTCAGTACTGAGATCACTGTCATTGGGAAGAAGCGGAGTGCAGAAGAAGACGAGGACAAAGAGAACGAGGACGACGTCAAGAGGGTCAAGATGGAGTAGGATCTTGTGTGAGACCAATGTTGGTGCTATTTTTTATTGTCAATCATGATTATGGTATATCTGGCTTTTATCTTTTGTGCTACCTCGTAATCGTGAACGTGAAATCATCATCAGTCGAGCGTGAGCTTCAGGTCTCGCTTCAACACCTCCTTCAGCACGACGATCGTGTCTGCCGCTTGCGAGAGAGATTTATCCCCTGTGCTCTTCGCTCTGGCCGGGAAGTCGACCATCGCGGTCCGGAGCAGAGCTATCGCTGCGTATCCGTAGAAGCCGACGAATCGTTGTACGTATCCGTCTATCAGTCCTTTCAGTGCGATGAAGTGTGTCGGTGTGATTTTTTGTGCCGGCGTGTTGACTATCACGGCCATCGCGTGCCAGTAATTCGTGTTCGGAAACGGGTTCTCGTTTTTGCTCTTAGAAAAATCGCGTAATGAAAGCGCGGAGAAACCAGAGGCAAGTCCTGTTATACGCTCAATGTGTCGTTGCTCGGGTACCCAGTGGCCGTCTTCTTTCCACCACCCAATACGCTCTCGTCCTGCTACAGAATTGTGTGGACCGTATATGCCCCAGAGTATAGGACATGTGACGTGGAATTTTGCGAGGAGAATATCAATGAGGGGAATCGTGCCCCCGACTTTGAAATTGGTATTCGCGATGAGCGCGACGGCTATCACGCCGACCGAGTCTGCTTGCTTGTGGCCGCCACTGGATTCGGAGATGAATTGTCGAACGATGGCCTTGGTAAAGATGTTGTAGAGGTACACAAATGGTCCGGACATCTGGAGAGGTGTGCTCGGTGGTGCGTAGGAGATCAGGTAAGGGGCCAAGTCGATGCTTGGTTGGGAGTACTTTAGTGATTCAATCAGGACATTCTGTATCTGCCCCATTGGAGTTTTGTTTTTGTTTTTGTCCGTGGTTAGTTGACCCATACACTTGGTAATCTCGCGGCGCCAGTCGCCGATCTTGCTTTTGAGGGCGGGCAGCTTCTTGCTTTCCGTGACCACATACTCGCGCATCTGCTTCAAACTCTTGTGCAACTCGAGATATCGCTTGTGTAATTGCTCTCTCTCTGCAGCAGCACCTGAGAGGGCGGTTCTTGATCCAGAATTTCCATTGACTACTGGCTTTTGTTTAGGAAGGGTCGTTGATGCTTGCGGTGTTGAGCCTGTAGGTACCTGATACTGCATTAGTATTAACCGGTACGTGAGGGTTCGTCACATTACAGTTGGCTTAGCTGGCCCGGTTGCGCCTAAAGACGCTGGTGCAGTTGCTGGTGATGGTGCTGGGTCTGCGTTCTCGGTAATAACCCTCTTCGCCCTGGCAGCGTCTGCTGACTCCTTCGCCTTTTGTCGCGCATCTTCAAGTGCTTTGCGTTTTTGCTCCTCGGCTTCTTTCTTCTGCTCCTCCACCCGCGCTCTCGACTCTTGAAGCTCGCGCTCTTCAGTCTCACGCTTTGTCCGATCGTCTAATTCTTTCTGCAAACGGTCTTTCTCCTTGCGTCTCTCCTCCTCCTCCCTGGCAATTCTTGTTTGCCTTGCTTTCTCGAGAGCGGCGACTTCTTCTGCTTCCTTTTGCTTGCGCTCACGCTCGGCTTCCAGAGCACTCAGTTCGCATTGGCGCTCTGCACTCTGCCTGATGCGTTCGTGATAGGCATGTGATTGTGCTATGAGTACGTCATGACGTCTCTTCTCCTCTGCAACGCGTGCATCGAGGTCGTTTTGCAGCTTGCGATCAAGGTCGATGTGTAATAGCTGCAATTCTTGTGCCAATTGCCGGGACGGGCTGTCCACTACAGGCCTTTGAGGTGATGCAGTATTTCGGGAGCCAGAACGTCTGAAAGCCCGAGCAGGACTGCTATCATGCGGCCGCCATGGTGAGGAGGAACTCATGGGAGGTTCGCGTTGCTTGGCCCAGGATTTTAGATATTGTGATGTGACCAGGCCTCAGAGGCTGTCCGGCGGGAAATTTGCGACGAGAAATTTCCCAACGTCGCGTCCAGCAACATGACCTCCAAGTGCAGAACAAAAGGTGTGCGACCCTTCAGGCTCTCGTGAATATATTGAGCAGAGAGACGCGCTCGATGGAGAAGAGCAAGTAGTATGCGAAGCAACAGTCGCAGCCTACAGACGCATGCGTTCTAGCGTTCCATAGCGGGGCCGCGTCGGGCCGTCTTAGCGTCAAACACCCGAGCTCCTTCTCTGTCCCTCCAGTTCTGCATCGAAGCGGACAGCAGGTGCACGCGAGCCTTATGGTATGGTAAGGTATCATGAATGATCACCACTTTCACGTCCGACTGCGCCCAAAGGAGCATCTTTTCAATCAAGGCTTACGAGTGGTTGATCTGTCGAGTCGTGTCTCAGGAATTCTGAGAAAAACATCATCAATTTGCTCGCGTGTTCCAAATATAGACATCGCTTTAAGCAAGGCTGCTGAAATCCGATGCACTGCGGGATGGTCTTGCCAATCCTGAGCCAATTCGGCCAAGTACCTACCTTACCAACAACGAGCCAAGTATGCGGCGACTTGGCAGCGAACACCTCATGAGATGAAATTCAGATGGTATATCTCAATCTATACCAGGGCTGGAGGCGGTCGACACCTATCGTCATGTCTTCGTCGAGTCACCAATTGCGCTGACGCAGCATGCCGTTGCGTGGCCTTTTACGAACCTGCGGGAGACTCAACGGTGATACGAGTCACAATTATTAAGGCCGGGCACATCCATAATACTTTTACTGCAAGACATTTGTACGTTCGGAAGGCGGCAGCATGCACACAACATTATCGAAGAGATTCATGCTGTACAAAGATCTCCCGTGAATCGTACATGATACTTTACCATATCGCTGCCTCATCTCAAACCACCTCACTGTTCGATTTCTCGATCATCAATGCTTTTTATTCAAACAATGCAAGGCCAGATCTGTGGAGAAGCGTCATGTAGTTGGCAGTTGCCGTTCCCAGTGTGGGAACAGCTGCCATTTCTCTGTGAACAAAGAATCCGTGCACCTGCAGAGTTACGCACTGCAGGACCAAGAAATACATCATCCGCAGCCAGTAACCTGAGCCGCAGCCTACCTTACAGGGTTGTGTGGCAGCAGCGCACCCGACTGCACTCTTCCATCGTCGCCGGATCATCTTTGTCTCGTGCTTCCTTCTTTCAACTCTTGCTAGACAATTTACCTTCCCTACCACCTTCCTTCACCCAGCACTCACTACGGACAGGAAGTCGCAAGTACTTCATTGTTCCCACTTTGAGACTGCCAGTCTCGTCCAGGCCGCCCGCACAGGAAGAAGAAGAGAAGAAGCTACGATCCGCTGCCGCACTCCTTGCCATCACCAGGGCAGTCGAACCTCGATCATTACCTACCTTATTTCTCCCGACTCACAATCTCTGCTTCATCCACATAACAGCAGTCTATACAAACAATACTCGATCGTCCATCAGCTTTCGTTGAGCTTATATACAGCTTACATCACATCAACTTCAGCATACTGTAACATCACACAGCCTACCCTCACATCTTCCTCACCATTCGAGGTATGTTTACTCCCATTATCAGCGGCTCTGATGGGATGAATACTAACTACCTCTAGTTACACATCGAAACTCGACAACGTATCTCCATCCACCTCGACTTTTCACACAAGATAGAATCCTACACTATCCAGATGGACCAACAAGGACACACCGGACCCGCCGGTCCTGGAGGAAGACGTTTCCACATTGCTCATAGAAGGAGCCCGTCAGAAATGACACCTCTTATGAGTAAGTATTTCCCCATCTACAGCGCTGCCAGTGCTTCCAAAGACAACCCTGTAATGCGACCGTACCACAACCGATGACTAATACTATTGTAGTGGAGCAGCTTGCACTCGCACAGCAGATCGAACTTCTCCAACAACAACAGCAACAGATCGCTGCCCAACACCAACAATACGTCAATCTGGGCATGATACAGCCTCAACAGCAGCTGCCACAGACATACAACCAAGTACAGGGCCACCTCTCCCCACCACAGCAGTATGGTTTTGCTCCTCAACAGCAGTTTGCCCAACAGCCAATGGGTATGGGCATGTCATCTCAGGCTGGCGCTCACCGACGCAACCAATCCGCAGTGCCAAACATGAGCATGCCTCCACCCCCTGTGCCCCAGCAGAGCGGCAATACCGGCGGTTTCGGAGAGTTCAGCTTTCCTGGAGGTCAAAAGCCGGAGAATGTCAATCCTCGAGCAAGAGGAGGCAGCACATCCACTGGCAGTGGCGGTGGAGGACACAACAGGAGACACTCACTTGCCCTACCAGAGGCCAAGAAAGCTGCTGAGCTTGCCGAGTCGAAGCGCAAGAGCTCTGCCTTTCAGTTCCCAATCCCAGGTGCCGGTGGTGCTTCTCCATCTTCCACCAACCGCTCCGTGAGCCCAGCGACCACTGAGGCTCAGACCCCGCAGCAAGGCCCACGAGTTGGTGCCAGCGCGGCTCGTGCAGGACATGGCCGCAGTCAGAGCATGGCCGTCGGTAACAACGGCAAACCTGCAACACGTGGTGGACCAGCCTTCCAGTTCCCACCTCCAGCCAGCGAAAGCAGCAACCAGTCCGAGCTTAGCCGCCGTGGCAGTCAAGGTCATGGTCGCAACCAGTCTCGCAACTTTGACCAGAATTGGCGCCAACCACAACAACAGCAGCCGACCATCAATGAGCCTCAGGGTGCGATGGGCAACTTCCAGATGAACCAACACGCAGGAGCTCAGCCCTTCCAGCCCGGCCACCGCAACAGAAACTCCATGAGCCACGCCTCCATGTCTTCTTGGAGCGGCTTCCAATTTCCTGGCTCGCCTCAACTCGTTCAGCTACCCCAAGGTGGTCAAGTCCTGGTACAGCCAAACATGTTCCAAGGTCAACAACAACTCAATCCTTTGCAGCTTGCCCAAATTCAGGCCTACCAAGCAGCTGGGCTCCAGGCCCCTATTGCCGGCCTTCAAGGTGGACAGGGCGGTCAACAGCTTAGCATGCAACAGCAGCAACAACAGCGCAAGACCCTTTTCACCCCGTACCTGCCACAGGCTACTCTGCCTGCTCTGCTCTCCGACGGACAACTTGTCGCGGGTATCCTCCGTGTCAACAAGAAGAACCGAAGCGATGCATACGTCACCACCGACGATCTCGATGCGGACATCTTCATCTGTGGTAGCAAGGACCGCAACAGAGCGCTCGAGGGCGACTACGTCGCGGTTGAACTTCTGGATGTTGACGAGGTCTGGTCTCAGAAGCGCGAAAAGGAAGAGAAGAAGAAGCGCAAGGACATTGGCGACACCCGTACCGGCAGCGTAACTGCTGTCAACGACGCCACTACCCAGCCAGAATCTTCCGCCGCCGAAGGTGGCATCCGCAGACGTGGTAGCTTGAAGCAGCGTCCAACTCAGAAGAAGAATGACGATGTCGAGGTCGAAGGTCAGAGCTTGCTCCTGATGGAGGAAGACGAGATCAACGACGAGCAGAAGCCATTGTATGCCGGTCATATTGTGGCCGTCATAGAACGTGTGGCCGGACAGATGTTCTCCGGCACACTCGGTCTGCTTCGTCCCAGCAGTCAAGCTACCAAGGAGCGTCAAGAGGCAGAGCGCGGCAGCAACAACAATAGACACGACAATCGTCAGCAGGACCGCCCCAAGATTGTCTGGTTCAAGCCTACCGACAAGCGTGTTCCTCTGATTGCCATCCCAACTGAACAAGCGCCAAAGGACTTTGTCGACAGACACCAGGACTATGCCAACAAGATATTTGTGGCCTGCATAAAGCGCTGGCCCATTACGTCTTTGCATCCATTCGGTACTCTCGTCGAGCAGCTGGGAGATGCCGGTGATCTTAGGGTAGAAACCGACGCTCTCCTTCGCGACAACAACTTTGGCCCTGACGACTTTGCCGATGCTGTCCTTAAGAATGTCGGCTTCGAAGACTGGTCCGTCGCCAACGACGGCGAGGAAGCACTCAAAGACCGCCGCGACTTCCGCGATGAGCAAACATTCACCATCGATCCAAACGGCAGCAAGGAGCTCGATGACGCCATCCATTTCAAAACCCTCAGCGATGGACATGTCGAGATTGGTATGCACGTTGCAGATGTCGCTCATTTCGTCAAAGCCTCGTCTCTGGTCGACCGCGAAGCCAAGAAGCGTGGTACTGGTGTCTACTTGATGAATAGGAGCGTCAACATGCTGCCTTCAAAGCTTTCCGCAGACATCTGTTGTTTGAAGCCCGACGAGGACAGGTACACTGTCAGTGTAGTCTTCAAGGTCAACCCAGACACTGGAAGTGTCCTCGATCAGGAGACCTGGATTGGCAAGTCTATCATCAGGAGTTCGGGAAAGCTGTCGTACGAAGAGGTCGATGCCGCTATCAACGGCGATAACAACGGAACTCTCTCGACTGAGCGTGCAAATGAGGTTCGCGCCCTCCATGCTTTGACACTGAAGCTGCGTCAAGTCCGCTACGGCGACCGTGGCTCTGATATTCCATCCTTGAGACTTCTCTATCAGCTCGACGACGAGAACGTTCCTGTGGAGCAAAACATCTTTACCTCTTCTCCAGCCCATGAGATGATTGAGGAGCTTAGCCACACCACCAACAGCTTTGTCGCGCAAAAGATTGCTGCTGGTCTACCTGACCGCGCATTCTTGAGAAGACAAATGGAGCCGAACCCAAGGCGTCTTTTGACATTTGCCGAGCGCATGACCAACATTGGCTACGACGTCGACACCTCCGACAGCGGTGCTGTGCAGAACACGTTGTTCAAGGTTCAGGACGTCGACGTGCGCAAGGGAATGGAAACACTTCTGGTCAAGTCGATGCAGCGCGCAAAGTACTTTGTTTCTGGCAAGGTCGCGCAAGAGGCTTGGCAACACTATGTCCTCAACCTCCCTCTCTACACACATTTCACCAACCCATCTCGTCGCTATGCTGACATCATTGTCCACCGTCAGCTCGAGCACGTCCTGAGCGACGGCGCAGTTGAATTCACCGAGGACATTGAGGCCCTCGCCAAGACTGCCGAGGTGTGCAACACCAAGAAGGATTCTGCTCAGGCCGCCCAAGAACAGTCTGTTCACATTGAATCTTGCCGTATGATGGACAAGAAGAGCCAGGAGCTCGGCGGTGACCTCATCAGCGAGGGCATCGTTCTCTGTGTATACGAGTCTGCCTTTGATGTTCTCATCCCCGAGTATGGTTTCGAGAAGCGTGTTCACTGCGACCAGCTTCCTCTCAAGAAGGCCGAGTTCGACAAGAACAAGCGTCTGCTTGAGCTCTACTGGGAGAAGGGAGTCACATCATCGGCCTTTGTTCCGGAGGACGAGCGCCCCAAGGGTGGTGCACGCAGTGGTCCATCGGCAAGTGGTCGTAGCATCGCGGCCGCTGCCCGTGGAGGCTACAGCGACCGCCAGACAGACGCCAACACTAGATCGACCGACGACGTTGATGCTTTGTTTGATGACGAGGACGACAATGCTTCCGTGGCGGGTCAAATGGCCGGTGTTTCTCTCAGGGATGACAGGAACACGCAAAGCCTGCCGCCATCGCCGACTCAGAACGGCACTTCTGGTGGTCCACAGCGTGCCAAATCTGACTCCAGGATGCTACACAAGGGTACGCCAGAGTCGAGGATCAGCAGTAACAAGGACAAGTACTTGTCGCTTTTCAAGCTCAGCGAATCCAACGGCGACTGCATCCAATACGTCACGGAAATGACCAGGGTGCCAGTGATCCTGAAGACTGATATGACGAAGAGCCCACCGTAAGTTGACATTCGTATACACGCGTTGCGACTTCAAACTCAGGGTACCGAGTGCTTATTCGGTACCCTGGTGCACAGTCTCACAGCCGTGTATTGATTTGGTGAACCTCTGCTAACAATCCAATTTTATAGTTGCTTGACGATTCGATCTCTCAATCCCTTCGCTTTGTAGGATGACGATATGGGACTGACGCAGGACCGAGACGATTATGCGGTCCGAAAGGAGAATGGTATCCGTCACAGACTCTAGATGGAGTCGCTGCGAAAGAGAGACGGGAGAGACAAAAGTGTTTTATTACTGGACATGAACGAGTGTCTGTCTGTACATGTATTGGTACGTGCATATGATTAGGCAGGGGTCTTTGGAAGCAAGCGAGTTATTAATGTATGCCATTTGTTATCTGTCATCGTGTCCGTCATGAAGTTCGTGACTTTGATGTTCTATCGAGCTAAAAGCGCGTGATCAAGGTGTTTTGGGGGTACCGTAATAGTGCCCAGGGTACTCAGCTTTAATAATCTCCTTCTACACCTGTAATACCGTCTACATACACGTACATGTGCTGGAAGCTTCTCAATTCGCTCACTCGGCGAACACGTCCTCTTTCCAGATCCACTCTACGTGCGATAGCTCTCGTGTCGCAATTGGATCCCATTCGTGAATCGGCTTGTCGGTCGGCACGAGGACGACGACACCACCGTGGGCCACGTTGCCCCCTGCCTCTGCTTTGAGCTGACCACGCATAGCTTGTAGGTCGTGCTTTACGACTTGAAGCTTCTTGGTCACGTCTGCCTTTGGTAGTTCCGCGCTGTACTGTCTTAGCTGTGTGTATACTGGATGATCAATGGTCGATTCCTCCGCCAAGGTCAGTACTTACTACATCAAACTCAGATGGGGCAGATACTCGTCCTCGGCCCACTTCTTGGCGCCAGCCTCGTTGCCATCAAGCACACCCTGCGCACGACAGGCCGTCGCGAGATCGACCAAGACGCCTGTCTTCTCGAGTCGCAGCGTGAGTTTCTTGAAGAACTTGTCGTCTGGATCCACAGCGGCAACTTCTGCGGTTATGGATGAAGAGACTGGCAGGTCCAAGGAGTCGAGCCACGCCTGAGCGTCGGAGGAGTGTAATTTCGACGGCACATTGGAAGTGAGCGTTATGTGAGGGATGAAGTTGTGAGCCTTGGTTTCGGAGAATCTTGAGGGAAGAGTGTCTGATATGAGGGTTTGCAGATGGCTGTTTAGTGGAGTGTTGGGCGGTGGGAGCAACCAGAGAGATGAGCCTGGCATTTTGATGTGTTTAGGTTCTTAAAAAAGGAAGCTTTGTGTCCGAGTCCGGTTCTTATGTGATTGAATCTACGTTTCTGTCGTCGATTATTCTTATAGTCATATATTTGTGTCTGTCTGCTCTCATCACGATGACCAATAAAGTCTGGAGCAAGTGAAGTGAGCAAGGCTTGGCTTGGCATTCTGGACGCGGAGACTTTGCGACTTTGCGACTTCGCTGGAGGGAAGGGCTGGACTGGACTGGCTGCGACGCGAACTTTACGCTTGACATTCGACGTGCCCAGCTCCCTTGCAAAGCAATTCTAATTCAACACATTGCCCTTCAGTTTGGATCCTGGACAGTGTGTACAGGACTGCTAGCGACTCAATTACGCTCCGATGGTATAGCAGCAATTTTCCACGGCGCGTCCTTAATTCACACACCCATTCTTCGACGACTTGACTTGCACCCAAATAATCACCACCATCCATCACGACCACCACGCGCGAATCGAACCCCAGATTGGCACACTCCCGCATCGCATCGCATCGCATCGCACATTCTACGCGAAGCTCTTGCTAGAGCCTTTGCGCCATGTCCTCAGTTGTTTCCGCGCGCACTAATGTTCCACAAGCCTTTGTTTCGAGCTATGCGCCGCGATTGCGCTTATACGCGAATTCACTCCTCACACCAGTACAGGCTGCAAACCCTGCTCAACCTGTTCGGTCGACGAAACGTGGAAATGCCGCGGTAAACTACTCCGAAGACCATTTCGAATTTGAAAGCTTGGATAGCGATGCCCCGCGACGTGCGACAGGACTGCGCAGTAGGCGGCAGGAAGAGCAGAAGGACGATAAAGCGGCTGGGAATCAGCAGGGGGAGGAGCTGTACGAACCGGTCGATGTGCAGGCGATATGGCGCGAATGGATGGGTAAGCCTAGGAGGCATACGTGAGTAAGAGCAACCGATGACAAAGGTATCGACTGACCACACCCAGCACGGAAAAGCAAGCTCAGACGCAGGCACAACTACCACTGAACCTCGTTCCTATACGCATCGATCTCAAAGTCGACCCATACATCCCGGATCCCGCCCTACCCAAGCCGTACAACGCACGCGAACTCGGTCTCGATGAAAACGCGCCGGCGTACAGGCAACCAGAACTTACACCAGAATTCCGCCTGACAGACTATTTCTTATGGAATCTGTACGAGCAGCTGGTCACCCCCGACCAATTCGCAAAGGTCTTTGTGGACGAGATGGACTTTCCAAAGGACAAGCAAGCGGCTCTGGTCATGTCAATATCGCAACAGATTCGGCAGCAGTTGGAAGATCACGCTGGTGTGGAATTACATCCTTATTTCAACAAGGACAAGCCAGCGCCTGCTCCTGAGACACGTAATCCTTCTGGACGACCCTCCTTGACGCGCGACAACTCAGGGACGCCTCTGAGGATAGGCACACCGGGCAACTTCCAGACGAATGGCTTCAACACACCGGCTGCGCCCACACCGTTACCGAATGGAGCCTCAATTACCGCCACTGCCGAACCGCTTCCGAAACAGTCCATACACAACCCGGACGACATGTATCGATGCGTAGTGTCACTCTCGCTCAACCTTCAGAATAGACTTCTGACGGACCGATTCGAATGGTCGTTATTGCATCCACCTGGATTTCCAGAGGTTTTTGCAAAGCAGACTTGTGCTGATCTTGGACTTTCTGGAGAATGGGTACCTGCACTGGCTCATTCCATTTATGAAGCTGTATTGAAGCTGAAGAAAGAAGTCTGCGAAAACGGTGGCTCATTATTAGGTATTGTTGGATCAGGAGTAAACGCCTATGGCGAGATCGACAACGAAGCGGCAGAGGTCCATGGCGACGGTAGTCTTGCGGTCGGCGAGGGAGCAGGTTGGCGATATGATCAAGAGCACCTCGGCGATGAGTGGGAGCCTAGAGTGGAGATTCTCAGCAAGGAAGAGATTGAGAAGCGAGAGTACGACCGTGAAAGGCAACTCCGACGTATGAGGCGAGAGACGGCTGCACGTGGACAACTAGCACCACAAAGCAGTTTCTACGGTAATAGCTTCAATGCTGGCGCAGACGCCGAGGAGGAGCGTATGGGCCGCGGCGAGCGGAGCAAGAAGAAGAAACGATTCAGGAGTTTGAGTCCTTCGGGACGGGACTCTCCAGATCTGAGCGCAGCGTTTGGTGGTGAGAGCGGCAAACTCAGCGAAGGCGAGAGGCAATACTGGCACTGCAGCCACTGTCGTATTTGGGGTGGTGCGGTGTGGTCGATTCGCGATGGACCAAATGGCTCCAGGACGCTCTGCAATAATTGCGGACTGCTATACGAACGCGACAAGCAATTACCTCCATGGTCAAAAGACCTCTACGCATTTGAGCGTCCGGCGGGAACCGAACGGTGAGTAGCATTAGTCGATCAACATAGCCCGACACACGAACCATGGCTGATGAACGAATAAGACCAGCACCACAACCACAATCACAATCTCAACCACAATCTCAATACACAAACCAGCAATACGTCCAACCGCGACAACAGAGCTTCACACCAGCACCAGCGCATATGCAGCAGTACACCCCAGAGCGAACAACACCAACGAGTGCGGCCCTGGCAGCGACGCGAGCGAACCAATTCGTTCCCGACCCCCGTCGCGCACACACACAGACCTTCTACCGCCATAGCGAGGCATTCCAAGGTGCGCGCACCCCTCTCAACCTACCAGAGCAATACGCCGCAACGGTGCGAGGAGGCGGACCTAGCATGTTCGAAGACTACGCAATCGAAGGCGAGGACCTGGACTGGACCAAGATTACAGATCCCAGGGAGAGGAAACGGTTGCAGAATATCATCAATGGAAGGAAATACAGGGAGAGGAGGCTCGCGCAGGAGGCTGCTGGGTTGGGCGGAAGTCTGACCCCTGGGCGCGAGGGTAGTGCGGGTGCTATGATGCAGTCGCCCGCGATGCCAAATTCAGGTCAAGGTAGCTTTGGAGGGCCTCAGATGGGTACGGGCATGGGCGGAGGGTACTAGACTTGGTTATGAGAAGGACCAGAATTGGAATGATAGAGCATCATACCGCATCGGACGTGATCCGGCAGTGTCTGATATTGTGGATCAAGAGGTGTATCAATACCCAATCAAGAATCAATTCAGACGTCACACGCCTTGTATCTGTTCTCTCGTCTGCCTTTTTCTTTGTTGGTATCGATGTCCCGGTAGTCACAGCACCTACGCATTCTGATACCTGGTTCCAATGAGAATGACAACGTGAACTCAATGTACCTGCAGGCTCACGTCGTAGCAGTATTACAGACACCAGCAACGACCATACGGTTACAATCAACTCCTTACAGCATACCTCGCTCTCGGACCTCCTTCAACATCTCAGCAAACTCCTCGTCACCACCCTTGGCCTTCTCCTCGAACGCCGCTTCGTGTTTCTTCAACCACTCTCCATCATGGCCTGCTTCCGGCATCATGAATCCAGCTTCGTAAACCGCCGTGATGGCACCTAAAATTCATGAGTCGTTGTCCACCGCAGCATCTGGGTCGATCAGACGACATACCGAAAAACATGACCATTCTCAGTTCTGTATCAGGTGATGTCTCTGCCCGTTTCGTCATGGGCAGAGGCACGATCCGATTCCAGGCCTTGATAACCTCTTCGCTGACGTTCTGGTAGTCGGCTTGTGTTCTGCTAGGGCCGTGTCGGACGTAGGCGAAGATGCGGTTGCTTGTTCTCTGTGTTTATCAGTAGATGATCGTTATTTTCGGGTAGCATTGTAGCAGATTGACCTATGTGGCCATTGAACCAATAAGGGCAGGAGAAATGAGAGATGGGACACGATTTGGCCAGACGTAATGGAAGACCTACTCTTTTGCCGGCGACATATACAGCATGATCTTTGATATTCGTGAACCTGCAATTGACGAATAGGCGGGGAGCCTTGAACTGTTCGGTATGAATATGTGTGATAGCTTCTGCTATTTCATCCTTTTGACTTTCGGTCAAAGGGCAAATGTGCTCGATCTCGTAATTTGGCATCTTGGCTTTGTGAAATAGCAATCTCGTTGTCAGGTATTGTCAAGAAGAAATGGAGTGGTGGAATGCTCGAAAGTGGAGGTGTTGACCTTATGTCTATATACTGAGGGGATCCTGGCCGGAGCCCTCGGCAGTAATTTATATACATGGCAGATCAGTCATCACACAAACAGACTTCAAGATTGTGCTCTGATGATTCACTAAGACTGCATTTGGACAAGCTAGCTTGATCTTCAAATACTACCAAATACTACCAGCAGCGCTGATGCTCATGAGTTACCCTTGGCCATATTTACTCCGGACGAATGGCCTGTGGCTGCTGCTGAGACTTCAAGTTCGTGTTCGCAGCGAGAAGTGTGATATCATCGCTCTTCAAGTCGACGGTGTCATTCTGGCCCATGAAGATGAAGTTCATTGGGAAACCAACATCGAATGGATGAGCGCCTTCGATCTCCTTGACATCCTCCAGACTTAACTTGAGCTTGAGCGCCTCGATGTTGCCCTCCAAGTGGTCGATCTTGCGGCCACCGACAATTGGAAAGACATTTGGCACCTTTTGCATGACATATGCAAGCGCGACAGACGTGATGAGCGTGTTGTGCTTCTTGGCGACCTTTTCCAGCGCAGCCGAGACCTGAATGTACTTGTCACTGGCCGGACCAAAGTTTCTTCCTCCGTGCTCGTTCTTCTCCTTGGTCTTGCGGTCCTCTTCAGACTTGAAGTTTCCGCCACCCAGAGCTGACCATGGGCAGAGAGCCATGCCCTCGTCACGGCACATGGGGATGATGTCTCTCTCGAAATCGCGGTCTGCTGCGTTCCATTTGCCTTGGTAAACGGAGAAGCCGCGAAGAGCGTTCTGGCGAGCGTACTCGTTGGCTTTCGATACAACCCAGGCGGGGGTGTCTGAAACTCCGAGGTAGAGGAGTTTGCCCTGCTGGATCATGGTGTTGAGACTCTGCATGAGCTCAGGGATGCTAGTAGTGAAGTCCCACCAGTGGACGTACAGAATGTCGACGTAATCGGTACGGAGCTTCTTCAGAGATGCCTCCAAAGAGACCTTCAAGCTCTTTGCGTGGTTTCCTTGGGTGTTGGAGGTGATCTCTGGCTTGTCACTTTGAAGAGTGTACGCCTTGAAACCGGTCGTGAACTTTGTGGCAATAACCATTTGGTCACGATTACCGCGTGACTCCATCCACTCGCCCAACCACATCTCACTCTCCTCGTTGCCATAGTTGTTGGCTGTGTCAATGAAGTTGCCGCCTTGCTCGTAGAAAAAGTCCAGCATGCCGAAAGATGTCTCCTTGTCACACTTGCCCATAAAAGACTCCCAGGCGTCGGAGAAGTTCATGGCACCCAAGCAAAGAGGTGAGACACGAAGGGCTGCATGAGGCGAGAAGATGCGGTGTCTTCCTAGCTCACTCTTTGGCTCTGGACGCTTTTGGAAGAGACTCATGGTGGTTGTAGTACAGTATGGAAACAGTGGTGGAAATGTGCAGGATCAGTCTGATTGAAGAGGAGTTGGTTGGTTTCGATAAATTGGCGATGAGACAAGAATGAAATGGACTTCTTATACCTTGCTGTCTTTGCACAAAAGCATCATACTCACTGCTCCTCTCTTGAGCCCTTAGTGCCAAACCTACATTATCTAAGCTCCGTCTCCATCCATGTCCTTAACTCCTAATTCCGACAGACTGCCAGCCTCGGCGTCTTGGTACGGAGGTATTCGAGAACGATGTCTGAGCCTTTGATGGCAACTTTTTGCCAGTAACGAGATCTTTTCGTACTATGTGCAGACATCAATGAGCGTTGTTCTCATCGACATAAGCTGAGGCTGAACGGAATATATGTGTTAGTCAAGGCGCCCAATCAGACGTGGACGAAGCTCATGACAGTCTTTGATCTTGGAGATAAGATAAGATATCATCATGCTGATCTGCAGGACGACGATGATAGTGTCAATTTGAAGGCCAACACCTCCTCGTATGATATTTGCCGGTGATGAATCGGCAATACAACGTGACATGAAGGCTTACCGGTAGACGAAACAACGACTCCGGCCAACAGCATACTGAAATGCTACCCGACGTACTGACAGAGCTCTAAGCCGTCTAGTATTTCGACCCCCTCACATCGCATGCCACTTCGCATTCTCTACGAGCTCGACTTCACGTAAACTGAAATTATCGGAGTCTGAGTATCCGTGTAAAGTCACATTATCCAGCATTTCGTCCCGAGTCCTTCTATTTTCAGCCCTTGCCACTCAACCACGGTGAGGTTGTCCTCAGCCTCGATCATGTCCTAGCACAGTATCCAGACTCTTGCGCTTCATGAATGTAGCAGCTCCATATAATCTGATCAACAGTCAGCAACACCCAGACCGGACCGGACAATCAAGAAGAACATAACCCAACACCTTCCTCCTTAGCAACCCGTTTGATCACAAGAAATGCCGCCCCGTCGCAACCCTAGTCCGCACACACCGCACAGATCACAAGCCACAGTAATGAGACCCAGCTCCAGCATCCAGCACTATCCACGATCTCATCCTTACCCGCAGAGCAAGCAGCATCGCACTACATATCCTTGATCACACAAAGTCTGACCACCGACCCAACAACCACGGCGAGATCGCAGACAGACAAGTACGGAACTTTGATCCTCACTCGAGAGAGGTCCTGTCATTGATCCCGTTACTCCGCAGTGCCGAGTTAGTGATCTCGCTCTGGCTTTCGAGGACATGTCTCAGCTAGCGCTTCCGTTCCGCTGGCTAGAAAACGCTTCGAGTAACCGGTTGATTTGCATTTGCGAGGATCCATCTCCGTGACCTATAAGCAGGCTTAGCGTACGACTTCGGGTCTTGAAAGAGCAACCACAGATCCTTTTCTCCCAGAGCACAGCTCAGTTTCTCCAAAGAACCAAAACGCAGGTCTAGCCACGCTTCCTAGACGCAATAATATCTCCTCCTCGGACCAGGATAATCCTCTGTTGTGAAGCAGTGCTCTCGGAGTCGACTTTGATTCCTGCTACGATATGTAGCGGCAGAAATGGACAAAAACGACGACTCAAAAACCATTTTCTTCTCCGTGCTCGTTTATTGAGGGAGGTGACCAGCGGGTGGGGAGCAAGCTCGCTTTGCTGGAAAGTGTTCGGCGCTCAGCGTTCACCCTGTCTGCGGGAGGCAGGGGAGATGATTGACGTGGCTGATCGGATGAACGTCCTGAGACGAACCACGTCGGTAGCGGGTGCTGAGACGTGTGTTGAGAGGCGGGAGTTGAGTGGGGAGAGGTGGACGAGAGGGTGCTCTCTGTCGCCAGCGTAGTGATGGAGATGTGTACGGTTGTCGCGGCAAAAGATGTTGAAGACGATTTAGAGATCATGTGCGTGTTCCGGTCCGAGATGTATGAGGATAGAGGTACTGTAGGGTGCATCACCTGGCATTTTACTAGTCGGAACGACTGGATGCTTGACTGGAGATGGAGAGGCTGCAGGAGCTTGTAGGATGCATGAATGACCACGGCGACATGCCTCTGTTTGTCGCTGACTATCCTCGCAGGCCTTCATATAAACCTGTCAGGCAAGTGATAGCCAGCTTGTTGATGAGGCATGGGCTTGAAGCAGTCTGTTTGAGTGCAGTCCTACGCTCTTCCCACCAAGTCCGCCAAGCAAGCAGCATTCGAACCAGGAAAAAGTCCAGACACGACTGAAGGTGCTAGTGATGGCCAACAGTACCTTCATGGCCTCACTCGGATGCAGAGTGTTGCTGACCGACAATACCGAAATCAAGTCTGCCGTTCTGGACACCAAAGAACTTCCAAATTAGAAGATCTGACACATCTCACCCCTCGTCTCTCTCCTCCAAACAAGAAGCGAACCCTCAACCATCCGTATGATCAGAGCATATGTCCAGCCAACTCGGTCGTGCGCGCCCTCTGAGAGAGTCTTGCCAAAACGACGTAGGACCAAGTCAGGTACGCATCAACCTTGCGGTATCAGCACCAGACATCCGACTCCACTTTCGCGCCAAGCAGCCACAATGAGTGCGGCTGCGATCCGAAGACCACCACCGCCCACAAAGCAGACGCAGGGAGCTATGCATGAAGCCAGCAACTTCCGTACTCGGGCAGCCAGTATCCGAAGACAGCAGTTGCCAGAGATCGGGACCACGAGACTAGAAACCGAGAGTATTCGTTAGGGTTGAGTTCCGGACGCCATGCCCGCTCTACGGCCAGAATGCAGACGTCCATGATCAGGGTTCGATGCAGCCTGCTATGAGACTCGAAGGTGACAATGGTGCTGCAAGCGGGCGAGTATAGAGCGGCTCGAAGAGATCCCGTTCTCCGAAGAGGTCAGAAGATAAGCGTCCGTGACCATGGAGAGAGTGTCGTGCTTGGTGTGTTGTGCTGGTGTCGCCAGCGAGGAAGAGTGGTCGGTGAGAAATTGCTCATCATTGCGCCCGGTTGTGTGGCATTGTTGACTTTGCGAATCGGTCTTTGGGTGCTCGAAACGTTTTGCTGTGTTGGAGACTGGAGGTGTGTAGTAATTGATGTGGTTATGGTATGGCCGTCACTTGCTACTGAGGTAGACGCGTCTGAACGCGTCGGGTGAATTGCCGGAGTTGGTCCGAAATGGCAGTCGCGTGGGACAAAAGTGAGCACACTACGAGGTGTAGTCGGATCTCACTCGTAGAACACAGCGATATCAAAGCACGGCATTGGAAGGAGAGAGATATCGCAAATAGTTGATTGAGATGCTTTACCATTGATCCCTTGGAACTCCAACGATGCTAGCTGATATCATGCCTACGCCTCCGCTTGATCATTCATATCCATCTCCTCAAACTCGTCGAGCAATTGCTCCATCGGGATTCTCAGCCTTTGCCTGTCCTCTTCCTCATCACTTCCGACCTCGCTCTCGTCGACTGTCATCTCGTCATCCTGCTTCTGCTCTTTGTACAACTTCAGCCCGGCCCTCAACTCCTCATCTTCCTCTACATCACGCAAGAACATCTCAAAGTCGCGTTCTAATCTGTTCTGATCTTGCTTGCGAGGAGCCATCTCAGACTCTTCCCTGTTCATGCGCTTGAGTTTCCAGTTGCGGCGAGCCTTGCCGCCTTGCTTGTGCTTGCGTGGGTAGGACTTCTTGACTAGTACCACATCCGGGATGGTGGATGAGTATTGCTTGCTCTCCTCGATGGCTTCGTACTGTTCGTTGTTGAATTGTGTGCCAGACAGAAGATAACCCATGACTGTATCACCCGCGTGGAGGACATTGCCCAGGTGTGTTCGGCAGAAGTAGGTAGTGTCGTTCACACCAAGGTCGACGGCGCGCACGACTGTGACTTCGGCGAGAAGAAACCGGCCCCTCTCAACTCCAACGGGCTCAATATCCATGACAATGAATTCTACAAGATCGGTAGTGTCTACAACCGGAGAAAATGGTGCGCGCCAGTAGATCGGCGCAGCTACATCAGCGGTTTGCAGGGTGTTCGGGTCGAGTAAGTTGACAGAAGTTCCAATGCGGTAGCAGAGAAGGAGTGGTGAGATGTTGCCAAGCTGCTTTGCGAGTTTGATAGGCATAGCGACCAAATCATCCTTGCAAATCGGTACGATCTCCATGGAGTATGTGAACTTGTAACTCCTCACACTTGTGTGGGTATCCATAGAGATCAATTCTCTGGCCTCCTTCTTCTTGATAGGAGTCACACCCATCATAAAATCGACAAACTTTTCCGCGTGGTTCTTTGCCGAAAAGAAGAAATCAATACCGTCGTGAATTTCCTTGATGTTGATCGTGTCCTTGTGAGCACCGTGCTTGAGAATGAGTTGTTCCAGGTACAAGAAAGTCCTCTTGTGCGGCACCTTTTGTCTGACCTGTACGACGGCTCGCCATGTGTTGTGGGTGAAACTCTTTGCACAATCTGGACACTGCTGATTCGCCTGAACAAACTCGACCTCAAACGTCTGTTGCAGTATTGTGCCCTCGAATGCCTCCTGCTGGATCGTGATCTTCATCTTGATTCTCCTGGAATGTGGCTCGGTCCAGATGAAGGAGGCGTCGATAATGCGCACCTTGTTCAGTCCGCGCAGTTTTCGCAAGCAGAGCGCCAGGAGTTCTCGTGATTCGGGCTGAGCGACGACCCAGGACATGGGCGGCGAAAGCCATCTGTCGCAGTCTCTGCACTGGTGTAATGTGCCCTCTCTCTGTACTCCTTGTGAAATGTCGATTGTGAGTTTGATGCAGTCGTAGCAGAGTGCGCCGGCGGCCTGAGTGCCGTCAATTGCAGCGCCACAGTTACAACAGAGAATACTATATTAGGCGTCAGTGAAACCACTCCGTCAATTGAGTCATTATTCTACTCACGTCGCTGCAGTTTGTGGCCTTGGGACCTGCGACATGGTCCCGGGTGAGTCCAGATCCATAGACATGATGAACGAAGAGGGTATCAAACGCGAAGAACCAAATGCTGGAATGACAGTATGTGGGAAGGACCTGAGTGGAGAGTACCTAACAGGGCGAGTTGTGGTGATATGAGGCGAAGACTGATTGTTCAAGTAGAAGCAGAATAACGATCACTGTTTTCTCCAAAGTTCTAGACTTCTTGCATTCTGCCTGTCTCCGCTTCGAAGTTCGCCGCCGTTGAGTCATGTCACATGCACTTCCAGTTCTGGCGGCGCCGCTAACAAAGTGACTTGGACAGTCGGAGTTAAATTGATGCCAAGCCCGATCACTCCCCACGTCAGACCTCGGCTCCAGTCATCCACTAGGTAGCTGGAGCGTTGATACCGTACACGTAGAGCCATGTATGCAGCCATGTTGCTTCTTCACCGTTTCAAATACCATTTCTATACTTCTGATTCATCAGCATGACCAGCGAGGTCCTTATATTTGGCGCAGGAGCTGTTGGAGCTTTCTACGGTTCGCGAATCGCCCAAACAGGTGCCCGCGTGTCAGTTGTCTGCCGCTCGAACTACTCGGCAGTCAAAGCCAATGGCTTCAAGGTCACATCTCCTCAGTACGGCACATACCAGTGGAACCCCACACGGACATTCCCCAATGCAAGTGAGACTGTCAAGAGCAAGGTTCCATGGGACTATATCGTCGTTACAACAAAGGCGCTGCCGGATGTAGGCGATGACTCGGCTCAACTAGAGGGTCTCGTGCAAGACAGCACTTCGATTGTGCTGATTCAAAATGGACTTGGCGTCGAACAGCCGTATCAGAGGCGATTTCCACACGCCACTATCCTCAGCGCAGTGACTATTGTGTCTGCTTCACAACCACAGCACGGAGAGATCACGCACAACCGCTGGACTCGCATAAATCTGGGACCGTACTTGGCTGCTTCTGCAAGCTCTAGTACTCGTGACGCAGCGACCAGAAGAGCCGAAGATTTTGTCAAGCTATTGGGCGAAGGCGGAGTCAAGGACGCTTCTGTCTACACGCACGCCAGGATGCAACTTCTACGCTGGCACAAAATCGCCATCAATGCTTCCATGAACCCGAGCTCAGTGCTGTCTAACGGTGCTTCCAACAATGCAATGTCTCTCGACTCGGAGATGTACATACATCTAAAAGGAGTCATGGACGAGATACTGCAGACAGCGCCAAAGGTCATTGGCGAACCGTTTCCACAGGACTTTGCTACATCAGAGCGAATACTGAAGAGTACGCAGAAGAACACAAGCGGGAGTAGACCGAGTATGTGGGCGGATTGGGATCAAGGTAAGCCAATGGAGCTCGAGGTAATCTTGGGCAACCCTATTCGGATAGCGAGAGAAGCTGGATATGAGATGCCTCGTTTACAGAGTCTCTATGCGCTTCTCAAGATGGCTCAGAAGAACAGAGATGAAGCCAGATCGAAGAGTAAGCTATGAATGACCATACTGAATAACACGCATTGTAAACCCGCTTTACTTTGCGCCTAGTCCTAGACCAAGATATTCGGATAATGGGACGATGCAAATTTGCAATCTCACGTGCGTCTGAATCGATGATGGAATAAAGACAACACAAGACAAAATCTACTTTTGCAAAACATTGTTGATGGGTATCAATTCATTCATGGGTCTTCCGCTATGTAATGGTCATGAGACTGTCGGTTCCAGCCGGCGTCATACATAACTCTTTACTCGTCGTCGCCGAAGAAGACCTTAACTGGGAGCCAACCGTCACCGCAAACCTTGAAGCGGTCTGGGAGGCTGCTCAAAGCCTTCATGTCCTCGTCCTTGAGCTCAAAGTCGAGCTCGAAGTTCTTCTGAATTCTGGCCTCGGTGACGGACTTTGGAATGACAGAAGTACCGCGCTGGAGACCCCAGACGAGGCTGCGAAGTTGTTAGCGATTGTGGATGTTTTCAAGCAAGGCAAAACTTACAGGACCTGAGCAGTGCTCTTGTTGTACTTCTCGGCGATCTTGGCAAGGGTCTTGTCGCTAGCGAGAGGAGAGTTGGTGGAACCAAGGCAAGAGTAGGCGGTGCAGTGAATGTCCTTGGACTTGCAGAAGTCGATGAGCTTTGGAGATGGGTTGTTTGGGTGAAGCTCGACCTGGTTGACGGCTGGGACGGTCTTGCAAGACTCGTCGCCGAGGAGCTTCTCGAGGTTCTTGATGGCAAAGTTGGAAACACCAATGTTCTTGACGCGGCCGGAAGCTGGGAGCTTCTGAAGCTCTCTCCAGGTGTCGATGAAGTTCCAGTCTGGGTAGTGCTTCTTGAGGTCATCTGGGTCAGTGGAAGATGGCCAGTGCTGGGTTGTGTTAGTAACGAATAAACAATTGTTTGTTCGATTTTATCTTACCATCAGGTAAAGGTCGACGTAGTCAACACCGAGGGACTTGAGCGAAGAGTTGATACCCTCTTCGACGCGCTTGTGCCATGGGTTGTCGAGCTTGGTGGTGATCCAGATCTCCTCACGTGGAACGCCAGAGTCCTTGATACCCTGACCGACCTCGTGCTCGTTGCCGTAAGCAAGAGCAGTGTCGATGTGACGGTAGCCAGCCTGGAGAGCGGCCTTGACAGCAAGGCGGACCTCGTTTGGCTTGGATTGCCAGGTACCCAGACCAACAGCTGGCATTTTAGCGCCCTGTGAGGGTGGTCAGAAGCAGCCAAGATATCAATTGGCGAAGAACTCACAGTGTTGAGGGTGAAGTGTTCCTTTCTCCAGTCGGTAGGCATGGTTGCGATTGATCGTGTGATGTGGTAAGTGTTTGGGATTGAAGTTTTTGTTATGAAAGTGGAGGAAAGAAGGGAAAGTGGTCTGGAGAAATTCTTCAACATTTACGTTCGCTGGCAGAATGACTTCTGACTTGTGGACTCCGGTGGAACTCCAGCGACGGTGACGGCAGAATCCTGCAAGTTATTAGGTGGTGGTTGCCCCTCCATCGAGATAATCGCAACAATGTTGAGCTGCCCCGCCATCTTCTCCAACTAATTATGATGCTCCGGTGGGGGAAAACGCCGCTACGGAACACATGTCACTGGCACACGACACTTTAGCCTGAATCCGGCAGGTACTTTCTCCAAATCTCCAACGACAATCAGAGGAAGAGCGGTCCGCTTGCCGGGTCGTGGTGGAACGAAATTTGACGTGACAGATGAAGGATTCATGATTATTGAGTAGAATCATAGCCTGGCCTAAACACCGACAACTCCGGTTCTGACGCATCTTATTTGTTTCACTCACGCGAGGCCGACTTGTCGCGTGTCCTTTCTTTCATGTCGCGTTTTGTATCTGGAGGCACCGCCGATGAGCCCGTGCAGCGAGACGACGCTTGGATCAAGGCACAGCAAGCAATTGAGGCCAAGCATCGCGAGAAGGAGGAGCAGAAGCAACAGAACGGCGGAAAATCATTGTTCGAGACTCTAGAGGCCAACAAGGCGGCCAAACAAGAGGCATTCGAGGAAGCCAGTCGATTGCGAAACCAGTTCAGAGCGCTTCATGACGATGAGGTAGAGTTTCTCGATTCGGTGCTTGAGTCGACGCGCGCAAAGGAGGCTGCTGTTAGGAAGGAGACACTCGATCAATTGAATGAGTTCAGGCAGCGACAGGAGCTGAAGGAAAAGTCCGAACGTGGGGAAGAGACGGAAGAGCAGGCACAGGAACAAGAGAGTTGGACTGTTGGTGCGAAAAAGAGGAAGAGGACAAAGAACGCTCCCGCCATTGCTGGAGTCAAACTGCGCAAGACCTCGTCGGCGGCGGATCCTTCTGATAAGATCAAGGACGTTGAACAGGAGAATAGCAATCACAAAGACGAAGAGATAGCAGTGGAGCGCACAGAACCGAAAACACTTCTCGCTACCGATGAGCAGAGTGGTACTGAGACGGCTCCTGCTATCAAGCAGTCGACTGTCAAAACACCTGCTGCCCCGGCCAGCTCCGCTCTAGGACTTGGAGGCTACTCTTCCGAAGACGACTGAACGACTGCGGAACTGCTGAGGGACTTGAATCGAAATACTTCGACAAAGCGAGGTCTTTTCGCTGAGCGGACCAACGCTATCATAAACCACCTCCGTCCATAGCGACTTCTTACCATCGCCTGCGTACCCGATCCGAGTGCTGTCTTTGTTCACACAGGCCGCCTTTGTTTTCTCATCCGATCAGCGGCGCGCTGCCGTGGTGAGACAATCACATTGTTCGTTCTGAACTGGACAATCTCTTTGTCCGCAGCCAAGGCTGTCACTACAACACAACACTTTCACGGTCCCATCCAACTTCACATCGGCAAGATGCGCATGACATATGACTTGCCTGACGGCCGGTCCTTCCTCCTGGCACAATGCAATTTTGCCTTTCCTGCTGTTCGAGCCTTGCATCTCATCATGGGCGCGCCGCATCATCCTTCTATCAAGAATCGCAGAACGGCGACCATTAGTACCGGCTTGCGGTCTCTGCCATCTTCGCCTGACCAAGATGATGTCTCGAACCCGAACAGCGGTGAAATTAGTCTCGAAAACTCACCAGAACCATGTCCCGCAGGGTTTTTGAACTCCGACATTGAGCAGATCATTAGAAGAACGCACACTGTCGCCCTCCGCGACACTTCGACGGTCGGATCCCATCGCAAGGTACCAAAAGGATTCCAGCTGCAGGCCAGTCTCGGTACTAAAACCTACAACAAGCAGATTCACCATCTCGAAGCCAAAGCCTCGGAGCTTCATACGACTCAGACATCCAGAGACAAGAAGATCAAGAAGACCAAGTTCGGGTTCGACCCGAAGCAGGTAATCGACAAACATGCGCTGAGCCCCTCCTTGGGTATCACTGCTGTCACCAACACTCTGACCACCGATATTCATCCCCTGTTTGCATACGACCGCTTCTACGAGTGTTGTCCGGAGATATACGAAGTCTTGAAGCCTGCACTTCGACTCGCAACCACATTTCTCCTGCATCCCGCAGCGGCCACGTACTGGCATACTTTGGCATTCGGCGAGCGTGAGATCGATCAAGTTCAGTCTATCGCCAACGGATCACTGGCCGACAGCAGCACAACCTTGAAGCGTATTCAGAATGATGTCCGATACACGGTCGAAAACGCTGTCAGGTTCAACCAGTATCTCCTCAACCTCGTCAAATTTGTCCAGATCGGACAAGAGTCCATAAATCCCGGCGTTGAAGGTGATGGGATTGTCCTTTTCGGCTGCTGCTTTATTGCGCCAGGAGACATGCACCGTCGTCATCTACCTTTTGACGACATCCGCTGTCGTAGAATGTATATCGATCTCCATTCGGATGTACACACTACGGCGAAACGTCTCAGCCTGCTCAAGGGTAATGCTGATTCAGCGATGGTGCTGCGCTACAACTTCTTCGTTGCCGTTACCCTTTGTCACGAGGTGGCTCACTTTCTCGAGATCGGTCACAATTCTCATTGTGGAGAAGCATTTTTCAATGACAACCATTTCAACGAGGCCGGCAATGCCTTTGAAGTGAAACTTTTTGGAGGAAAGATTCTGCCGGTATCGGATCGCTTGGATTGTGCATACGGTCTGTCGGTTTCGAACATTCTTCCACCGACAAATTATGCAGTACTTTCGGACGAGTACTTCACCATTTCCATGGACTACATTTCGAAGATCCAACAGCAAGCATTCTGGGATCAGAATCTGCATCAGTCTGACCCTAGAGCGCTACACATACATCGCGACGGAGCAAAAGCGATTGGTATCTGCGCTCTCAACATGGACATATGGGACGACGAAGCCGAAGTCAAATGTGTGGATGCTCTCATCGATCCCAACGCTGGAGACGCAGCTTTCAAGCGTACCTTTGACGGTAGAATCATCAAGAATGGTCGTACTGAACAGACCAAGCGGCCTAGCACTCGGGAGATGTACGGAACCGCGAGCAATGCAGGAAGAAATGGTCGTGTACGCAGTGGGAAGCAGGTCGAGAAGGCGAGAATTGCCAATTGGAGGAAGATTCTGGAGATGAAGAAGTTTGAGCTTCTTGCGCCTGTTGAAGGCTTGCCGATGCTGAGCAGGAGAAACAGCGTCTGAAACCGGGTATCTTCCGTGAGGCTGTGGGTTGCTTAATAGTATGATGGAAGACGGCATGTACAGTATAGAGGAGCATGATTTTTGATGATACAATGACTGATATTACTATTCACAATCAATCATGATTTTGATGTGTTCATCTCTGTTGTTCAGCAGTTCATCAAGCCCACGCTTGACTGCATCCTTTAGCGGTATACGACTCGTAATCATCGTTTCGCAGCCCTTGAACTTGCCTACAGACGATCAGTAGTGTTAACCCTCGATGGATGTATGATTGGCCTTACCTTCTGTGAATGCTTTGACAGTCGCCGCGAACTCGTCATCGGTGTAGCACATGGAAGCCTTGACAGTAGCATCCTTGGTCAAAAAGTCGCCAAAGGGCAGGGTGAAGGGGCTTCCCCATAGCGCAAGGTTGACATAAGTTCCCCTGTGCGCCAGAGCATGAAAACCATCCTTCATACCCGGCTCGGAGCCAGCGCAATCAAAGACGAACTCGACACCCTTACTGTTCGTACCATCCATACATACCTTGCCAATGTCCGCCTTGGTCGGATCAGCTACTGTCGCGCCCAAGGCTTCACACTGCTCCCTCCTCCGCTTACTTGGTTCAGAGACCCAAACCTTGCTCCCGCCCTCCCAGGCTCCCCAGACCTTGAGTACAAAGATCACTGCGATACCGATCGGTCCGCCGCCAAGCACTAAGATATTCTTTCCTTTGAATGATTCAATGCCGCACATGTTAACACCATGCCACGCAACAGCAAGCGGCTCGCACAGTGGTGCGATACTCATATCAGTGTCTGATGGGACCACATGACACATACTCGCATCGACAGCAGCGTACTGTCCGAATCCGCCGCAGCAGCCTGATAGACCGTGAAAACCAAACGTGACGCAACCGTTGGTGTGGCCTGATTTGCAGTTGACGCATTCGTGGCAGTAAAGGCGTGGATCGACGACGACTTTTGTGCCGGAAGATAGTGGTGTCCTCGTTGCGGAGAGAAGATTAGTGTCAGATTCGATGGTGCCGGCGAATTCGTGACCGAATGCGCATGGTAACGTGCCGTTGGTCAAAGGATGAGGATGTCCAGAGGTAGGTATGGTCTCTGGACCGTGGACATATTCGTGAATATCGGAGCCACAAATTCCAGCATGTTGCACCCGTAGGAGGACTTGATCTGGTTTTGGTGATGGGCGGGGAATGTCTTCTGTGTAGCGGACGTCACGCGAGGCATGGTAGATGAGGGCGTTCATGGCTGTCTACAGATACAGGAGCTAGTCGTGATATGTCGTGTAAGCTCGTGTGAACTATCGCGATGAACAATAAGATAATATCAGCTTATACACGATGTATCAGTAGATGGGTGCCGTATACCGTACCCCGCACTGTATACGCACTTTAGACTACTGACATATCGCACGTCATTCTTTAGCGGCGGTTGCTACCGAGATGTGCCAAAATAGACAAGCATCATCGTCCTAGCCAAATGCGGCAAAGATCACGCGAGCATGCATTTGTATCATTATTTGTCGTTGTTCTTGTCTCGTGAACGTTTGCGCCGCCTGACACAGCCCTCATGTCACTGAGAAGGCTTACGAATGTCACTCGCCGTCGACAAACTCTCGTGAGGTAGGTAAATAAATATTATCCTCTCTGCCACTTCGGAATGTTCATTTCATCTTTACCGTCATAACAAGCCTAGCGCACAGCAACTCATCTGTCTTTTATTTTTCTCTTCTCGCTTGTATTATGTCTCGCTTTAGCGAATTCCGCCTCTACTTTGCGTATGCCTTGGACTGGCTTCTGATAATGTAAGTCGGTTGATCATCGCGAATTGGCTGTATACTGACAGCTGAAGATGCATCGCTGCTGTCGGAGGAGGCATTAGCGTTGCGACCCCATACCATCGACCATTCTCTCTCTTGGATCTGGATATCAGCTTTCCGAATGCACCAAGTCAGATCAGCACAGCCGTACTGGTCGTTGTATCGCTCATAGCCCCGGCCATCATCATCGCAGTGGTGTCTCTGATCTTCTTCCCGCCTTTATCAACCCGCTCGCAGATGAAGTCGGCCAATTTCTGGAGACTGAAATTATGGGAATTCAACGCTGGCTGGATGGGTCTCGCATTGAGTTACGTCCTCGCTTTCTTCATCACGCAGGGAATCAAGAACATCTTTGGCAAGCCACGACCAGATCTGCTGGCTAGGTGCCAACCAGACCTTAACAACATTGCTGCGAACGTCGTTGGTGGATATGGTCAAGATATTAGTTCGCGCTGGACGCTTGTCAGCTCCACCATCTGCACGCAGCCCGACATGTCTGTTCTCAATGAGGGCTTTCGCAGTTTCTTGAGCGGGCACTCGTCTTCGTCGTGGTCAGGGCTGCTGTATCTCTCGCTTTGGCTCGCGTTGAAATTGAACGTCTCGATTCCAATCATTCAGCCCTATGCGAAAAGGGACGAGGACGACAGCAGGGAGTCTGACTTGCCGATTCACAGAGACGCGCATCATCCGCGCACGTCGTCGTCAGCGCCCCCGGTCTTTGGTATCATCATTGTCCTCATCCCGATATGCGTCGCAATATACATCTCCTCGACTCGGTGGGTGGATTTCAAGCACCATGGGTTCGACATTATATCGGGTAGTATTCTGGGAATCGCCACGGCTTGGTTTGGTTTTAGGATGTACCACTCCTCGCTGACGCAAGGCCGGACATGGACCTGGGCTCCAAGGTCGACAGAGGATGCGTTTGCTATTTCTTCTGGTCGAGCGGGCTGGGAGGATAGGATGGGGATTAAGAGGGCGAGTGGAATGGGAAGTCAGGAGCAGGGTCTCACAGTTTGAGTATGGGTACTGTCGGTAGCAATTCGAAGCGCATCCTGCCTCTTGTCTAATGACCGAATGTTTCCTGCGCTTCACAGTTTTTCAGATGATTTGTGACAACATAGTACCACTTCTTGTGCTTGCATTAAGGAACCTAGTGCTG
>Ga0058702_10000065_pt1 | contig 116190 bp, 116 predicted proteins | sample AgamicOrSfe_FD_83781 | JGI IMG/M metagenome (GOLD analysis project Ga0058702, IMG submission 83781) | Agave microbial communities from Guanajuato, Mexico - Or.Sf.e | ecosystem: Host-associated > Plants > Phyllosphere > Phylloplane/Leaf | place: Guanajuato, Mexico | collected 2012-05-30 | reverse complement strand
TCCTCATCCTCCAACTCCTCCGCCCCCTTCTTCCCCTTCTTCGTCGCAGCAATCAGCCCAGCCTCCTGAAACTCAAACGCCTTACGACTCTCCTTGAGCATCCGCTCGGCGGCGAAGATCTCGGCGACACGACCGAGTTTCTTGGCGTCGCGGCGCAGGACCCATTTGAAGTCGTCAATCTTAATCTTTTGGCGTCGGCTGTACGAGGCGCTGAGGGCTGCGTTGTGGCACGTTTCGATTATGAAGTCGGTCAGGATCTCGTCCAGGACGAGGACGGTCGAGGGAAGTGGTGCAGAGGAGTCGCCGAAGGCGTGGAGCAGTTGTTCGACTGTGTGGTGTTAGTTCGAGGTTTGATAGGGTTGTGCAATGAGGAAAGACTCACTGTCGGTAGTGGGGAATTGTTGGCCTTTGTGTCGTAGGCGCATGCGCGGTTCGGCCATTGTGCTAGATTGGCGATGGACCCACTGTTCGCGAGTGAGGTTGGGAGAGGTGTCTGAGGGTCTGCCGTCTGCAGGAGTATTTATGTTGCTGTCTTGTCTCGGGTAAAGACGCTTCCCTTTTCTGAATGTAGTCGAACTTGCGCTCACGAGGTAAGACCTCTAGTCCATGACGAGACTGCAGTAACTAAAATATGGCGATGGCTTTACGGAGGTAACATCGGATCAAGAATAATGCGTGAGGTGGGTTGAGAAGATACGACTGAATAGGGTGTGAGGTCACAAAACCGCGGAAAATGGCGCCAAGACCAGCATGTGAAGATGTACGGTTGTCCTTCGAGGCAACCACGTCCTCTGATATCAACACATAACACAAGCCATATATTTCATCAAAGATACCTCAATCGTGGATTCGCAATCATGGTACGCCCAGGTAGCCTTCAGCCCCTCATTTGTCCTAATTGTATCACAGACGGCCCTTTTCAACTTCCAGTCGCTACTCCTGGTGCTTTTACTATTCATCTGCACCTCGACGTACACGCACTACGTCTTCCCGGCCATCATGGACAGGAACAAGGACGGGTACGTAACACTTCTCAAAGTGAGTCATGTCTGGCGGCTGACCCAATCAACAGTGTGATGGCTGTATTCTGGAGAGCAGCGAGGATAGGAGAGCGGTTGAGTCCGTACGTCAGCATCTGCTGCGTCGCCATGGCCGTGAGTATCCTTCACCATAGCTCAAAGCATATCACTCATTTCCACAGGTCTCTCTCTTCATGTCTTAGGTGGTGCAAGCAGGGTAGATGGTCGAATTGATTATTGCATTCAGCGCGGCGTTTTGGGGTCGACAGGCTGAGCTGTACATGATTTTTATGCTCTAACAAAAGGAATGTTAGAGGTTGACATTAAATCTTGATATCGATCCTATTGAAGTGACAAGATTTCGCGAACACGGCGTGGATCACTGTAATGGAAAGCACTAATGGTGAACAAATGTGTTTCCAATCTAGTTATACAGTGTTGATGTGAAGTTATTCTAATAGTACAATTACAATCTTATGAGTCAAGTTCTGCTCACTTTCTGCTGTCGTCGTAACGAGACCGCGGTGTGGAAGGGCTGCCAGCTCTATCTTCCTCGCGATTCCTGTTGTTCCTCGCTCTGACAAGCACGCTATGCTCGTCGTGGTCCCCATCAACCCGGAGGTCGATGTCCACCGCTTCTCCACAGGCACGACTGATGGGCACGCTGTGCGATGTTCCTGCGACGGAATGACCATCGTCTTCTGCGTCCGAGGTAGGGTCGTCATCATGGTCGCTAACTAAGCCTGGATTGCTATCGGCAGTATGAGGGCTAAGCTCATTGTCCTGTAGCGGCACATCTGTCATGTTCAGTGACCGACCCGAAGAGAGTGGCGCTGGTCGTGGGCGTTGCGGTGGCTGACGATGACCCTTGTTACTCTGCTGGCCACTCGAGACGTTGTTGAAATTGTTGCTGGTAACAGTACGAGTGGCACCGCTGGAAGGTCCAGCGATAGGAGACCCCTTGCTATTTGGGTCTTCGTCTCCATCTTCGTTGTCAGGTCCGAGATCCACCTTCTCCCTTGCCTTGGAAGCGGCGGCTTGCAGATCACCACCTAGGCCGCGTTTCGCAAACAACCTGGAGAGCGATGGGGTAGAAATGGAAGGGACAAGCGGCGACGAGTGGAACGAGCTTGCCGCAGGAGATGCAGTGGTTGGAGTAGCATTGACTGGAGTGGAGACTTGGCTGAGAGCACGATCATAAGCAAGCCTCTGGCGCTTCCAGGTAGGGCGTGGAGGAAGGCTGTTGGGTTGAGGACGGTTGAGCTGGTGAACTTTGGAACTTGTGTTCGTCACAGTGGCGGACGCTGCAGGAGTCGCCTTGTTCGGCGGCTGTACCTTTGTAGAATGGGCCGCCGGGGCTGTCGAGGGCCCCAGGTGTTGCTCGTCTGGTCCCAGCGGTTGACCACATTCCAGCGCTGCTGCATCGTGTGTCTTGTATTCGAGCTTGTGAGCTATACGACAATGATTCAAGAAGCCCTGGACACTGCTAAAGCCCCCTCGGTTGCATTTGATACATATCAACTTGACCAATACATTGTCCGTCGCGCGTCTGATCACCAGTGGAGCACCCTTGACGCGTGGAGCTGGCGGCGTCAGAACTTGATTCGTCTGAGGCTGTGTGATGCTACTGATGGATTCTCGGCTCCCCCGTTTGCTCGGCTTGTCCAGACTCACGATGCTGTTGCGAGTCGAGCGTGAGTCAGCACGTCCGTGACCAAAACCATCGTATGGTGCGGGAGTTTGTGATATCGGCGTAGGGTCGAAGGTCGAGTCTTGCAGAAGCCAGCTTCGGTAGTGTCTGGTATAAGGGCCGTCTGTAACACCCCATGGCGCTGGAGCTATAGGTTGCGTGAAGCCGGGCTGACTACGAATAGAGGAGCCGCGACCAGTTGAAACATCTCCGGACATCGCCACCAGACCAGGGTACGGAATGAGCTCGCATCGTCGTAGTTGCTCCAGAGCGACCTGACATTTGGCCATTTCCTGGTCGATAAGCCTGAGCTCGCGATGCTTGGCGAGGATCTCAAGGTTGAAAGAATGCTCGATCGTCTGCTGGATTAACGAAAGATCCGAACCGGTGTCTAGGGAAGGTCCAGCAGGCGTGATGGTTGCCAAGGGTGGGTTGCGGACTGTGTAAGGAGCCATATCATGAGAGGGTGAGCGAGTGTGAACAGCCGTAGTCGGGGGGCTAAGAATGTGTTGTGGTGGTGGCATGGAGTTGAAGGAGCTAGAGGGTTCAGGTCGTTGGTCCTTTCCCGTCGTTGCCTCGAGAGACTGCTGTACGACCATGTTTGAGTCGCGCTTGCCCGTGGTATGCGCCGACTGTTGTTGACCTTGTTCCAACTTCTTTCTCTTGACGTCCTGATCTGTGGAGAATCGTGGCGGTTCCGGGCTATTTGTGCGCTTGCGTTTGAGCTTGTTGAGTAGTGGTATATCCATTATAGGAGATGCGCGCATCTTCTGAGCCGAGACAGAATCCGGTCTGCTCTCCAGTGGATCCGAGCCCCAAGGTAGCCGAAAGATGCTCTGCATGGCCATATTCTGGTAATCTGCACAAGACAATCATCTACGTTCGCAGGGCGAGGTTTGCATCGACTGAAATCGCCACGAATAGGATGCGCTTGCTACCGGCTGGGTTGGGCAATCGGAGCACGATCAAGATAGTCTTGGCGGTATAACGCGATTATAAGAGACTTTGTTGATCATAAGCAAGTCAAGAGCAGGATCAGCCTCGTGTAAGCCAAACAAGTCGAAAGAGAAGGTTGTAGAATCGTAAGGGTCGTGTGGATGTGATGTAGAATGGAAGGCGAATCCAGGCAGCTTGGAGTTAACTCCAGTAAGGCCGTGATGCGTCAGACGTTACGTTCAAAGATCAACTTTGAATCAGTAAATGGTAAAGTACAATCTAGAAAGGGTCAAAATATGCAACAAACAGACAAGCGACAACAAAAAGAGACGAGTGGTTGTGATAGGTGCTCCTTGGAGCAACAGGAGGCCGAGGAATGGTGAGGTGTAGAAAGATGGAAATGGGAGATGGAAAGTATGGAGCAGGTCGACGCGCCAGCAAGGACCACGGGCAGGGTGGCAGAGTGGCAGAGTGACCGCAGCGATCCAAATTCCAAAGTAGGAACAGCAGGAATAGAGAAATCAGCGGGTCACACACCCGTTGGATCGGAACTAAACCACTTTGGTAATGTCCATCCCTGAAACTAGGGGCTGCAGGCTAATCTTTTGAGTCAATGCAGCCTGCAGCCTTCCGTTCCGCATTGCTGATCCATCTCATTGGAGCGCAAATGCGGCGTCTTCTGGAAGGTGCAAGGTGCATTTCGAGCTTCTGTGATGCATTTTGGATATTCTCTCGCAGTGACCAGGACGTAAGGAGATCTGTAATCTTACCTGCTGTTGTTATGGCCTCTTGTCGATAGTATCGCGTGAGCTGACGTGGAATGCTGCAGACGGTGATGTGATGATGTATCGGCCGGGCATGCGACAGCGGGAAGACGGAACAAAGGGTGCAAGCTGTCGAGGAGCTCCCAGGACGTAATCGACCAGCAAACGACACGGTGTAACGCGGCAGGTCTCGATTTTCTGATCAGACAATCAGTCCAGGCATGCGCGTGTCAGGAGATGTCTTTCCGTATCTTCAGGCAGTTGAAAGACACATAAGAAGCAGCAGAACGGGAGATATGTTCCGATAGAGTGTACAGTACGCGAATAGACAAAGAGATGATGCAAGATTGGACAAAGCATCGGCATGACTCCAGATGTAAAAGTGTAAGATCAGGTACGTACCTCTTTATCCGACGAGCCTCATCTTAGCATGCTGTGTTCTGGTGTAATGCTTTCGATAATATGGAATGATTTCGAAAAGTCTTCAGTGCTTCTGCCGTACTCCTTTGTTGTTGTTGCTGTTTGCCTCTGCTCGTCGCCGTCAGATGTTGTGTTACCATTCATGACCACGTATCCGCGCTATCTATGCAGGCTTTGCGGCTCAAACACCGATCGGCAGGAGAAGCCCACAATTTTATGGCTGCCTATCTCGGTTCGGCTTTATGAGGGCTGGTTCGAGTCATGTGCTATATCAAATTCCTGAGCACGTGATTATCAGAGCGAGAGGCCGGCCACTCGATAACTCAATCACCTACGTTCGGAGCTCAGCAAAGCTTCATCTCAAAGGAGTTGCATAGGGTTCACTTCGACGACTCTATGAACGGCGACCTCACTTCTCTCAACCTTGAGAGCAAGTACAATGTGATCAACCTCAATGTCATCTCCTCGTCTCAAATCTCGAACAGGACGACACTCGTAATCAATCATCTCACCACAGAACATAATGAGGGCTCCAGGTCTGTTCTCTGTCGACTACACGCCAAGTCAGATGTTGTCAGCAAGCTCATCAGTATAATTGAAATCGCGAAACGCGAACTTCACGCCAAGAATATCAAAGTCTATCAGTACAGTAGTCTGAGTTCGGAAACCACAACTCGGAAGCCAAAGGTCAACATCGAGAACAAGGATTCGACAATGGTGGAAGCCGATGCCGTAGAGGAGCAGGAAGATGCCTTTCAGACAATGCCTGAAAAGGAAAAGATCCGAGCAGTGCCTGTGCTCACTGTCTACTTGGCCACCAAGTCCATCAAAGACCTGAAGGCAGCTGTTGGGTATGTCCTTGATCGTTCTTGCTGCGAGGTCGTCATGCTGATAATCAAATCAGGGAACAGATCACCTGACCGTGTAAATTGTGATTAGCGTGGGAAGGCTAAGCGGAAGTGGACAAGTGTAGGCAGGAGCTCTTGCCAGGAGAAGAAGTAACTGCCCACACGCATGAGCCCTTTCTGATATACCAAAACATCGCACCCCCTTGCTTGTCTTCACTTTTTCGCCTCAACACGCGGAGACTCACTCGAGAACATCATCGTACGCATCATCTCCAAGATGGCTCCTGCACCATCCACGAAGGCTTCAAAGAAGAATGCAAAGAAGGCTGCCAAAAGAGCTGCAAAGAAGGCTTCCGCAGCTTCACAGATGGCTTCTGTGGAAGGTGAGCAACATGAAGGTCAGCATCCAAGTACGCTTCAAACTGCACATTAACTTAACTAACTTGCTTGTCAAGCCGGTCCCACACACCAGCCACCATCACGTCTTCTACGCATGCCCAAAGAGATTCTCAATGAAATCTGTCGCATAGTCGTCGCAGATCCTCCACAGACATTTCACTTTGATGCTCTGACCACGGACTTCGTTCAGCCATGCATTACACAAGCTTGCCAAACTCTGCGCAAGATCTCTCTGCCAATGTTCTACGGTCAAAACACAATTGAGCTTCGTGTAGATTTCTCCACAGCCGACTTGGGCTGGCCTTACCACTATTCTCTTTTTACCGCAGGCGACGACAAACACCGTTTCGCCAAGTGGCTTCAAGCTGTTAGCACTGAAGTTGGAACGCTGCTTCGAAACGTCAGTCTTATCTCAACCAACACTGTCACCGATCAGCCGGCCGACCTTCACACGGACATGGTGTGGGAGGAACAAAACTCGAGATGCCTGGCACTGTTTCTCGTCAGTCATGGTGTTGATTCGGCGTTCATCAAGCACTCTGTCGACGCAGATCGTCGTGGTATCAGGGATCCAGACTTGATGTCATTCAAGAATCACATGGATTTTGCTACCTCATTCAAGACCATGTGGCAGACGATGCCTAAGGAAACCATGTTCTTTGCCAAGACTGTCGCTGAGAAGAGCGTTCCTGTCATGGAGCGTGAACTGCCGGCCTTGAATGCTGCGTTCAAAAGCACACGTGACGCCTTGATTTTGGCAAGCGATGTTTGCTACGAGAAGACCCAAATCGCTGACAAAGCAATGAGGCGCCGGTACGCCGAGGTTGGCCGTAAGGCGCCGAAGGATTATCGAGACATGGGCAGGGAGCTCCCTGTAAGTGATCTGACACCCTACCTGTAGGGCTTTTAACTGACTTTGTCAAGGCAATCGATGGTTCATTCGCCAATTTTCCTAACGAAGACTCGATGCCTGAATGGATGCGACTCTGGTGTGAAGCTCGAGAGTCATATTGCGAAGAAGTACTTGCGACAGCAGAGCACGAGCCAAACAAGCACAAGTCGCCTCCAATTCTTGAGCGTCGCATATTGGCGATGAAATTACTAGCGCTCGGTATCCTCGGAAGTGACCCAAGAAACGTTTAGTCGCCAATGACTTACCCTGACATTGCTGTGATTCGGCAGAGGAGAGGAGATGCACGGGGGAGGGTTCGAGACTTAAGTACTGGAGTGCTTACCGGCGCCTGCGGCCGTCCAGAAATCGTCAGAGGTATAGATACCCATTATGGTAGCATTTTTTGACTATCACATATCTTCATAGTCCCAACCATGTTCATTAACAAGGAAGGCTCTCAGCTACTCGCATTCCTCTCGACCAGCTCTCCAACACCCAACTGCCTACCCACCCTAACCCTCCTCTTCTTCTCCTTCTCCTTCTTGCCCGCACTACCCACCTCACCGCCCTCGTCCTGACCCGTCGTAAGATCCTCGTCATCACTGTCCTCATCCAACGCCTCGTCCCTCAAATAATCCAGATCCATACGCATACTGTACGCATCCTCACCATCGGCATAATACTTCGGCTCGGTGCCAATAACCTTGAATCCGAGCGTATCCTTGTACAGCGCCAGCGCCGCGACGTTGGACTCGCGCACGTGCAGCGACACGTACTTTCCGCCGTAGGTCTCGAACATGGCTTTCTCTGCGTCTCATCAGTCTCTCTGGTCACGAATCGTAGTAGTCTCGCGTCACGCACGGCTCTGCCTCATGAGTTTCTCGGCCAGTCCCAGGCGCCTGTGCGTCCGCATCACGGAGAGCGAGGTTATGTGGCCGTGCTGCACGCCGTCTGTGGGTTCTTCCTCCATCTTTGCGAGTACGTAGCCCACGATCTTGGGTTGGTCGTAGGGTGATTTCTTCGGTCGTGAGATCTGGATTGTGTCAGACTGTGCGTGGGCGTATTTGGTGGTTCGGAGCGTACGTCGACTGCTACATAACTCAGTTGCGGCCAGCTCATCGCGTGGTACATGTAGTATTTGCAAAAGTAGTTTTCAGGCAGGTTGGTGATGTTTGTTTGTTGGACATGCGGAATGTCCGACGGCCGTAATAATCTGATATCCATTGTGTGTGTGGCTGCGCTGCTACTCTACTCTGTAAATGGTGGTCGTTGTGGTCGAATTACTGTATGGTGGGATGCTCGATTGTGCCCTGTCTCGTGCTTCGATGTCGTCGCTGCGACCTGGCCTTGGCATTGAATTGATATCGCCGGTATCCCCGGACCATTTTTGGGCTTTGTTCGATAAATTGCATGAGAGTGTCAGACGTCCAGAGACAAAGATGGATGACAAAGGGCACATGAATCAGACAACGCAAGTGTGTTTACTCAAAGGAGAGCTTCATTTGATGTGTGGTCACAATGGCCACCGCCGGTGGCACTGGACACTTTGTCTACCTCAATCCTTGATCCTTGCCTGTTGGAAGCATACCACTTCTGTGCCTTGAGCCACACTTTCCTCTTCGATCTCACAAAACTCACTCGCTATAGCAGACCACTATCTTGAATTTTTACCCGCTCCGGTAGCCAGGTACATACACCAACACTGCCATGGCCCCTACAAAGCCAGAAGGCAGCTCGACCACGCCCAACTCCCCTCGTAACAAGAACATCGACAAAGTGAAGAAGTCAACACCAACCAAGAAGAACGTCCAGACCATCGCATCGGTCGTGGGGTCGATAGAGGTAGATAGTGGTATATCTGGATCGAGCCAGCCAAGAAGGGATGCTGACCTATACAGGACTCAAGCTAGCCGCTCAAGACGTCGATCAATCACACCACGTCGAGAAGACTTTCGTTGACTAGCTTAAGAGTAAGACCGAGTCGAGATCGGCAAGTAATCAGGGTGCGCTGATCGCTTACACAGTCCGTCCGGTCCTGACGCCCGAAGACCAACGGCAGTTACCGAAGGTCCCAAAGAGTAAGTTTGTCTTCTCGTTCGCTTTCAATGACACCAGCTGACCCTATACGCAGAAAACCAGAAACGCAGCGCGCGAGATGCAGACCTGGACGATAATCCGGTCGCGCCCAAGATCAAGGACAGTTCGACCGGCAAAGTCGAATTTGCCAGGAGCATAGCCTTCCCGAAAATCGAAAACTTCGGTCCTGGTATCGAAGACGACTGGTCCCCAGGTGCGACCGGCGACATCAAGTCTGACGAGCTTGCCCCTCGTAGACGGTTCAAATCTTGTCGCACCTTTGCTGTTTCCAATGATTTCTGGATCTCTTACCAACTCGAGCATGCATGGGGGGATGATAGGGACAAAGACCCTATGGGACTGACTTATTGGTGGACCAGGGCGGTCACAGCTGAAAAACATGCGCTCCAGGCCGAGCAGGAGGCGCTTAAGGCTGAAGGGGAACAAAGAAGTGCTACCGCCAGACTAGAAACCTCCGAAGCGGAAAACCATGCTTTGGCGGCAGCTCTCAATGAGCTCGAGGAAGAGTACGCAGGTTACAAACGACTCCACTCGCGGGAACACGTCAACTCCCTGATCAGAAAGGAGAAAGCCAAGCTCGTGGACCGCACTGGAACGCTCGATTACGAAGTCAAGGATCTCAAAGTCCGGCTGAAGAAAGCCAACGAGAAAGCGACGGAGGCGGAAAAGAAATGTCGAGAAGCGGCTGCGAATGAGACAAGAGCTCGAAGCGAGAAGAAAAAGGAGTATTACAACTTGAAGCTCAAGATCGAGAACATGGAGACTGAGAAAGCGACACTGCAGAAAGAAAAGGACAAGCTTACAGATGACCTGGCGATGGAGAAGGTCAAGATCAAGGAGCTTGACAAAGAAATCGCGAAGGAAAAGACCAACATCGAGAAGCTCAACAAGGATCTTACAGTGAGAATAGCCAGAGTTAAGGAGTTGGAGATGGAAGTCGAGATGTACAAGTCGTTTGAAGGTATTGCTTAGCTGACTTCATCAAAGGACTATAGCAACGAAACTCATTATAGCTATCGATTGCAGATGACTCGTGTTTCAATGTATCGTACTAAAGTGAAGTTCATATAAAGAACGGAGGCTGAACAAAGACTGAGGTCGTGTGCCAAGCTTCTCCAATTCCTCCACCTTGCATGACATGAATCCCCTCATTCCTCGAAAATCTACAAATACTTTCATGAAAGACTGAACAAAGCCGTGGAGGCTCTATCCTGCGTGTCTCCTGCCATTCGGACAGCCCTTCAGCCAAGATGGTCGCCATATCGTGGTCAACGTAAGCTCACTATACCTCCCAATCGTCGACTTCACTAATCCCAGCCAGCATTCAATCGCTCCTGATTTTCTTCGGGCCCATCCTCCTCCCACGAGCTATAGCGTTCTACCGCTCTCTCCGAGCCCCTTCAACCATTCAACCTCAACCCATACCCACGGAAGCAAGCCGTGCGCTTAACATCCTCTTCATCTCAGCCGTAGCCTTCCTCTTCTCGACCCTCCCCTATTACGCACCACCGAACATCTTCCAACAGACGTCCTCGCGATTACAAACACCAACCAACGTCCTCTTCACACGCCTCGCTGCTCTGCGCCCTCTCTCCCCAGCCGAGACCTCGCTACGCCAAATCTTCGAGTCCCACGGCCTAGAAGCCCGACTACTGTACCTCCTCCACGGCCCGACAACACTCGCAAGCTGCACGCTCACAACACCGCAATCCCCCGACGCAGCAGCGACATACCTCTTCTACGCGCTCCCCAGCATCCTAGCACCGCACCTCTTTCACCTCCTGCTTCTGGGACTAGCGACGTCCGCGCCCTTGGTCGGAAAAGACGCAGCGCGCTGGCGCACCGGCGCCACGATCCTGGGCGTCGCGCTCGCGGGCCTTGACGTGCTGGCGACGGCGACTTATGAGTATGGACGCAATGCGCGGGCGACGACGGCAGGGGAGATTGATTTCTTCTTTTGGAAGGCAAGGGTCGTGAGGGGGTTGCTTGTTGCGGTTGCGGACGGGGCGTTGGCGTGGGTTGTTTGGATGACGGCGACGAGGAGGGCTTTTGTGGTGCCGAAGCCGGCGGCCGAGAGGGTCGAGGAGGCTAGTCGTGTGCTGGAGGGAGTGTTGGGTAAGATGAGGGGTTTGGGCGCGGTGAGGAATGTGGTGTTCAGGGATACGGCGTTGAGGGATAGGGTGGAGAGGTATTGGGTTAATGAGGAGGGCATGATGAGGAGTGTACTTGAAGAGAGGGAGGTTGTCAGCGCATTGGCTGGGGTGTTGCAGGGCGCGGATGTGGAGAGGATGAATAGAGAGGCCGAGGGGTTTGTGAACTCAGTGCTTGGACAGGTCCAAGCTGTCAACGAGAACGGCTGATGGAGGAGACTCAATCAAATATAAATGATCTTGAAGTATGAACTGATGAATTTTGAATGTGGACATCCTATCGGCCGTACCATGATCGTAAGTACAAAAACTAGACTGAAGAGGCACATATGCCCGTGGTATCATCGCGTCCCTCCGTGACCAAATCCGCCCATAACTCCAGCACACTACCCGATACTGAATATCCAAAACGCCTTGCTCAAGCATGATAAGAATCCCCAGATGCTTACATCAGGCCACCCAGGACGAGTTTGCTAAGCCCAGCGACCTCTGACTTGACGTCCTGCCTCGTCTTGTTCTCAAACTCGTTCGCAATGCTGGTGACCAGAACCTTGCGCAGCTGCTTGTCGGTCTTTGCGAATGCTTCAGCCGTACCGGACACGCAGGCTTCTGCATTAGGCAGTAGCTCCAGAAGACCAGCATAGGCGTCGATGAGGACGTCCGCAAGGGTTGAAAAGCTGGTTGTGAAGTCCGGGTCGAATGGTAGGTTGGGCATGTGCAGATAATGAAAGTCGTGGCCCAGATCTTTGACCGGCGGCAGTGGCATTGCGTCGGTAATGGCGCCAAGGTTAAGCCCACTACCGTTTGTAGAAGCACTCTCCATAATGCTGTCTGTGGCTGATGATGTCCGGCGGCCCTTGACATTGCGCATACCTGACTTGAGCATGGCTCCCATGCGGCCCCTTGCCAGACCGCTTGCGCCTGATTCTGACGAAGACAAAGTGCAATATGTATCAAACTCGTTGAGAAGAGTTCCGAGGGCGCGCAAATACTCGGTCGGTGACGAAGAGTGGAGATCGATCAGAGGGGAGAGCGAGGTTCCGAGGATGAGGTAGTTGGTCGCGCGACGTCCGAGGCGAGCTGGGTGAAACGAGGGTAACGAGGCGAGATTTGTGGAGTTGTAGGACATGGTACCGAACCAGAAAACATTGCCTTCGTGCCTAAGGAGTTGTCAGCATGGAGTGACTCGAGAAATGACCGCGGCTGACGAACACTTTACGTATGTAATCCAGTGTGGCCATACGCTTCGCGCACGTTTCGGTGATGTGGTTGTATGTCGCTACTGAGGAGAAGCCGCTCTGCACAGGCATTGGTGGTGGTGCTATGCCATAGCTGTTTCCTGCTGTGCTGAAAGAGGCGTAACCATGATTTCCGTGATTACTAAAGTTGGATGGTGCCTCTGAAGGCCTGCGCGACGAGGAGAGCATGTTGGAAGATGGCTTTGGAGTCGTCTGACCACTCGAAAATGTATGCGCCTGACTCTTTCCCGGCGACTGTCTCGTCCGTATTTCTGTGTTCGACTTCTGCGGGCTGCGAGACGGAAGCAGAGCAGTACCAGCACTAACGGATCTGCTAACGCGGTGATTGCGTTCCGGTGACGATGGTGAGAATGTAGGCGCAAGGACGACAGAAGGACTTCGAACTCTGTGGACGTGTAGAGATGCGCCGGATTGCGATTGATGCGAACGAAGAGAAGCAGAGCGAAGGGGCTGCTGCGGATCCGGTGAAGAAGTTAGGGAGGCAGCAGAAGCGTTTGTATCGGCATTTGGCTCTTCGAAAACGGTCGCAGCAACGGTCAAAGGCTGCCTCCCCTTCTTGGAGAAGAGTGATGTTGTGCGTGTGAAGACCGAGGGTCCAGGTGAAAGCGGTTCGTCCATCGCGGTCTTCGGAATGTGGATACAGTAACCCCTGATACCATAACATGCAGCGCTACTCCAACTCTGCGGTCATCATGATACAGTCGGCCAAGGTGTTGGAGAGAAGAGGTACCGATACTTTTGCTCCTTTTACTGACTCTCGAACTACAAGCGGGACGGTTAGAAATAACTCTAGTATAAACCGTAAGCCTAACGCTATTTTGCGCATAGAATTTCGACGGTAGAACGACGTATAGCAGCCGAGCACTTCTTCGATGTCATATGTCTCGGTTGAGGTCCTGCGTCTGAGACAAATCGCTGGTTATGTAACGGAGAATATTGCAATCATTATGCAGGTACAGAGAGGTAGGTGCACGCAGTATCTGCCTAACGCGGTAATTGCTGTGGACCCTGGGAGTGTTTGTCGCTCCTCCCCAATGCGTAAAGGATCGCTCCACTGCACGTGCTTGCTATCTTTGGCAGGGATTCCGAGCTTGGGTCAATTCTTCATTAATAAATCGCGGGGCATGTTTCTTGGTTTATAACAAGCCAGTACAGACCACTCTCCATTTCTCAGACACAGCGATTCCTGACAAAACACCGGAAAGACTGGAAGACTCTTCTCTCCGATCCATATATCGTTGACCACTCGAGCCCGCAGAAGGACTTGCTTCTCCAACAATGGACGATGTGCGGTGAACCCAACATCCCCGCAATGACGCTCAAGGTATCTAATATCAACCCAGACGGTACCCGCACCAGGCCAATGGCCAGTCGATCCTCAAGAAGATGTGTCTATGGATGAAGGTCGCATATGGGTAGATGGATGCTTCGACTTCAGTCACCATGGTCACGCGGGCGCCATGCTCCAAGCCAGACAGCTCGGCACGTCTCTCTGGGTCGGCATCCATTCGGACGAGGATATCCTCAAGAACAAAGGACCTACCGTGATGAACCTGGATGAACGCTGTACAGCCGTTGATGCTTGTCGGTGGTCCACCGTGCCTGTGCCACATGCTCCATACGTCACTCAGATCAGCTGGATCGACCACTACGGGGCCAAATACGTCGTTCATGGAGACGACATCACGAGTGATAGCGGCGGCGATGATTGCTACCGATTCGTAAAGCAAGCTGGCAGGTTCAAGGTCGTCAAGCGCACACCCGGAATCAGCACTACAGACATTGTCGGAAGGATGCTCCTGTGCACCAAGAACCACTTCATCAAGAACCTCGAAGACGTTTTGGAAGGCAAGGAGGCAATCGGCGGTTCAGAGGACGGGCGAAAGACCGGAGCGGCAATGAGGCTGCGCATCCACGAGTACGCCAGTGACGAGAGTGGACACAAGCCGAAGGTCGAGGTCTGGAGCAGCAAGTCGGGAAAGCACGACAGAATGGTCACCGGTGTAGCGCCTCGACCTGATCAGCGCGTCGTGTACGTTGATGGCGGTTTCGACTTGTTCACCCCTGGTCATATCGAGTTCTTACGTCAGGTTGTGGAAGCTGAGGAGAGGGAGGCACGCAACAATGGTTGGCAATCATCTGGCAAGGACTATAGTCCTGTGTACCTTGTCGCTGGCGTACACGATGATGAAGAGGTGAACAAGTGGAAGGGCGTCAATTACCCCATCATGAACATCTTTGAGCGCGGAATGTGTGTGTTGCAATGCAAGGTAAGGAAACGTCTGTTATCCTGTTTCTGCTCAAGCTGACTCGATCCAGTACGTTTCGGCCATGATATTCGGCGCAGCTTTCGTCCCTGACTCGACCTTCTTGCAATCATTACCATACAAAGTGACCGCAGTCTACCACGGTCCAACAGTCTCTGCGCCTCCTCATCAAGATCTTTACGCAGATGCCAAGAAGCTCGGTCTCTACCGCGAGGTTTCCGACCACAAATACTCACACATCAACGCCACTGAGATTGTTGGTAGGATCTTAAAAAGTCGAGACAGGTACGAGGAGAGACAGCGAGTTAAGGGTGTCAAAGGAATTGGAGAGGAAGCCGTGCGTAGGAGGGAGGAGATGGAGCGCGAGCAAGCAGAAAAGGTCAAGAACGCCTAGGAGTCGACCAGCCAAAAGAAGCCTCGAATGAGGTCTAAGCTACAGAATAGCAGTACCGAGATTTATGATATAGATTACGAAAACAATAGACATATGCTGGTTCACGATACGTGCTGCGAACGTTTGTACTTTTCGTGTTGAACTCCTCTATGTAAGCTTCTGCTTGATGAAGAACGACCTCAAGTGAGAAAGCTGCCACGCGCAAGTGACACCCAGAACGACCATCTGGATTACGGTCCATCTTACAGCACGAGCGTTGACGCTCTCGGAAAGATCTCTGAACTCGGCCTCGCGCTCCTATACAGGGGTCAGCTCATGCCCACGGTCGACAGCCGAATGTCGTGACTTACCCTTTGAAAGACTTGTTCACGTCTGATATCCTGCAACCTTGCGTTCAAGTCCTTGATCTTGGAGACCAGGTCCGTCATCTTGTCCTTGTCGTTGCTCTCGATCTTGCTTGTCTCGCCAATTGCCATGTCCAGCTCGAACTTAATGTTTCCGGTACTCATGCCGTGGCTCAACCAACCCTGCGCCGACGGGACATTCGTGGGAGTGAAGCAGATCCTGTGCTCGCCGCTGTCTGCCGCGCTGAATGTGTAGCGGCCATTGGTTGCGGACCCCTTTTGCGAAACAATGCGGTGGTCATTGTCGAAGGTCTCTTCTACCGAGATGTGGACACCCATGTCTGGGTTTGGCTCGAATTGGGAACTGCGGTCATTGTATTGGAGAGCATTGAAGTGTCCTGCGAAAATTAATATGCTGCAATTATGCGATTCATGATGCCGAGGTGGACCGACCGACAACCAGGGTGTCCTTTGGCAGCTCCTCGAAGAAGCATTTTGGTGTTGTGCCGTCGATGAAAAAGTACAGGGCCTGAACCTGAGACAGGAATGCTGAAATCAGCAGACTGAGTATTACGGACTTCATTGTGGTGTGTGTGAATGTCAACAATGCACTTTACGCGTGGAAGATATTCTGACTCTCAAGGTGAACACGCTTCCTCCTTCCCGTTGTAGCGATTAGGAGACCCCGCCAAGACCTTCAATTGCGCCTGACTTCCGCACGTGACAACGAACGACCTCAAACCTTCAATGATGACAGTAGATCACCAGAATACAACCATCACGTACGACACGACTCGATTTCGACATTGTCACCATCAGAATGACGGCCCGAGATATGCGCGACATGCTGGGCCTCACCGGCGAGGTCCCACGCCCGACTAAGAAGAGGAAGGTTATGGAAAGGAGACCGCGTACGTGAAGGCTATAATTTGCTCGTCGCATTATAGCTAATGGATCGACAGTGGAGAAGGGCATGGCAAGAGAGGTCTCAGCATTGATGGGAGAGCGTGCGCCGCCAGTGTCGATGATTCCGGTACAGCCCAAATACAAGCAGAGGCCGCGGAGGACGCAAAAGGTCACGCCATGGTTGGTCATCTCGAATTATATCGCGCGTTACACGAACTGAGAGTCTTAGGGAGTTCGCACCATTCACAAACTCTGCGCGAGACGACGATCTGGTCCTTCATCACTGGCAGAAGAAACAAGCCTCGAAACCAACAGCAGCCCCGGATGCGACCAAAGAGGGTGAGCTTAGCGAAGAAAAGATTGAAGAGCAGCCCAAAGATCAGGAATACCAGTTCGCCAAATACAACCTACAAATCGACGTACCGACGTACACCAAGGAGATATATGACGCGCAACTCAGGGACGATGACTGGACGAAGGAGGAGACGGACTATCTGATGGAGGTGGTCAAGGACTTTTCACAGAAATGGCCCGTTGTTGTGGACCGCTACGATTTCCACCCAACGGCATCAGAGGGTGAGCCGGAGCCTGCGCCCAAGGAGCGGTCGATGGAGGATCTCAAGGCGAGATATTATATGGTAAGCGCGAAGATGCTGGCACAAAACACACCGATATCGAGTATGAACACCCAACAATACTCTCTATACCAGACGTTGTCCCAATTCAACGCGCCCCAGGAATCATCACGGAAGAGGCTCGCGGAACAACACCTCTACAGGACGGAGCTGGAAGTGCAGGAGGAAACAGCACTACTCGCGGAGCTTCAACGAATAATGATCAATCAGAAGCAGCTTGAGGACGAGCGTCAGGACATCCGACAACGATTGGACTACCCAACAGCATCGAGCACAGGCATGCAATACAACACATCACAAGCCCTCGGTCAGCTGTTCCAGTCATTACTGCAAGCCGATCGCCTGAAGCGGGATCGCAAGCTCAAGGACATCGCAACCGGTACTCCTTCAAACGCACACGGTGGCCGTGACTCGATCGGCGGCGCGAGCAGCGCAGCAGGACCTAGACGGCCCGGCCGCGACTCTCTGGCCTCAGCCAGCGGCCTCGAGCGGCCCGATACGGAAGCACGATCACGACAACTGGCACCACGTGAAGCAGCACGCTACTTCGTAACGATACACGACAAGCTGTCCTCTGGCGTATCCTTCGCATCCGACAAGCTGTCCAAGCCCCGCACCGCGAAATCGACCGTGCAAACAGAACGCATCGCATCCGTGCTCACGCACCTCAAGATCCCCGAAATCATCCCTTTGCCGACGCAGAAAGTCGTCGAAGAATTCGACAAACTAATGGCCAAAGTCAACGGGCTGCTCGAGATCCGCAAAGTCGCCGAGAAGGAAGATCAGGAGATCCGCGTGCGCGCCGCCGAGATGGGCGTCAAGGACAACAGTAAAGCCGGGATCAAGATCGAGCAGAGTGATCCAGGCTCGGATGCTGCTGCCGCCGCCGCGAACGAGCGCGCTGGCTCGGCGGCGCAGAGTCCTGAGGTGGCCAGGGGCCAGAAGCGGAGTGCTAGTGTGCTCAGTGGTGGATCGCAGCAGGGTCACAAGAGGACTAAGCAGGGCTCTTAGAGGGAGACTGTCACGAGGGCTGAGAGCCGGAGAAGGAGTGGGGAGAGTGGGAGGGGTAGGACTTGGGAGTTTTTGAGGCTCGATATCCTGAGATGAGCGTGTTGGAGGAATTATTCATGATGAGAAATACTTTTATAGGATCCGCCTGCGGACCGTGGTATTATTGAAGCTGGATATCTCCATGCTGATGCAAATGCTTTTCCTGACTTTTTCTGTCATGCCCGCTTTTGATGTGATACTGTTTATCATCGCTGTTGTCGTAAATCGTTTCATTTCGTCCTTGCAGAAACGATGCAAATTAGAACCTAGATGCTCAACCCGTTCGAGCTCTACTGCTGCTTTCGCTACTCAATCACTTGGAGGGTAACCATCGGGCTCGGGCAAGTCCCTGCTCGTTATCGCCCGCATGTCCACATTTATTGTTGACGGACGCCCGACCGCGGGGACAGCGCCTCTGACAGCATCGCGACTCAGACCCGCGCTCATCCAGAACTCGTCGGGGATGTCCTCTCGCGCGACCATTCTCTGCACAATCCCTCGCATCGCCTCGAGGTCGTTGTCGTCGTGCCTCATCGATTCGGAGAATGTCCCTAGCAGGTCCGCGGAGGACTGCATGTCAGACCTCGTGTCCGCAATCTGCGTGGGACGAGTGCCTGCTGGGGAGCGGTGGTTGAGTGCCTCGCGGCGGACGAATTCTCGTACGTCGTTTGCGACGTCACGGCTTCGTTGCAGCAGCTCGGCGCTGTACCGGTCGGGTCGCTGCGTACCAGGTGATGGGCTGCCTGTGTCATTCTGGCGGTTTCGACTGCGGCTGTCGTGGGGATCGTGCTGCGTCTCGGCTCGAAGACGACGGAGTCTTTGAACTTGGCTTCTCGCGAGTGCGCGGCGGTCCCCGGTGGTCCATCGATCACGATACTCGTCCGAATGTTGCTGTGGGACCGTGATGTCGGTTTGTATATGGTCTAGGCCTGTATCAACATCGTCGGCATCGTCGCTTTCGCTGTAGAAGTCCCAGCACTCTTCCGTTTGTGGCTCGTGCAAGGCATCCTGGGTTGGCTCAGTCGCGGAAGTGTACTCACTCGGCCAGCCATCATCTCCTATGGTTCGTGTCGGGTCAGTCGAAGCGAGCGAGTCAGCGGCGACGGTACCAGCAAAGCTGCTGTCTGCAGACGCAAGCGTTTCGTCTTCAGGAATTGTTGTCCTGATGATCTCCCAGTGGTCACCGGTGTTGTCTCCAGGAGAGATGCTACGCGCGCGATCTCCGAGACCGTTTGTGTCCCACCGAGTGGCTTCGAGATAGTCTATGGCCGAAGAGACCAGATCGACTAGGCCTTCCGGTCGGGTATCACCATGTCGAGGCGCGTTCGGAGGGGTTGGAAGTCTCCGATTGGGCGCACTGCCACTCGATTCTCCTTCCAGTGGAGGAGTGGGCAGCGTGGCCGGTCGCGCTTCGGGTCCTGGGAAGCCAGAAGAACGCGTAGTTTCACGCCGCAACGATGGTATGTCACGCAACCGAGATTGCAGCTCATTGCCCACACGCTGCGCTCTTTCCTGGAAATCTCGACTTCGCATTCGCACTTGCTGTATGGTGCTTCTCATGATTTGACTTCTCTCGTCGCCCGTCGGAGGCTGTCGTTCTCGGTCCACTCGTTCATCACTGGGATGTGCGCTTCGAGATGGTCCTGAGGATCGGGAGATAGGGTCGTCCACGGCAGCAGGTGGCGCTCCTTGACCGGCGGGCTCTTGCATAGTTCTTCCCCACACGACTTGGAGTCCATGGTGTTGTGCGCGGGCCCCAGTGAGACCTCGACTGCGGCTACCATCACCAGCGGCTCTGTGAACCCTGCGGCGAATTGACGAACGCGCTGCGGCGGTAGGATCCGTTTTGATAGCATTCTTTGTCCTGGCCTTTTGCTCTTCCTCCTTATAGTTTGGCCATAGTCTGGTGAAACGATAGTCAGTGATTAATCTTCAGCCGCAAGATGTAGGACACGTCGGAGAGCGGCCGCATACGTGACGCGTTGACTTACGGTAAGCCCATTCTGAAGTGACGAGAGAGTGAAGGAGTCGCGGAAATGCAACCAATAGTAAGGTTCAACAAAGACAAAGAAGCGAATGAAGCAATGGACAGAAGGCGCGTGACGATAAATTGATGCGACGACGCGCGCGTGAATTGGCGCAATTGTGATGGAGAAGATGAGGAAGCTAAAAGTCTGGGGCACACGGCTACAAGGACGATTGACCGGAAGGCGCAGGGTCCAAGCTCTCAGTTCGTGCCAAGCTTTCTTCTTTAGGCATCAGCCGCAATGAACGTCTGAAGGGTTCCGGCTGAGGTTCAGCTCTGAGGGACTCGAGTCGCATTGAAGTTCATCACTACCTGTATTTGATTGTGGTGAATCGCATCGGATGGGGTTTGTACTGCTATCGAGTTGGCTTTGCTCATACGTGTACCACTAATTGTTCGGCGCATTATATAACGGGTTGGAACTTAAGTTTCATATCAATTGTGGTATCAAGGTGATCGTCAACTTTTTCATCTTCTTTAGTATAATTCACAACCTCTATACCAAAACTTATCACCATCAACCATCACAAGTGACCACACACTGTTGGTGCACCTTGCATATGATCGAGCTCGGTCTTACTCGAGTCCATCAACTGCTGGCAAAGACACCTCTGCCATGGCGGGCCATTCATGTAGCTGGTACCAACGGCAAAGGCTCCGTCTGCGCCTATGTATCAATCATGCTCAACCACTATAACGACTCTAAACTGCGTCAACAGACAAGTCATGGTAGAATCCGACATGGACGATTTACTTCACCTCATCTCATCGACAGATGGGACTGCATCTCGATCGACGGAAATGCCGTCGAAAAGAATATCTTTACTGCAGTTGAGAACAAAGTGCTGGAACGCAACGAGACGAGCAAGATTGGTGCATCCGAATTCGAGCTACTAACAGCCACTGCCTTTGAAATCTTCACGAAGCTGCAGGTAGATATTGCCGTGATAGAGGTGGGCATGGGTGGTGCTCTTGACGCCACAAATGTTATCGGTCAGAGTTCGGAGTTTGATGAAGAGGATAAGCAAACGGCATCCCAAGATCTGTTCCGGCCTCCTCCCCTCGTGACTGGTATCACCTCCATCGGGCTGGATCATCAGAATTTCCTCGGAAACACAATACAAAACATTGCCGCACAGAAGGCCGGTATACTCAAGGAGAACGTACCGGCTGTGGTTGCTGCAGACAGCCGCCCTGCACTCAAAACAATCACCCAAGAAGCAACAAAAGTCAAAGTGTCTCGGCTGATCCCCGTAACTGCTCACACTACGCCGGAGGAGCTGTGGCAGCACCATGGCTACCGGATGCCCTCAAATATCAGCTACGAAGCGTTGACGGCCTTCCGAAGGCCCATACAGAAGCGGTGGCCGAATGGAGCTATCGCGATGGAGCTGTCTTGGAGAGGTCTGAGTAATCTCGGAAGACTCGAGAATGTACCAGTGCATCTAATGTTTGAGCTGTTCATGGAGATGGCTCGAGTTCCCGAAATTGTGCAATGGCCAGGACGGCTACAACAGATAAGCATTCAGAGCTTGACGGGGCTAGAAGAATCTGTGATCTTGGATGGAGCGCACAATGCAGAGTCAGCAATGATCCTCTCTTCGTTTGTACAAGAACAGTGTGATGACAGACCGGTGGTCTGGGTTATAGCGGCGTCCAAGGGGAAAGACATACACAAAATGTTGAGTATCCTCTTGAGACCAGGGGATAAGGTTCATGCGGTGGAATTTGGCAAGGTGGATGGCATGCCCTGGGTGCAAGCCATGCCGTCGCTTGACGTTGCTGCCGAAGCACAAAATGTCATCGGAGGTAGGTTCATGCAGTCAGTCTCTTGTGATTTGTATCGTGACTGATCGTCTTTCCATTAGGTTCACCGAAGTTTCTTGAGAGGTCGGTCCTGTCGGTACTGAAGGAAGCATCAAGGACAGCAGAGGCCGAAGGGGCCACAGTAGTCATAGCAGGAAGCCTCTACCTGGTTGGTGATGTTTTGAGGTTGCTGAGAGATGGACAAGGAAGGAGCGATCCACTGTGATCACCAAGTGCAACTCAGATCAAATTGTTCACTGGGCACGATGAGATGAAACAAGTGATATAGCTGCCTGTAAATCTGATTGACGTCAGCCGTTCCAGTGGTGTTGTCATAACCCGCTCGGTTCGCTAGGCTGGCCAGCCGGGGAGGTCCCAACTCGGATCGAGTTCGACTCCCGGAAGAGTTGGTTGATTATTCAACCTCTCTTCAGTTTGTGCCTCTGGTCATAGACCATAAGCACATTCAACTCGGGGCGAGAGCTTGACCAAGGTCGCTCTTCGTTCCAGACAGTTCTGCTGAGGGTGTGACTAAGGTCGCCCTTCTGTCAAACTGTTCGCTCCTCACCTTGTCAACTTCATCGTGCGAGCAGGTGTTTGTATAGCAATGAATGCTATAGACACAATCATGAATGAAAAACGAATTTTCTTCAACTCCCTAGGGAGTCTTGTTTTGCTCGATGAGATTTCTTTCTGAGTGTATCAAGGTGAAATACACCTAGGTTGAGAACACTGCGGAGATCGAGTGGTTGTCTATGTATATTTCTGGACTCGCATACGAATATCAGGCGACTTGGTCGTCTTTCCGTGACCCGAAAATGTCACATTGTACTGATGTATGGTATTCATACTGCTAGGACTAGCGGAGTTGTCTGCTTTTAGTGATAGGTATTCTCAAGCCCACGTCCTTGGTACCGCTAAGCCTCGTTGTGATGTGTATCGATGCAATCTTGCACTTGGGCAGTCAGATAGACTTGTCCTTGTCCAGCTCGTTTAGGCCGCCACTGGGCACGCATCTTACGACAGCGGTATGTCTCTTGCTTGCTCCGGATCAACCTGTCCGCCTACAGTGTTGGCTTTGCCCTCTCCGCCTTTGAGGTTGTCGTCGAAATATCCTGTTGTAACATCAGCTTCGCAAGACCTTATGACAACAGCTCGACCGTGGTGGTCTACTTACCGAACCAGCCATCCTGTCCATTTCCTTTCCAGCGACTTCGTTGCTCGAATTCGCCGCTGAAGACCAAGAAAGGATGGTTTGTTACACTCTCGCCATGATGTGTCTTCCACTTGCGCTCAACCCAGACGAACCAGATGTAGATTGAGTGTATGGAGCCAGGAATCCATCCCAAGAAACACAGGATCACGTTGATCCAGAAATCGATACCGAATCCCTCACAGAGCCAGACTGCAGCGGGAGGGATGAAAAGCGAGAGGATAGCGACAATGATCTGAGCGGGAGTATATTTGCGCATTGTGTCAATTCTTTCTTTGGTGATGCAGAGTTGTAAAAACGATCGGTCTCAGAAGCAGGATGTTGCATGACTTTGAATGGATTTGTACCTGCATACCTTAGGATATTTACATGTGATACAGGAGTCCCACGTGCTTGCATTCTTGGATGTAATTACCTCAGGGCAACGACCGGAACTCCTGGGAGGTGCCGTTTGCTCGTTGCATTGAAGCCTCAATTGTAATTCGACATTGTTAATTTAGGGCTCGGATGAGAATGCATCTTGCAAGGTCAATGATATTGATCGCGCGCCTACAGGGTTCAGATGGCTCTTGAGCACCGCTGTGCAGTCAAGTGTACCTTACTGAATGGCAGATCTGTTCCCTGCGCTGGCAACGAAGTTCTTGCAAAGTGAACAGCTCACCACACATTATGTCTACTGTCTTGCTTGGCGTTAGACATCATACGTTACAACTGACTGTCTTGCTTGGGTTCAGTACGATTCCGAGGTGCCGATAACGTGAAGAGGAACAGCGTCCGGGAGGCGCGGCGGTGCCCAAGAGGTCGCTGCAGGGCGCGCCATGTATCGGGGATTTTTGCGGCTGCTGATTGGCGAATCGATAAGACCCGGGGTCAACTCCAAGTCTGGGTTCAATAATGCCATTCCAGTCTTATTTCCATCTTGAGAACTACATGCACCACAATCTCTGACCAGCCAAGTCAGCCGTGTACCTGCAGTGATCCCGGTCGCTCATCCGCAGCCCGGTCTCACAATGACCTCTAGGGTTGCGGAGTCTCCTCTCGCCCAGTCTTTCGTCGGCAATGCTGTAACGAATCAAATGGACGGCCGTACGACCAAACATGTTTCAAGGATCGCGACAACCGAGTATCTGGTCGAGTACACCCACCGTACTCTTCAAGAGAATTCCGAGAAGCAGCGGCCGCACGCGAATGGTGCCGAATCGTTCCAACCAGCACTACCACCTCCAGACACCACGCTTGACTTGAGCAATAAGAGCATTAGGGAACTTCCGATTGAGGTTATCGAGATTATAAGAGATAAAGTGGAGAGGTGAGAAAGCAAGCAAGCAGAGCCAGTCACACACGTCCGGTGAGACTGATTCAGTGTCGTAGATTGGCATTGTCGCACAATCCTAGTCTTGTAATACCACAGTCGATTGCCCTGTGCTCGCGCCTGTTCTACCTCAACCTACGATGGAATGACTTCACCACCTTTCCAGAAGCGGTAAGCTACATGTCTACCTCATCTTACCTGCATGCACGTGTATATACCCCCAGTGGCTGGTACTGACCTTCCCTTCCCAGATCCTACGCTTAACCGGCCTGCACACACTGGATCTCAGCCGCAACCGCATAACAACCATACCCGATGGCATCACGAACATGACATCGCTCAAAACTCTGGCCTTCACACATAACAAAGTCACGCGACTTCCTTTGTGTCTTGGAGACATGCCGTCTTTGACCAAACTTAGACTTGACGACAATCCAATATCCTTTCCACCTCCAGAAGAATACACACCGAGCGAACACATCCAAAAGAGGCCGGGGTTTGAGCCGAATCACTACGTTTGCGCTCAAGTGAAGAGATTCTTGCGCTCCACTTCCATGCGCGAACGCCAGAAGCAAGAGTCTGAGTCAGATATGAACGAGTCAAATCTGGGGACGCCGCGGCCGTCAAGGCGACAATTAGTGGGCAGATTCCCAGTTCGCCCAAGCAAGACCAGCTTCGAATCAATGGATCCGTTCGACCCCAGAAGCATGCCTCCTCCGCCGATACCACAGAGGTCGGTAGCACGCGATTCTTTGACCATACCGCCCATACGCAGACCAGGATTGGCGCCTCTGAGAATTGATGCCATGTCTCATCGTAGTAAGAGTGAGAATCTGCAAGCTGGACACCCCAAAGTACGGCGCATTGGATATGTCCATCGGAAAGTGTCTGGACCTCCTTCAGCCAATGCCGTTCCGAAAGACTTTGGCACTCTCAAGCCTAACCATTTTCGGAACGCCAGTTCGTCGCAATTGACCGTCAACGACCCTAACGGAGCCGGATACATGTCCTCCGAGACCGTCAGTCCCGTTGAAGGTCCTGTGAGCCGACCGTGGATGGCCAAGTCAAGATTGTCTAGTTTACCTGAGGACAGGAGGATATCAAAGCTCACAAGTCCAACGATCAGGAGCGCCCGCCTGGTGGTATATTCGCTCGATCAGCTACAACGTCCGGTCGATGATGCGATTCGAATTATCAAGGCCTGTAGTCCGAAGGGCTATACGACAGCAAAATACTATGCGGCCGCGACAAATAGCGTCAGGGGACTTGATGCACAATTGCATATACTCACTCCACTTGAAGAGGACAACACGAAAGAGACGAGCAAAGAAGTCCGAGCGATATTGAGGAAGACCAGAGAGTGCCTCAACCACTACTGCTTGCTAATGACTGAACTCCGCCTTCACGCCCGCAAGATGGTCAAGGGTGGAGAGCCCATGTATCTTCGAGCACTGATGATGCAGATGTACACGTGTTTGGTCGAAGTCCGGAATGCTTGTACCATCCAAGAGTCGGCTCTATCTACTCCAGTAAAGATTACACGGTCGTCTCAGGCAGTCAGCGATCGCACAGTTACACCAACTCAGCCAAAGCCGACCGGCAAGCGTGCGAGAGGTGCCAAGATCATCGCCGGATGGCGTGACAGGTCTCCTGGATATAGTGTATCCATGCTGTCTGCATCGTCAAGCAGAACAAATACCATGACAAGTGTCACCGCTGCTACACCGCGGTCTGGCGAATCTTTCCGTGGGGCACCGTTAATACGGAGCAATACATACCAGAGCTATGGTACGGATTCGGAAGAAGAACGACAATTCGAGCGCATCTATCTCAGTCTGCGGACCACTTCAGATCTGGCGGATCAAACCCTGCCGAATTGCCGTATGGACTTTTTCGTGCGGAAAGAGGGAGCAGCCAGATCGATGCAAGGTGCCGCAGCTCGAGCGTGGACTGTTGCTCTGACCAAGTGCGATGCTTTGATCAATGCGTTGGAGAAGCTCAAGAAGAGTTTGCAGAAGGTCAAGATCAATGACCCGGCACTTCGCGCGACCAGGGAATTCTGGCATATTTGCGATGGCTTTGTCAGGGCGAGTTCCATCCAAAAAATTCCACACACTATAATTCATCTGCTGACTGACTGACAATACAGGCATGGTACGACCTCGCCTCGGAGATGAAGAACCTCGGAAACCAGGGCCTCGACATTGGCGCCATCAAGGTCTTGATGCGTCCCGTGCAAAAGGCAGTGAAAGATCTCGGCCATGTTCTCACTCAGTCACCCATGTACAAGGGCTCTCTGAAACCTCAGTCGACTCTCAATCCTCTTCCTCCAACGCCACTCAGCGCGGCTCTGGGTCCTGCCGCTCAGGCCACGGTCCCAAATACACCGGGAGCTCTGAGCTCGCCTGCCGAGTACTTCTTCTCTCACGGTCATGTCAAGGAAAGAGACAGATCCGATACGGTGACGAGCCTTTATGGCAAAGGGGTTCCTCGTTACTAATACCTTGTACAGAAACCCAACTCGTTCAGTACCAGGATTTGATCAGTCACTATAATAAGATACCCACCATCCTCAGTCGTCTAATGCTTCAACGTCGCGTGCTTATATGAATCTCGTGTTGTCTCACTGGTAGTTGCGGTATCAAATTCATTGACGGATTCTTTTGTGGTAGTGGTATCTGCTTTTCTTGTAGTCATTTGACTATTCCTCCCGCTTGTGAAACTTCAAGGATTATTTCGAGAGAGGACCTCCCATTACGACACTGTTACACACCACGCCTTCCTTGTTGTCGCAGCAGCCATGCCTCCCCCTCATCGAGTGAACCATCGGATCACATGTCCTACATGTCGATACTCTCGTTGAACCTCAAGATAGCATTACCCTCAAGCATACCGTCCACCCCATCCGGGATACCATGAAAGCTACTGGCCGGCGCCTGGGGCATTGCTGTCGTGTCTGTGACGTCCGTGATCAAAACCAGACCAGCGACCTTGATGCTCTCGGCCAGCGCCGGTACGAGTTGCAAAAGTCTGCTGCTGCAGATCAATCCCATGAAGTTGTTGCTTTGAGCTACGCGGACTGCCTCCTTGACGGACAGCGCTTGACGACCAGAACTGATGATTGCCGTGGAAGCGTTTGCGGTTCCTGACGCGGCGAGCTCGTCGCCTAGATTGTTGCAGAGCATGACTGGATCTATGAAAACATTAGTGCTTCGTTACCAGATAGTTGTTTTCAAGTGATACTCACAGTTTGGCTGCTTCCAGTTCAACGCCGTGCAAATGTCAGAGTTGTATGACGAAAAGACGATCGACCGGATAAAACCCTCATTTGCACCACGGAGTTGCGTCGCATGCTCAAAGACGACCGTGAGTATTGAGTCGACAAACGAGTTCATGTTCGGCGTCGGTCCGAGGTGATGTGTGTCCTCTTCGTGCTTGGTCGGGTAGACAATGTGCAGATCCAGATGCATCTCCGGTGGCAGCATCGTTAGCACTTCTCTCAACGATGAGCATGACGATGCAAGGCCTTGAGCGAGCATCTTCAGATCCGATCGATTATGCGATCGCATGAGTCCTGCAATCTGGCTGAGCGATCCAGTACCTGCGGCCTGTGCAATCTGTCTCAATTGGTCGAACGTCAGTCTGTTGATCAAGTCGTTGAATGCTCCGAATGCGGCAAGATTTGACGGCACCGCCCATTGTGGGAACAGTACAGGGACCATATCGCGAGTAGTCTGCACGAAAACCCGGAGGTAGTCTCCCGACAAACTCGATCCGGTGATGAGGCCGTTCGGTTGAGAGCTGATCTGGCTTGTTGCTTTCCAGTACGTCGCGAACTGCGTGATCTCCATTGGAATACCATGGAATGGAGTGACGACCTGGTAGTGAAAGCTCAATCGACCGATCGCCCGTAGACGGGGGTCGAAGAGCTCCAGATGCCAACTTCCGGAACTGCTGCTCCTGCTCGTGAAAACCCTTGAAGAGGCTGCCGCGCGAGCTATGACTTTGCTGCCAAAGGTGGGGTAGATGTCAAAATCGATGGAGAATGTCTCGAGATTCTCGATCTGGAAGGAAATGACCTTGAAATCATCTTGTATCGGTAGAGCGATGTTTCTTGGGATAAGATCTGATGATTTGGAGGAAATCGTGAGTCGTGCTGCAGGATATTTGTTGTCGCCGTAAAATTCAATTGCGTTTGTGCCGTGGGTATCGAAACTGATGACGATGAAAGTTTTTGTTGTGTCAAGGAAATTGTGTCCGTATCTGCGAAGGGGAATAATTGGAGGCGGAAGCGAAAGATCTGGTATGGCTTCGGCTTCAGATGGCAATGGAGCCGTGCTGGCCATTATAGAAGGTGGAGCTTGAACCGAAGTAGTCACTGGGAGCGTCCGAGTGACGCCCGCTCGCAGGCCAGCTTGTTCGAGTACGCGGAGACAGTCGAGGTGGCCTTCCCATGCTGCATAATACATTGCGGACAGATCCTTTTCGTCCAGTACATGGACGTTCACTCCGCACTGGACGAGAGTCTCCAAGCACGGCAGATGTCCTTCGCTTGCGGCGTGGAAGATTGGTGTCCACTGGTAAAGCTTTATCGGGCTGGTCCAGGTCTGCGCCGTAATTCCTGAGCATGAGCAAAATCTGTGAGCTTCTACCAGATCGTGGAACAAGATGCTGAGGATATAGGCCTTCTGCATCGGGCAAGATCTTGGGCTTGTACTGCAAAAGCAGGTCAACAATGGCGACAGAACCGTACTGACACGCAAGGTTGAGAGGAATGTGGTCAGACTCGCTCGCGGGATCAACACGCGCGCCCAGATGTAAGAGTGCCTTTACAGCTTGGCCGTTATTGTGGACGATTGCGTGAATCAAGGGGGTAAAGTTGTCAAGATCCAGACCGTTGACCGTCCTGTGAGTGGAGTTGTCTGTGGCCTGAGTCGAGGTCGGATCTCCAGGCGGGACAACTTCTGTGCGGACCGACTGATCATTGTCTGCAGCAACGAGCGCTTCGATGACTGCGACATGTCCATGCATACAAGCGTAATGTATCGGAATTCTTCCGTAAACGTCCAGGTCTCCAACGTTGGCTCCAGCTTTGAGCGCTGGTCCAAGACTTTCCAAGCGGCCTGAAATGGCGAGTTCGTGAAGGCATGTTCTCTCGTTGATCTCGTCTCCAAAATTGACGTCGACTTCCGACGTATCAAGCAGTGCTTGCTGGACAGACAGCGGCGCAGAGTTGATGGTACTCAGAAAGACGCGACTGACACGTGTGATGCGCTCTGGGCCAGCAGGTATCCTGGTAATCCAGTCGCGGACAACGCCGATGTTGCCCAGATTGACAGCATTTTGTATTTGACCGTCAATGTCACTCTCGTCCTGTTGAACTGTTTGCTGGAATCTAGCAGAGCTGTCTGTCGCAGCGGGTCTGAACTCGATGTTTTCGCCTTCGGCCCAAGCTCCGAGTTCCAGCAAGCTCGTGGTGGACTGATCTGATAGTTCACTGATGACATCTCGATTGAAACATGGCTGGACCTCGACCGCGCGAGAGAGATACAACTCCTTTGTGCGAGATTTCGAAGTTTTATCCCACTTCTTGAGGATTTTGGAGAAAGCGGTCTGGTTGATTTCGACAAACTGCTGTAGCTTGTCAAGATCGCTGTTGAACAAGCGGAAGCCCTCGTCTAGTGTGACATAGATGGATGATTTCTTGTTAGTAGAAGGCGCGCGTGCTTGCAGGGCCTTCTTTCTGTCAAGCAGTGTGCGTAAGCGTAATTTGAGCTTGAATGGTCAGGTCAGCACTTCACCGTGCGAGCTACACTAGACATAAAATCGTACCTCTGCCTCTTTCTGCAAATAGAAGATGTTGACCTTCTCGAGCTCTCGTTCCTATGCACGTGTAAGCTCTCACTCAAATCGAGCGTCCTCAAATGCGCTTGCACCACTTACTAATCGGAAGAAGAAGGTGGCTTTGTTCGCTTGTAACGACGCTTGCGAGTCAAGCTGTTCTTCACCAGGGCCGTTTATGCTCTGGGCCTGGATGATGGGAGTAGCGCTGAGTTTCTTGATAAGCTGTTTGAGTGATAAGTAAAGGCCCATAATGATATCGCTTCTGTCTGACAAGACGAGATGAACATGAGTCGCACCTTTTTCAAGGCTTTGTAGTCAACAAAGCTGGCAGCATATTCTGGAATATCAAGCTGGCGCTTCTGAATGTGTTTGCCGAACTTCCTGCAGAAGAAAGAAGCAACGTCAGTAGATTGTATTCGCAAGGATGGATCATAGTGTGATGATGGTGATGGCGCAAGGGCGATCGGAGGAAAGAACCAAGCCCAGAGTGCCCGGAGATATTGCGTGGTGCCACGTACATGGTCGCTTCGTGCAGATAATTGCTGCAGTGAGCCTTGTATTGCTTGTCTCAGCGTTTGTACAGCGTGGACTGACGAGAATTTGATGGGATGTTCTATTCGTAGAGCATCGATCACCCCTCCTGGCGTCTGCGGTACTGAGTGGTAGGCGCGGAAGATATGAACATTGCCTATTTAGTCGGTACGATGAGGTAGTTCGATACACGCCGTCAATGAGCGCGCCTTGGGCAAAATTTGAAGTCGGACACTCAACGGATGTTGTGTATGTATGCAAGGTAGCTGTCCAGTCAGGCGGCGGGCACCACCTATCGATAAGGAGTCAACTCGTGTCCAGGCAGATGATGTAGGGCCCCGCAGTAGAACTAGTGAATGGGTCTCGAGACACGAGGCTCGCGATTTACCGGAACATGGCCAGTGTCGGCGCTGGACGGACGCAGTCTATTGCGGTTGAAGAGCGGTGCGCCGGTGGTGTGGTGGGTGCGAAGTGATGTTGCTGCGTAGCCTGCGTTCTGGTTCTCCCCCGTTTGCCAGGTAGTTCTCGCCCAATCAATTAGGCACATGGGCTGCGGGAGACCCTCTTAGCTGTTCGGGAAAGCCGCTGGACATTCTGCTGCATTGTGATTCGTCAATTCTGCTACTATAAATTACATGAATCGCGTTGTAACGGAGGGACATCCACATATAAAACCTCAACTGTCACTGTTTCTACAAAAAGGACCGAAAAGAATCGTACAGGCTCGTAACACCCAGCATGAGTTCGTGAATAACGCTGAAATATGAATGTCGCTATGCTATGGGTATCATCATTTATATGGAAAAACACATCGGTGACAGTTCAACTCTAGTCTCCACATCAACACCGTACTGCCCTTGGTACCTTAGACATTACTGTGACCACTTCATTCTGATGGAGTAGGCGGTTCCTCCTTTGCTTCGACAAACTCTTGGACGGGGCTTGTGCCTCCGTTGTCTCTGTCGGGAACTTCGAGACTGTGTGGTGTATCATCGTGCTCGAGTTGTCCTCCACTGGCTGGTCGACCAGACTCCTCAGGACCATTTGTGGTTTCTGACAAGCCGTTCAGGTATTCTTGTGATGCCTGAAAGTCGACTACCATCGGGTCTGTTCTTGAAGTCTCAGCCGTTGCCTCTTTGACCTCGTCCGATTTGGTCTCTGGCGTCTGCTGAGCATCCTGTGACCCTTCAGCTTCTTTGGCAGCAGCGGCAGCAGCACGAGCATTCTGTCTCTCGAAAAACTCTTTGCGTGCACGCTCGTCCTTTGCTTTGCGCAGACGTTCAACCTCGTCAACTCCGCCCGACTTCTTGAGCTTGCCCTCTTCGACAAAACTGCCGAGCTCTTTCTGAAATTCGCCACCTTTCCGTTCTTCAAGCTCCTTTTGCCTTGCCTTTTCGGCACGCTCTATAGCTTCGAGCCGGGATTCATGGTTTGGACGAAGAGCCTTGACTTCTCCGAGCACACCATCCTTGGCCTTGAGGGGATCTCCACCACGATCAAGAGCAATTGGGTTGAGGGTCTTCGATGCTGATCTGACCGCGGTACCCTTCGGGTTGTCCAGGTTTTGCTGTCGAGTAGCTTGCTCGACCAAAGCAAAAGTAGCTGCCGCTTTTTCGAGATCGTCTTCAAGATCCACGCACAACTCTTCCTGCATCGTGAGGAGATCACGGTCGTCGCACACAACCTGCAATTCCTTCTCCCATATCTTTGTCCAAACCGGCTTCTCGCGTTTGAGAAATTCTTTGAGCTTCTTGAGCTGTGCCGTAGCTGTCGAAATTTCCTTGCTGACCGTCTCCAATTGCCTGGGTAGAGGACGCACACCCCGGGTTACAACATCCTTACGCAGATCTTCTACAATATCTTGCAAATCATCAACTGACGTGACGATGCGCTCGCTGTCATCCTGCAGATTCTTCTTGCCGTTGTTGACATATGCTCGTCCACCTCCTGCAGGCATATTGGGTATTTTTGATTCTTCGGCCTTGGTCTTGATCGAAGAGGCTTTGGTGCGGATAGTACCCATTGTAGCATTGACATCGGCCACAAACGACTGATAGGTTTGACGGACAACAGCAAGGTCTCTGCGCAACGACTGTACTTCGTCCAGTTGGCTTGCGGCGCCTTTCGGTGATAATGAGCTACGTGAAGTAGATGTCGGCAAAGCGATCCTGCTCGGCGGTGCGGCTGCCAGGCTGGCGATTTCTTTCGCAGTTTCTTGCTGACGATCCGACACGAGTTGCAAGGCCGACTGTTGATCGTCGACTGCCGATCGAATGCCCTCGACTACGCGTCGCAGACCGCCCATGCCGTCATCAAAATGCCTTTTGACCTCATCCAATGCTTCTACATTAAGTACCAAGACCGATCGTTCTTTGATGTCACTCAGATCCTCCAACTCATGTCGCACTCCTGACACATGATCTTGAACATATATCTCTGGTAGGTCTACGCCATTATTATGGGTGTTCCAGTTGAACTTTTCGATAAAAGCAAGTTGTAATCGAGCAACGGTGAGATCGGCTGCGTCGGGCAGGACAAACTTCTTGATCTTGCTCTTGTATTGCAGGAACAGTGTCAGTTCTTTTCCAGGCTGGGGCGAATCATAAGGAATAAATTGTTGGGGGGTCTGGGTCGGAGTCTTTACTGCTGGAGCGGACCTGGCATCAGGATACTGAGTCTTGGGCTGTATCATCGAGTCCTGTCTTCTGTCATCGCCATCCGCCAGCGACAGTACATCTTGTACCGGACCTGTCACAGTAGCGCTCGCATTCGAGACGTCACCCCTCGCCATCTCAGGAAATGGATAATGGCCGAGCTTGTCTTCTGGCGTTTTGACATTCGGGCTGTCCACGTTGTCCATTTGTCCATGCTGCGGTTCCGACTCCACATGCGTGTCCAACCCCCTTCTCGACTCGTTCCGAAGCGGTGAAGCTTCATTGCCTCCACGGTAAGCTGATCGTTGCCTATTTTGTAGATACGTGCTCCTGGTCCTCACAGCATTGATCGATTCCTGAGCATCCCTTCCCCTATTAGGGATCGGGGAATTCTGTGCAGGCGGTATCATGGATACACCATTTGCTGTTCCGAGGTGTTTCTGTATTTGATAGGCTGAGAATCTCCTCGACGCTCTTCTCTCGAGATCTCCACCTCTTTGTAACGCGGCCAAGGCATCTTTCTGGACTGGTGCATTTTTCGGAGGCGGTGGAGGAGGCGGGGGCATATCCTGATCGGGAGCAGACTGTTGGGGCGCCTTCTCCTCGACAGGGTATGGTGCAATGACAGGGGCATTTTGTAAGGTAGTGCTAGATACTGACGAGTCGTTGGAATTGAACGTTTCTCTGCTGGGCTCTCTCGCGCGATGCATGCTGCCATTCTGTACAATGTTGTCCCGTCGAGGCGATTGTCGTCCAGTTGTCGATTGTACTGAAGTCGACCGTGGTGGTAGATCAGGGCCATTCACCTCCCCACTTCCATGCCTCTGTCCGTACGATCGAGTGCTCTGTTGTCTCGCCGCAGCATCCTCCAAGGACTGTGTCATGGTCGTCTCATTGCTGGCGGTACTGGCGATGCTGACCTGGCGTGTGGCTCCTTGTTGACCATTCGAAGCTCCAGACGCGCTCTTTTGTCGTAACCGCGATTGTTTCTTCTTGAGACCGGTGAGAAGGTTGATTATGATATCTCTTATTCGAGGCAGAAATTGATCCAGTGATGCTTGTGAGGCCTCCTGGCTCAGTGTCTCCTCCAATATCCCTCGTAATAGATCGGGGACCGGGCCCAAGTCCTGTGTTTCTACCCCGATGCTGTTGAAAGCTCGACATGCAATATTGAACTCATATCCCAAGCGTACATACACATCTGATACCTCTGTTTCGACGGCCTGTCCCCTTGACCACTGGGTAAGGGTTTCGAGAAGCTGTTTTGTGGCGACTAGGAGGTGGGTAACGCTCTTCTCTATTTGGCTCAATTGTTGAGCCGGCTGGAGGAAGTTAGCATGGTGGTGGAGATTTGATTGATGAACTCACGTTCTGTCGCGCCCGACTGCTTGCAGAGCGACCTGATCCTGAAGACGATCGTTGCTGTGGTTCCTCGGACGCCATGTTTGCGAATTACAATATGGGCGAAGTCGGGCTTTCAGTGCAGATATAACGAGTATTGGACTGTTTTGTATATCCAGCGGTAGACCGAGTCGCAGGTCCGAAGTCTGCATATAACTGCTTTATGACGCTGCGGTCTCTTCGACAAGTGCAGTGAGCAACCTTCTCCGTCCAGACGTCAAGTGAACAAAGAAAGTCGAAGTCGAGAGGTTACATGGATTGAGCCGACGCGAACCTGGTATACAGCGGGACGGCGCGCGACCGGAGCCCGTGCGCCTTCCGCATTTAGGCCGAATCCGCAACCTTGAGATCCCGGTGGACGGAGATGTTGGCGCAGGGTCATGGTCATCAAATGACTGACTTTCATGAGATGATACATGTATCGGACCCTTGAAAGCAAACAAGTTCTTTGTGTATGTCTTTCTGTTCTTGTCCAGCATAATTGTTGGCACTGTGAACGGTCACTGAATATCTTGGACCGGGCGTCAATGAGCATGATAGTCCGTCTAAATCTGCTCACGTGCCTGGCGCTTTCCTTATACATGACTTGGATTGCCCCGTTCTCTTCTGCCAACACTCCCAACTTACGTCCGTCTATTCAGTATTGTGTTACACGTCACGCTACTGGACCTTGTGGACATCGTTCGCTTCAGCGTCTGTTTTATTAATTCCGTGGTAAGCAGGCATTCTCATCTCAACTCGAGAGGAGCGGACGCGAAGCAACGCCAAGCACGTGTACGACTCGCCAGGAGTCACTGCAATGCGATTTGCAGTCAATGATACCTCGTACATCTCCAGGATCCACACGACTTTACCTCTTTACCGCAATAGAGGCTGTATATCACAACGATATAGTATTGCTTCTGTGGCCTTGATTCACATGGACTACAAGGCTTAGTACGGTGACTGACACGCACTAGCTCGTTCGATCGCCCGCTTCCCGAACTCCAGAGATCCCCTGCACTTCCAAACGTGGACGTTGCGACCGGGCAGTCTACAGCTTCTCACCTCAACTCTCTATCAGCGTTCCCCGTTACTCGCATCTCCTGGTCGAAAGGCACCTCACGTCTTCCAGGTTCCACCCAGTATAGAGCATCATTGCTGACAGCCATTGACTTGCGCTGAAAGCTCGCTCAACGCGACCAGCGTGGACTCGCCTACGTTGCTGCCCTCGCGTTCTTCACCACTTATTTCTCGTTGTACCCTTTCGGTGTTCACAATGAACGGTACAACTACTTCGTCTTCTTCGGGGTCGAAACCGACCTCCAACACTGTTGCCGGCAACAATAAACAACAAGCCAGATCCAATAACGCATCCAAATCTCTTGACGGTGCCCGTAAGCAAGCTCCGAGCCCCGTCGATGGCGCTTCGGTCAAGTACGTGATACGCTCTATTCTCAAGTCACCCTTCTGACAGCTTTTGACAGCAGAAAACCTTCCGCGAAGGCTTGGACAGGAACCAATCCCATCACTCAGGCCCCCAATGGCACGCACACGAAGAGCGATGTCTCACAAAGAGCTGGTACCGTCGACACAGATAGCAGACATGCTCACGATCGATTGCTGTTTTTACTTGCGAACTTCACCGTAGGTCAATGCTGGACACTTGAAATTACAGGAGTACTGATCATCACTCAGGGAATGGACGCTACTGTCACATTGAAGAATGGGGAGCAGTTCGCTGGTGTCTTCTCTGGAGCGACTACGGAACAGAACAACAACTCATATGTCCTCAAGATGACGAGGCGCTTGAAGCACGCTTCGACGTCTCAAATGAATGGCGATTCCACATCCTCGGACCAGTCCGACCAACTTGTCGGACAAGGTTCGGACTACGCCATGGCATTTAATGCACAAGACGTTGTCGACCTCTCTGTGCATTCGGTCAATCTCTCTACTGCAGTGACGGCTCCAGCTTCAAATGGTAGGTCTCTATCGAACGACTCGGATTGTGCCTTGCTGATCGATTCAGGCGTATCTGAAGGATTCAAGACGGATACAGAAATCTCTCGAGGCTTCCAACTCAGAGAGCGCGAGCTTCAGCGCTGGCAGCCAGGTCCAGAGAATGATGTGCAGCTCTCGCTTGGTGGTGACGAGTCTGGACCTTCAGGCACCTGGGATCAATTCGCGGCCAACGAGCGTCTTTACGGCCTGCAGAGCGACTACAACGAGGACATCTATACCACTGCTATCAATAGACACGATCCAAGGTTCAAAGAGAAGGAGAGGGAGGCTGAGCGTATTGCACGCGAGATTGAAAAGGGCGGAGAAGCCAGGAAGCAGGCATTGGAAGCGGACAGTGGCATGGATGAAGAGGACAAATACAGTGGTGTTCGCCGTGAGAGTCCCTCACTCATCAAACGGGGCCCAGGTGCCTACGTCCCACCTTCACAACGATCAAGCACCAGCAAGCCAGAAGCTTCGAACGCCCATTTCGATCCTGCAATCATTTCCTCACAGATCGCGCGGCCGGATTCTGCCAGCCACATTACACCGACACCAGCGCCTCCTGCCGACCTCAGCATCAAACCAGCCGAGGCTCCGGCTTCTATGCCTTCCACGAAAGATACCGAGTCAAGTACTAAGGATGCCATTCCCGGCATCGCGACAACCTCGAGTACTACGGACGCTACTCCATCCTCGGAGAGCAAGACTGTCGCGAGCGGAGAAACTTCCTCAAAGCCTGAACAGAACGCCTACATGAAGAACGTCTACGAATCATTTAAGCAATTTACTAGCTCCGAGAAACTTCGCGTTCAACAACAGCAGCGTGCAATGCAGGCTCAAAAGACCAACACTGCCAGGCAAGAGAAATCCGTCAAGCTCAACGATCTCAAGAAGTTCTCGCAGAACTTCAAGCTGCATTCCCGTGTTCCTGAAGACTTGGTTCCTATACTTGCCAAGACAAAGGAAAGGCAGGATGAAATCAGAGAAAGAGCCGAGCAACAGGCGCGGGACAAAGAGGTCAAAGACAAAGAGAAGGTGTCGGCCACTTCGTCGCCGGTGACGAAGCCAGACGCTCTTCGTACTGTGACTGCACCTGCCGTCGAGGTTGCACAAGACACTGCTTCACCCTCGGCTCAGAGGACCAAAGTTGCACAAGGCGCAAGGCCTAGTAATAATTCTCCTCAGCTTGCTCGCGGACCAGGAGGCTTCACTCAGCGTGTCGCTCAGAACCAAGCGCAGTACAGAGCTGGCATTCCGCAGAACGTTCCTTCACCGATACCAATGCCGGGGTTCCAAAGTCCAAACTACCATACTTCTGCAACCGCGACTCCTGCACAATCTGGGTTGACGAGTCCTACGTCCAGCGCTGCCAACGCTCTCAGGTTCAACGTCAAGGCGATGGAGTTCAGACCAAACCCATCTGCTAGCACATTCACTCCAGGTGGCGCTTCTGATGCACCGACTTCCATACGGCCAAGTGTGGCCCTTTCTGCCACGACAGCTAGTTTCTTTTCTGCCAATAAGAAGCCCAGCAAAATGGCTGAGATGAAAGACGATGCTGTGCTTACAGACGGTTTCAATCCGATCAAGCGCATGCTAGAGGAGACAGAGAACGACGCGCAGAAAAAAGCCGCTTTTGCTGGCAATGGGGGCATCCCGCAAGCATACAGGACTCCTCCGACATGGGATGTTGACGACGCCAATCAGGAGAAGGGCTACAACGACATGTTCCCACGCATTCAGCCAAGTGTACAAGTCTCACCCATGCCCGGTCAGCCTAACGGTATTATGGCGCATCAGCATCAACTACCAATTCATTTGCAGGGTGCCGCACCAAGCCCGCAAGGGCCTCAATTCTATCCGGGTCAGGGTCAAGGCATGGGTCACATGGAAAATCAGCGTATGCCATATTCTCAGACCAACTCTGTACAGCCATCGCCAAGAATGACACCAGGCCATCCGCAGATGATGTATCCTGGACAAGTCCACCCACAGATGCAAGGATTTCCTTACGGCATGCCAGGTGGTGCTATGAGCCCCGCAATGGCCATGAGACCAATGCCTGGTGGTCAATACGTTGGTCCTCAGGGTACTCCGATGGGAGGACATATGATGATGCAGCAAGGTTCGAATGGACCATACATGAACGCACCGGCTCCTCAGCAAATGTACCCATCTCCTGGTCCTGGTCATGCTCAGCCCCACTTTGGAGGACCTCCTGGTCAGCATCAAATGGCGGGTGGTTACGGTGGTAGCCCAAGAGGTCATCCAATGAGCCACCAAGGCTCACAGCAAGGCCACACTCCTCAGCCCATGTACCTGATGCCGGGTCAGAATCCCATGATGATGCCTCAGCATGGCGGACAAAGTAAGTGTGCTTATGCGGATGTATTTAGAATCACACTGACTATTTCGTAGTGAACCAAATGAGAGGCAACTACGCCCAACCGCAATTCGGAGGACAGGGAGCACAGCATGCGTATGGTCATGCAATGCAGCACAGAGCCATGTCGAACAGCGGATACAACAACCAGATGACACCTCGAGGGCAACACGCTGTGCCACAGCAAGTAGGACCACCGCACGGCGCACCGATGCAGCCATCGCAGTCCAACAGCGGCACTCCCAACGTCAACAACGCCAACCCCGGCAATGACACGAGATGAGATTGGCAGCGTATAACGTCGAAGTGACCATGTATCATAGAAGCACGCAGCTCCCACCATGACCATGCCAATCCCGGGTTATGTACACCGAGGCTCTGGCGCGTCAGTCAGTCGGCCACCAGTACCGGCCAAAGCATGTGTCTCCATGAAGTCGATGCTACCCTACTGGCAACGCCAATGTCAGGAAAGGGAACAGCAAAGGTTGAACCGAACATGCTGGACTGACTTGGATTTGGAGTGATCCCGTACTGGGACGGCGGGGTGGTAACATTGGAGGAAGAATGTCAAATACCAGAGGCAGGAGGGTATACTTGTTCTTTTTGTTGGATTGTGCGATGGAGCGCAGATTGAGATGAGGTGACTAGCCCAGACAGTCAGAATGAAAAACCCGTGTCGGTGAAAGAACCGTACCCGTGAATCTCGAAATAGTGCTTGGCGGAATGACCTACCTCTTATCGAGCTCGACAAAGTCGGCGTAGCACTCCTGGCCCGACGCCGGCGTCAGTTTGCTTCATATGCCAAGAGGTATTGTTCATCATCATGGAGCATGAAGCAGGGTCATGGGCTCTCTTCTGCACCGAGTCAGAGCTACAGTACTCACTAGCGGTCCACAGTGTCGGTAAAGCTTGCTGCGGCTGGCGACAGTAAACGTGTCAGGACCCCGTCTCCGATACGGTACTTGCTGCGAGTGATCGTTATGATGGCACGCTTTAGCGCGGTGACGAGTCGGAGAGGCTGAGAGAGCTCGATCGCGCAAGCTTCAAGGCAGCGGTAGAAGCTTGTGATAGGTTGCAGGTAGCGGTACTGTACAGTAGTTGCTTGATCGCAGTCGACGAAGACTCCATGGACCGCTTTGCATGATACATCGGAGCAGGGAGAAGGTCCGATTCCTGACTTGTTCTCTTAATAACGGTGCAGCTTTCGGTCAATTTGTTCGATAAGCCATGTGTACTGTACTCGACAGCACGATGGACGGTACCTACAGTAGAGAGATAGCGCATCAGCCACGTCGGCGCTCGGCAGCGCAGTCAGCCCTCGTGAGTGCGCTTCCCTTGCGGTTGTACGAGGGGAACGGAGCTTGAGCGAATGCCAATGTATATTAGTAATCAGCACTGAGCGAGTAGCGTTGCATAAGAGCGTCGCGGATACAGTGTTTTAGCTGCGAGTAATGGTGAAGTTCGAAGGAAACGTAAGATAAGCGTCGCTACACTGGGTATGCCAACAGCTTCGAAGTAGAGCAACACAAGGTCGATCGAATGGGTTGCTCTCCACTAGAGCTCGTGGTGGGTTAATCATTGGTCCAGTTCTGATACATTCTCGGTATCAGGCAGAGTGGGGTGAATAGCTCTTGTGCTGGAGTATGTGGGATAGAGTGGTTTGGAAATACTGTACGCAAGCATGAAGACATGAGCGGATACTTACTGGGTGATTGCCTGGCCCGAACCGCTATTGCGTGAGCTCGCGCTGATCACAGGATAGACAGCTTCGATTCGCGGTCCCGGCGGGCGTGCTTCAACGTTAAGTGAGATAGGCTGTCCGCAGTGTAATCATAGGTAACACGAGTCGCTGGCCGGCAGGATCCGCAGTGCCAGGATTTGCTCGTGCAATCAGGTAGGCAGATCGATCGACGGCCCGAATGAGCAGGGCAAAAAACCCTACCATGTGAATTCCATGGTCAACTCAATCGACGACTGCTAGCAACATTGGATACCTCATGTTGTTGAGGTCCAATAATGTTAGGGATTGTTTCGGAGACAGTCCCCATGGCTCGGAGATACTGCATACGGCAGGAGCATGGAGGCCATGAAAAAACCAGGAGCAGATGGAGCACGATGGAGAAGGAGCATTCCAGAGCCAGGACCCGCCTCCGCTCTGTCCCGCTCTTTCCTGTCAGATCGCGAGCTTTGGGGGCTAGCTCAGAGCTTATTGGAGACTGGAGCTGAGTCCACGCCCTGATGTGCTATCCGAACAGCCCGACACCTGTTTTACATGAGGTTTAATCAACGTTTACAGGACAGAAGTAAAGTCTCTTGACGACAATGGCGTTTGATGCTCATGGTATTACAACGTCAATACGCACGCATCGGCAGTCGGAGACTCAAAGAGTTGCTCCGCGTATCACTCGCTCGCTCGGTCGCCGCTTCGACGGGAAGCTGCTTGTCTGCAAGTATATTTGTACTGTACAAGGAAAGAACCCTGAACCCTGAAATCGGATGTTTCATGCACCAACTTCATGCATGACAAGCACTGATGAAGTTTTCTGGACGGTACCTCGAAGCTCAAGCCCAACTGCGCCCTCTGCCGGCCATTTTCTGTCGTTGCTCTCCGGTATCTCATTCGTACCAATCGGCCTGCCCAAGACCGAGAGCGAACAAAGCTCAAGGTTCGTGAGTATTATTGAGTGTACGTACATACGACAACTGGAGTGGAGTGGAGTAACGCAGCGCATAATCGCGAAATGAAACTTGTAGCCCCACTTCTCATCATTCTGAATGTTCAGCTGTGGCCTGGTCTCTGCATGCCAGACATTTCCTTCCCAGCAACTCTGCATGCCAGTATTGAGTGAGGCATAAAAACACACAACAAGTCATCACGAAACGAGGTCAATGCTCTCTTTGATGCACGAAACAACTGGTCAGAATTCCTCAATTCCAAGGTTTGGCGTGACAAGACGCAACATGATCAGACAATCGTCACATGCCGTGCTCGTTTCGCCATGGAGAATGCGCGATTGCTGCTTGGTATCCACAGGCGTCGCCATCACCGCCGAGCGAACGAGCGGACGAATGAGTGAACGACGTGGGGGTGGATGCTATGCTCAGGACATCAATAATAATTCACGCACGGTGCGTTTGAGATATTAATACTGCAATACTTGAATTACTCAATTCTGATCAGGAATACCACAGTAGGCAACTCTCAAAACTCAACATCTACTAGTTGTGCCTGCGACTCCCTAATCGATCCTGGTCGACTTCAAGGAGCTTGACGCCATCCGCTTCTGCCGCTCTCGACCCAGCGCCACTTCATGCAAGTCGGCTTTTGCGCTTCCAAACATAGCTAGCTACTCCAAGCCTGCTCCGTAACCTGCAGCAACCCCTTCATGCACCGTCTGCTAACCACTCGCCTGCTGATTCGTGCTTGTCCCTGACTGCAATTTGCTAGCCCAACTTTTTAGTACCTTAGGTAAGTACACTCGCATCATCATCTCCACTAGTCTATATGTCGACTAGTCTCTACTCCAAGATCATGTCCACCCTCAGGAATCTAGGTCGACTCCACTTTGCAACGCAACAGGCGCTCCAACCCACCATGGAGTGGGAGGTAGGTACGAGTGATACATGGATGTGATGGCTCCGCTGTATATCTGCCAGCCGGTCCCCTCACCACCTCATTGCACATCCATCACCATATCCGCTCTCTCAAACATCATCGAGTCACTGATACAACCGATAACTGTAGTCATTCGGACAGAAGCAATACCACCGCCGTATAACTCGACAGTTGTCTCGGCTCTTAGCACGTCATTTTACGACTCACCGTCCTCGCTGATGACTGTATAACCACACAAGACTCTGCTGTCTATAAAGTCGGCACGACCACAATTCCTTGCAAAACCCACTTCGACTCATCACCCACCCTTTCTTCTTTTCAGCGGCTTACTCAACAATGGACTGCTTTCCAGATTACTGCCTGACCTGTGACACACAAATCTCAGATGGCATATACTGCTCCCAGACTTGTCGTTTGACCGACCTGGAAAGAGCTGGCTCGACCCCAACCACTCCACTGGCTGCACAACCCTTTTCTCTGGCATCTGCCTCGCTTCTCTCTGCGTTCAACAACATTTCCCTTCTCAACCTGGACTCTACCATCAATAGTGCTCAGAGAGCGGCTTCTACCGTCTCTCTCAATTCGACCCTGCGTACCCCACACAATCAACACGGACAGCGACGACCAACTCTGTACCATACCTACTCCGCTCCATCGACCCCCTTGCACATCCTCAGCTCCTCATCATCTCGTTCTTCGCTGTCATCCTCCTCCCACAGCGGTGCTCGGTCCCGTCAAACATGGGATGGAATATCTCAAGAAGCCAAGGATGAGCTCAAGGCCTATTACGATGCTATTGAGTCCAAGCAGCGCAGACGCAGGTCATGCCCTCCTGCTCAACATGACCACAACTCCACTGGCATGACTCCTCTCAGCGGCTTCTACGACGACTAGACAATCACGACACTCAACTTACGCTTTTATGTTCAATTATGTCCTTTATACCTCACGACACTCCGCTTCTGCATCTATCATATGGCGACCGCATTAGAGTCTGGTGACCGACACTACTTCGCATAGTATGCTTATCATTACCACTTACTGTTTGGAAGAAAAAAGTCTGGCGTTATTGATCGGTTAGGGGCACGAAATTGCATGCATATTCAGGTCACATGAAGAATGGACACCATTGGAGGATACCCCTTGCGTTTTGCTTTTGTTTCATGTCGGACAGTCTGTCGTTCTCGGTCAGCATCTACGATTTGAATGGGAAGAAATAGACTGGCATGTCTGCATGTCGGTATAGCTGACGCTCACTGACGATGGTATGGCGTTGGAATCTTTGTACTACAACAAATAACAACCATTCAATCATATCATTCCATGATATCACTCAATCACACCGTCACCTCGCAGAGTCTCCGTGTTTCATGACTGCAGAAAACTCGTCTATCACATCCAATCACGAGTAGTCGTGTCGGTGTAAAAGGTGTGGCAGCCCAATCATTGTTTGTTCAGCTTGTCCCACCAATCAGACAACGAAACTCCGCACTTCACCCTCCACTCGGAATTCTCAGGCTTGAGGTATTCCAAAGACCTTCTCCTCCTTCCGTCACAGTACAGCACAGCTCTGCCTGCCACCGTTGCTGGAGGTACAATGATGTCGTGAATGCTGTGCAATACGACAGCACCGAGATGCATTTGTCGGATGGACACCAATACCGCTCTCATGCCATTTTGACGTTTTGCCGCACCGCGACCCCGCAATAAACGTTCTTCCTGACACCATTAGGCACCTCAGATACTGCAACCTTGCCATAATACAGTAGAAGAAGCTCCTCTAGCCTCTCGTTCATTGATTGCACTGTGCACACACCAACCTCATGATATGACGGAACTATACCAGTGGACTTAAGGCGCCACTCTCTGGGGCCGTCTGCTCACCGTGAGATAAGGTATGCACCATGCACACCCACACGCGCTAAACACTTACCCTAGATCCAATATCCCGCATTGCTCGCCACCTCCAATCTGAGCCCGCCATCACATGGCCTACATGCACTACAATCATACCTGTGGGTGGGCAAGCCGGATACACGTCCTCGTTATCAGCCAGCTTGTCGAGATAAGCAAGTGGCATTGTCAGTCTAGCCGTGTCCACGCGGGGTACCCTGAGACCTGCCACTCGTTCTATTGCGCGAGCGAGTCGAGCATAGCTTGTCATCCCACGCCGAGCACAAGAACATGCAACACTACAACCGGCCGCAACCGAGTATACCAGTACATGCGGCGTGACGGACAAGCGTCCGAATGTTCGCTATCAAGCTCCCACGCGGCTGAGGATACCTGCTATTCTCATCGCTGGTAACGAGAGCATGCAGTGAGCCAAGCTGACGATACTGTACTGTATGATGACATGGTGTCTGCGAGTCAGTCTACGCTGACCGCATATTGCTGCACGACATTATCGGATTCTATGCATCTCATGATTGAACAGGCAGACGACATCACGACCGGAATCATCATTGGCCGGAAATCTGGACTACGTCGATGCTGCTCGACTCCGTTGCTGCCTTGCATGTCATGTCGAGCATTCGCGGAGTTGATGCAAGGGGTTTATGCACTTACCCGCCTGTCTGTGTAACCTGGGCTTCATCGACGTTGTTGCCCAACGCTCTGGGCCAGATACATATATGGCTACAATTATAAGTTCCCATCGAGTATGGATCGCATCTGTTACAGAGTACTGCAGACATACCACCGAATCTTCAGGAGAGCTCCAACGAAAACCAGGAGAGCCCCAAGGGAGACCTCTCAAAAGGAGCAATACAGCACTCTGGATCTATTTGATCTTTATAGATTTGCGAAAGCGCGAGGCATCAGTCTGGAAGAACTTCTGGTTCACGCCCTTGTCAAACAAGATTCATACCACGACGAGCGACCCGACACAAAGCTGGATATGCCTCGGCCTACGCGGTCGCAATACAGCAGCATAAGTTTATCTGAACTTTTTAAGATTGCCAAAGTGCGAGGCATCAGTCCGGAAGACCTTTTGGTCAACGCCCTCGTCGAACAAGACCGGTACCACGCCGAGCACCCCTTTCCATTTCTGGTTCTGCCCGCCGAATTACGCAATCAGATCTACTCCTACCTTCTGGTGTCAACCCAAAGGGTTGAATTGTACAATGATCTCAAAATACCACTTCTGGCTCGGGTCAGTTCGCAGGTCCGTCGAGAAAGTCTGGAAGTCTTCTTCGGCTACAACACGCTCCATGTATCTACGTGCCGTCACTATCGCAAAAAACTCGGAACACAAGAGCCTTATTTAGGACTGTCACAGGATACGGTTCGGCTACTTGATAGAATTGCCCCACACAAGGACCATCTTCGCAAAGTGCTCATATCTGGATTCGTGTGGCTGAAAGGTTCCCGGGCGCCTACGTCGTGTGGTATGACTCTTGCTCTCGAGCGATGCATCAATAGGACGCCGCAATACGTCGCAGGCGTGGAGCTGTGGTCGGGTTTTCGGAAAGATGTCCATCACGCTTCTCCGGTCAAACCCCTGAGGTCCGAAGGCATGAAGTTGCTGAAGGAAAGTATAGAGAAGAGCGTCAAGGACTGTGCACAAGCATACCTGGATCAACATACGGGGTCGTTCACGTTCTCCGCTCGGGACATCAATGCTCTGTTCACCGCACTTACAGCTTGTGTCAAAGTGGATATCGACAAGTTCATGACGAGTGTCACTCCATCGGAATTGGAATGACCGAATGCCGTATATCCGGAGCGAGACTGCCATTGCAGCCGTCGAGTCTCCAATCTCGGTACACTTGGGCCTGGGTGAAAGGCCAAAGAGACTTAATTGTCAGATAGAATCAAAGCAGAAGTAACATCTCGACACGAGAAGGAAGGGCAAGCGTAAAAACAACCCAAGTTCAACAACAACGGACCATGTCCCCACAGGGCAAACCGCCTGCTTCACTGTCACTGTCTCCCGTCTTTCCTACTTGAGTCACATCAGAGCCAACACAACAGCGCCAGCAACGCTCAACCCAGCAACAACCCATCCACTCCTCTGCGTCTGCCCATTCGTCAAGCCACGCCCCGTATCCCACATCAGATGTCTCACTCCATTGAGACCATGCATCGTAAAAGGCAAAGCGAAGAAGAACTTGATTCCCATTTTTGCAACAACGGGCAGGGCGCTGAACGCAGCCGCCACGCTGGCCGAGCTCAGATCCCAGCCGAAGAGTGGAGATATCAAGTACGCGCTGCCGAAGACATAGAAGGGTGCTGTAAGGATGATCGCTGCGATTCGATTGGATGGTGACAGGAAGTAGTTGATGTTCGGCCTGTAGATTCCCAGATGAGGTGATACTGGCCGGCGAAGACGTTGCTGGGGAAGGATGTCTTCGGGCTTGGGAGGCTGCAGCGCTTGATTGAGATCAGAGCTTCTTGTGATGCGTTGAGAGTTCGTGATGTTGTGAAGAGGAGTAGTCGGCCCTTTACTAAGCCTCAGGAGTGTGGTGGTAATACTGAGCACTGGTCGATGACCCTATCCTGCTCTGCTAACCGTCGGAATCAGATTCTTGGTAAACATCACTCTGACTGTGCAGTATTATTTTGCGATATCTTTCATTTACGACGAGATCAGGCAGCCTTGAATGGCACAATGGATCGGGGCCATACTCATATGGCATCTACCTGCGGACGAGGACCATTCGTCCGTGTTCGTCCGCTGTTCGTCCGCCGTGCCAAGCCCGATGCTCTAAATGATCCTCCTTGTCCAACCACTACAATTACTCGATGGTGTACCCTTCGTCTCTCATGTTTACTGATTCCTTCCCGTAGACCTCCTTAGTTTTGTCCATGTCCTTTTTCCTGCGCAGTGTTGCGGTCCACGCAACGCAACCTCGCCGGTACACTTCGCTGCCTGAAGCCTGTCCGACCATTTCGTCCGCTCCTCCGCGCCGACTCATCACAACTATAACCATTGTGCCAGTTTGTGCCAATGGAGGACGAAAGACCCACCAAGAGATTGCGAAAGGGTACTAGATGCTGCTGTGAATGTAAGTGGCTTCGCGTGGTTTTTCGTTGATGGTTCTCTGCTCCGACATGGTGGTCACTTCACCTGGAGTTAGCGCAACTTTGTGATCAGCACCGAGGTGCATGCGCTTGAACAATTTCATGTTGCTGCAAAGATTCTACTGTCCCAGCGCTAATCATATCAGGCCGACGTAGGAAGATACGATGTTTGTTCACGTCAAACACTGCCTCGAGGTGCGACTACTGCACGACCAAAGGCATCGCTTGCATACCACAGCGAGCGGCCAGTCCACCCTCATTTGGTTTACCTATCTCATCCGCCCATAACAAAAGCGCAGCCATGACCCAAGAAGACCGCTTCGCTGCGCTTGAGAATGAGTTGCGCCGCCTCAAAGACACAGTGGTCGCACTAGAGACCAAGCTACCCTCAAGCAGCATGAGCGGGATAGCTGTACCGGCAGACGTGACCACACCGCAGGACTCTTTACCTATGACCCCAGCCTCAGCACCAGACAACCAAGGTTATTCTTTTTTCAAGACAGCACCGAAGACGACTCCAGCTACGTCTAACAAGGAATTCGTTTCCAACATGAGCTTCATCCGTCCCCTTTTCGACCACTCCAGCTTTTACGCAGTGCCAAACCCGGAAGGCTTAGTATCTGAGCCATTGACCGGAGATAATGTTCTGGCAAGGAACCACCTTCTATGCATGATGCCATCGCAGTACGATACCAGGCGTGTCATCAATACGGCCTGGGATTGGTGGGCGACGGTAGACGAGATTGCACCACCTCTTTCGGTCGATAGCGGTAACGACCTCATCCAACTGCAAGACTCGATCGCTACCGAAACGCAAAAGTATGGTGCCGCTTCGGTCGGCGTCTGGCTCTTGAACATGGCCACAACAGTCCATCACCTGTCCCTTTCCAACAGCCAGGAGTTGTTTCAGAATTGGAATCATGTTGAAAGATACCCTACAGATGTCTGCAACGCTATCCGGTCTTTGATCATCGACAACGACGATATCGCCATGACCACAAAAGGACTAGAATGCTGCTTACTGCTCGTCAGGCTGAGCTTGAATCTCGGAAGGGCCAAGACTGCGTGGCTTGTAGCACGGCGTGCCATCAGCCTGGCCGAGCTGTCAGGACTTTCAAGGAGCCTCCGGTCGCCAGCTGACGTGGAACCGGGAAGCGATGCCTACCTTCGAGGTAGCATATGGATCGGTCTATCGGTGATTGACAAATTCTTTGGAGCAATGTTCAACCTTCCATCCATAACGCGAGACCACAAGGCAGATTTGCCAGATGTCTTTACCGATGGTCTTCTCACTCGACGATGTTACTGGAAGCTGGCGGTCATCGCTAGTAAGATATCGACAATAAACCAGCAGGATCCGCCGGAATCCTGCAAGTACGAAGAAGTAGGAGAGATTCGCAAGATCGGAGAAGACCTTCAACAAACGATGAATATTCTTAATAGCATACCTCCAGAAACCGAGGGAAGACCGAAAGGGAATGCACAAGCGTGCGCTTTCATGCGCTTCTGCAGTCTCCATCTTGAGCTCATCTGCTTTCTACCATCAATGCTTCAGGACAGACTTCACCTAGCAAGCTCGGAGATATACGAAACAAGCTACAACACCGCGAAACAGATTGTAGAGACATATATCTACCTGAGCAAGGCTTCGACGCCAAACTTTGTCATGGTCCGAACGATTGACTTTGTCGCATTTTCTGCCGGCACGGTCCTCGTTCTGCATGCGGTAAGTCATGACTACTTGCTCATGGGGTGATTGACTCTGCTGACACACTTGCAGCTGCAGAATAGAATGTCGGGGAGCATCAAGGTGTTTGAGCGATTGATGGAGACGCTGCGAAAAGCCTGCGAGACCCAGCATCGTCCCATAGCAGAACTGGCGGTCACATCGCTCGCTCAGCTGCGTGCTGCGCTGGAGGGCCAGGGAGACTCGGAGCCTGTCATTACAATACCCCTTCTGGGCTCCATTCGCCTGCGAAAGCATCCGTCACCGAGCACTGTTGAAGGCCGCAGTGAGAAGCCAAGTGACTACGGCGCTGCATCAGAGACCGGGACTGACCAGATGTCTGGCTCTCATGGACAGTATTTGACAGCTGACAACCAATTCGCCGACTCGAATATGCCGCCATCGTCACTCTTCGATGCGGAGCTGATCATGGGACCGTATGCAGACCTAGACAACATCTGGGAAATGTTCGATATGATGTGAAGGAGCCATCTACAGTACAAGCAGGAAGTCATAGTCTCTCGGCCAAGCTCCAGATCGGCATACTTTACGTCACGCCTGATCCTACGCCGCTGTGGCTTGGGGCTGAAGTCTCGCTTCGCTTGTGACACGAATATTAAGGATTAATCCTTAGTAAGGAGAGATGTCGCCGAGAAAGCAGCGAACGCGTGGACCAACGTTATCAATATGTGGCGAGTGACGGAGAAAAAGGCCGATACCAGCCACGCCTGTCACGACCGATTAGGACGACTGTGGCTAGTGATCGCCGAAACAGTCATCGGACATTTTTCCCGCCAAAGGATGATGCAACATCGGCGATTATCAGGCAAGGACAGGCGACGAAGTGGCAGAGAATGTCTCGGAAGTGAGCGAAAAGGGTCAAAGCACAATTTACAGTCACAAGTGAAGTGTCGATCGTCCAACTATCACATGTTTGACTGCCAAGTTTGGTCTCCGCAAAAACCTTGCTTTGACATCTTCCGATCAACCTTCACCTCTCTTTCAACGACAATCTGCGTTCTGATGTGAGTGTTGCTTGCGTGTGCCACCTTGGATCTGACAAACGACGCGATGTCGTGCAGAGAGGAGATCGAAAGACCCATCTGCTTGCGCAATGTCCACCCTCCGACGTGCGCGACAAACGCGCCGAATGAAACAGCGCCAAAGCGCGGAATTACACTAGATTGAAATCGCCCAGCTAATATCCAGCCCAATCTTACTGTACTAGTCGCGAAGTGAGGTCATCTCTTTACCGATCACGAATAGCGCGAGTGGACGATCACAGCAAAAATTGAGATGCTATCTTTCGTGTAGAGTAAGTGGCCTTGCGCCATAGTAAAGTAGGTAAACACTTTGGCTGCGAAGTGGTGCTAGCGCCTTCTGCTTCCTGCCTTCACCAGCTCACTCCCTCACATTCCACTCACTTAGCCCGATCGAATCAGGCAGTCACGTCACGTCAGTCCCAAACAGGATTTGGTGAACTGTCCTTGCTTTGTTGATGCTTTTATTTATATACATCTGCCCATCTCACCCTCCAACTCTTCCTCACAAGCCACATCAACCACACCACCTCCAACAGAAACCAATCACCACAATCACAAACACAACACACCACTGCAGGTTCAACCGATCGCAAAAATGGGCGCCGTAATCTCCTGCATCGAGTCCGTCTTCCGCGCCATAGGGCAATGCATCATGGCCGTCGTGAACGCCATCGGCTCCATCCTCATGGCGATCGTGAATGGCATCGTCGCCGTGTTTGATATCATCATCAGTACGTCTCGAGCCTCTCTTTCCTTCTCTTCCTCTTCAGATCCGTTCCCGTTGGTTCACGGTCACTAACAACCACAGGCTGCCTCACCTGCCAAGGTTTCGGCGGACGCAGAAAGCGCACCACGAGTGCGGTATAGTTCTGAGCGGAACGAGCAGATACCAGACGAATCGGAGCTGCTGATGGGGATGGTATGCGTTTGTCGGACGGAGATGAAGACGAAGACGAAGACGCCGTAGCGACTGCGACTGCGACGGGCTTGGTTGAGCTGTAATATACTGCGCACAACGCACGCAGTCCTTTTCTTTCGGAACAAGGTGGTGAAATAATGGAGGAGGAAGAAACAGAGGAGGTGCTTGATACCCATTGAGTTAGTGAGCTTGTCTTTTCGACAGAGCGGAATACGCAATTTTTTGATCCTGGATGTCGGTCTCGGTTCATGTTCACGATAGTTTACGGTCCCTGTGAGTCGAAGTGAGTAGTATAATGAGCTAGCTATCTGGCTCGTGAATAATGTTCCTCTGTTCTGTTTCGTGACGATCTACAAGCCTTGTCGGTGGGGTGAGTACATCGGTGGACTACCCAGACGGCTCATATAGAGGGATTCATTGTCGAGCACACTGCATATGTGAAATCTTACGGACGTGCTAAGAGAGCGAGCAGAGGTTGGAAAGCAAAGCAAACATCAAATTTCGCAGTAGTGGGATATCTAGCAGAGCAAAAAGCCTCCAAAGCAAAGTGTCGTATCGTATCGTATCATCAGATCAGACGCCCCGTTGACCCTCTCGTAAGTTCAAGCAGTGATCCTCCGAATGCGTTCTTCGTTCGTGTTCATCAAAGTCCACCAATGCAAGCCTCAAAAACAAACGCCAATCGCGGTCTCTCGGTACATCATAACCATTATGCACCATATCTCATTCATGCCCTCTGTTTACCCTTGTCCATCACGTCCCTTGAAACCTGGCGGCTCAGCGCTTCGTGCTCTTCCTGCGTCGGCGCAAGCGTGCTCCTTCTCTTCGATGGGGTAGCGTCGAAGCTGCTGCCGCTGAAGCGTCGGGTGTCGCGTACCATGTTGGAATTTTCGCCGGGCATCGCCTCGTACATGCTAGGAATCGGGGTGTTGGAGTGGCTGCCTGCACGCGATCGTGAGGTGTAAGTTCCAGAGCGAGGGCGAACAGCCGGTGTGGGTACTGTGCCGACCGTGTCGTGGGTGCTCATATCACCACCGACTCTGATACTATCTGTGCTCGGCATGGTGCGTACTGATTTGGTAGGCGTAACGCTCGGCATCGTGGCGGAGCGCTTTGATCTCTTGCTCGGCGTTGCGGTCGATTGGATATTGGTGAAAGGCTCAGGTGATAATGCTCTTGACGCCTCGTCATCGCCTACATCTCGTGGTATCTCGACTGAAGTGAAGCCCCGCTTTTGGCTCTCCTGGAACTCAACAAAGTCGCGGGTACTCCAGCTTTGTCTGTGAGGGCGAGCACCAAAGGGCAGGGAGCCGTAACTAGCGTTGGAATGAGCCACGCTGATTGCGCGGGACCGAGTCGATAGAGCACGATGCTCAGAACGGCTGAGAGCTCTTTCCACATTTGGTGTTGCGCTTCGAGATTGCAAGGATACGTTCGAAGCAGCTGGATCCATATGCATCTCGGGATCCCCGTCGTCGATCTTGTTCATCCTGCGGACGGACGCGACATTAAAATATGGTTCTTTGGGTTCTGATGGTGGAGGTGGTGGAGGAGGTGTTCTTGGACGAGGTATTTCCCGAGCCGTACGGTCCATGTGGTAGAAATACTTCTCTCGAATGCCAGCCCATTTCTTTGGCCTAAAGTCCTCTTGGTTACGAGTCATGGACATGTAAGAAGAAATAGCTCCGACGAGAATCGCAATCATGGTAACGATGGTGAGAATGCCCTGGATGACGATGATGACGATACCAATGGCCGTAGTTATGATGCGGTTAAGATTGAAGCTGATGTCGAATGCAGCTGAGAGGGCGACGGTGGCAACCTTGCTGAAGCTGAGAAGATAGACGACCAGGATGTTCAAGCGCTTCCCTTCAAACGGCTGTGCCCAAACCACCATGATGAATGCAAGGATCTCAACAACGAGAAGACCAAAGACCTGCGTCATGGGATGTCCAGAAGCGCCAGCGTAGAAACAAGCGCGGATGAATTCGTAGAGGGTCCATGCGCCAAAGAACCACCACCTGCTTCGTCGGAAGCGAGCGGAGAGCCAGCCGAATTTCCTAATGTACTCCTCGTCTTCATGAATCGATGAGGGCTCTCGTCCAAGTTCATTCCAACGGCGGAGTGGGCCAGACACGGAGATGCTCTTTTCCCCTTCGGCTTTCCTCGGGTTGAGCAATCTCAGCGAGGCGAACAGCCTTTGGATCCTTCCAGCAGGTCGGTCGAGGTTTCCGCCGTTCGCGGCAGCTGCAGATTGTGACGCGCGGAAGATGTATGCATCAAGGACGGCTGAGAAAGTACCCACGAAGAAGACCACAAAAACCAGAGCGGCGACAACCTTGACACCAGCAGAGCTTTGGTATGAGAACTCGAAGATGGTGTAGAACATGATGGCGAACCAGGCGAGGAAGAAGATTCGGAGAGCTGTCTGAAGAGTATAGGACATCCAGTTCTGACGGAAGAAGGCCAGGCGGTGTTGTTTCAAAGCCTTGAATCTGACGAGAGCTTCGAGAATCCACTTGAATGCTACAACTGCAGCAACTAGGATGACCACAAGGATAAGGAGCCAGAGGAAAGCGGTCATGAAGGCGTTCGAGACTCGAATGTTTTCCTGTGCCAGTGTACCAGCAAAGCCAGAGTAGTTGCCTGGAAGGGGGATTCCGTTTCCTACAGGCGAGCCATAGTAGGTATAACCGGTCGAAGCATTGGCCAAAGATCGTCTTGACAAAGCGTTTTCGAGGCTGTGGCTGAACGGATTACGCCTGAACAATTGAGCGTAGTCTTTTCCAGATTGGTGGAAAAGATCTGATCCCAAGGTGTCTCTTTTATAGATGGATGAGATGTCGTAGCCACCACCCAAGCTCTCCTGCGAGGTTCCTGAGCCGGCAGCACCGACTTGAGAAGTATTGCCGACATTGTTCCCGATCAGCTTGTCGATGGAGGATTGCATGGCACCAGAGTTGATGATACCACCTGCCCAAGCAAAGTTGCTCCACCAGGCGACAAGAACGCTAGGCCAGTTCATTGACAAGGCACCGGTGAAGAAGATATGTTGAAAAACGGCAAAGACAACTCCGACGGACAGGGAGTGTGCGTAGTGGGTCCTCATAATAGGTATGCTCTCGCCATAGATGGCGGTTGCAAAAGAAGCAAGCAATGCAATGAAGGTGAATATACCCAATATGGAGCCGACGGATTTGGGCTGGGAGAATGAGCCGCCATTGGTGATGACAGCGGAATAACAGGCAATCTCTGACTGAGTAGAATTGGCAAAGATGCGCAGAATGGCTTGTCCTTCAAAGTCGGGGATGCTGAGGGCGATGGGTGGAATGCCTGCTACATCGCTCTGTGCAACAGGGATGATACCGTTAGCTTCGATTGGCACGCTCCTGTTCATGGGACACAAGCTGGCGATGTTGGCGGAGCAGGGGTCGAAAGTGAGGTCAAATCTCGCCTCGCCGTATGCGTAAACGCCTATGTACATCATCAAACTTTCGTTGGCAAGGGCGGTGTTTCCTTGCAAATGGAAGAGTACGGTCATGTTGTCCTTGTAGTAAGCAGTATCGAATCGGGTGACGTTGACGAGACTGTTTCCCAGACAGTCTCCGAAGTTTTTGGTGAAAAGGGCAGGTTGGCGATTGTCGGAAAGATAGAGTGTTTGACCATCCTCGGTTGTGGTTGTCACATATCGTGTGGCCTGAGCATTGCTGCTACTCGTTGTTGTGCCACTACTCTGGGCAAAAACGGGCTGTAGGTGGAGGAGGATGGCCAAGACAGCCAGTATGGCCTGTCCGTGTGACCAGAATAACCGTGTGACCATGTTGAGTCAATCGATGACAGTGTGTGATTGAGCACTTCCACCACCTTCTTCCTAACCTCGTGTACTCGCAAAGATAGAAGGGCCGCAGTTAAGGTAAGCCAATAGTGGTGCACCAGCCATGGAGTGGGGTTTATTTTATCGCGAGTCGGCTGGTATGTGGAGGAGTCGGAATGGATCTAGAGTCGTGTTCGCGTGGCCCCTGGTGGGAGAGCAGATATCCACGAGGTTTCGGCCAGCAGAGTAACGAAGACTGATTATTGCATGGACCGAACGATGACTTTATGAGAGGAATGGTTTAATGTCTGACGAGATCTTGAGATGACGGCGGCCCGTTGACTTTATTCTCTGGTCTAACGGTGAACTTTCCTCGTTTGTGTTTGGGCGTCGGGTCGGTGTCGCGATTGTGGAGGAGATGGTTCTTAACACAACGAGCGTACACAACGAGCGTGATGCGGACTGTTAGGTGATGGGCGTGAACGAAGTGAGGTTCGAGAGCAAACTTGAACTTGACAGATGTCTCATGACTGACACACGGCAGGAGCATTGGGATACATGTACAAAACAATGCAGTGCGTGAGTGAACGACTGGCAGTCGCGACTGTGGTGTGGCTGCATGTGCAGGTGAGTGCTTCCTTCCACGTCGGGACGCGGGCGAAGACTGGAGAGAAGAGAGTTCTGTTTGTGGGTTAGACGTGCATAAGGATCCGCCGCTAATGCAGCAGCGAAGCTGACTTTCTTGATCTTGGAAGACTTGACAGCCAAGCACTGCACCTGTACACCTTCAATCTGACGATTTCCATTCGCGCCAAGGCGGTCCAAGGCGGCGTTTGTTGCGTCAATGTGTTACCTTATGTTTCTGTATCTCTTGCCACGGTTCAAAGGAGTTTGCAAGATGTGGGCGCTTGCTCAATGCTGCACGATGCACGAAGTAAGGTGGATCTCGTACTCCGGTCGGTAAAACATGGGGAGGACAGGGATGTCAATTGTCAAACGAACTCGACAGAGGGTCAGTCCCTGATGGACTGATGGACTGATGGACAGAGATACATTCAACTACTACTCTATATCCGAGATGGAGGAAAACACGGACTTCACAGAGTTTCCACCGCGGCCTTGGTATAATAAGGTAAGGTATGATAGGGACATGAGTAATGCCAATTCGGACATGTGACCTACATTACCAAAGGCCTAAAGGTCCCAAGCCGGCTCCAGATACCAAGAGATGCATGAATCTTGGCCATACCGCATTCGATCATTCAGCAAGGAAGTCGCGCCCCGCCAAAAATAATAATGAATTGGATGTAATAGCAGCCTGGCGTTAAGGTACTGTAAAGCATCAAATGCCGCAGCTCCACTCAATCGCATCAGCACAGCTCTCTCTATCTCTCCGAACCCCGCACCAATCCCGCTCCGACTCGCAATCATTACCAAGACATACGTACATCGTCATCATCGTTCGCTAGCATGATTTCCATCGAAGAATACCTATCGCAAAAGCCCAAGTTCACAGATCTTTGGCAACAACATCCGCCTACATCCTCTACGAACTTGAACTCTACCTCACAAGTACCTTCGACTACCAAAACCATGCCTTCCCACCCAGCTGAAGAGAACGCTACTGGCAGTGAGTGTCTTCTGCCTCCTCGGAGCTCCCCTCTCCGCTCCCGTAACTCATCCTAACACGTCTCCTCACAGGCATCACCGACCAAGTCGCCAAGGAGTCCAAGGACTCTACCGCCTCTACCCACGGCATGCACCAAGTAGACACCGGAGCCACCAGTGGAGGATCTCAAGGCAAGGCTACCGCACAGGACCACAGTGCCGCCCCAGTACGTGCAACGTCACCGCCTTTACTCGATCGAAGCTCCTTACTGACCATACAGAAAGGGCCCAGTGATGGCTGAGAGTCTCGGAGAGCCAGCCAGCAAGGATGACCTCAAGAAGCGTGCAGCAGAGCTTAACAAATAGAGTCTCCAGATGATAAATGCTCTAGCAATCACGTAAACAATGAACCATCACGTTGCTACCAACATCTACATCTACATCTACATCATCGGACACCTGTCACACGACACGACCAACGACGTGAGTGCTTCGTGGAACAGTATCGTTTGATAGAATATGCATTCAGGCGGGTATCTCTTCTCCCTTCCAGTCCCAACACCGTCCTCTTTCATTCACCGTCCTGCTATTCACCACCTCCAGCAGCTTCTCCGCCGCAAACTCGACACTGAACAGCTTGTCCTCCTTCACATTACCCCAAAACTCTTTACTCAACCCAGTCTTGACCGTTCCCGGATGCAGACTGATAGCAATGGCATTGTCGCCCGCCGACGTTTTGAGGTAGTTGTCAAACGTCCTGGTCATCTGGTTCACAGCCGCTTTGGACGCCCTGTACGAATACCACCCACCGAGCTGGTTGTCCGATATGCTTCCTACTCTTGCTGACATTGTTGCCCATACCGCCTGCTTGGGTAGATTCGAGTCTTGTGACAACTTGGTCGACTTGCGTGGTAGTAGCGGGGAGAAGTGCTTCAGCAGCATCATTGGTCCGAGGGTGTTGGTTTGGAACGTCAACAGTGCGTCGTCGTATTTGATCTGCGAGGGTGACTTTTCGGGAAAGAGTATGCCTGTCAGAGCAAACGACATGTGCAGGTAGTGCTCCTTTTTAGGAAAGAGCTCGGCGCATTTCGATGCAGCATCGGCGATAGTAGACTCGTCTGATTCTTGTTAGGAGGTCGCATCGCACTTAAAGCTCCTGTTTGCACGTACCTAACACATCAACCTTGAGCACGTTCAGTCTGTCCTCTTTGACATCTTTCAGCCCAGTGAGAATGCTCTCTCGTGTTTGATCTAGATCCTTCCGCGCTGTTGCGACAAGCGGAAGACTAGTCGTTCTCAGTATGCGTCGAGCTACCTCGAGACCAATACCTCTCGATGAAGGACTGACAAAAGCCCACGGCTGCATCTTTCCTTCTGTTCGATAGTGAGGCACAAAGGAGTAAAGTCTTTCGACTCCATCTTCGCAACGACACAAATCTATCTGTCCATCAACGCGATCTCAATTCCAAGTCAATCAAAACGACCAGATCCACCTCAGATCCGGGGAAATGACGTCTGCAAACGCAGGGCCAGGCATCCCGTCCAAAAAGTGCAAAGCTTCCAGTGAATTTCAGATCGCGGCAACCTCCGCGCGACTCTTCCACCACAACACCACAGCTACAGTAAACCTCGCAACACGCAGCACACCACACAATGGCCATAGCGACCGCCCCGTCAGCGCTCTCCTTCTCGCGCGAAACATTCGCCAAACTCTCGCCCTCGCCCTTCCTCCTCGCCCACCTCAAGCCCACGACAAAGACACCACCAACACGACCCAGCGGGCGCTCCCCGCTGCAATTCCGCACACCGAGCATCAACACCGGCTCGCTCTCACACAGCAACGGCAGCGCCGTCGTGCGCATCGGCGCCACCGCTGTGGTCTGCGGCGTGCGCGCCGAGGTGCTGCGCGTGCAAGACATCCCGCGACCGTACCGGACGACGATCTCGACGGCCGCGGATCCGCTACAAGAAGCCGCCTCCGCATCGCAGCGCAGAAGTACCGGGGGCCGCGAGATCGAAGAACTGGGCCTGCTGGTGCCGAATCTGGAGCTCAGCACGGGCTGCTCGCCGGCGCATTTACCAGGCAACGCGCCGGGGACGCAGGCGCAGAGTCTCTCGCAGCGGCTGCTGAGCACGCTGCACACGGCAGATTTGATCAGGGCGCAGGATTTGAGGATTCGGTATACGGAGCCGCAGACGGAGGAGGATGAGGGCGACGAGCAGAGGGAAGTGACCAAGGCGTATTGGACGCTGTATCTTGATGTGCTGGTTATGAGTCTGGATGGGAATGCGTTTGATGCGGCGTGGGGCGCTGTGGTGGCTGCGTTGCGGGATACGAAATTGCCGGCTGCGAGATGGGATCCGGATACCGAGAGAGTGGTTGCCAGTCCAGAGGTTAGCGAGAGTAAGAGGTTGGATCTTAGGGGCTTGCCGATCGCGAGCTCGTTTGTAGTGTTCAGCACCGCGGATCCGTTAAAAGCTCGCAACGAGGCCGAGAACTGGGTGCTGGCGGACCCGGATGGGTTCGAGGAGGAGCTGTGTCGCGAGAGTGTCACGGTTGTTGTCACACCGCAGAGGGAGGATGGATCGGGTGGAGTGGTCAAGATTGAGAAGAATGGAGGTGGTGTCGTCGATGTGAAGAAGATGAAGGAACTGGTGGGACTGGCCATGGATAGGTGGAGTGATTGGGAGGGCTTGTTGAGGGAGGCCGAGGGCTGAATCATGGAGGTTCATGATCAGGCTATCCAAACACAAGGCCTATGGCATACTTGAACATGCCACATGAGCCAGAAGCAAATGCGGGAGACCGAGGCCCTGGCATATGGGAACGCCGTGGTGAACAGCCTAACCAGACACCGGTCATCGCCTGTCCTACGGAGCATGAAGCTCAAGAAGTCATTGGTCGACGGAGCAGATAGCACATAGATTAAGTTTAGATACCATAAGTGACTATCGATTCTCTGCATCATCTAGTGTCCATCCCCCTTCTTTCCAGCGATCATCCTCGCCTTCTCAATCCAGTTCCTCCTCACTTCATCAATCGGCAGACCTAGCTCTCTCGTAGTCAACTCAGTGACCACTCTCGCTCTCTCCCTTCCATCATCATCGCTGTCATCCAGTTGCCGAATCCCATCTTCGACCTCTTGATCTGTCTCAATCTGCGCCCTCTTCTCAACCAGCGATCGACCATTCGCCATCCTTCGTCCAACAACACAAGCATTCCTCGTGCTGGGTATCCTGAGCATCTCGCGCTCAGGCACGAACCCCGTCTCCTCCGCCAACGAACAGACATACGACACGAGAGTCGAGTACGCCGAGGGCATATGTTTGTTGCCGCCCTGCTTGCGCGCCAGCGAGCCCGTCTCAGCAGCATTTGGTCGCGGTTTCGACGCATCTGCGTCATCTCGCGCAGCAGCTGACGGGGACGGCACCGAGCTAGTAGGCGCGGGCGCAGCGGTGGTCGAGGACTTCAGCGCGCGCGTCGTCGGCGGCGCTCGGGACCGCGACCCGGCCAGATCGTGGCTGCAGCACGGTATGGCGATGAACGGGCTGTGGTTCAGATATGCCAGCAGCGGCGTCCAGGGCGTGAGTTCGTCGGCGTGGTTGGAGACGATGAACGTGCCTGGGTCGAAGACCCCGTTGTGGAATTGGCGGTCTATTGCTCGTTCGGGACCGTGGACCTCGGTGTCGGAGACGCCGTGAGAGGTGTTCAGGATCGAAGGGACGAGAACGAGCTCTTTCAGCAAGTCCTGCGCGGCGTGTGGGAAGGTGTCCCATGTCTTGCGGCGCCGCGCGTCGAAGCCCCAGCCTTGGTAGCCTTCGGAGATCAGGATGTGCGTCAGCACGCCGTTGCCGCAACCTATGTCGATGAAGCCCGGGAATGCTGATGCTGTCTCTGGACGGTCTGGTTGAGTTGAGGACTCTCTATCGGTCTTCGACTCGACACTCTCCGATGCAGCCTTTTCTGATCTCGTCATGACAATCTCCGAGTCCGAAGCCGCTGACACGCCGTACATGTCCCTCCAAAGCTCGATCAGAAAGGCAGCGATCCCGAGGTCTTCGAAGACATGCTTGGTGGGGTCCGTCTGCTCGACCCAGTCATTTATGAGTGATTTTGCGTACTTTTGCTTCAGTCGTGCGTAGGTGTCTTGAAAAGCTTGCTGAGGAATGATCTGATCGTGATGAACTCGCTTCTGGTATCCTGCTTGTTGACCGCGGCCGTGCTTGTGTATTGTCTGAAGGAGGTTGAGACAAGTACGATCGAGTCTGGGCTGTAAAGCAGACAATGGTGTCGACTCGAACGGCCGAATATGTATCGCTATTGTGCTGTTGTCGGTATTCGAGGATGTGTAGGAGAAGCCCACTGCCTGCACGCTTGGATGATACCAGGGCATGGTCTCAGGGTCTTCGATGTGAGGGAGATAGATGACCAGTGTGGTCTGACTTTTGCTCTCCTTGTCCACACGGTTAAAGATGTGACATGTCTGAATCATGTCCTTGTCCAATTGCCGATTTCGGGGTACCAGATTTCTGACGAACGTCCTCTGCCATTCATACTCCGGTATCTCGATGAGTCGAGGCCTTAGTTCTGGCTTCATGTGCTGTGTGAATGTGCTCTGGAAAGTCTTTGCTCCATTGGCTTTCAGCGTTGAAGAGTCGCTATCACTGTCGTAGTATATATCTGCTCTGAAAAGGTGGCTGGACATGACATTCGGATTCTTGATCAGATTGAGCATGACTCCTTCGAATATCGACAGTGGAAATGAGCATGGCGAAGAGAGTATAGCCTGCCATTGTCCATCTGGCGCTGCGAATGGCAGCGTGGTTGGCTCGCTGGCGTGAAATTTGATTCCAACTGAGGTGGTTGTATCAACGGCCTTGACATTGTCGTTGTCGTCGCCGCTCATTGATTCTGATCTTGGGATGCTCAGTTGAGGACTGGTTCGGTCGTTCGCGCCCAAATATTCAACAGTGACAAGTCCCCTGAGAATAGGCTTCTCGAGCAAATTGGTACAATTGAGCAAGAGAAAGAAACTGAACAGACGGAGCCACTTACGATTATATATATTTCAGCCAAAACTGATGGTGCAAAAGAAGACCTGAATCCCACAAGAATTGACTCATTTCCAGATTCATGCCGTGGAGATACCACAATACTTACAAACCGACAACGAGTCACGATCGCGTCCACAAGGTGTATGTCGAATGTGTCGTCTTGATATAGCAGATCGCCAGAGTTTGCATTATAGACGAGTAGAATGAGAGAAATACGAGACGTTCCTATTCATGCGGCAAAGCTTCACAAGGTCACGGGAGAGCACACGACAGTTAATGTGAGCAATATTGATTAAAGCATTTTATTGACAATGAGACCTCCTAGCAGGCGGAGGCAACGACCGCAAACAATCCATCATGAACCAAAAGACAAGCTATGTATCATTCATTTCCATATTCGAATGCTGCGATCCGAGTGGTTCGTCTGGCAAGCTACCAGTCGGTGTTCGACGGCAGCAGAGAGAGCAGACGCCTGCTTTTGAAGAGACCGTGGTCGTCATTATCAAGTCCTATGAGGACTTCGTCAAGATTCACGTTGTGGTGGTGATAAGTTGATGAAAGTGAATGACGGGATATATGATATAGTGACGCCTCAATTATTCTATGCAAGCAAGAGCAGTATCAACGCCATGCAATGAGTGTGAACCCATGATCCGCCTCTTACAACATGCTGAAAAGGGCGGCAACAACACCAATGACACCAGTCAGAGCAGCTGGCTTGTAGTTGACAGCGGCACTCTTGCCAGTGGAAGTAGAGGATGCTCCGCTACCAGTGGCGGTACCAGTGACCTTGGAGCCGGCGCCACCTGGGTGAGACTGCTCACCGGCACAGGTGAAAGTTCCCTTGATGACGTTGTTTGGGCCAGAGAGGGACTTGAAGTTGGAGCAGGTGTTTCCAATGTCGGCAGAGGACTGGAGGTTGAAGGCACCACGAACGTCAGCAAGAACTGGAAGAGAGACGTTGGTGAAGTTTCCGTTAAAGTCAAGGGCACCACTGATGGTCTTGAGCATTGGGAAGCTGACGGTTTCGAGCTCGGTGTTGTTGGCGACCTGGAGACCACCTTGGACAGACCTGAGCATTGGCATGTCGAGCTCGGTCAAGTCGGTGTTGGAAACGAAGGAGAGAGCACCTCCGACGGTGGTGAGGTTTGGTGCGCTGATGGTGGCAACCTCGTTGCTGTAGAATCCGAGGGAACCGTTCAAAGCAGCAAGAGATGGAGAGGCAAAGGTGGAAACGTTGCGGATGGTCATGTTGTATGCCCAAATCAGGTTTGGGAATGTGGCACTGACGTTCCTGCCGTTGGCCTCGAGGGTGAGGGCGTTGGTGATGTTGCCAAGTTGCATGTTAATCTGGTTAAGATAGTTGTTGTTGGCAATGAACATGGTTCCGACCTCTTGCAAGTTGATACCGTTCAAGCTGTTGAGCTGAGTGTCCTGGATAGAGACGGACATGGCGGTCTGAACACCCTGGGTACCGAAGGAAAGCGACTGCAGAGCGTTGAGGACGTTCCAGTCGATGGTTTGAACGTTTGTGAGCTGTGGGAAGTTGAGGTTGGTGAGGATGGTCAAGCTCTGCAGGCTGAATGTGTCGGTGATAGTCTGGAGAGTAGAACCAGAGAGGGAGGTCATGCCGGTGACGTTGTTGGCGATCAAGCTACCCTGAATCGTCTGGAGACCATCAAGAGCGATGTTGTCGGTGGTGCCAGTGGCAATGGCAATGCTACCAGTGAAGGTAGAGCAGCGGGCGATCGCTGAGGCATCACCGGCGTTCTGGATGGTAGAGGTGGCAGCACTGCACGAGTTGACAGACGACTGGGCTGTTTAAATGTGTCAGCCGTGGTTTTGCTTGCTCTTTCTCTGGATGTTTCTTACCTGCTACACCGCCAAAGGCAGCGAGAGCTGGAACGATGTACTTGACAGCGGACATTTTGACTGTAAATCGAGCTGTCAGCGAAATGTAAACAAACGGTAAACAAGCGTGCGATGCAATATCACGGCTCTGCTGTCGAGCGAGAACAATGATCGTGATGCTTCGAAACGACGGAGAAGAGATGCTGCTGGTGACATACCTGATTCTAGTAAGACTACTGTGTGTGAGGGAGTTGGAGATAGTGGTCACGCCGAAGTGCAGTAATGGCAGTGAGAGTGAGTGAAGAAAGAAGAAGAGAGTCGAAAGCGGATGATATTAAGGCAGTAGAAGCCTGGTGAGCGAATGTATTAGTAGATGGAAGGTGCGTCGAAAGCAAACTGGTGGCTGCGAAGGTATGGGAATCGCAGAAGTTATGAGGAGGAAGGCAGGATGAAAGGGGAGGCACGGAGTGTTTTTGGATTAGGTTGAGAGGTTTCGCGTCCCCTGGGCACGCTGCGCAAGCTGCAGCCAGCGAGATTTCTTGGAAAGAAGCACCGACACTAAAGGAGTAGCTAAAAGCGGGCTAAACTTTGGCGAGGCGGACTAGCCCCCACCGCTGCTTCCTCCCGCAGATCACAATTGGCCGGGCGGCCCAAACAGCGACCACAAACAAGCTCACTTTGATACAGCGAACAACGGACAACGCTCTTTGCGGGTGTGAATTAAAAATCGCTCCTTTCTGAACATCAGGTGTCAACAAATCGAGAGATGCATCATGATATTGCTTTGATATACTTTGTGGCTGTGAAGAAGCTACTCTTTAGTGTGGCGAGTCATATTCGACAAGACTGGAGGTTCCATCAGTTGTTCGGGCAAACGCGCTATCACATGTACCTTCCTTACATATACCCCACTGCTTGCTTGGTTGCCGTCGAGCCGCGTCTTCTCGCGCTGGCAACCGCCAGAAGCAGCAGTCACGCTCGGCTCCAGATGTCTCCCAGGCGCCTGCCATTATTGTTCGCGTGCATCGCGTTGACTCTGGACAAAGATCATCACCACTTGTGAAGTTGTGCTGCCACAGAAATGCATCTGCTGCTGTAGCTGCATGAACGAGGTCGGACACCCCTGTAACAAGATCGACAATACCAGCCTTATCCAGCAGTTCTCCTACCTAACGTCCATCTATCTACATTTACTTGTATCATAATCGTTCTTCATTATGCTGGTATTCCTGCGCGATGATGCTCGTACTGGCCTTGCATCGACATAATACTCCATTCAAGCCACAAATCCCAAAAAGGTCCAAGTGGCAATGTTGTTCCAGACGGTCCACAAAGCCGAGGGCTCACTTGACGACGATTTGTTATAGTAATATTGAGTTGGCTTGAAAGAGTTTGTTTGACAAGCGACGATTACGATCTTCTGTCTCAGGGCCGGGCCAGGCGAACCCTGCGTTCGTCAAATCCCATAATCTCCCACATAAAATTATCCGCTTACCTTACCGTATCGACAAGACAACTTAAGCTCTACCATCGCCGCTATCTCATCGAACTGTTTGAAGATTACAACGAAGAACTCATCAAACCTCTCCGCGACACATCATGACTTGGAGAATACCTACTGTAGCAGGGAAACAATACTGTCAGCTTCACAGTGTTCTTCTTCTTTCCACCCTATCTTGTCCTCGGGGTGGCAAACAAGCTCTCCATGTGGATATGCTCCAGCAGAGGACGCGTCCTCTGCCACCAGGCTGTGGTACTTTTTGACTTTTTTTGCCGCGAAGTCGTTGGCCGCGAAACACCACCACGACCCCGGTCTACACCAATCACATGCAATTGACATGCTGAGACATGCTTCCAATACTGTCGACCACCACCGGACCCTACGGATTTCACCACACTAGATCGACCTTATCGGCCTATTCTCCGCTTTCTGCTGCCACACTACAGCAACCTCATGCACCTCACTACCTTATTGCTCGAACCGCACGAGCATGAACGCCAGTCGGTAGAACTCGCGGAGTAATGCTGCATGGTGGTAGTGTGTAAGGCATGGCCTAGGCTGGTCAATTAGCAAGCTTCGAAGACTGATTTACAACGCCGGCTATTCTGCAAGCTGGACTTACGACATATCGCGATGTGATATAGTCGGCGACGAGCTGACTCTGCTCGATTTATCAAAGGCAAGTCTCTGTTCGAGCGTGATGTACACGATCCCTTACAGCAAGTTCGACGGGAAAACAAGACGTGAAGTCGAAACGGCCATACTGCATGCACATTTCCCAGATTCTGCACACTTTCAACGGCTGTTGGTCGATCGTCACTCCAGCTCTCGCATGCTACCTAAATTGCCGTGAAGCTACTCATGCACCACGGTTTGTGTGAAAGTCGAAACAAATTCCTCTAATCTTGCCAACAGTTGCCCAGATATGCCAAGCTCTCCGTATACGGAGCCAGACCCTAGATCCGATATCAGACAGGAAACGGCACTCCTATCCGGAGCTGTCGCCATATCATGGACTTCGACCCGCTGTATGGGCTCCTTGGCGAGCTTCCGCAAACCACCGCCGAACAGCTCTTGACACTTCGTACAGTCGTGGCAAGGCATCCGCGGGCCGACTTGCTCTTTGCTGATTAATAATACAGTCCTCTCGCCACTCGCACCGTGGAGCCATTCCAACAGCTAAGGGGATCGACTTCAAAACTAGGCTTCTTCGGATGTTCCTGAAAGTCTTGTCTCCAGTTGCCACCGGGCTGTGGCAGGGAAGACTATTCCACGAACATAAACTGGAGTAAGATGCGGCTGAATACTCTAATAAGTCAGATTGGGGTCCGATACTCCGCGCGAGTTCTTCTGCATGTCGTTCGTCGGTTCGACAGTGATGCGGGAGGCTCCGTTATGGCACTAATGTGGAAAAAGGACAACTCAGGTGTATACAATGTTACACGGGACCAGCTCTATTATTTGGCTCTCTGCATGTTGCAGAAGAGAAGCTCGAGACTACTCGATGCCATACAGCTCAGGATTTGGAAAAATGGTAGGCACGCTCTCCCTTCTGTTCTGGTCACCAGTAGATCTCGAGCAAAGCAGTTACAGGTCTTGTTCCGATCCTGTAAGTCTATACCACTCTCACTTCGTACCCCCACATCCGGAGGAGAAGGTATGTAGGAATTACACAGAGGATCCAGGAATAGCTCTTAATTATATCTGCTCATACTCGTTCAAACTTTTCATACATGCTCATAAGTTTCATATCCCCAAAGAGATCACTCAGCCCTCCTGTATAGCATTGACATTCGTCCCCGGCCCTGTTCCCAGTACGCCCTCAATGCGCCACATATACCACATGAATAAGCTCCTACAGCCACCACATTAGCACAATCCGTCATATCTCGCAGCAAAACACATACCTGTAAGGCGAGAACTTCGCCGCAGTATCCAACATCTCCTTCTCGGATAGATACTTCCACTTCCCGCCTTTATTCCTCAACTTACCCACATCCTTCCCAAGATACGCAGCCATACCCCTCTGCACGCCCAAATCGCCCGTACTAAACACATCCATACGCTTGAGCCCAAAACAGCAGAACATCTCCACACTCCAGCGGCCCAGTCCACGCACCGCCACCAGCCGCTCCATGACCTCCTCATCACTCGCATCCGCCAGCAACGCAGCACTCAACTCCCCATCCGCGAACTTCTGCGCCAGGCCCTGGATGTACTCTGCTTTCCGCCCGCTGAGGCCCGCCGAGCGCAGCGTCGCCAGGTCGGTGGTGGCCACGACTGCGGCGGACGGGAAGTGAGGCGCGGACGCGAATAGACTGATGAATTTGTTCTTGATGCTCGAGGCTGCGGCGCCCGAGACTTGTTGCGCCATTATGCCGGATGCCAGCGAGCGGAAGGGGTCGATTTCTTCGGCGAGACCGCTTGGTGAGAAGACGCTGCAGTGGTGCGCTTTTATGACGGTGGAGAGGGAGGGGTCGATGGACAGGAGGTGTTGCTCTGCGTTGTGCAGGATGTTGGTTGTGGTTGTTATAGCGGGGAGGCGCGACGAGTAGGTGTCGCTCTCGGAGGCGAGGGTTGTGCTTGAGGGGACGATGGATTTGTCGTCTGAGACTTGCAGAGGCGCGTTGGTGTGGTGTGGTTCTGCTAGTCTGGTTGACGGCATGGCGTCGTCGATGTCGCCTGTGCTGCGGGTTATGGGCGTTGATGACAGCATGAGGCCGATCGCTGATGGTGTCGGTGTGACTGGTGGTAGCTTTGTTGGAGACTCATTGTTGGGCTTTCGTCTTTTGGCGGGTGTAGTCGGTAACTTGAATGGACTTGTTGTTGTTGTTTCCGCCTTCGTAGAATCATCTGCTGTGCGTGCTGCTGATGCCTTCCCGGTCTGTGATTCACGTCCGCGCTTCTTGGTAGCAGCTTTTGGCTGAGTGACCGCCGCGGGAATTACGGCGCCCAATGACTTGACACGAGTGGAACGTCGTAGACTCATTGTGGAATTTGAACTTGTAGGTTGTGTACAGGATTGATGTCGTTTAGGTTGCGTTTCAAGGCCAGTGTCCTTGATACTCGTAAAAGGTGGGAGCTTGGGTATAGTATGAGTGAAGTGCTGCGGGGGGACTATAGCACGTGTGATGGCGAGCACGAACGGCGATGTATCAAAACCTGATGCTTCAGCGATTCACAATTCGATGGTTCGAAATAGACGACGACGAAAGATCCCATGAATTGCTGATTAATTGGACCATACATGTACTCGAGGCATCCATCACTTGATATGACATCGCTACGTCCGTGCACCGTGCGTGGGAGTAGGAGTCGAGTCACAACCACATGTGGTGTTATTCGTGTCACTCGGGTTTGCTCTTCCTGACAAGAGAACAGTTAGTTGTGGAATGACGGATTACGCAAATTAATGGATGTGACCAGGTAACACAGATTGGTGGTTACAAAGATGGCCATGTTCCCGTCATGGACAAGACCACAAAAGGACTGATCTGGATCATGCAAGATCGCCAGTCTCAAATCGCAGTATGCCATTGTTCGAATGTCCAATGAAGCTAAACTCAGTCTTTGTTGATCGAAGGCCGTGACATGATCACGCTGCTCGGCGAAGATGTTGTGTGGTAGACGAATGGCTTTCTTTTGCAACATGTATCATGTGCTATTGGTTCTCCAGTGTTGTCAGAAACGCTCCTCGTCTCAGAAACGTACATTCCCTCATGGTCTCCCGTCTATGTATACATCCACTCTCGAACCTCCTCTCCTCTACGATCTCGAAGCTGGCTTCTTAACAACCATGGCGTCCAAGTCCATTCTCTCCCTCTTCTCGGCCTCGATCTCCTTGATGATTGGTGAAAGGTATGGGTAGTCCTGGTATTCTATAAGTATATAGGTCGTCGCGATGATCGATCGGGGGGGCGTACCTCTTCTGGCTTTGTCTGCTCCGCTGGTGGGAGAAGCTGGTGGGCGAGAGAGCACTGTTGGCCGTCAGAATCGATATCCCTCTCTGTGATTGCGGCTGCTGTAGTACCTGGAATGCCCGTCTCATGCGGAAGACACGGTCGTATGCCTCCTTTGGTGGCAGACGCTTGAGCGCAGCCAAAACGGTCTCGGACTCTTCTGGGATGAGGTCGTCGGCTCTGTTGAGAGATATGTGTCAGCCACTCTGCGCGCTTCTTCCATTGAGACGTCGACCAAGCCGGTTGCTTCGATTGTTCGCGAGATATCCATGAAGGTCTTACCTCAGGCCCAGCTTTCTGTATCCTGCAGCATCGGCGTACCAGTTGGCGATTGGCTGCATCCACCTCTTCAACCAGGGGCGCTTGATGATGAAGTTGGAGAGAGATGGCTGCGACATGTTGACGAGGTCGTGCTTGTCGCGATATATGTATTGACAATGCTCACTGCTGCTTCACTTTCTGCGTCGTGAGTCTCGAAGTTGGTCCGTGCTGCCCGTGATTACCTAACTTGGTCAGCCCGGTCGGCAGCTCCTCATTCGTTGGCAACACCGGCAGCAGCCCCACCATGTGACATACCGCTCTATCCAGCAAAGTCTCGCATTAGGTTGACGCAACTACACCTTATACCTGTTACTGTCTCGATCATTCCTGTCTGCTGCGATACGCATTACACTACAGTCTCTATTACTCGGGTCCTCCTGCATGTCCTTGAACATTCGGTAGTAACAATTCCTGGCCGGTGTTGCGGGAGACCGCACGCTGATACCAGATCAACCATTTCACTAACTTGATACGCGACATACGAATTGAGCTTGATAAGGTCAACAATGAAGAGCTGAGAAGACACACATACCCTTTGAAAGATGTCGCGCACAGCGACCGACTCTCCTGACCATGCGCCTCAACCGGTGTCCGCGGTAGTCCGAACTCGACCCGGGTCCTCTCTCGCAACATTCTCGACCAAATTCCCCAACACTTCAGTTAATAGCTTCTGCGGAGCTCTTGCGGGTGCTGCCTCTGGGATCGTCACCTGTCCACTGGACGTTATCAAGACCAAATTACAAGCACAAGGCTCATTCCGCCGGCAACAGAGTCTATCGAGTAATCCTTCACCGGCCGCGGTCTACCAAGGACTTTTCGGTACTGGTAGCACAATCTTCAAGCAGGATGGCATTCGAGGCTTGTACCGGGGTCTCGGACCCATGTTACTTGGATATCTCCCGACCTGGGCAGTGTATATGAGCGTGTATGACAACTCCAAGGAGTACTACTACACGAAAGTCGGTACGTGAGAATGAGCATAGTATTGATGGCCAAAACTGACAGGCGAAGAAAATAAATGGATTGCCAGAGTGTATGCCTCCATCACTGCAGGAGCTTGTTCGACCATTGCAACAAATCCAATTTGGGTGATCAAGACTCGGTTGATGTCACAGGTCTCGAAAGCCGCTGGCAAAGGTGACCGTACGCCGTGGTATTACAAAAACACACTCGACGCCGCACGTAAGATGTGGGCTGCCGAAGGAGTGCGAGCGTTCTACTCTGGTCTGACACCCGCTTTACTTGGACTGACCCACGTCGCCATTCAATTCCCTCTGTACGAGTACTTCAAGATGCAGTTTACTGGCGTAGAGTTGGGAGAAGTAGCCAATGAGGGGACCTCCACTCATACACTGGGTGTCCTTGGAGCGACGTTCCTTAGCAAGATCTGTGCGACAACGGCCACCTATCCGCACGAAGTTCTTCGTACTCGAATGCAGACACAACAACGGAACCACTCGTCGGTCCCGGATGCTGCCGGAGATACTCCTAAATATCGTGGAGTGATCAAGACTTGCCAAAAGATCCTGAAGGAGGAAGGATGGAGAGCATTCTACAACGGAATGGGTACTAATATGATCCGAGCGGTCCCTGCAGCAATGACAACAATGGTCACATACGAGACTCTGAAGACTTCTGTTCTGCGGTTGCAGGAGCAGGGCCGACAGATTCAAAAGGAGGCGGCATGAGCGGCATACGGTGTCGAATAATGTCCTCATGCTTTATACGATCTCCTTATCCGTACCTCTACGAAATGTTCGAACGTCTCTTCAATCACAATGGCATCAGCGACATGTTATAGGGATAATCAGATGACAAGCGTGGCGTTAGGCGCGTTTCTGGTTGGCCTCGATTGGATGTTGATACTTCACGAAAAGACATGAGATTGGCTGCATTGCGGGTACTGGACAGCGAAGATGGCGGAATCTCGCTGTAGTGTTCACAGTTCCAACACTTCCCGGTGTATTGTCGCAAACACTGCGCTCACATAGTCCTCACGAATGAAAACGTTTACCACGTCAGTCCGAAACTCTACCCTCTCTGGTGTCCCTTTGTAATCTTCGTCACGGATATCTCGCAGCCTACTGGGCTTCAAAACGACAACCTCCCATGGCCAGTCCCTCAGATGGGTCACAGTGACGTGGAGATAGTCTCGGAGCATCAGGACCTCCTCCCTGCAAAGCACTGCGCGTGCACAGAAGAAGCTGGTCGGAGCTGATTCCCTCTAGAGATTGGAGACGAGTTTGACGACGAGCCTGATGGATGAACAAGCATAATCCTTACCGCGGGATGCGTGCAGCTCGTGATCGCCTAGGGATGATGAGTTGGCAGAAGTAGACGACCGTGATTTCAGTCAACAGCCCCAACTTGTGACATTTTATCTATTTAAAAGCGACTATTCTGACAGATTTTCGCCATGTCAGTCTCAGGCATCATAGCTCAATTCTGCTTGTATTGTTGAATCATGATTTCTGCATCTGGATCATCGCACCAGCCTCCAACTTTCCGGCGTCTTGTGGCTGGTGGACTCCACTTTGGCTTCTAATTACTACGCGTCGTGTCGCGTTGTGCGAGGAATTCGAGCTGTTGCAAATAGCAATATTGACTGCATGTTCCCTCGGAACATCTTTGCTCACAACAACTTGCCTTCAACATGTCACACAAGTTATGGTATATGAGGATACCTTGCGAGACCGTTCGCCTCAAGACCGCATGTCTTCCCATTTCCAGCCCCTGGTATAGCCCTGAGGACCGTTCGAGGATGACGAGCGCTGGCGAGACATGGCTAATCAAACCGTACGGACCGGGAAACACCTCGTACAAGAAACTGAACGTGGAGGAACTTGGACAGATTCTGAAAGCCCGTGGGCTAGACAGCCCCGAAGAGCTCTGTCGAAAAGCTTTGGAGAAACAGGACTATCAACACGCGTATGACCCATTCCCGTTCCTCTCTCTACCTGCGGAATTACGCGACATGATCTATGGCTTCGCAATGGCTCCTGATCAGCCCGCTGATCAATATGGACGAATATCATATGATCAAAGGCAGTGGGACAATCCCTGCCCACCGGCCTTGGCCCGAGTCAACTCCCAGATCCGCAGGGAAAGTCTGGCAAAATACTTTGCTTGCAACGAGGTGGCGCTGATAATAACAATACCCAATCACGATCTCGAGCAAGATGACAATGCCCGTCTTCGCCTTCAGCCTGAGTCCCGCGACATACTACAGCGACTATCTGCTCACACCGACTTGTTCCGTGAAGTGGTGGTCGTCCTGGGGTTTTTTATCGTTGACGAGAGTTTCGAGGATATCATCCATCTTCCCGATGAGTACAACAAGTTACAATCGGTTGACCTCCGATTCAGGCGCGACGTCAAGAAAACGCCACAATGGACTGTGACCCTATTCCTCCCACAGGCACACAAAGCGATCCTGTCACGGGAGGAGAGCCACAAGGTGCGAAATGTCTTATATATGGTAGGAAGTCATATAGGGAAGTGCACGGAGGCGATCATCGAGAAGTTTGCAGATCCGTTTGCGTTCACTCTAAAGAATGTTGAAAGCCTCGCACGGAGACTGCCTGCAGAAGTCTCTTATGACGGTACTCGCAGACGAATACGCTCACGGAACTATACGGACAGAGTATGGCAAAGCTACAGATAACGGTATCAAATAGGCTCGGGAACCATCACCACTTAATTCTACGCGGAGGGGGTCTTGACTTTGTGTGGCTATCATCTCAAAAGCGACGCGTCTCTTACAAAGGCAATCCATCTTGTTTCCGCAATTCTCTCGACCAAGTTCATCAATTTCGGGTTATCCGGCGGCGACCAAGAGAAATCATGGCACATTGCTCATTCCTGTATGCTAGCTTAGGAGCTCCTAATCGTTTTTTCTCTGCCACACCTTTCGAATCTATATTAGTCCACAGTTTCTGGAGATTGTGTGGTCGCGTTAGAAGTATGAGCGCTCCATACCATGCTCTGCATTGCTCAGACATTGCGTACATTGCGTCTGGTCTGAAGACTGCATCTGCCATAGACACTTCAAATTTCAATCTGAAGCACTTCCACCTCCACCACTCTTCCTACCCATTGCTGCCTTAAGCCTGTCATCGTTCTCACTCTGGCTTTTGCCTTCCCTCTGCTCGGCCTGGTTCTTGCGCCCCAACAGTGCCTCCCTGGTCAATTGACTGACAGTTCCACCCGACTCGATCTTGTCTGCCAAACCGTGCCGCCTGCGACTTTCAGCCAACAGACTCAGACCCTCGCCTCCGCTATCGGTCTCTCTATGCCGTTGCGCGTTGTTTTTCGCTGCTCGGATACTGGTACGGGCGTATACGAAAAGAAGACAGGCCATGGTGAAAGCCGCAGCCGGGGCGATTATCTGGCGGGAGGTGAATGGTAGAGGTCTCCGAGAACTTGTCGGGTTCGAGATCTCGGTAGTGCCGGCGGGCCCTCGAGGCATTGACAGTCGGCCTCCCATACTGTCTTTAGGATTGGAGATGGTGCTTCTGTGTTGCAGTGATGGACGACAGGCCTCAGACTGCGGTGTACACCTCGAGGCACGCGAGCGCCGACGTCAGGCTCAAAACATAGGTGGGGCAGCACGTGCGGCCGCTAGAAGCTTGGCGGTTTTCACATGTCAAAAGATCAAGTTACAGTTCGATACGAACGGAAGGCGGCGTTCTCTGCCTGATCCTGATCCGGTCGCGCGACATCATGGCACTTCAAGTTCCACACCGCAAACCGAGCCACCCTGGTCGCCTGATTCCGTCCCTTGCATAGAGCTGACGCTATCAAACGTTGCATATCAGAGGCCGCCTGAAAAGACTCAGCGTCGCGAAATATCAATTAACCATCCTCTCGACCTGTGACGTACTCGGTAAACTGTTTCACGAAACTCGACTACGAAAGCGAAACAAATTCCACGTCTCTTTGGACCAACACCTAGAACGATGGAGAATACACTCCCCGACCATCAAATACAGTCGTCAGTGTCAGATCATGGTCTGGAGTCGACATCCCTCGACAGCCGATCACTCCCGGAAGATGATGGTATGCGGCAGTTGCGTCAAAAGATGCACGAGATCAGAGAACTGGCTTCCTCGACCTCGGAGATGGCAAGTCGAATGCATGTGTTGATGACTCGGGACTACATGACGAGATGGCGGCAGTCGATATCGGTTGCGCAGGGCTCCAATGACTCGGTGAAGACGAAAGAGACGGACCTACTTGGACGGTACAATGTCACACCGGCAGATCTCATTCCCAGCTATGCATCCATTCCACCAGACGCAGAGCAGACAACGAATGAAGAAGGCAACAATGACGAAGACAGTAAACCACTCCTCGGCTGTGTTCATTACAAGCGAAACGTCAAAGAGCAATGTTTTGACTGTTTTCAATGGCACAATTGCAGACACTGCCATGATGCCTCTCCAGATTTGCCGTTTCCGCATCAGCTCAATCGCAACATGACACAGAACATGCTGTGTATGCTTTGTAAGACACCGCAGCCAGCCGGCGATATTTGCATCAAATGCGGTCATGACGCTGCATATTACTACTGCCCGAAATGCCACCTTTGGGACAACGACAGCACGAAGGCGATATATCACTGCGACGACTGTGGGATTTGTCGCAGGGGAGAGGGGCTTGGAAAAGACTACGTTCACTGTAAGAGATGTAATGTTTGCATATCGATATCGACGTCATCAACTCATCCTTGTATCGAGCGAGCGACCGACTGCGACTGTCCCCTATGCCTGGAATACCTCTTCTCTTCTTCGACACCGGTGGTCAGTCTGCTTTGCGGTCACTACATGCATGCGGCTTGTTACAAAGACTTGATGCATGTCACATATCGCTGTCCGGTGTGTAACAAAAGCGCCGTCAATATGGAGCTGCAATGGCGGAAGCTGGATGACGAGATTCGCTTACAGCCCATGCCGGAAGAAGAATTTGAGGAGGAGGAAGAGGAAGAAGATCCTGATGGATCATCAACGCCAGATTTACTGGAAAGTACGGATACCAGACTTGCAAGTGGCTTGCGAAATATGCTACTTTCGAGCAGTCCAGCTCGAGGATCGCGAAGGATACCAAAACGAGTATGGATAGGGTGTAACGACTGTGGTGGAAGAGGTTGGAGTGACTTTCATTGGCTGGGTCTCAAGTGTCCTGTATGTGATGGGTACAACACAAATCAGATGATGCCAATAGGCGATCGATCTCGCGCACCAATGCCTGGCACACAACGACAACGTCAACACGATTTCACAGGCTTGTTTGCGGTACGATCGTTTGGTGTGGAGCTGGAGCCTGATGACAGGGCTGACAGCGCATATGGTATTGCAACTTCTCCGGCGTCTCAGCCTCGTCAAGTGCCCGAAATTGCGACGCCTCAGCGAAGTTATTTTCTCCTAGCCGAGGATGAAGGTTTGATACGTCGTCCAGATTCTGCGCCTGTCGAAAGGGAGCCGTATCGTCTGGGTGGCATATCGCCCTATGACCTACTTCAGAACGTTGGCAGGAGCTTGTCACCAATGCGAACGTATCTGGAGGAATTCGATAGCAACGTCAGAGGTCGTGCCGCTTATGCTAGTCGACGGATGAGTGAATACGCGGCAAGCATGGCGCCGAAGCGTTTCAACCTTGACCAACAGCCGAGACGCCCTCATAGCATCGCAGAAGGCGAGACGGAGAATGTCGGCTTCTGGGGAGCAGATGGAGGACAGTTCCTTTCTGGAGGCGAGGAGGAAGCAGATGATGATGGGAATTATGAAGACGATGATGGCAGCGGTAGCGAGGAGGACGACGAGGACGATGTCGATGACTTGAGCATTGAAGGCGAGGGCGATGGTGACAATGAAGAAGACGACATGGAACTATTTGGACACCGGTAGTCTTGGGTACTGTCGCAAATCAGACCGCTTTGTTTAGATACAGGTACGAGTACTTGTAGCAACAGGATTTGATGAACATCACCAATTATTCACTGTGCAGCAGCATGCATTACAGTGTAATTCCGAGTACCGCACCACGTCTCACGGGCATGGCTGGTATAGCTTACTAAGTAATTGAAATATTACAGTATACCCGGACGGTTTCCAAGGCAGATAAGGTCGGCACCCCTGTGCGGATCTGGCAAGAACGGCCCGAGACGGCAAAGTTTGCCGATCGCTCGTGACGTAACTTTGGACGCCCATAAGGGGGAAGTCACAACACTGCAGATGCCTGACGGAAGGTGTGCAGTAGTTCATGCCATCCATGGCAATTGCGATACAAGAGAACGGCTGGAGTTTTCTACCTTATCGAGATCTAGGTGCCCTGTCAAGACCGTAAGCGACCCTGAAGCGCAGGTTACATCATCTTAGGACATCTATCGTCAACAGTGACACCCACCGCACGTACACAGGCGGCATACGAGTTGGAGCGAAAACAGCATGCCGTCAGAGCCGAACGATCGACTTTCATCAACCATATCAAAACCAAGCCTTCCTTCGCCCTCTTGGCATCTTGAAACTCATCAACCTTCACTCTAGATCGGGTGTCGCAACCAAGACCTTCGGCTCGCATACTGGGCATACTGATGGCATACTGAGCCTACTCTCGTCCAGTTTACTCCGCTACGATATCCTCATTCATGCGATTCTAGCGCTGCTGCACACTCGCGCCTCTTTCCCTACGAGCCCCCTCGGTGACCCATCTTACCCCACTACTCTCCAGATCGCGCATCGAGACTCAATCCTACACTTCCTCTCCTCACACAGAATGTCGACCACTTCGATTGATACACACGAGCATGAAAAGCCACTCGACCCACCACGTACGCCCTCAGACGGCTCACCAGTGACGCAATCTCGAGATGAAGAGGCCCCCGCTCCACCACAGAAGACTGAAGGAGAAGATCCATGGATAGTCAAATGGGATAAAGACGACCCGGAAAACCCGCAGAACTGGTCAACTGCAATGAAATCATGGATCACGTTTCAACTCGGCATGCTCGCCCTGGCCGCGAGTTTAGGATCGTCTATCATATCTCCCGCCGAAACCGTTATCGCTGAATACATCGGCGTCTCAGAAGAAGTCGCCGTCCTTCTCATCTCGCTCTACATTCTCGGATTCGCACTTGGCCCGACGCTATGGGCACCCATGAGCGAAGTCTGGGGCGACGAGTCAGCATGCTGCCAGCCATGTTCTGTCTCGGGCTCTTCAGCATCGGCGTCGCGACCTCTCGCAACGCAGCCAGTATCTTCATCTGCCGCTTCTTCAGCGGCGTCTTCGGCTCCGCGCCCGTCAGCAACGTGTCCGCCGCCCTGGGCGATATCTGGAACCCGAAGGTGCGCGGCACCGCGGTAGCCATCTACGCCGTCGCCGTCGTGGGCGGACCAACTATCGGCCCCGTCATCGGTAGCGCCTTGACGATTAACCCGCACCTCGGCTGGCGCTGGACCGGCTACATCCTTGCGATCTGGGTCTTCGCCATCACGGCCCTGCTCTTCTTCTGCTTCCCCGAGGTTTATGGCCCGTTCCTGCTCAAGAAGCGCGCGCAGCGCATGCGCAAGGAGACAGGAGAAGACAGATGGTACCACCCGCACGAGAACGTCAAGATCGACCCCAAGTCCATCGTGACCAAACACCTGACGCGGCCGATTGTGATGCTCACCACCGAGCCCATGGTGACGTGCATCGCCATCTACGCCTCCTTCGTCTACGGCCTGCTATACATGACACTCGAAGTCTTCCCCATCGTCTTCGCGCAGAACCGGCACTGGGGCCCCGTGGTGAGCACATTACCGTTCCTGGCGCTCTTCGTCGGCGTCCTCTGCGCCCTCGGCGTCAACCTCGCCAACCAGCCCCGCTACATCCGCATCGTGGAGCAGAACGGCGGCAAGCCGGTCCCGGAAGCCAGACTACTCCCCATGGTGCTCGGCGGCGTGTGCTTCACCATCGGCCTCTTCTGGTTCGGCTGGACCGCCAACGCAGACATCCCGTGGGCGTCGTCCGTCGTGGCCGCCGGCTTCATCGGCGCCGGCTTCAACATCATCTTCCAGCAGTGTATCAACTTCCTCGTCGACACCTACCAGCTGTACGCCGCGAGCGCCGTGTCGGCGAACACTGTTCTGCGTAGTCTGTTCGCGGCGGGCCTGCCGCTCGCCGCGCGGCCCATGTTCCTGAATCTCGGCGTCGGGCCCGCAATGAGTATCCTCGGCGGCGTCGCGGCGCTGGCCCTGCCCGTGCCGTTTCTCTTCATGAGAGTTGGAAAGCGACTCAGGCAGAAGTCGAAGTTCGCGCCTGTCCATGACTGAGCTGGTTGAAAGTTCGATGGTGGGATGGAGACACGATGCGACGGGGTCCTGATGTGCTACACAGTACCTTCACAGGGCTGTAGGTCGGTAGTATGCACCACCAGCATCCCCGGGTTCCAGCTCAAAAGCGTGTACTAGCGGGATATGGATTTCTTATCTGAGTCATTTTGCATGGCGTGGCATGGCATGGCATGGCATAGCGTGGTCTGGGATATTTTACAAAATCGCATCATCTAGCATTCTGCAGCAGTTCACAAACAATAAGTTATTCGTTCTCGGCGCATTCATTGCACCGGGGTATTCAGCCATGTCCCTCCTCGTCTTTCCACCTGATTAGTTCCCTCGTCAGAGACCATCAAACGCCCAAACACAAGGTATACGAATAAGAACAAGCCCTTGATCTTTCAATGAGCACCATGATCGTGAATCTCGCGCTCAGTGCGATCCTCCAAATCATCCTCCTCGCCCTCCTCCTCATCCATCCTATCACCATCAAGCTCGTCGAGCTCGGCCCTGTACGTCGAGCTGCGTCTACTAGGCGGGCCCAAGGGCCGGCCGACAGCACCGAGCGGACTACCGATACTGCCAGGGATACTATCATTCCGTCCGTGGCCCAGCGCGCCAGAGCGGACGCTGCCCTCGTAGCCCTTGAGGCTCTCGCCGCCGTACAAGCTCTTGCCGCCGAACACGCTCTTGCCGTCCTCGGTGTCCCCGCGGTAGAGACTGCGTCCGTCGATGCTGCGCGCGTCGCCTTTGTCTTGCTTGCGCGAGGCGTAGGTCGAGTTGCGGTCCGAGGCTAGGGCTGGGGCTGCGACGCCCGGGTTCGAGTATAGACTCGCGCGCTCGGCCGAGGCGATGGCGCCGATGCTGGGTCGTCCTGCTGCGGCGGGGGCGTGTAGGCCGCTGGGTGAGGTGGGGTGTTCGAGGTTACTGCTCAGTACGCTTAAGGGCAGAGACTCGCGGCTGCCGCCCCAGACGCTGCTCGGTGCCATTGCTCGCACCGAGGCGTCGGTGTCCATTGATCTTCTGCGGCGTCGTCTGGTCGAGGATGCCAATGTGAGGATGGAGGCGTCGTCTGTCAGGAGATTGTTGGCGGTAGCTTGCGAATAGGTTGTCGGATTCGAGTGCGCGACCAAGTGCGGCGGAATGGCGGAGGCCGGAGCCGGGCTGACGGGGTACTGGTGGCTGAATGAAAATCCGCTCCCACTACCACTGGTGCCAGGCGGTAGGTTGCCAGTGTGCTGATTGAGGACATTGCCAGGAGACGTCGATTGAATCGTGGTCAGCGTTGTGGTCAAAGACTGCTGAGATTGGTTTGGCGATGAGAACGTGCTATTCGCTCCGACTCCGTCCATTGAGCTCAATCCTCCTCCAGTCTTTGTTGTCAACGCTCTTGAATTTCCAGCATCCGAATGGACTGTCTCTGGGTTGGTTTCGACAGTAGGCGCTGCTGATTTGCTGCTCTCGGTCAATGGTCCCCGCATGTTGGAACTTCCAGTCAGGGAGACGGTACTACCGTGCCCATCGCGAGTTTGAGGAGGGCTGGTGGTTGTGTATGATCGGTTCTCCGTATCGATAGACTGAGCCGGTCGGTGAACGTAGCCAGATTGTGGGTAAGGGTTGTTCTTCAGTGCAATGTTATCGGACTTTTTGGCCTTTTTGCTATTATGGACATCGGAGCTTTTGAGACTGGTGAGGCGCTTCACCCAGGAGGTGAATGGTCTGATACGGCTGGAGCGGTCCGAGGGCTGGGTAGCGATATCTGCTGATGCCATGTTCGACTGATTTTGTTGATGGGCTGCTCCGGATGTTCTATTGTCGAAGCCTAGTCGTGCTCTGAGTATGATGCAGTCTTGTGCAGTTGTAAGTTCGCGATGCGCAGGGCTGAAGCACTATCCGGTCGTTTCGAGATTGTGGGCGCGACAAAGACACGAGGAACCGTGTGCGTATTAAAAGGTAGTGTACAAAGGAATGGCTAGAATTGAAAGTGTCGCTATGACGCTCGCGAGGAGACAATTAGAGGTCAATTGCTGGAGAGCAATGTCGGGCGATCAAAGGGGAGGTTGAGTTGATTGAAGTGCCTGCAGGCCGATGGAGTAGTCGTTGTTCTGTCTGCGGCTCAGTCCAGTCCAGGTCATGTCATCAGACAAGACAGATGCATTATTATTGTACATGTACAATTGAGGCTAGACTAGACCATCAACGTCAGCGCCCTACGGCCCGCAAATCAGGAGACGCTTTCACCGAACGGGGCATGCATATTTCCCCGCCATTCGTGCAGCAGGCGCCGGATCAAGGAGCAAAGCCCCCGGAACGTCAGAAAGTGTATTCACCTGTGCTCATCTTTGTTCATCTTCTTATAGTCTTTACATATTTGCGATGTTCAGTCCAGCATCAACCTGCACATTCTGCCCAGTCATGCTCGTGTTCTTCGCCAGCATAACATAGACGTCCGCACAATCATCGAGCTTGGTCTCTGTCTTCAACGCAGACTGCTGCATCAGAAAATCCAGCCTCTCCTGACCATACTTCTGACCCTAAGATATCGTCAGCGGATACTACAGACATCGCAGCACGTTGAAAGACCCATCGGTAGGTCCTCGGTAGGTCAACTTACCCAGTCCGTAAGCAATAGCCCAGGCAAAACAGCATTGACCCGGACCTTGTGGCCTTGAGTCTTGGCCATGCATTTCATGAGATGCAGCTGCGCGGCTTTGGTAACGCAGTAAGCCATCGAGCTACCTCCTATCGATGTTCCAGCAATACTGTTGGTCGAGATCAAGACGCCGCCTTCGTCGTTCTTGGTGAAGTGTGGTAGCGCCGCTTTCATCAGTCGGAGCGGCGACTTGACGTTGACTTGCCATGCCTGGACGAAGTTGATCAGTACTGTAGGACGTGGACCGACATAATCCGATATCGCGCTGGTGAGTGCGTTATCGTTGCTGCACGAGACGAACGTACCTTGTCCCATTCCTCGTCCTCTAGAGAGCTGAGATCCTGGAAGTCGCCGAATCTAGTCCAGCCTGCGTTGGCGATGATGATGTCGATGCCGCCGAATGCTGAGACTGTATCTTGTACCGCCTTCTTGACAGCTTCTGCTGACTCCATGTCCTGTTGGCGTCTTAGTGGTTGATACTCTCGACTCAATGATTGTACGGCACTCACGCCTGCTAGACTGATGACTTTGACGCCATGTTTCGACTTGATCTCCTCGCCGAGTTTGTCTGCAGCATCTTTACTTGAGTTGTAGTTGATGGCGATGTTACAGCCTTCCGAGGCGAACTTGTCGCATATCACTGCGCCGAGTCCTCTATGAGTCTTGGTCAGAAGTGTATGCTGACCGTGAGAGAGGCCTTTGGTTCTTTTGTTTTGTTTTTCTTGTTTGACAAAAGCATGCAAGTGGAATATGAGATGAGACCTCTCGGTCGAATAGAGAAGCTGTTATACCTTGATCCTCCAGTGACGAGTACGTTACGGCCTTGAAGATTGTACGGCATGATCGCCCGTGAGAGTTCAGTAATGCCTGCTGGGGACCAAAAAGCTCGGTAGTCGGTAGACAAGAGACTTCGGTAGATTCGTACTTGGCAGGAATGGTATACTTGCAGTACTTGAGACGATCAGTCAATTCTCCTTTGTGATTAGATGTCATGGGGGTGTTCATGTTGTGGTTAAACCCCAATGTCTCCCCGCACTGGCTGATCTTCCAACTTCATGCCTCGGCAATCATTTTGCCTATACAGTCGGGACAGTATATGCATACCATATCAAGGATATGTTCTATGAAGAATCGATCAGTATCACCTTATGCCGTCCATGCAATTCAAATCCTGTACTTGTGTGGGTGAGGTACCATCGTACCATGAGGATTGGAATACAGTATAAAATGTGACAGGGGGTATTTTGGTTCTTGTCAAGACCCGGCATCATCCAGTGGGTATTCTATCTAAAACTCGAAGTTATCCATGCCACCAAAATCCAGGTCAGCGAAGATATCGTCGTCGGCATTGCTTGTGGTTGCTGTGTTGTTGACTTGATTCTGCGACTGCTGTGCGTTCTGTGTCTGAGGCGGACCCTGCGTTGTGCTGTCGAGGCTAAAGTCAATGTCTTGACCACCGAACAAATTCGCTGTAAGATCATTCATGGCGCTAGCGTCGTCCATCCCGGACAAGTCCACATTCGGGCTGCTGAGGTCCATCGATCCGTCCATGACTGCAGCAAAGTCTGCACTGGTTGTACCGTCAAGATTGCCGGCTTGATCCATGGTATTGGTGGCATTCACCATGTCAGCGGCGCTCATGTCGATACCCGCCATCAGCTCGTCGGTGCCGATATTCGTGAGTGCTGCCAGTGGCATCTGCATTTGGCTAATGACCGATTGAGCATCTACCAATCGATCGAGCCGTACCAGCGTTTCGACTGTACTCTGCTTCGTTTTGAGTAGACTCTTGATATCCTCAACCCGCAACTTGAGTACACGTCGAAGTGTAAGACGCCTGGGAGACTGCGCCAAATTGGTTCCCTCCGCACACGGCGCACATATCAGAGATGTGCCAACTTCAAGCGCACTTGAGCCCAATCCGATGGAAGTCTGCTCAGTAACCTCGTCAACAATAGCCATGAGTACCTTGTCGACTGCCAGATAACCCTCTGCAGCGATCATCATTCGGTGTGTGTACTTGGTCGGGATTGGATTGAGCTCAGACTCATTGCTCCATGTCGTCAATTCCCTAACAAGACCAGCGATAGCCTGTTCAAACCCTCCGTTTGACTGCCATTCCTCAAGCTCTTCAGACCTGCTTAGCGAACATCGTTGGTTGTTCAAAGATGGGTGGATCACTTCCATAAGACTCGAGATATCTTTGCGCTTAGGAAACCTTTGATCGAGTTGTCGCAGTGAAGAGATTAGAGGCTTACTCATTATCTTGAGGATTGCTTCGTGCATCCATTGTGCATCGCCTGAGATTGAGGCTGGCCGCAATAACTTGTCGAGCATCTGCAAAAGGAGACCCATATCCTTAGTACCTCTCCAAGCGCGATTGACGAGCCAACTTATGCCCATCACGATAGAAGGCAACAAGAACGGTTCTAGGAACACTTGTTTTGGTCAGCACCGCAGAAAGCTCCTGAATGTCTGTGGTACTCACGTTCAAGACCTCCGTTCAGTGTCTTCACATCAAGAGCTCCAGCCTTTAGAGCTTGCACAGACTGTTCGAACAAAGTCGGTGCCAATGCGTAAAATGCTTGCGGAGGACATCCGGCCATTGTCTCGTCGCTTATTCCGTTTGTATCGCCCTTGTCATCGGTCGCATACAAACCCCTCACCCATTTCTCCAACTGCTTTGATTGATCATCTGTCAATTGATGCGCCGGTATGCTCGTTGCCATCTTTCGGTAGACATTTGGTACAAAGGTATCTTGGTTGATGGTTTCTAATTGTGTCGGATCGACATCATACCGATGCATAACAGCCAGAATGAATAGCAGAATCGACCCGAACTCTTCATATGCAGGTGTAAGCTCGCTCCTATCTTCATCTTGCGTCCATTCATCCAAAATCGTGCAAAGCGGGACAAGAATGGTTTCGAGGTGGGCGTATTGAAGGATGACATCCATGACTGGTAGTTGACGCAAGATGGCGTTACACACTGTCTTGAGAGACATGGTCTCTTTTGTGCTGCAGAAGTGGTGAACGGTTTCGACCAATGCTAGCGAAATTGCTCCAGCATTACCTTGCAAGCGCGGGAGTTCATTGACCAACTCCTCAATCCGGTGCATGTTGTTCGTGCATTGTGATGTGAGAAGATCCTTGGTATAGCGATTGCGACGCTGGTTCGCCGATACGTGCTGTCTTGACGAGGAGGGCATCTCGGATACCAGTTGATGTAAATAGCACGCCTGCATAAAATTCTGATGCGACTCTTCCAAAATCTCGTTGACACCGCTGCCTTCCGACGATATTGGCGGGAATACATATGTCGTCAGTCTTGCCAGTGCCATGTTTATAGATCTCTCCGCAGTCATTGGTGGATAAAGAGTAGAAGACAGGGAAAGAATGAGTAGCGGAAGCTTGTTCGCAACGAATGATTTGTAGCAGAGTGTGTTGCCCTCGGACTTGTGTCGGCGGAGTGCATTAGCAAGGACGTCGAAGGAAGCAACGACCAAAGAGCTGATCATCTGTTGAGGATCGGAAGAATATCGCGCGTGAAGATAGTTGAGCATCGCCGAATCGTCGACCAGTGGTTTTGCGCACAGTGCGGCATTGAGATATATGTAGAGTCCGACACGTGAATGCGTGGCATCGAGGGCTGACACGGTGTCGTAAACATCAGCAGCTGTGAATTGTACTGTACCGTCCTCGGAAAGAGTGCCTAGCGGAGGAAATCGGGCGATCGTCTCGAGCCTGTGTGGTATCTGACTCTGCGACCACCGAGCGAGTAAAGCGCCGAATTGGCTGAGTACATCGTTACACCTTTCTTTTCGCGCGTTTGATAGTGTGGCAAGGAACTTCTTGACCTTTTCGCTGCTCAGAAAGACGACAGCTAGATAGCCAACGTGCTCAAAAACTGAGATTGTTGAGGTATCCGGAGCCTGGAGGCCTTCGCTGCTGATTTGTAGGACAGACTCAAAGGCCACACATGCCGACAGCCATTCGAGAAGGGCCGGAAAAGCGAGCTGAGTCTCTTTGAAGCTCTTCGGTCGGTCACCGGTTGTGTAGAGATTCGATAACAAGTTCAGGATAGTCTCCTGTACGACAGGAGGAAGAACGATGTTTGGCGATGAATCGTTATGCGAGGTCGAGTGATCGGCGTATCGTGAGGTCTCGAGAGTTACTTCAAGTACATCCTTGGAATTAATGAGGAGGAGTTGCAGTAATTGGTTGATGTACCGCGGGACCAGGGGGTCAATGGCTGTAGTCGGACGCGCCGCAGATTTGAAGATGAGAGTCGTAAGGTCATAACCTGAAATTCTTGCTTGACGATACTGAGTCTCGAATGCTGATACGACTAGGTCTGGCGTGATCCTTTTTGTGAAGCATCTTTTGATGGCTCGCGACCAGGACTCGATGCCGCCGTCGTCGCCGTCATCACGCTTTCTCTTCTCCCCAGAAGACATGCTGGTATTAAGTATGTGTTGTGACAGATGTAACACTACCTCTAAATTGGTGATTAGCCATACCTTTGAGGTCTATCAATACAAGCAGAGGGCGTCGTTTTGAGTGAGTTTATTCTAGAAATCAGGTCGTCGCGAGCAAATTACGAGGCAGGTACGACCGGTTCGCGGTTATAGTTGCCGAAAGCTGCACATCGAAGGTTTCCGGCTTCGGCCGTCGACTCCCCAAGTCAAATGCGGGGATACCACATGCACATCTTTGACCTCAATTTTTAATGGGGAAGAAGCATCGAATCAACCATTCAGCATACTTGTCGTAATCGTACAGCAACCTGTCATGGACAGGTCTCTGTGATCATGAAGGCATGCTGTGCGAAAGGGTCCATACATGCTCGCTCAGCCTATCTGGCACATGGTGTTCACTGGCCATTGATCAGACCACGATCATGCTCCATCCATGCCAGCCATACTTAGTCCAGTGTGATATCAGCTCATGTAGCTTGCTTTCACACACAGGACATGAGCGTGTGAAATGGACTCTTAAAAAGATATGGTTCCTCTGCAGAGCATGGTCACCACACCATCACCTGTCAGATGCAATGTTGTATTGAAAACTGGGTGCTTTTCGATGCCACAGCTATACTGGAGATTCACTCTGTTACCTGACCGGACGTCATCAATCTGCCACTTGCAGAATAGCAGGAACTGATCGCGCCTTCCCGATCTGCCACGATTGAATGCCAAGAATTGAAATATCGCTGCCGCCTAGTCAAGGTATATGAACTTCTCCTCTCCTCCGCTTCTCTTCAACTCGATTAGCTTGCTTGCCAGACAGCGTTCACATGTCTGACATGGTTTAGATCTCTCATCATTGGCTTGTTCTCCAATTGTCTGAAAATTTCTGCCGTTTGAGAAGTATCTTCACCAGATTCAGCAGTGAACCGCATCTACCAGGAACTGTCAATCTCTACTTCAACCATTTCATCACCACCTTGCCAACATCTCTGTTCATTGCTCCACTGCCAAGGTTGTTCTCGACCATATCGCAACAATGAAGCAAGAAGGCGACGAGGACATGACCGCGCAAGAGGAAGCCTGGATCGCTGGTCGTCTCTTCATCAACGATGCTCAAAGATCCCGCTTTCTAGCGTTCAGGTCAGGTGGACGACTTGGTTTGATGTCTATTCTGAAGCAGCAAAGTGAGGATCTGTTTCCAGGACGACCAACTCCAATGTCGATAGATGCCGCCAACACTGCACGAAAAATCGACTCCAGCATTCTGGCTGTGTTCAAAGATTCTTCCGACAAGCAGATCGAGGCGATGATCTTGGATCCGGCTCCAGAGGGAACGTCCACGAAGGAGAAGGCTATGCCTCCTACTGAGGTTCATTGGTTCCACAAAACCGCTCCGAACTTATACGGCATCTATGGCATATGCCTACGTAGTAGTATCGGAGAGTCATTGTGTCTGAAGGATCTCATGAAGGTGTTTAAAGAGTTGGAGGCATACCATGCCGGATTGGTTTTGGATCCTGATCGCAACGTCATGATCAGGCCCAGCCAGACACCCGCCGAGGCCCAAAAATTCCAGAAAATCGATGAACAAATAGGTGGTTGCCACTATGTCGAGACCAGCTTGTTACGAGACTCGACTCGCAGGTACTGCACCACTCAAGAGCACATGACGGAGTACCAAGACCTGGCACGAAAGTGGCGGGAGACCTCCACCGCCGTCTCAGCACAAATCAGCAGGGCGCAAGACTTCCGTACAAAGATGTCAGCACCGTTGTTCACGGACATCGGTGCAAGCAAGGCTGTCGAAGATATCGCCCAGCAACATTCGGACGGCGAGATGAGTCGCTTGATGGGCCTCATCAGTGCTATTGCACAGACCCTTAATGCATACCATGACAGATTCTCAGCTCGAATATACTTGCTCGCACTTCTTCCAGACGCAAAGCTCGTACCAATGGCTGAGCACGTCATTGCACTTCTGGTTGGTGCCTACATGGGACATGGAGGTGTGAAGAAATATGCTCCTGCCGATCTCACCAACTTGGCAGCCGAGGCCATTCCCCGCGAGCGACGCACCAGAGTGCGAGACGACCCTCGCGTCAAAATTCAACCCGAGAAAGACATCAGCATCGTGACAGCTTATCCCGAGATCCATCAGAGGGCCACGGGCATCATAAGCCAAATCAACCTGAAGAGGAAATCGTTGCCAGAACAAGAACAGATCACGGCTACAGTAGAAGAGGAGAAGGAGCTCTGGGTGGAGGAAGTGCAAGAGCTGGAGAAGAGTCTGAAGGTCAAAGCGAGTGCAGCCAGATCAGCGGCGAATGCGGCCGAGAAGAGATCCAAGAAGTTGAAGGTGGCCGCTGACAAGATGAAGCAATTGTCGGACAAGATGGAGAAGTTGTCGGAGATGGCGCTCCTACCAGACGAAGACGTCGTTGAGATTAAAACTGACGGCGAAGAAGATATCGAAGATGTCAAGATTGGCGCTGGTTCCAAACGAAGACGTCGTTGAGGAGTGAGGAGAAAGGGATACAGATTTCTCGCGGTGATGCATTATGACTTTTATGACGAGATGATCGAATGACAGACGAGGGAAAGGCGGACGGGTTCACCACAAGAATATATGCTTATACCCAGAAAGAAGGCAGCTGAATCAAAGGTATCTAACCGAAAAGATACAAATACAAATACTCCAACCCCAATCATTCAGATATCCAAACCAACATAAAATCATTCACACATTACCTCACCACCCCTCGATCTCCTCAACCTTCATCCACATCCCATTCGCCGGCTTACTCGTAACCATGCCAGCGGGGTAATACGTCTTCCCCTCCCTCGTCAACTCAAACGTGTACCGCCCCACCAACGCAGCAAGCAAACACTTCAATTCGGCCCTGGCAAAGCCCTGCCCAATACAACTCCTCGGCCCGTGCAAGAACGTCATGATGGAGTAATTACTCGACGCGCCACCGGTGTTATTCGGCGTGCCATCAGCGTTTATCCACCGCTCGGGCCGGAACTCCATCGCGTCTTTGCCCCAGTACGCTTGTAGCCGATTGACGGCCCACGGCACGATGAAGAGCAATGTCCCGGACGGCACGAGTTGGCTGCCTAGATGTGTGTCGCGGATCGCGACGCGGGATGTCACTGGTACTGTCGGGTATAGCCGTGTCGTCTCGTTGCAGACGGCGTTGAGGAGGGGCATGGCGTCGATCGTGGTGGCGGTGATGGTGCTGGTCGCGAGGTCGTTGGGCGACGGCAGCGTGGCGCGGATCTCGTCACGGAGCTGGCTCTGGATCTGCGGGTGTGTGGCGAGGAGGTAGGCGCACCAGGAGAGGGTCGAGGACGTGGTCTCGTGGCCGGCGGCCATCATCGTCAGGACCTGGTTCGCGAGCTCGGTGTCGGTGAAGTCGTTCGATTTGACCAGCAGCGAGAGGATGTCCTTGCGCTTCTCCTTGTCCGTGTCGCTGACCGACGGCGTCGCGAGTTCTTGCCGGCGGTCCCGCGACAGGTTTTTCCCGAATTTGTGCAGGTTCTCTGAGATCTGGTTCAGGTGCCGCGGGATGTCCCAGGGCAGCGCGCGGATGACGCTGGCCGAGAACATTAGTGAGAGACCGAAGAATAAAGCTTTCTGATAGTCCGGCTCCAGCACGTCGTTGTATTGCCGCACGAACTCGTCTTCGGGGTTCTTGAGCGAGTTGAAGTCTTGGCCTAGACCGGCGATGCCGATGATGTCTAGGGTCACTCGTGTGCACCACACGCCGAGTTCGACTTCTGGTTCCTTCGCGGCGTCGCCAAGCATCTGTGTCATCTCGCATGCTTTGGACCAGAAAATCGGGTAGAGCTCGCGGATGACCTTGAGTTGGAACGACGGCATGAGGTCTGGAGGTCATTAGCCACAGCAGTCTGAGAATGATAGAGTGACTTACGCTTCCTCTGAAACTTGTGGACATCACCTTCGACAAGGATAACACCATCACCGAGAATAATGCGTAGGAGCTCAGCAACCCTTTGCTGTTTCACGTAGTCATACGTGTTCTCGACCAGGATCGATTTGAACATTTCCGGGCTGGTCAGGAGGAGCGCATCCTGACCGAAGGGCTCCTTGAGTCGAATCAAACCATCGTTAGGCACTTCCTCCATCCACCTCCGAGCATCGTCGCCTCGAGGGCTGCCGCCTGCCGGATTACCAAAGCGCGATTGGACTGCATGTCCAGTGATGAAGTTGGCGCCTCTTGGCGCAGGTAGGTGTCGTAGCGGCGACAGGAATAGCGGATATATGACAGCTTTGTAGAACCCGTAGAGAACGACGTTGATAAGAAAGAGGCGTAGGCCGAGGCGTCCCAGTCCGCCGGTAGGTCGCAGATGCGGTGCGAACTGCAGGACGAGATATCCCTCCAACACGGAGAGGACGAGTATACCAACTACAGCGTCGCGGAGCTTCATGGTGGGCATGTAGTGATGAGATAGATGTAAATGCTTTGCGCCAGGTCGCAGCGCTCTTGTCTTTACTTATGAACGGTCAGGCCACCAGGCTGATCATTTAGGCCTCCAAGCTGAGCCGAGGAATGCATTCGTAGGCAGACATGTGAACCAGGAATAACTACCAACCATTGTCTTGTTGGTGTGAGTTTTATTTCGCGACCAAAGCATCCCCTCACAGATTACATGACGTGCGGATGAGCGGTTCCTGTCTCGGTTTCGCTTCCCAGCCTCGGTTTGTCATCAAGGTTTGTCGATCGTGCTTGAAATGGCGACAAGCGCGAGGCACGAACGGTGTAGTTCTTGCAACTGTCTCAGATTAGGCACCACAATCCGGAGAAATGTCCCGAGTCTGATCGGAAGATGCCATCCATGGCTTGATAGAGCTGATCACATGTTACAATATAAAGCGAGGTAACTCTGTTGCACAAATGTACAAAAATACTCGACGTTGCGGGGAAGGCCTGGATCCAAGCCACGTGACATTCTTCGTATACGATACGATGTGCGATTTTGTGGCCGACGATTTTGATGCGACGTATCAGTGCAGAATCGCAATTAGATCGAGAAGGTTGCAATTCATGTGTTGTTCATTCATGGTGCGAATCGATATGAGGAGCCTATTGTGGCGTGAAAGCATCGCTGAGCTCAAACTATTGCAGACGCAATCACTGCTTGCCAACCATCTCGATGCGCTCAGTGCCCATCTTGACATCATCGTCATCACCCTCCTCGATATCCTTTGGCGCAGCCAAGTTGGCACCAAGAGGCTTCTCGGTCTCGAAAGAGCGACCCCTCTTCTCTGGTCCAACAGCAGTAGTGATGGCAATACCAATAGCAATGATGGCAGTAGCGATACCCATGACTGGGCCATAAGCCTCAACGCGTTTGCCCTTGGCGTTAGTCACGTGGTTGTCCTCGGATAAGATGTTGACGATCTGAGCTGATGGTGAGGAGATCATGTTTCCGAGCTGATAGGTGAGACCAGGGAAAGTGGAGCGGAAAGCCGGTGGAGACAGCTCGTTGAGATGGATGGGAATGACACCCCACGCTCCTTGGACGAAGAACTGCATCATAAATCCCGAAGCTGAGAGGGAGCGCTCGCCTTCTGGGAGGATCCAAGCTGGAATGAGGAAGGCGCTGATCAAGGCGGCGCAGACAATGGCGCGGCGACGACCGACGAATTGGGAAAGGTATCCAATGATTGTACCACCGACACAGGCTCCAGTCTTCATCAAGATACTAGCACGCGATGCACCGGCGTTGTCGAGACCTTTTTGGGTAAGCATGAAGGTAGTGTAGCTGTCTTGCGAGGTGTGAGAGTAGTCTTGAAAGAATTAGTAATGTATCAGAAGGCGAACGTAACGACAAACATACAGTTGAACCAGGTCATGAGGATAATGCAGTAGATGCACATCTTCCACTGCTGACGGAGCATCATCTTGGTCTCTGTCCAGAAAGCATGAGGAGCGACGGCTCCAGCGCGCTTGTGCTTCTTTGCCTCGATGAACTGCTTGGACTCTGGAAAGCAAATACGGATGAGACCGACCGCAAGCGACAGAGCAGCAGCGATCCAGAAGACAGTCTTCCAAGTGTTGACAGCACCACCGACACCGAGGTTTGCGCAGGCTGCACAGACGTATCCGAATGAGTAACCTTGTCGCATGATACCGGACATCAAGCCACGAGCATCGGTAGGACAATTCTCAAGAGCCATGGCGACAGCATTTCCGTAGCTGAGAGACCGTTAGCATAGTTCAAAGGTATCTTCATCGAAGGGACTTACACTCCACCCATGAAGAGACCAAACAAGGCTCTGACGGCGAGAAACTGGTTAAAGTTGTGGCAGTAGATGGTGGCAATTTGCAAAAGACCAAGGACCAGCATGTTGATGACCATGGGCCACTTGCGACCAAACTTGTCACCAGCGAAACCGAAGAATGCAGCACCGACCGAACGGAGGAGAAGTGTCAAAGTAATGGCCTCGGTGACCTGTGACTTGCTGACCGAGTAGTATTTTGCAATCTTGACCGTCTGGATAGACAAGGCGTGGAAGTCGAAGGCATCAGCGGTCCAGGCGGCGAAACCAACAATGAAGAAGACCCAGTTCATTGCACTGAGCTGAGCCATCAAGCTGAAAGGATTCCTAAGCTTTGGTGGTGATTGCCATTCTGTGGTTGTTTCTCCGAGGTCGTTGGTGACGACCACTCGCTGCTTCCACTTGAACAAGTCGGAGATCCCTTGCTTTGCAGTGGGAATGATGCCAATGGCAATGGGGTCTGCCGGCTCGTTGGAAGACATTATAGGGAAGAGAGGTGCTGCTTCGAGATAAGAAGAAAACGATGGAGATGTTGGATATCGGGGGAAAACTTGCAGAGACGCTCCTACCTTCTTATAGACCTGACCCACGTGAACGACCACCCAGAGGCTCGTTCGGACCCGGTTCGTAGTGCACCCCAGATGCTCGTGTCCTCCACGATATCTTGTCCGGGGCCCCTCAGCTGATCTCGTGGACGTGGGGTACGAAACGTGAGCATCGATAAAAGAGAACTTTGACACGCGACAAGAAAGTCTTGGAAACATACAAAACGTCTGCAGATATCCAATGGAAGGCTTGCATGGTCACAGCCTCCAACGATTGGAGCTGCAAATGCCTTGGTATTGGCGCGGCGTAAGAGCTGAAGCTGGGCAAAAGCGCCTCAGAAATCCTTGGTATAGGCATCGAACCACTCAAGAAGGCTCGAATCCGTCAAAATATCGGGACAAGTCGGACGCGATATGCAGCTTTTGACGAGATGTTGTTTTTCTCTTGGTCAAATATAACAAATGTATCCAAGTATACCAGGCGCGGTGTCGCGATTTTGGAAATGTGTAAAGAGTTGACCGACAGATGATTGTCTCATGGTGATGCGGAGAACGAGGAGCAGAACATGGGGAAATTGAAGCGCCATCTGGGGGCTTCTGGGCATCTGCTCTTGGCAACAACGGGTGCATTGAGATGCAGTTCGCCAATTTGCATATTGCACCCTGCCATGGTCAAGCAATGCGGATATTTCTTGATCCTCGCCTTGCGCAACTTTCTGTGCTGGTCTTGTATTGTTGTGTAGAACTGCACACAACGAGGCTCGACACTACTAAGAGGAAGTTGATACTACACCTCGACAGACACATTTTGTGTTTGAGAAAGGTGCCGGACACTCCCCGTATGCGCAACGGCGAGCAGACGAAACCGAGAAATGCAAAGACTGAAAGCGCCACGCCAAGGTCAGACCGCTGCAATACCAATATCTTCAAAAGAGGTACAAGTCGGACTGTCTTCGTATCATGCATCGGCCAAGTCGAGCCGGGGGGGGGAGTACGATAAGAACAAAAACTGGCCCTCGGGTCCGGGGCGACCGAAACGCAATTCGATTGATGTCTCTGTCGCAGAGGGAAGCTCCGTAGTAGATATCAAGCTATGATTTGTCAAGGCGCTGATGTTCCGCTTTCAAAATGGTTGGAAGCTCATGCTCAATCGACGTTCTCGAAGGGCTCCAGCCCAACACCTTCCTTGCTCTTTGAGCCTTGCATCTGGAGTTCAGACCCCAGCTCACAGCCTCGAAGCCAGCTTGCTCGATTGCAGCGTCCTTGGACAGGGGTCGCTCTCCAGGCTTGCTGAGGTACCCGAGTTTCTCCGCCTCGCTGCCCATCTGCTTTGCAAGATCACTCCAGACGTGCTCCCCGTTCTCGACAAGGATGTAGCCGTTGGCACCCCAGATCTCGTCGGATGTGTTCTTGGCCACGGCAGCATCAACGAGCAATGCGAACACGTCACTGAGGTCATGGACGTGAACACTGTTCCAGCGAGCTTTACCTTGGCCGATGATGGGAATGTATTTGGCGGTGAGCATCAACTTGGCCATTTCGTAGATCTGTCGACCACGACCCGAGCCTGGACCACGTCCGCTGCCTGAGGAAATCAGTCACGCTCGATGATGAGGCACAAACATTCGATACGCACCGTATATCGTGGGTGGACAAACGATGGCAGTCTTTATCACGTCTCCATGCTGGGTTCCAGCTTCCAAGACAACCTTGTCCACATTGCGGTGGAAAGCTTCGTCGGGAAGATTGGTAAGCTCTTCGACGTGCGTCCAGTCGTTGTACACCTTGTCAGAGCTCTCGCCGAGTCTGTCATTCTTCGAATCATCGTAGGTCAGGATACCGGTACCGCCGGTGTGCAGCCAGAAGCCTGGATTCTCCTTGGTGTGACCAGCGAGTATACCTTGAGCAATGGCTCTGGCCGCTCCCTCATGATCAGAAGCATCCGCAGTGTCTTGGCGAGTCAGCTATATCCCTCGGTCACGAGATGTCGGAACCTACGAAGAACAATGTCTGCTTTTGAAGCTTGCTCTTTGATCAAGTCAGAGCTGTCGAGGTCGCCGATAACCACATTTACGCGTGGGTATTTCTCTTTGACGAGTTTGGCTTTCTCCTCAGTCCTGATCAGGACAGTCCAATGGTAGTCCGGGTGAGCTTCATTGATTGCTACGAAAGCATCACCGCCGATGTAACCAGTAATTCCGGTGCTGTAGCGGTAAGCGGGGTCCCCGAATCGTCTATACCTCCAATATGGGGTGGATCTGAGACGAGAACTCACAGAAAGATCTTGGGTACCATGATGTTGTTGTGATGTGTTGCAGAAACACAGAAGATTGCTCTCCATTTTGTGATATCTCATCCTTTTCGGTGTACGAGACCGTTTCGTGAGGGCGCTCTCCAACCTGCAACTCCTCGAGTTTCCGCTCGCGATGACGCTGCCAACCTTTGACAATGGATAAGGTATTTCCCGGCGCGGTCTGACGTGGTGGAGTAGACTGGATCCTCACGTTACAGCAGGCTCCCAACTTCCAATTCCCAATCCCTCGGCAACCCTCACGTGATTTGACGAACTCGACGCTAGTCCTCCACTTCGGCGTTTTCGCGGTTTCCCCTCCCAGGCCGGTGAAAGTCCGATGTCACCCACAGTCCCACACGCAGACGCCAGGCGCCAGACGAGCCTGCAAGTGACATCCCATGTGCGCCCACATTTTTATCCACCCATGTTCGAGTCATCTTCTGGCCCGTCCTGTGTTCGCTTGTTGGGCTGCATCCATGTCTTGGGGATCCCAGCGAACCAATCTGCAGAGAACCGACCCGACTGCGGCTAGTACTGCCTGTTCAAAACGTGGCATTTTGTACGTCGCAACCTCATCTCATAGCAAGACCAACATTTGGTACCTGACCTATCACAATGTTGTGCCTGGTCAACAAACTTCAAACTCAATTGAGCTGCAGGAGCTGTCAGAATTAAGGAGCATTTACCCAGAACAACAAACCACAACTGGGCAGCATTCGCGAAGAAGGAATTCGGATGCGCCGTTGGGCGCGAACCCATGCTAAGCTAAGCTCGAATATGGATTCGATGGCTGGACCATGCATATGTCCTTTTTTTCTTCCGTTTTCCTTCCAGCCCCCAATCGTCCAGGGCGGCCCACGCAAGCGCTGCCAGCATCACGCTTGACTCGAAAGACCCTGACCAATCTCTTCAGGCACACAATCACACTAATCTCAACGGTACATGCAGGTACGCAGTGTCTCCGTTGAAAGACGGGCGTGGCCGAAGTCTGTCGGTCTCCACGCACCGAGTAGTCGCCAATCCACACACGGCTCCCCGTTGTGAACAAAAGGTAGGTCATTTCCTGTCCGTCTACCTTCTTCTCTTCTTCCTTCATCGCACTCTTTTGCTACTCGTTGTTACTTACCAGACCTCGTTGTCACCACACTCTTTTCGGCTTTCTTTGCCAGACACTCTTTTGAGACCAACACCACACTCTTTACCAACCACACGCTCTCTTTGAACTCTTTGTCAAATTCCCGCCAATCACCTACAAATCCTAACCGTTTAAACCAAAACAAACAACAACAATCAACATGCGTTTCTCCGCTGCTCTCGCAATCGCTGCCAACGTGGCCCTCAGCTCCGCTGCTGCTATCCCAGCTCTCCAGGAGCGCTCTACCAGCCTCTGCCAGGCTCTCGGTATCACTCCAGCCATCAACGCCGTCTCTAACAGTGGCGCGTCCGTCTGGATTGGCGACAACGGTCCATATGTTACCGAGTACATCAACAACTCCGGCGAGCAGATCGAGGTTGTCGTCTGGGGCTCCGCCTCTTCATGGGTCAACGTTGCTGCGCCATTGATCGCCCAGACTCTCAACAACGGCTCCTCCTTCAAGGTCTCTTTCGCCTCCGGCTCCTCTGGTGCCTGGTCCGCCGTCTACGAGGACACTAAGATGCTCAACGGCCAGATCTCCAACACCTGGGGCGAGTACACCTTCAACGGCCAGTTCAGCACCTTTGACGTCTCCCGTCTTCCAAACATGGCCGGCCACGGCATGACCATCAGCACCGACAACTGCAAGTCTGACATGAACACCTGTGTCTTCACCTGCCAGTCCGGCAACACCTGCATGACCGGCTACAACCTCCTCAACTGCGCCACTGGCTCCCAGCCAGGCGCCTCCTCCGGCACCTACGCTGGCGCCCCATCTGGTGGCTGCCTCGTCGGCACCAACACCTTCGTCACCACCACCTTTGAGTAAACGAGTTTTATGAAAAACAAAGACGACTCGGCGTAAACAGCTCGCCTTGAGTGTCAATCTCTTTTTCTCAACTGTCAATGACAAATGACCACGCGATATGTCAGGGATTCACATGTCATGAGGATTATATATGGCGGCTTTACTTTTTGCACAAATGTGTTTCATGAGACGATGTTTCTTTTCTTCACTTCGTTCCAAAGATCTAGGGTATATATCAACTTTTTCTGGAAATTTTCATTCAATTACCATCTGGTGTGTGCATACTGTATGTGATCTCTACGTGTCTTACCGTCGTGGCTCTTCCAAAAGCAGTCAATATCCGAATATCGAATGTGCGCTTCTCCACTTATCCAATATCCAATGGACTATCAATGGAACCTCGACTACGAACCCACAATCCACATCAGGCTCTTCAGCCATCCACCTCACTACTGTATCTGACTTGTCCGACAGTCTTAGCCGTACCAAGCCTCTCGACGCGCCATCAATAATGGGAAATTCCCGCCATCAACGAGTTGCCATGTTCGAGAAAAGGTCTGAGAGCTCTCCACCGCAGACTCCACCGCGAAGATCTTTTGCGCCGATCTTCAGACGCGTTCCTGGCGCAGTCGAATTGGCTTCTATAGTAGGTTCTGCGTACCGGACGATCGAGGGTTTAGGGTTCGGCTTTTCGTGAAGGATTGGCGGTGCTTATTTGTGCTTTGTCGTGCGACTCGGTACTGTTTCTGGGAGACAGATGCCTGCTCTTCGCATTGGTTACTTCTATGGGTCTCGATATCGCTATGCTGCTACCTGGGTCTTGTGTTCTGCTTCCGCGGATTGAGGTGTGAATCGGTCGTCTTATGAATGCGTGGGCTGGGCCGGTGGGCCGAATTGCAATGCTTGGTTGCTTTGACTTCTTGCGATCTGAGACATACAGTACATGATATCTCGGTGCTAGTCGAATGATCGAATTTTATTCTCCGATGGTCACGAGAGTTTGTCCCGGACGACGTCTCTTGAAGATGTTGCTCGCAGATTCATGTTCTGGTTCTTGACTCGGTCTGCGGTGGCCAGAGTATTCTGCCACAGCGCAGGGTTAAGTGTCCGTTGACAGAATGTCACATAACCTACCAATGGCTTGCGCGAAGGGATGTTCTGCGATGCAAAGAGGAGTGATGCATTGGTTTTCATTTTGAGTATGTTGGTCCACTAGAGCTACGATTTCCTCAATTTTCAAGCGTAGTTACAGCGATTGTGACATGAGCTTGTGCTTCGTTCCTCGTGATGTGTGACCTGTGTCCACCTTGTCGCCTACCGCGCGATACTTCAAATGGTCATGTCCTTCGTTGTCGTTTTCTTCTTTGCTTCCAATGATTTCGTCCTGATGGGGTCTTCGAGTGCCTCTGCAATACGCCAGTCTGCTGCCTCCATACTTGAATTGTGCTGCAGTGCGATGCGCCATCTCCCAGGATGTCAATCAGTCCAGCTCATCAGCAGGGCTTGGCGTCGCCTGTACGATTGTCCTATTGTCCTGAGACGAAAGCTACAACCCGACACCTTCAGAGTAAACACGAGGATGTTGATACTGCCCATTAAAATCAATGCGTAGTGATTGAGTAGATCATCGAGACACAAATGAAGACATCATGAAAGGTAAAGAGAAAATGCATTATCATAGACTCCACTGGAGCCATCAAATGCTACAGTACCTTGCAACGCCTGCTCGAGATGCTCGTGAATGCCCAAGCCCCTGATCACCACCGATGACTACCCATGAAGAATGTGATACGCTTCTCTACAAGTACAGAGATTGCGCAGCGACGAGATCTCTGCGGACCTTGGTCAAAGCGGTCTCGAACTTCTGTTCCAGCTCTTGATTCCCCATAACCTTTGCGGCTTGCGCAATCTGTCTGAGCAACTCCTCAAGTCGGCGGAAGAGGCGGATCAGGGAACCTTCGTAGACATCTGTCATTTTGCTGTTGATTATTAGCATAGGTCTTGGTGCTCAGTAGCGAAGAGGGATGCAAACTTACCAGATCTCAGCAAAAGTGCCCCCCTGGACCCATCGGTATACAACCTCCATGAGCTGATGCTTAAAGCTCTCGACATACTCAGTCTCGTTAAGAGCGAGCTTGCTCTCCTGCGCGACCTTGCAGACAATCCTTGCCTGCTTCTGGATCTCGAGGAACGGTCGTTGCAGCTCGTCCTTCAGCGTCGGTGACTCGTTCGACTTCTCCTCGAAGATGAAACACGAAAGCGTGGCTGCGCAGACTTCGGGCGTGAGGTCGTTGAAGAAACCGTTGAACAGTAGTTCTGAGATGACGAGTTCGTCACCTGTGCTAATCTCACATGCGACACGCGCTTTGAGTTGCACGACGTCGGATTCGTTAATGAAGCCCAGACGTCGCAGTACACGCTTGCGGTGCTTGAGCTCATCAAGCTGCAGCACCGACAAGGCGTCGGAGATCTTTCGGCGGACATCGCGAATCTTGTCACCAAGTGCTACCTTACCCGAGTACTGTGTATACAGATCTGGCAGGCGAGGGCTGTTGTGTAGCGGATTGGATAGCAATCGCGATTCGAGGATCTCGATCTTGCGCAGCAACTTCTTGAACGACTCGTCTGTAATACCCATGTTCTCAACTGGATCCAAGATCGCGATTCCATCTGGGAAGCGCTTCTTTACTTCTTCGAGCGACTTGCGTACGACGTTGCGCTGGTCGGGAGAGCGTAAGTCGGAGGGGAGGAATATTCTGATATGTCCAATCGAGTCGATGCAGGAGAGCAGAATCGGTACCACTTCCATCTTGCCCTTTTCGCCAGCGACTGGTGGGCGGACACCTGGTGGAAGCTCACCTTCTGCTTTGTTATTCATCGAGACTATCGAATCATTGGCAACTTGCAGCAGAACGTCGACAATGTACGACTCTGTTGGTTGGAACTCTTCAGTCTGGTTCTTCGGCGACCGGCGTTTCGCAAAATTAACAACTGCTCCCCAGCCAAAGTCGTAGTCCTTGTATTTGACCTTGACAAGACGACCGGATTGCAAGAACTGCAGACAGTGTTGTGGATGTGTGATGACATCTCGCATTTCTTTGGAGTAGTTGTCGAGCTGTTTGCGCAGATCAAAGTAATCCTTGATCGAGGACTCGTCTTCGATGAGCATGTTCGACCTTTCAACTTCCAGATCTTGCAGATCCTTCTCCAGTCCAGCAACACTCGCTGTATTCTGAAACTGGAAGAAACATCTCTCAAGCATGAACTCGGGCGAGATACCTTCGACACGCATCAAGTTGAGAATCATGTTGTAGCCGAGATGGAATGCCGAATTGAGCTTATCTTGTTCTCCACGGACAATTTCCTTTGCAATAGCAGGCTCCATCTTTTCGTCAATCATCATAATAACAATACCGCGCTCATCCAGACCTCTTCGACCAGCGCGACCGGACATCTGAATGAATTCAGAAGGTGTAACCCATCGCTGGGATTTTCCATCGAACTTGCGAACACTGGTGAATACGACAGTCTTCGCAGGCATGTTGAGACCGATTGAGAAAGTCTCTGTTGCGAACAACACCTTGATCAAACCCTCCTGGAACAAAATCTCGATAGTCTCCTTGAGAATAGGCAGAAGCCCACTGTGATGAATACCAATACCTCGGCGGAGAAGAGGAAGAAGATGTTGAATCTGGGGAAGCTCGCGGTCTTCAGGCGACAACATCTCGATAGCACTTTCGAATACCTTTTTCACCATGGCCTTTTCCGAGTCGTCGTTGAATGCGAGTTGCGACATCTGCAGCGCATAGTTCTCACACTCCCTCTTGCTGAAGCTGAAGACAATGACTGGGTTGTAGTTCTTCATCATGATCATCTTTACGATCTTGTAAATGTCTGAAGGACCCTCCTTTTTGCCTCCTTTGTTCGTTTTCTTGTCCTTGCCCTTTCCTTTGCGCTGGGCCATGGGATTTGACCCGTCGTCTCCGGCTCTTTCTGCGATCGAGGACATGGCTTTTTGAAAGTTCTCCTCGCGGAATGCACCCTTCTCGTCGACGACCAAATGGATACCATCTGCACCAGCTGGAAAGAGGTAGTGTTGAAGTGGAGTAGGGCGGAAATCGGTGTAGACAACGTGACATGGCTGATTGTGGTTTTTGGTAATCCATTCGGCGAATTGCATGGCGTTTGGGATGGTGGCCGACAGAAAGACGTAACGAACCTTGTCGGGCAATAGAATGATGGTCTCCTCCCATACTACTCCACGAGACGGGTCACGCATGTAGTGAACCTCGTCAAAGACGACCCACGCAACTTCGCGCATGATCTCCGAACCTCTGTAGAGCATAGACCGCAGAATCTCCGTTGTCATGACCAAGCAGGTCGCTGTAGGGTTGATGGTGACGTCTCCAGTCATCAGTCCTACATCTCCAAACTCTGCAGCGAACTCGCGGTATTTCTGGTTACTGAGCGCCTTGATCGGACTTGTGTAGATGACTCTTTGATTGTTCTTCAAACACTGTGCGATCGCGTACTCTGCCACCACTGTCTTTCCTGCACTGGTATGCGCCGAGACCAAGACACTCTCGTTCCTCTCAATACTGGCGACCGAGACCTGCTGAAAAGGATCGAGCTTGAAAGGCCAAGTCCTCGCAGGCTGCGCTGGTGCTTGGTGCTGTGAGATAGGGATGTAGTCGTAGTCGGGCGGCAATGCGACTTGATGGCGAACTTGATGTGACAACACTACAGCAGCACCCTCCTTCGAGGCTTGCAGACCAGCTGCTGAAGCAATCTCTCGCGACTGCTCAGTCTCAAATGCATCGGTGACGACAGGCGCAGGCTCTTGTCCGCGCTTGGAGTGCTTAGATTCCGGCAAGGCTGGCTCGCTTTTGTGTCCATTAGATTGTCCATCTGCTTTTGGTGCATCCGGCAGATCCTGGTCATCCTGGTCCGCAATCTTTTGTCTCTTCGCAGCTGTATCCTGAGCGACTGCCGTGCTGTCTTGGTTGCTCACTGTCCCCTCATCAGGCTTGACATCGCCATTTATTGATCGCTTCTTGCTCTTTTTCTCCTTTCTCGCAACTCTTTCTACTTTCTGATTCGCATTGTCCTCATCAAAAACGTCAAATAGGTCGTCCATATTTTCCAGTGATTCGTGGCAGAATCGAGCGCCAAATAGTGGAAGAGAAGATAATTGTTTGAAGTAAGCCCTGAACTTTTCGTAAAGTCGTGGTTCACATGCTCTGATTGGCTGATGGAGGCTGTAAGCTTGGCATTGAAGTCGTCCAACGTGAACGTCACCAAACACCTCGAATTCATTCACGTCCAGTTCATTGTCGTTTCACCAGTCAAACAATCGTCAAGGTGCGCGACGGCTCACAGACAGCGCAATTGATCAGCTGACAACCGACATAGATGATGTCCCGCTCAGCCATGCGTTTCAACACTGTCGCCCGCCGTGGCTTCTCTACCACTCGTCCACAACTCGCTTCGCCATACCACTACCCAGAGGGCCCAAGGAGCAACATCCCATTCAACCCAATGACCAGGTTCTTTGCCGTCAGATACTGGGGCTTCATGAGTACGAGAACCGCGAAGGACGATAGGACTTGGGCTGATCATCAACAGTTGCCGGATTTGGCGCACCATTCGCCATCGCTGGTACAGAGAGACACCAGTATTTATATGCAAGAGCTCGCTTACTAACACACGGACAGTCTGGCAAACCAAGAAGAACCAATAGATGCATTTCTCGAGCTTGTTGCGCAGAGGAGGTTCGAACGCGGACGGTCTGGGAACAGATACGGTCTAATACCGACCGAGACACACCAATGTATATACCAGATGTATCCGATACGGTTCTGACTCAATGGAAGTGTAAAGACGAGTTTGTTTCGCGCCTTATGTGTTTTGCAATCAATGCCCAAATGTACTTGATATCTGCTGGTTCGCTCGGCGGAAAGCGCCCGCGAGCGAACGCCGAATTTTCGAAAAAGTGACCATGAGTATTAATTTATCATCGCGCAATAATTATTCGTACACGACTAATTTATGATGGAATGATTCCAATATGAGAAACCTCAGGAATACCAGACATTCAGACGTCCAATGCCCTCGAGATGGACTTCCACTTACCGCTTCTACCTGGGACGCCGGCAGCGACTCTGTAATATACGCCTTTGGACCATCAGAAAGCAGCCCAGTCATCGAACTGAAAAAGCTCGCCAACACATCATATGCACCAGAAGATCTGAAAAGCATTGCTTCTTGGGATGCACCATCTCCATTGCCAGATCTCGCCTTCGATAAAATTCTCTCGCTTCACTACTTTGCCGACACTGCGACGATATGCTTAATTCTTGCTGGTGGCGATCTGGTCGTCGTCAGAGAGGAGCCACTCCCTGGGGAGGACTTGATCGAGATTGTTGGATCCGTAGATGATGGCATCACAGCTGCATCGTGGTCTCCTGAGGAGGAACTGGTGGCCATCAGCACCAGAGCCAACACTCTGATCTTCATGACCAGAGATTTCGAGAGCGTGGCCAATGTTCCTCTATCTCCGGAAGACGTCAAAGTGTCCGATCATGTTTCAGTTGGCTGGGGTAAAAGGGAAACGCAATTCCAAGGCAAACGAGCAAAGGCTTTGCGGGACCCTACTGTGCCGGAGCACGTCGATGAGGGTGTGCTGAGCACTTACGATCATGGAGAGACCAGCCTTTCGTGGCGAGGCGATGGTCAGTATGTTGCCCTGAACGCCACGGAGACGATCGAAGAGCAAAGCCGACGTATGATTCGAGTCTATTCGAGAGAGGGCCAACTGGACAGCGTGAGCGAGCCTGTGGATGGACTGGAAGGCACCCTCAGCTGGAGACCGGCAGGGAACCTCATCGCCGGAATTCAAAGACTATCCGATCGTATCGACGTCGTCTTCCTGGAGCGAAACGGCCTCAGACATGGTCAATTCACCCTCAGACTCACAAAGGAAGACATGCAGTCATGGGCATCGGCTATCAAAGTCTACTGGAACGTCGATTCGACTGTACTCGCGATATGCTTCAAGGACAGGATACAACTGTGGACGATGGGCAACTATCATTATTACTTGAAACAGGAGATCCTCCTGCCAGCATGCAATGATCCGGTTCAGATGTCATGGCATCCAGAAAAGGCTCTCAACCTCGTCGCGCAATCAAGTCACACTACCAAGGTCCTCAATTACATTTTCACAGTTTCGAGCGGATCGGTAATACCACCGAATGATGTCGGATTGGTCGCTGTCGTCGATGGTCGGGTGCTGAAACTTACTCCGCTAAGACTGGCCAATGTTCCACCTCCGATGGCTCTAATCGACCTTGGAGTTGACAACAATGTTATAGATGTGTCAATCAACAAGTCAGCGACAAGAATTGCCGTTCTGTACTCGGACGCGATTGCAGTCTATGATGCATATTTTGACAGTGCAGCGGCGCATCCACCACGGCTTCTGAAAACAGTCAACATACCTGACGTCTCAGGACCACCATTCCACGTCGCCACACAGATCGCCTACGAAGGCGACGACCGCGTCGCAATTCTGACAAGCACACCAAATACTCAAGATGATCACATTACCATCTTTTCTCAGGACTTGGAAGAAACACTATACACTATTGATCTGGAGAGTTCATGCTCATCGCTTTTTCAAAGCTTCGACCACGAATTGCTCTCTTGCCAGCTAGCACATGGCCCAGTAATGAGGATAGACACTACTTCCGGCTCCCGCATCCCCATTCTCGACCTTCCAGCCGCTTGTCCTTGGACTGATATATGGTCTGATGAAGAACTTTCCATCGTTTTCGGTCTTGCGACAAATGGCACGCTATACGCCGTCAGCTCTTCGGACGATGGTCAGACCACTCAGGAACGTCTACGTATTCGCGGCTGTACTTCTTTCCTGCTGACTAAAGCACACTTGATATACACCACCAGTCAGCATCTCCTCAAGTTTGTCCACCTCCACGGCGGAGATCTGGACGTACCTGCCGACGAACCCGAAAAGGACGAAAGATGTCGAGCTGTTGAACGTGGCGCAAAGCTGATCTCGGTCATGCCAAGTGCATACTCCTTGACTCTCCAGATGCCTCGTGGCAACTTAGAAACTGTCTTCCCAAGAGCGCTTGTACTCGCTGGTATTCGCAAGAGCATTACCGTCAAAGATTACAAGAAAGCTTTCTTGGCCTGCCGCAACCACAGAGTCGACATGAATATCCTTCACGATTACGCGCCAGCACAGTTCCTGACCAACGTCCCGCTTTTCATAAAGCAGCTGAAGAAGTCTGCTCACATTGATCTCTTTCTGTCTGGTCTGAAGGAGGACGACGTTGCAGAGACAATGTACAAAGAGACTATCAACGCACCAAAAGTCGGTCTTCATGCGGAGACAACCAGTGCAGAAGTATCTGCTGCTACACTACAGAACCCCACAGAAGGTTCAAAGATCAACCGGATATGTAACGCTTTCCTCGCCGCACTCGAATCTAAACAAGATACCCACCTACAGAACATTGTCACTGCTTACGTCTGCAAGAGTCCACCTGATCTGGAGTCTGGATTGAAGCTCGTAGCTAAGTTGCGAGAAGCTCAACCCGAGCGCGCAGAAAAGGCAACTGAGCATATTTGCTTCCTCGCCGACGTCAACAGACTCTACGATACAGCACTTGGTCTATATGACCTCGATGTTGCCATTCTTGTCGCAAACCAGTCTCAGAAGGACCCTCGAGAATACCTACCTTATCTCCAGAGTCTGCAAGGATTGTCTCAGCTCAGAAGACAATACACCATCGATCACGACCTGAAGCGATACAACAAAGCTCTGAATCACCTCTTCACCATGACCGAGTTCGAAGAGCTCAAAACATATGCATCCAAGCACTCACTCTATACCCAAGCGATCGAGCTCTACAAATACCAAGCCCCTCGCCTGAACGAACTCATGCGTCTCTACGCCGATCACCTCAACAGCCTGAACCGCTTCCGCGACGCCGGAATAGCCTACGAGTACCTATCGGAATATCGTCTGGCGTCCGACGCCTACCTCGCAGCGAACATGTGGCAGGAGTGCCTGTCGTCAGCAACATTTGCATCGTACACCACCACTGAACTCAACACACTCGCATCATCCCTCGCCGAAGGCCTCCTCGAACACAAAGACTACTTCGCCTCCGCAACCATAACACTAGACTACCTCCACGACATCCCCACAGCCGTAAGCACCTTCGCAAGAGGGCACTACTACGCGACCGCCCTACGCATCAGCGGCCTCCACAACCGCGCCGACCTTCTCCCCAGCGTCCTCGACCCGGCGCTAGGCGAAGGTTTCGCCTCGATGACCGAGCTGCTCTCGGACATGAAAACGCAACTACAAGCGCAAATCCCGCGCCTGCGCGATCTACGGATCAAGAAAGCGGCCGACCCTTTGTCTTTTTTCGACGGCGCAGGCGCAGGCGACGGCGCGGATATCCCGGACAACATCTCGCTCGCGCCGACAGACGCGACGACCTCCGCCGGCACGTTCATGACGCGGTACACCAACCGCAGCACAGGCACGTTGGCCACAAACGCGACGCGCAAGACGTCCAAGAACCGCCGCCGCGAAGAGCGGAAGCGCGCGCGTGGCAAGAAGGGCAGTGTCTACGAGGAGTATTTGGTCAATTCGATCGGACGGTTGATTGAGAGGGTCAACAGTGTCGGCGAGGAAATGGGGCGATTGGTTGAGGGGCTCATGAGGCGTGGTATGAGGGAGCGGGCGGTTAACATTGGCAATGCTATGGAGGAGGTCGTGGGCCTTTGTCGGGCTTGTTTGGATGAGGTGTGGGATGAGAAGAAGGTTGAGGAGATCAAGATGCAGGGTGAAGAGGATGGGCTTGAGGAGGATCGCAGAATGCCGAGACCTGTTGTTAGGGCTTTTGAGAGGTTGAGTCTTATTGCTTAGATGGTGCTTGCTGTCGAGGAATTTAAAGCACTTATTCACCTGGTCACATGCTTCGTACCGTGCCACGACCCTGCTTCTCGACCATGACTCTTCTGCGTCAAACAATGTTGTTTCACAATATCAAGATCACTTTCTGATGTATTAACGGAAGAACAGATGTAGCATTTCGGAACTAGCATTGAAGAAGCCAACGATTATGAAACAGCAACAGCATTGCACGACATTTAGTGCAGCAGATCATGGTCAACCCAGTGTACTCTCGATGGCGACTAGATCGATGGCTGTGAAATTTAGTGACCGCGCGGCATAGCCTTTGAATGTAGGATCCGAGTTGTGGTGCGACTTGCTCGGAGAGAGGTCACACGAAGGATCTGGTTAGCGACATGCTCAGTTCTTTCTCTGACGTGTCGGCTTTGACGTTGCATCATGCTTGGGCAGAGTCGTGGCGTGAGCTGGCCTCCTGATGTGTATCCGGAGACAGTCGTTTGGACTCCGATCTTGCAATGGGAGCTCCGCTCCTCATAATCTCCACTTGTCAAGGGCGGGGTACTGTCACATCGAAGCGTCATTGCCTATGGTCTCCGACTTTTGTCTGTAAGGGTATCGATCACTTGCTCATGTCGGGTATTGGCCTCGTCGTTGTTGGGGGCTTGAGTAACATCACTCTTTGTGAGAGACTTCCTGACTTCGTGAGTATCTCGGACCCTGGTATTTGAGCTGTCGTTGTGAGACATGTCGTTGTGTTCAGTCGACCGTTGTTCGATTTCTGTGGGTGCAGCAGGTATGGCTTGTGCAACAGCGACTGTGGTCTTGTCTGTCTCCATGTGAAGCAAGATGGCATTTAGTCGTCGTCCACGACCTCCAGCTCACTATGCTTAGCGCAGTCGTGGGCCGGCAGTGCCTATTGGCTGATTGTTGGGTTTCACTTCGACCGGTAGTGCCAATATGAGATCTTTGAGGCAGCTTGCAGAGAACTTGAAGGTTCCTTTCTTTCCGTCGACGTGCGATTGTGCGCATTTTCTGATGACTTCGTGGGCATCGGTCTCCATCCTCTTCTGCCGGTCGGTTCTCTGTCCGTCCTGCCGCGGCTCCCTTGGAAAACCGACATACATCTCAAAATCTGGGAACTTGATGTCGTCATGGAAGAGATGCAGCCATAGCTTGATGTGTCCAAGCCCGGTTACGATGACCTCGAGTTTGATTATTATTTTCCGCAGGAAATCAGTAAGAGCAGAGAGTCGTTCTAAGGTTGCATAGTACGGAATGCCTGGGCGGTGAAGACGCTGCTTTCTTGGGCTTATCGTGAATCTATTACACCCCAAGAACATCTCCAGAGACTCTTTTCGAACTTGTTTACTGACAGCAGTCAGACTTGGCATCCTCATATGAGCAAGGTCGACGAAGCCTTCTTCCGCAACGGCTTCAAAGTAGATCTGATTCCGGATTTCTGCAGGCAGTAACATAAATGGGAGAGGGCGTTCTGAGTGTATACGGTCTTGCTCTAGAAGCATCGTGAGCAACCTCTGTGCTGTAAGCAGGCCTCGGAACCTTGCAATCTCTTCGAGGGCATCTCTTGGCAAGTCGTCGTAAGATGTGTTTCTTGCTGACGTCCTCATCGTCGTTTTTTGGCTGGCACTAGCCGAGCTCACTACGCCGCTGGTCGTACTCATGGTGAAGTGGCCGGGGTCGAAGAAAAGTAGAGTTCGGAAAGCAGAGATTTGATTCAACATGTGGTCAGTGGTTTGTGGCCGCCTGATATACTTGAGCTGTCGTGTTACACACACGGAACAGAGCAAACAATGCATGTGCAACATACAGCGGAGGAATACTCACACCCGAACCTTGTACCACATGCTCACTAGCACGTGGGAGTTGTGCGACGATACAAGGAGGTCGGCTTGGAAGAAAGGAGGCTGTAATGCTACTCGGTACCCTCAGCTGATCAGTGTATTTTTTGTAAAGTGCCTTATTTCAAATATGGAAATCCCGCGCCCCCCAACTAAAGAAATGCCCATGTGATGCGGAATGCTTCTGATAGATCTTTCCAGGATCGTAGTCGTGTCTGCTCCTGCGCTAAAATGTGGCACAGGATCTGTCATCCTCAGTCCTACGGGTAGACGGTCAGACCACTCGCGCGTTGCAAGAGACGTTGTTGTCAGACCCTGCCATTACTCGCGTCAACACTTCAAGATGCGCAATGAGTCGTAAAACGCCCACCTGTAGTTACCACTCTAGTTAGCATATTCGGCGTATTGAAGCAAGGCAGTGTCTTATACCATGCGAGGGTTGCGACCTGCAGTTCCAGTCGGGATTGCTAATCTCTTGGAGGATCATAAATACTTGGCAATTCCGAGAGAAGTCTGCTGAGTCCATTCAAGGTGAACTTGAAGTTTTTCTCGTTGTCGTCGACATGGGCTTGTGCATGACGCTTGATATAATCAGCAACACCCTGCTGCAGTACGGTCTTTTCGGACGTCCAACCCAGTTTTTCTGAGTGCTCCGCCTGCACAGTGTACCGTTCGACCTGCGTCTGTTTGACCTGCGTCTGTTCGACCTGCGTCTGTTCGACCTGCGTCTGTTCGACCTGCGTCTGTTCGACCTGCGTCTGTTCGACCTGCGTCTGTTCGACCTGTGTAGGGATACACTCGAGCGTCATCTGTACCCTCAATTGCTCGCGGAGTGGCACGACTTCAACGTACAGGTTGATAATCAGCTTTCGAATGTAACGGCGGAAGGACCGGAGTTTGTCAAGCTGTGTGTGGTCGCTGTGTGCCAAGGTATAGTTTGGACCACCAAAAGGACCAAAGTAAGTCATCTCCACGTCGAGCTCAAACGTGTTGTATCCCAGGTAAATTCCGAGCATCTCGTGGCTTGGGCTTGGAAATCGTCTCTGAGACTCTCTAAGGCCGCCACGTCCACATCAGAGAGTCTCAAGTTACGGCGCTCGTCGACCATGGAGTAGATATAGATCAAGTTGCGTAGTTCAGGTGGCAGATCCAGGATCCTGAAAGTACGCAGCCATTCGGCACAGCGATCTTGCTCGATAAGAGCTCCAATAACAATATCTCGTAGGGTACCCAGGGTTCGACGATGCGCCAGCTCCAAAAGAGCCTCCTCACTCAAGTTGTCATATGGACCATCCTCGGTACCGTCTTCGTCAGCGGAGGCGTCTCCAGACTCGGTATTGTTGGTGTCGCTTTGATCGTTGGCAACGTTCTCGGACACGGCAGTGCTGGCGTCGACCTGGTCGTTGCCGTCGTTTGCGAACTGGGTAGTGCTGCTCATGGTTGTATAGATCGGGTGATGCAACAATGGCAAGACCAGAAAGGCTGTGGTATATTGCTGAGACAGAGAGACTCGGTCAGTGCAGGGAGTTATATAGTAAATAGGCGCTGGACGGAGCGGGCAGCAAACTGTTGGAAGCAAACAACAACCAAGAGCATACTTCGTACAGCGCTTATCACACAGCAAACATGTCACGACGTGTGTGACATGTGCGTTACATGATCTCGTGAATACTCGTGCTGACGGTCAGGAGGGACGTGTGGGTAGCATGAGATCAGACAAGACAACCGACGTGTCTCAGTTTCTAGGGGGCTGATGGATTGCCCAGTGTACGATTTTGACGCTGACGAAGCTGTATATACCTTGGTGGGCTTTTCCAAAGGTACCCCAAGCTCCTTTCGAGAACCGTTCTCTGCCAAGCTTTTCTGGAATATCAAAGCGCCGTCTCGGTTCTTGGGAGTTGATGATGATGATGTGGTAGCCGGAGGGTTTGAATCAGTGGCGGGTGCGTCTTGCCTACTCGGCCAGGCACATGGTTCGTCCTCGTCCTGGCGTTTCAGTAGCTCCCAAGCAGTCTCTTCAGCGCTTGCGACCAAGTCTCGTGGCGTGCTGTCGTCAGAACTACAAGCTTGTGGGCTAATACCAGGGACGTGTCCGTCAGGCAACCACGAAGCATGCAGTGCGTCGTGTGCATAAGCGGGTACGTGCGTACTTACGATGCTCGAGTCAACACAGATCAATAGATCCATCAGATCAAGGTTCCCTCTGGCGAGGCTTGACCCAACCTTGCATGTCGTCGTATGCCTGGTCTTTCGTATCACGGTATAACGACTACCGCAGGCAGATGCGTTCGAAGTCGTATGACCGTCGGAGCAATATGAAGCTTCTCTTCATATCAATTCGTGTATCTTTGAAGGTTTCAGTGCTCAGAAAGGAGTCATCCACCCTTCTCCTCACCGACGCCAGACGTCACACTATCACCATCGTTCCAGATTTCTCTGCTTTCAATCTCGACCTTGCCCATCGCAGAACCGACTCGATCGAGTTTTGCAACGACGTCTTGCACACCCTTCTTGACAAGCGCAAAGTATTTCTCGTTGGCCTCTCTTCTCGCCGCAGCATCGGACAGATCCTGCTCTCCGCCTCTCTGTTCCTCCTTCTTCTTGTCCTTTCCTTTCTCTGCATCTTTGGCATCTTTCGCCTTCTCAATGACATGCGCAGGCGGAACATCATCCGGACCAGGGCCCCATGATTTGGCAAGGGCTATCTGCGCCTCTCGCAGGTCGCGCAGAGCTTCAGCGTGTGACGGACCAAAGACATGCGTTTGACCGGCGCTGAGCTCAATGTCCTGCAGCGTGTTCTGGAGGTCCGCCCATTGGGTGTTTATCTGTGCTTTGGAAGGTCGAGGTCGCTGGGCGCGGCCGCCAGCAGGAATGACAGAGCTGCGACGACGGCTGCGATCGTATTGTGAGTCGGTGGTCGAGGCTGTATTGGCACGTGGTCGGTTGCGATTGCTCGTTGGTGAATTAGAAGTTTGCGAGGAGAGGATTGTGGACTGCGGTGAAGAGGGATCGTTGTCCTTGGGCCCTATGGCGATGTCGTTGTAGGTTGTATTGTGACTTGGTGGAGCAACGAAGAGGGACGGTGCTGGTAAGCGTTGAGCGGGCACATTGGCCGTGGGCGCCTTGGCCTTTGGTGCTGGCTGGCTCATGGCATCGTTATTAGGTACGAAGCACGACAGAATGTTGTATACCGTAGTTGAACATTTGTCATGGTTCGAGACGGAAGGAGTGATGTCCTTGAGGACGTCGGAGCCTCGCAACATGTGAAGGTGACGGTGCCAAGACTTTAAGATCACGAGATGTCGGTCACTTTCATGTATTTTCTATCAGTATCATTTCTTCTCATTATTGACATGTCGATCATCATTGCACGGCAATTTTTCAAGATGGGATACCTGCCAGTAATGAGGTGATGTTGTTCATTTTCTCGCAAGTATCCTGAATGTTGCATTCTTAAGAACGTCTCCTCACATCATCTCTCCCACACTGTTGGCTCATTTCTCTTCCATACTACTCACACGAGTCTAACTCCCGCTGCCGAGTCGCTGAATTTTACCATCTTACCTGGCATAATCACTGGAATCATCGTCGCCGCTCCATACCCTAAAAGGTTGCTACCAACGGACGCATCTCTGAGCGACCTCTCGTGGTGGTTAGAAGAGTACTGTTTCCGCCAACCACCGACGCGGTCGCTGTGGCTCGGGTGAATTCAACAGCACGAGGCTTATTCGATGGTGCGACGGACGTAGGCTCATGCCAGGGCTCCCAGGGCCACCAGGACATCTTCACTTCGTCCCGCTCACCGACTGGTCCATGACAGATATCGGGCTCTGAGACGAGATTCATCTGTTCATTCGTTTGGCCAATCCTACCGCCGGACATCAAGATGGCTTCAGTGATGCAGTTGTCGTTTATGCAGGGGTCGTGCTTGTGTTCAATGTTCCAAATCAAGTCCGTCGAGTAAGGGGCCCACTTGAACTGCACCATCCACTGGTGTCGGTCGTATGAAGAGCCGTCCGGTCCCATCCAATAGAAGCCAAAGAAGTGCTCGACTTTGCAACGCCGCTTCAGGGTCTCTATGAGACTGTTCTCGTTTGAAATGGGATCCTCACCGTCCGGTCGAATTCTCCAGTCTTTGCCCCAGATCCGGTATTCCTTCCAACCGATGTCACAGCGCCCTTCACCACAATTTTGGACATAACAGGTTTGGGTCGGAAGTGGCGCATCATCGCCAACCCAGCCACGTCCATTGGCCGGACCACCGTTAATGACGGCTTCTTTCTTTCCTCCCAGAGGATAAAAATCGTTACCGAGCGATCCCCAAATGGTCTTATCCTTGTCGGGGTTCTTGTCCGGGATATTTGAGTTTTCACGCCTTGCGAGTGGTGCTGGTTGGGTGCGCGTCGCTGACTGGTTGAGCGTTGCTGGCTCTTGATGCGAGTCGTGTGGTATTTGAGATAGTGTCGGCGTCGATGGTACTTTGAGGTCGAGGGAAGTTGCGCTAGCGAAGGAGCGTGTACAAACTAAGCTGAGTACCGTCAGGCTACTAGCCTGCAACCACTTGACAGCGACCATATCGATGGAGCCGCAAAAACAAGGAGGCGTTCGTGTACAAAGATGTCGCGCTATCGTGATTTGACTGTGAGTTGAGCTGCAAAGTCGCATCAAGAAAATTGGTAATCCAGCTTGATGTATCACCTTAAGGCTTCGTGTACCTATATGTACGGTGCGAACGCCCGCAAACTACCTTGAACTTGCTCATGAGGCGAAAATGACATCTAACTTGCTCATCCTTGGCCGATACAGGAAGGCTTTCATTGATCCAGCGTATATTTGCGTGGTCTCTATTGTACATAGTTTAATATACATGTTACACAGTCTCGTCCCTAGCAATCAATGCAATAGGGCTTCTGAAGCGATACGATTTCCTGAGCAGCGACCAACACAAGATCTCGAACCATCTTCTTGCGTCGATCCAGACGAGAACAGGCACTCACGGCGGTAATTCACCCTCCCATCGACCTGACCGCTTTCCATCCTCATCTGGTTGGAAATGAGAGCAGAGGTCATTGCGATGACCCTTTCCTGCTTGAAAAGCCTGGTTGACGTGAGGAGAAACATCGATAATGGCATTTTCCACCCGACTAGTCGCGCCAATTGCCGAATTGCACCTCGCTCTCCACGTGAAGCCTCTCCATTTCTTGGCAGGGCAGTTGTCTCCATTTTCTTTATAACAGGTCTCGAAGCGCCAGTGGTGGAAGGATATCAGGCGGTGCCTCAACGCGGTCTTCAGGAAAAATCCATTGTGGCCTAGGTTGTCCATGGGCCAGTTCCTGCCCCAGATCTCGATGTGGCTGTATATTCCCCGGTAGCTGACGTAGCACCATTGCATTGGGGCTCCTCTGGTGATGTTGTGGCCGTTCCATACTGAATAGTTTCCGTTCTCGGCAGGAGCACCTGCTACAGCTATTGCCATGTCGCTTTCCATGACTGAAGGGACCGTGCTTGCGTCTTTTTCCTCCTCTGGCATCTGAGAGGCAGCAGAGTCGAAATCCTCATCTATCGGAGACGTCGCAGAGAGTGAGCATAACCCCAGTATTGCTATCAGGGCTACGACTATTGAAAAGTGGAACTTCATAGTTCGCAATTTTGATTATTTGGATTCGGGAAAAAGGGAGCAAGTGGAATAAACACTTGTAGCATAAAAAGCTGGATGAAGTAGACTATATAAATGTGACTCTGTATGAATAGTTTCCAGTCTCATCAGTCTTATCAGGGACTGCCAGAACAGCTCGCAGCCAAGGACAACAGGAAATAAAGCCAAAGTAAAAATAAAAAAGTACAACTCAGTCGCCTATACCGCTTTTTCAAGCATTAAGGTACATACCTGAATTGACGTCAAGCACATCCACAAGCACACCCACTTGTGTCCACTTCGCTCAGCACACAGTCTCCTTTATCTAAGACAGAGTCCTTGTTGACGTCCTTGCCCGTCCCCAATGCCTGAGTGACCGGAGGAGAAGTCTTGGTCATCGCGTCTTCGATATGGTGAGAAGTGCCCATTGGAGCGAAGCCATGAGCATACCACCCGCGGTTGTCGAGGTCCGTTTTCAAATTGAAGCATGTGACAGCATGGGCGGTATCCTTCAAAACACGCTCCAGTCGTTACCCAGCTCCAGTCGTTACCCATTAGGTCCTAAGCACCCCTCGGGCCGGTCTCGGCCAGTAATGTGGGAGGGTAGCACCACACAATAATAATTCTTGCTTTTGCATTCTTGATACGCGGCACCTTCGGTAATATTGGTATCTCATTTGGCGTTGTTGAGAGCTATGACTGTGTCGAAGCTGTTGTTTTACGCAGGATGAGAGGGTTTGGTATGGAGACGAAACTCAGTACTGCCAGTGACGCGGCAGCAATGAAAGACAGGTGAAGAACTCTCATGCTTGGCGATTTCGTGATATTCCAGGCTGAAACATGATAGGGCAGTAGTCGATAGATAAAGTGAGGCCGCATGACGAAGTACACGAACCATCATTTCGTGTCTTTACTCTGCAGTTAGAAGCTCCAGCTCAGCCTCAGTCACCTCAACCCACGAGCAAGATACACCTGCAGAGTCGAACCTTGTCTAGCGATCAATCCGTACGAGAAAAAGAACTGAAGCAAAGTTGATGACGGAAAGGCAGACAACCCGTGACTCACACGGGGATTGCTGAGCATCAAAGCATATTCGACATCCGCGACCTTGCTCTCTTCATCGTAAGACGTCTTATCTCAAGCCTTTTCAAGATAAGACAAGCATGAGTCGATATCTACGGTGCGAGATCAAAAGACTGCTCACTGGAGGTGTGGTGATTTGGCCCCAGCTGCGGGCGCTTCAGAAGGCTCTCTTTCTCTTTCTCTCTTGGAGTCATCCATTCTTGCGCAAAACGAGTGTCGACTTTGTGGTTGAAATCAACAAGGTGATCTGTACATGATGAAAACATTGAACGTCCGCAATTACATGTATCGTCGGAAAACGTTGCTTTATAAGCGTTCAAGGACAGTGTCCAAAAAGATGCGCAGAGTGCAAAACGTACAGCACCCGGGATTCGCTGCTGGTCACCCACGCAACTACTAATCGAGCGTTTGCTTGCTTAACGTGTGGAGAGCGGACGGGATCCAGTGTTCTCAAGCAACTATGGCCGTAC
>Ga0058702_10000062_pt1 | contig 119998 bp, 91 predicted proteins | sample AgamicOrSfe_FD_83781 | JGI IMG/M metagenome (GOLD analysis project Ga0058702, IMG submission 83781) | Agave microbial communities from Guanajuato, Mexico - Or.Sf.e | ecosystem: Host-associated > Plants > Phyllosphere > Phylloplane/Leaf | place: Guanajuato, Mexico | collected 2012-05-30 | reverse complement strand
CTATAGTAGCTATACTACTACCACGCTACTACCACGTAGCTTTATGTCCTATATTTATAGCTATTTAATAAAATTGAGCGGCTCGAACTCGAGCGGCTCAAAATCGAGCGGCTCGATTTATATAAAAGCTGCTCGCGCTCGCTCGAAATCGAGCAGCTCGATATCCTGCTCGATTTCCGGCTAGGAGCTGCTCCCGCTCGCTCGCTCGCGAGCTGCTCGCTGCTCGAAGTGGGGTCTAATTTTGAGCGGCTCAAAATCGAGCGGCTCAATTTATGTAAGAGCTACCCTCGTCCGATCGATTTCGAGCGGCTCAAAATTGAGCGGCTCAAGGGCGGGCGGACGCTGCTCGACGAGCCGCCCGCCGCTCGATGTGGGGTCTAGGTCTACCTTGACATATGATAGTGTGGGCTATTAGACAGGGCCGTAAACTACCCATTACTGGCTCTTCTTGGTACCTTGGCTTCAAGCCTTCAACAATGAAAGCCTGCGAATCTATGGAATCTCAACGCAGACTTTCATAGCAGAAACACCGGCCTTGACCTTATCGCACGCGGCCTGTAGACTCTCGAGTCCTTCTCCGATCACGAATGGATCTGGCTTGCATCGTATGAGGCCGCTGGCAAGAGCAGGTGTTAGCCACTGGCCCCAAATTGCAGGTCCGACCTTGTTGCTCTGTATCGTACTGTAGTAAGCTGCAGAGCTGTCAGTACCATATCCTGAAGAAAGTTGAGCGGGTCACGGGTCGAATACTTACTGAACGACACCTCCAGACCAGCAGGCACACCTTCTGGCACCGGCCAACCAGGAGGCAGCACAGTACCGACCTTCTTCCCACCGGCTCTATCGACGACGACAGCACACTTTCTTACCGCTTCGTTATCAACGTGAGCGCAGAAGCCGCCTTCGACGTTCTTCCCCTTCAGCGCAGCAACCATGTCCTCAACAACAGTATCGTTGCTGTGATCAAACACCTGCACTGCACCCAGCTCGCGGCAGTACTCCTGGTTGGCCTTCCCAGCAGCAGCGAAGACCTCATACCCGGACGCGACAGCCAGTTGTATAGCACAACTACCCACAACAGTACTCGCAGCCCAAACAACCAACGTCTTCCCATGCATCTCCAGCTGCAGCTTCGGCAGAGGCAGCGCCATAGCATCATCCTGGTACAGCGAACAAGCAGCCGTACTCAACGCAGCAGGCAGTACTGACGCCTGCACGAAACTCGTGTTCGAAGGGATCTTGCCTAGCATGCCCTCGTTCACAGCGCTGTAGAGCTGGAAGGTACCCTGTGTCTCGGCCGACTCGGTCACATCGATGGAGCCGCAGACGCGGTCGCCGATTGCGAAGGACGTGATTTTGCTACCGATCGCAACGATGGTTCCTGAGACGTCCTCGCCTAGGATCTTGGGAAAGGACGAGATTAGGACCCCGGCCGCTTGAATCACCCAGTCGCAGGGGTTGACGGCGATGGCATGAGCGCGGACGATCACTTGGTGTGGTTTTGGGACAGGCACTGGTGCCTCTGCTATCTGGAATGGGTGTTGTTGCTTGTGAAGCATCCATGCTGCTTTGTTGGTGGTCATTTTGAATGGTGGGCCGGGGTCTGGATTAGACTTCGACTGTTTCTTTGGGACGTGGGAGAAGATGGTAGAGGTTGACAAGATCGAACGCTACAGTACCTGGGACTCACATTCATCTTATACCACGCAATAGCTGATGTTGAAACAGGACGGAGATGTTCGAGCTCGTATATCCGTGAGCGGAGATAGTGAGGCCAAGTCCGCTGTATCGACGACTTCTGCAGTGATAGCGCAAGCTACATGTAGCCTGGCTCTCTCCATGGTCAGACCGATGAGACAGTCACAGCGGAAAATACATTATACGATTCTGTGAAAGTCAGATCAACAAGACGGAGCGGGTTACACGAATGGAGAGGACCATGTCCGGCATTTTCCGAGCGTCATGCTGTGCCACGGCGGGGCCCCACAAACTCAGGCAGGGTTGCAGTGGATCTGCGTCTTGACTTCATCCTTCCTGCAACCTCCTCTTCCTTCATCTACTTTTGCATACTGTGATTTGTGCTAGTTACAGTGCTACGGTAGTACAAACAAACCTGCAGGAACGCTCGAATCCAGGCACTGTCGATTGATCTTGTCACAGCTGTTATCAGCTCTTCGTTAGGCACCAGTCTGCTACCGGTCAAACGATCTGTATACTGGCAACACACACACACTGGTCTGAAGACCCTGCTCGGTTCATCGCCTCAGACTGCATGATGTGCAACCATGGATGACACCTTTTGTGTCCATCAACGGGCGACGCTGGGTTCTAGGAGACGTATGGCTGTAGTGCTCGCGTGGTCTCTGCCAAATGAAATCCGTCTTCTCGCCCCTAAGACCTATTCAATATCTGATTAATTGGTACGCTGCCGTTCCAAAAATAGGACCCACGATGGGCAGCCTTTCGGGTAGAAGAGCAGCTAATATAGACCCCACTTCGAGCCGCTCGTGAGCAGCTCGATGCTCAATTCGAGCAGATAATCGAGCGGCTCGATCTCTAGAAAACCTGCTCGCGCTCGCTTAAAATCGAGCTACTCGATTTTCTACTCGATTTCCGGCTAAGAGCTGCCCCTGCTCATGAGAGCTGCTCGACGAGCTACTCAGCGAGCTGCTCGCTGCTCGAAGTGGGGTCTAAGCTGATAGGCGTCCGATGAGACCCCACCACAAGCGGCGAGCGCCCGACGAGCAGGGGCAGCGTAAGTCGAGCAGCTCAAAATCGAGCTACTCGATATTCTGCTCATGACAGGCATTGAGCCGCTTGAGAGCGGCATGGGGGGTCTACGCCCGATGCCTGACAGGGATGTCTGTGCCTGACTACCTAGAAACCATCTATTAGTGATCTTTTCACTACACAGATCAAACAAACATGTGTTTGCATGGATGTTTAAATCAAGCCAAGTCACAAGTTGAACCCACAAAGGGCGCGGGCACGTCCATCGGGCGGCGTCCGCCTGCGCCCATCAGCTATAGGTAGACCTCACAACGAGCCGCTCTCGAGCGGCACGATGCCCTTTACGAGCGGAAAATTGAGCGGCTCGATTTATGCTACACCTGCCCTAGCTCGCTCAATATATGGCCAAAAGCTGCCCTGGCTTGCTCAAAATCGAGCCGCTTGATAGTTGTGAAATAGCTATAAGTATGGGACATATAGCTACAGATAGAAAGACGAAAAGATACTGTTCTTACGTGTAGACCCCACAACGAGCAGCTCGATCCACGCTGCCTCCACTCGTCGGCTCGCTAAGCTAGCTTTTCCTGCTCCTGCTCGCTCGAAATCGAGTTTTGCCGCTCCCGCTCGCTTGAATTCGAGCCGCTCAATATTCTGCTTGATTTGCAGCCAAAAGCTACCCTCGCTCGCTTAGCGAGCCGCTCGCCGCTAGATGTGGGGTCTGCTTACGTGTTAGCGACCACGTAGCATAGGATTGATCAGGGGCGAGAGGATTCTAGGCACGTAAGAAGAGATGGTAGTAGCATGGTAGCATGTTCCATTGATTGCATTAGACCTAGACTTCACATCGAGCGGCGGGCGGCTCATCGAGCGGATAAGGGCAGCTTTTGGCTATAGATCGAGCAGGAAATAGAGCGCGAGCCGAAAATCCTGCTCCCTAAGCCGGCGAGCAGGAGCAGCAGAAATCGAGCTACTCGAAGTGGGGTCTATATCATATTAGGACATAGAGCTATATAGTAGTAGCACAGTAGTTGTACACCTATTATAGTAACTATAATTTGTATTATCTAGTGCTATAATGCTACTTGATTAAATATCGAGCCGCTCGAAATCGAGCGGACGAGGGGAGCTTTTATATCAATCGAGCCGCTCGAAATCGAGTTCGAGCCGGCTCGATTTGGGGTCTAATCGCAATGGCAGGGTCCCGGCCCCAGGGGAGCAGCGGTTGCTATGTACGACGGCGTCAAGCTCCTCTCGTTCGCTGACCATTACTTAGAGCAGTCTGTAGCTGTATATAGCACCTAACTTATGAATAAATGGCACATGTCAAGCGTCTGTTGATCTAGCTGCCAGCCTGCCACCCAAAGCGATAGAGCAACAGCAAGAGTATAGAGACCATATTGCACCTCCTCTCAAGTCTCAGGCTCTTCATCACGACACTTATCATTCGGGCATAGACTACAGATCTATAGAAACACTTCAATTCATTATCGTATGACATGAATGCTACACAATATATACAACGACTGCTTGCGCGAGGCCAGCTATAACCATGCCGGAACGCCTCGCTGACATCCACTTCCAACGAATGAATGCAACCAGCCGACAGTCCAGAATTAACAATACCCCAATGAATATGATCATGAATAACGACCCTCCAGAATGCACACAAAAGACCGATTTAAACCGTCTATTTCCGTCTATGCAGGAATCCTCTCTTTCTATCAGTGCCACCCGATCCGCTCGCCTGTTGCTGTTCCCTAGCCTGCGATGGCGAAGGGACGTCTGCGAATCTGATACCAGGGCTTCTTACACGAGGCGTGTCGTCGTCCTCGGAATCACTTTCGTCCTTGCTATGGCCGAGAGCGCCCTCTCGCCTTCTACGCTCGGCGGCAGTCTCGTCTGGGGCAAGTTTACCAAGTTTAAGCTTAGGTTGAGATGCTGAAGATTCACCAGACTTGACGTCGCTCTCGTCTTCGCCTAGTGCACCGAGACGGCGACGGCGATCCGCGACTGTCTCCTTGTCGCTGGCGAAGCGGATGCCTTGACTTTGCTTCGGTTGGGCCGCGGCAGGGGGAATACGCTCAGTTCCATCGTCTTCGCTGTCTTCCTCGCCTACGGGCTCTTTTGGCTGCTCTTGCGCTCTTTGCGTGGCCTCACGGCGTCTGCGTTGAGCTGGTGTTTCTAGACCAGTAGAGCTTTGGATGGAGTGGCGATGCAAGTCGCCCGTGACGTCGTGGAATGGAATATCTTGCTCGTTCGAATCGACGAGTTTCAGCCCTTCCGGTCCGCGAGCATCGTCTTCATGCGTAGCAGCGCGCTGAACTTTTGGGCGTTCCTCACCTCTCTGCTTGCCGTGTGCGTCGCCGGCGTCTGGACTTGCAGGCGTCAACTGAATCTCCGGGCGGCTAGACTCTGGACCTGGCTCGTAGTGATTGTCGTCGGCATCAGCGCGTGCCTCCTCTTTGATCGCTTCAGGCGCATCACTCGCTTCAACGAACTTGGCTCTCTTCTTTGGATCCATTTTCTGGATTTCGTTGATGAAATCTGCCTTGCTCATGCGTCTGCCACCAGTCGTGATGGTGAATCTGAGCCGAGCGTCATCCCTCTCATCACCCTTGCCCTTTTGGACCTTCTTCTTGCTCTCTTGAACAGCTCCATCGGTAGTGCCAGAGGCACCGCCAGAGGCAGCAGCTTCTCCAGGCTTGTTTCCCATACCAAGGTAAGAAGTCATACGAGTCATGCGCTGTCGAGTCTTCGCGGGATCCTTCGAAGCAGCCTCGCTCTTCTTCTTCTCTTTGTTCGGGTTCGGAATGTCGTATTTCTTGATGACTTCGCCGTCTTCGTCCTCGACAATGATGGTGTTACCATATTGATAAGCGCGTGCTGCGCCGCGCCTCTCCTCGGTTTGTTCTTTCTTGGGCGGACGCTCGCCGTCTTTGTGTCGCAGATGGTTGATTCCTCCAGTGCCCATGCGCTTGAGTCCTTGACGCCAGTGATGACCTCCTTTTGGCTCTTCTTTTGGCTCTTCCTTGTGCTCGCCCTCCGCCTGTTCCTTCCCTTTGCCTGCGCCATGTTTCGCGGCGTCCACGACCTTCTGACCTTCATCAGTCCTGGGGTCGTCTTGCTTGTAGGATATGCCATGATGCACATCCTGCTCAGCCATGAGTCGTCTGCCCTCAGTCATCTCGTGTTCCTGCCTATGCCGCATAGCTTCCGGAGAATGCTCTTTATCTTCCTCTCTGGTCTCTTCCACCTCCAAAACGTTACCCTCTTCATCCTCGTAGACAGTGTGATTGCCCTCTTCATAAATTTCACCTTCCTCCTCTCCAGGCTGCTCAGGTTCCTTGTCTACCTGGCGTTCACCAGTAACGTCATTTCTGCGGCCTCTGCCTCTCTCAGACTTTTCGGACGATCCCTCTCCGCTATCGCTGCTCTTCATGGCCAGAGTATCACTATCACTCCGGTTCATTTGTTGACCAGGAGAACGCATGGGCGCGATGGCAGATTGACTAATCGGACCACCAGGGCCGTGGAAAGAAGACTGTCTGTGGTGAGACCGACGTCCGGATCCACGCCTGCTAGACGATCTGCTAGTGTCGTCGTCTTCTCGCTGGCGTCGCAAGAAGTTGCGAGGGACCACGCCGGGTGCGACCTCCATCTTCTCGTCCATGTCGGATTCGGTATCATATGGCCGACGTGCCGACGCAGAACTCTTCGATCTTGACTGAATGCGGGGAAGTCGGTCAGTCCAGTTTTGATCTTCGTTACCTTTGGTATAAGACATGGTGAGTGTGAGCGTGTTGATATGTTTACCAAGTGTGAACACAGCAATGGAAGAGCCATGAACAATGATGGAAGTAATGACGAGAAAGCTCGTTACAGGCCAGATCAGGTTGATAATATTTTCGTGAGCGTTAGTGCCTGGCGCCGGAAGCGCGGCCAGCGGAGTTGTACTTTCAGTCTCGAGCTCTGCTCTTGCGAGGATCGCGACGAAGATGGCGCCAACACCGATTGGACCAAAGTGGCCGGCGAACAAGGCTTCTCTCCAAGTCTTGACATCCGGTATCAACGGTTTGAGAGCCAGCATGATGGGAATCCGACGGAAGAAAAGGACCAGGAGGGCAATGACAACCAGACGCCATGCGCTGAGGCCAATGACGGCGGAATTGTACTGCTCCCAGGGAATAATGGTGCCGAAATAGACAAAGAATGCCAAGTTGATCAGCAAATCAATAACGTTGGAAACATGAGACTCCTCGGTCTTTTCCGTAAACCAACCATCATTACTGAAGCCAACACCACATGCGAACCCTATCAGCAAGTCGTCCATGCCCAACAAGCTGCCCGAGCCTGCACAAAAGAGAGCTAGAACAAAGTAGAACACTAAGAAAGACTCCCTGTCAATGATATCGCGCTCGTGGGCGGCTCGAATCAACCGCCTTGCGATATAGCCGATCGTGACACCGTAGACAGCGCCAAAAATACACTCGTACAGAATGGTGTAGCAGAACCAGTGAAGCGCAACCTCGTTGGGTTCGCTGCGATATTGGATGATGTAGAGTGCCAGGTATACAAAGGGAAAGGCCATGCCATCGTTGCAGCCAGATTCGGCGGAGAGCAAGTCTCGCAAATGCTTTGGGACGCGCTTGGCGAACTTGCCCTTTCCCACGACCGAAGACGCCAGAACAGGATCGGTAGCTGTGACGCATGCCGCAATGCAAAGACTGTCCAGCCAGTTGACATTTGGGATCAGCCCCCAGATGAATAGACTAGTGACGAGCCAGCCAAAGGTCATGACGGGAAGGAGCAAGGCGACGACGGATCTCCAGTGACGTTCCATGTACGCCTTCGGCAACTCGACTCCGACGGCAAAGCACTGAACGACCAGGACTATGCGAGAAAATTCCAGAGTGATCTGATCCGTGTTACCCCAGGTGCCGGGATCAATCAAGTTGGCGGCATGAGGGCCGAAGACGATACCACAAATCGTGGCAACAGTCGCCTCGCCGATATAGAGCTTTTCCTTTATGACAGACGAGCATAACATGAACAGTGTGGTGAAGCCTCCGAGGATAATATAGACCAGATGCGGCTTGTTGATGTCAAGCTGTGACCACGCCATTTTTACAATCTCTTGCTTCCTTGACAGTAACGACCGACCTAGGCCTTACGTTCCGCCTCTTTCAGCGAGTCGTCTGCCGAGTTTCGAGAACCTCTAGCCACAAGACCCTAAACGATGCGCTGTTTCGGATATCGGAGTGTCGAATCATACAGACTTGGGTTGCGCCCAGTCGCCGCTCCAGATGCCAGGGTTGGCGGGGTTTATGCAAGTCGGAGAACGGATTAGAGTAGCGAATGAAGGTTTCGACGACCGCAGACGAAGAATCGGCAGCGTGAAAGAGATTGAAGGACCAGCGATTGTTGTTGTATCTCGCCAAGGGTGGGAATTAATGCCAAGCGTTGGCTACCAAGAAGAGTGCGAAAGAGATGCGTCACGCCGAAGAATATGTCCTGGAGGAGGGCCCACTAGGACGGGTAGAAAGAGGGTATGCAGAGCGAATGGGCCGTCTGCAAGCGGAGTGTCGATACGTACGGCGGAAAGGAGAGGAATTTTGAAGCGGCGACAGAATTGTCTGCCTGCCTACCGTACTTACCTGCAGGAGAATAATAATGACGCTGAGGAGGGACACTGGGAAAGTCTAACGGAAAGGAAGGTACGAATCTGGCAAACTCTCCAGATTCTATCGGTCCTTAGGCAGCCGCGCCCTCCAGAGCCTCACGCTAAGGCAAGGTACGATTTATCGTAAGACGGTTGAACCCCTTGAGAAGGTGTCGCAAACGGAATTTGTAGCCCAACATCGTGACTGATTGCTGTGCGGATTCTACAGACAGCACTGCGATTGTGGGATGGTGGAAGGATACTGAATGATCATACGTTGGGGTTCTGTCATTTGTACTCATGTATCCTGGGAGACACAATGGTCTGTGGGGACCAAACTCGGCTCCGAGGCTGCACGAACCCCATACATCTTCTGTATTGAGCACCTCATCGTCGTCTATCGTCGTATCTTCTTGCTGCATTGTCATCATGAAGTGCTCGTTCTTCGTTACACGAATGCTCTGATACAAGTACAACCATGCTCCTCTCCACTCCCTCATATGCTCAAAAGTTTAAGCGTAAAAGATCAAAAGGACTCTGCCAGCAGTAGCCATGCAATGCACCCCAGAATATCCATCAATTCGCTCAAACCTTGAGCTTTCCGATGTCAATAGCATTTCCGTCGACGTGCACGCCATCGGTCGACTTCTCGGCCTCCTCGAGCAGCTGCACAATGCTCTTTTGATTGCCACCTCTGAGGTATTCCTCGTACTCTCCGATGCGCTTTCCACCAGCAATCCATCGTTGCTTGTACGCCACCCTTCTCTTCTTGGTCTCTGCGTCCAACGCTGGCCAGTATGAGTTGTGGTCGTATTCAAAATCAAGGTCACCTCCGTATTGCTTCCAGAGCTGTTCGGTTGGAACGTACTGTCGCGAGCTTTCGTTGAACTTCATCTTCTCGCGAGTTACTGGATCGATGAATGGCGAAATGAGTTTGAAGAAAGTCGAGACCATCCACGGAACTAACATTCATTAGTCAATGATGGTTAAGCGTCCAGCACACCGAACTTACGATCAGATATCAGCGCCCTGCCAAGTCTCTCTGGGTTGTGATTTTGCAGAATGTTCAATACCGCCTTTGCTTGCCCTACGGTCGGTATACTGCCGCCGGCCGCACCCTTGAAGTTGATGAGCAGACATGTCGTTTCTTGCCCTGGTGGGAGCATATCGATCGTTCGGTCAAGCATGTAGCTAAGGTGGTGGATCTGGCGGTCGCTCATTTTCGTGTTCTGCCTGGCCGGGTTCAAGTACAGACAAGCGCGGCCGTCGTTGTCGTAACCCTGAATGACCTGCTTGCCGGTCTCGTTTTCTGGTGAGATGTAGTCTGCCGTGAATGTGTCTGCGCCGTACTCTCTTCTCCACGACAAAGTACTCTGCAATCGCTTGAGTGCGTTTGGTACATTCCACTTGGTGGCGCGTAGATATCTCAAAAGACATTCCCTTGTGAGCCACATCCTCTCATCCTCCGTAATCTCCACGCTCTTTGCATCTCTTAGAGAGGACTCTGGTATGGTCTTCCATCCTGACACCGCAGACAAGACTTGCGCGTACATGGTTTGTTGCTGAGCGTTCAGGACTGGAGTATGAGGAACCTTGGCCGTTGGAGATGGCCCCGTGAGTATACCTCGTGTTGGACCTGTTGTCACAGGGGGACTGGGCGGCGCCGTAGTCGCAGCAGTCGTAGTCTCGGTCTCCGGGAGCGTAGAGACAGCAGACTGGAAGGAGTCGCCAGATCGGATCGAATCTGGTCTACTTGAGGTTTTGGAGGCGAGACCGCTGTCCATTGGTGACTTCGTGTCGAGAATCGCGCCAATATCAGGCCTCTGGAAACTTTCAGGGTTGACCATTGTGACGATCCAAGTATTGGAGGTGCGTGCTGAAGATCAGTATCAGATTGTGCTGCCAGGCAGGTACAAAAGCCAGCACGTGACGTCAAATGGCAATGTGTTGTCGTACTGTGTTGTCGTAGTAGCTTATTTGTGGTCGTGAAGACGCAATGCGTGCCGTCAGTATCTGAAAATGAGGAGTTGGAGGAGACAATATATGTTCAGCCGCATGGGATTGTTGGCAGGAAGTCGCCAAGTCATGGCGTGCGTCTCATCCCTCCTCAATATGGCTTGGATCGTTGAATTGACCCGCCGTCTCGCAACCTGGACCCTGATATTTTGCCGCGCCTCCAGCCAACTCAGCAGGTGCAACCCTACATCGGGTGATGCAGGGCGGGGGCAGACCTGACATATCGCCGAAACGCTGGGTCAATTCTCTTGCCTATTTCGTTAAACCCGGGGACGCGTTAGGACGCGTTATCCTTCGCGTCACTTTCTGAAGCATTAAGTTAACTTCATCGCTATTCGACACCGCATCGACAACCACAACATACCACGATCAATATCACGACGACTCCCGCACTCACAATGTCGATCACAGAGTTGAATGAGCTTTTTGCTCAACCCAATCAAACATTATCGGAAGATGTATCTAGCGAACTACAGTCTATCGTTCGACTCCATTCAATATCCGAGCAAGAGTTGTTTTTCAAATGGGAGGCCTACAGCATCAAAATGGGTTCTGAGAATACCCGAATGGATTACAAAACAGTCAGAGACTTCAAGAAGGATCTTCAGGATACTCTGGAACGCGAGTCTCGCGGAAAGGCACACATCAGTAGCGCAAGCAAAAGAGGCCCGATTAACACTCCTCGAAATGGGACAACAGGGGACGTGTATGGAGTGTAGGTGTGAGGACTGGAAAGACGATGTTCCTCACTAACTCGGCATAGTCTTGACGGTATGGTCGCTGGCACACCCGGATCCAAGGGCTCGATCAAACGCAAGAACAACTTCCAGACACCCGCAGCCAAATCGTCAAAGCCTTACTTGATGAGCTCACCAGGCGAAGCGAAGACACAAACGCCAGAGGTCAACCTTACATCATTTGCAGACAGGGCCAATCCAGGCCAAGTCATTGAATCACTCAATGCTCAAATCGCCCTCCCCGACTCTTCCTCAAGTAGGCCCACAGAAACCAGAGTCAAGCTGAAGGCAAACACGGAAATCGCCAAGTTCAACTACAAATCTATGGCTATGAAGCTGTCGGAAGCATCAGAAATACTTGACGACAGGATTGATGAGTTCACTTTGCTGATACAACAAGAGCATGGGTTCGAGGATTCTGCGTTTGGCAACCCAGCGGCACAAAGTACCTCAGAGATTATCACAGTCGGACGTATCGCGTCGGATGTCGAAGGGAAACTCAACGCGGCGTCTCTGGTCCTGGAGACGAGTAGGAGGATGGGAGCTGGTCTCCGCGTTCCCCTGAAAATGGAGAACCAGAGTTTTGACTTGTTTCCGGGCAAGATTGTTGCTCTGAGGGGAAACAATCCATCTGGCGAATTCTTCACCGTCAGCGAGGTGATAACAATGCCATTGCTTCATCTTCCAGCTTCGACGCCTTCCGAGATTGAAGCTCACATGGCCAAGGTGGAAGGAGATCAAGCAGGAAACTCACGACCACTGAACGTCATTGTCAGCTCAGGGCCATACACGCCAGACACCGACCTCACTTACTCGGCGCTACATACACTACTCGAAAAGGCTGCGGAAAGCGTCGCAGATGTGGTGCTACTGAATGGTCCATTCCTCGATATCGAACACCCTCTTATTGCGTCTGGCGATTTTGATTTGCCTTCAGACTACCCCGTACCAGCAGATCGTGTCACGCTTCAAGACGCTTTCCGGGCCTTCATTTCCAAGCCTCTTGCTCGATTCGCCGAGCAAAATCCAACAACCATCATAATCCTCGTTCCATCAATACGAGATGCCGTCAGCAGGCACGTTAGCTGGCCTCAAGATCGCTTTCCGAAAAAAGAACTTGGATTGCCAAAGCAGGTCACCTGCGTCACCAACCCCATCACGATCTCCATCAACGAGCTAGTAGTTGGTATCAGCAGTCAGGACGTCCTGTTCGAGATGCAAAGACAGACGGTGGCACAGAACACGAACAAGATCTCAGACGACCTACTCGCAAGACTCTCGGCAAATCTGATTCAGCAACGACATTTCTTCCCCATTTTCCCTCCGTTGGCGCCAGAAAGTCTCCCGAAGCCTACCGCTACAGGCGCCATCGGCATCCACAACGAGCCTGAAGAAAGAACGGCTCTGGGCGCTAACATCGATATCTCATACCTCAAGCTCGGCGAGTGGTTGCAAGTCCGGCCTGACCTTCTCATCACTCCATCGGTTCTGACGCCTTTCGCCAAGGTCGTAGAAAGCGTGGTTGTTGTGAACCCAGGCACACTGAGCAAGCGAAGAGGCCCAGGCACATATGCTCAAATGACGATACAGCCTCGAAAGCTGAAAGAGAACGAGCAGAACGCAGATGTTGTAGGGCATGAGCTCTACAATCGCGCGCGCGTTGACGTTGTCAGGATTTAAAAGTCTTGGAGATGCTTAGAATAATGCATGCGTAGGCGCACACAATGTGATCATGAAAATTCGTGTCTACCTATTTACGCCGAACTCCGCGCTAAGTCTGTGGATGTATGTGTATTAGCTTGATGGATATGTCATCAAGCCATGACCTTGACAATCATGAAGATGAGAGCTATCGCCACGCCCACGATCGCTTTGTCAAGAAATCCCGTGTCTGGAGGTCTTTGCTGCCTCACTTGGGTTGCGACCCGCGCATTCGTCCGTGATGGTACTGCTCGCGTAACAGGCTGCGTCTGTACCTCAGCAGCGGAAGATGACCCAGGTGGCTGCACAAGAGGCACGCCCGAGTCGCTGAGCGGTGCCTGTTCCGCTTGCTCCGCAGCCTCCTTTTTCTTCCCATCGTCCCGTCCGTTACCCTCCTCCTTCTCCTTTCCCAATTGATCTCTAAACTCCAGCCTCAACTCATCAGGGACCTTTTCCTCCTCTTTAGGCCCGCCTTCCTCGGCACACCTCTCCGCCAACTCCTTCATAACCTCCTCATTACTGCGTCCACCACACCCACTGCACCTCCAGCCCCGACTCTCCCTCGCCAGCCTCCTCCGGACCTCCTCCCCGGTACTCATCCCCCCGACCTGACCGCCAGCGTCACTATCCATGAAACTGCGTATCGCGACCAGCGCCGTCCGTATCCCCCACGCTGGCTGCCACGTCTCCTCGTGGAACCCGCTGATGCTGAGGCAGATCTCGCGATTGGGCTCGAAGCGGCCGGAGGGCGTCAGGAAGCGGAAACTAGGCGGGCGTAGAGGGTAGGAGGGTGGGAGGACGATGCGGCCGTGGTAGAGGCCGCCGGCGAAGGGTGAGGGCGCCGGCGGGCCGCTGAGTGTGAAGTGCCATTCGAAGAGGTTTGTTTCGAGTGGTGAGGCCGTGAAGTCTGCTGAAGGCTGGGCTTGTAGTTCGGAGGCTTCTTTGACTGGGATTCGTTAGTATCTGATTCCCGGGTGTTGGGAATTAGGCCAGACGTACGGATGCGCTTGATGGTCGGGTTCTTGGTCGAGAAGGACCCGGTCGTTGACATGATTGCGGCGTATGGGCAGCGCCCTTCCCGATGTTGGCAATACTGTAGTGATGAGCCTGATTGTCGAAGTATGTCAGTGTTAAGTTAAAGAACGTATCACCGAGGTCACGAGAGAGTAAGAGACCGAGCGATGGCCTACGTCGTCAATTGATGATGTCCGTTATCGCCGACGCGGAAGGATCAACGGCAAGTCCCGAGTATTTGGTCTTGAGCTCACGTATACCGACTCGAAGGTCAGTAGAAGGAGAAGGTGCGTTACAGTCGTGTCTTTTCGAGTGTGCTACACCAAGGTTGCTCGTGGAAGAAACGTTGTGGTCGAGGGCAAATATTCATAGATTGATTCATTCATTCATTCATTCATTCACTCCTAGAATACCCAAGCCTAGTGCTCCGTTCGACCCTAAGTAATTACAACTTGTTCCTTGTAAAGGTTGCGGCTATCGGAGGCATACTTGATTTCGTTACTTGCAGGTCTGGTCCTTTGTGGTTGCTGGCTCCATGTAAGGGACAATGAGGACTTCTACCCTTCTTAGTTGATATTTTGACTACTGCTCTGTGTCAAAAGTTTCTTGTGAAGCACCATCGACGAGACGGTCTAGTAAGTTGATAAGAGTAGAAATGTGCGGTCGTTGACCTTTGATGTTGTTGCTCCCTCGCTGTAGATGCATCTAAAATTGAGTACCGCCAGCCCGAGAATGCTGGTCGAAGATCGTATACTACTCCCAGGGCGTCTATCACTTCAATGACAGACACCAGCTTGAGAGCAGAGGAACAGAAGGCGGTGCAACAGCCAGCCGTGGATAGAAACCAAAAAATGCAAAAGAATGGAATGATCCAGAGGGTGTGCCCCCTGACAGAGTTGAACTGGCGACCTCGGCATTGCGTACTACTAGAGATACTAGTGCCGCGCTCTACCAACTGAGCTAAAGGGGCGGATTTGATGGTATTTGATGGAACGAGGAGAAATTTAGAAACAATAATAAGACCGTTTCAGCTAAGTGTTCTGCTGTTCCATGACGAACGCAACCTATGGTCCACGCGAATGCGACTCCTTGCAATGGTCGCTTCGAGCACGAGATACTCGCTGGACTCTGAGCAGGACTCGCACATTGTACCACAACACATAGGGTTGTCGAGCAGATGATGTATTGCCTCTGAAAGAAAAGAACAGAAAGTCTTGAGCTGGAGTACGTGAAAGGAGAAGTAACAATGTAGACTACATTACCATGGTCGTGCAGGAAGCAGCGGCCGTGGAACGAGTGCCAAGACTGAATGCCCGCAGGCAAAAGTCATGCCATGTCATGACATGATCATTCTGAACAGAGCATTAACTGTCCTTCATGACCACGATTTGATTGACCGTCAAAACTCGGCTGCAACCAAGACATCTGGTCACTTTAAAACTTCAAAGATCGCTCTTGTCAGGCGGCAATCCCATTTAACTGCGTCGCCATAACTTGACGAACGATCACCAAATCTTCAGATCTTGACACCCCATTGTATACCAAGCATTCCTTCAGCAAAATTTACGACAGTACATAAAGATACGCACGATTATCTTACCAGACCAATCTGGTTCTGCCCATCGGTCAATCCCCACCCTCGCCATGTCAGAAATGGACATTTTTAGCGAGGACTACGCTAGGCAGAAGGACGACCAAGATCCATTGAAGGGGTTCAGAGAACAGTTTATCATCCCCACCAGAGGTCAGCTAAACCGGAAAACCCTCAAAGGTGCCGGTGAGCCCCTCAAACAAGGCGATGTCGAACCCAGCACATACCTCTGCGGCAACTCTCTTGGCCTGCAGCCCAGACTCACAGCACAATACACGGCCATGTACCATGAGACCTGGGCTACAAAAGGTGTGTACGGCCACTTCAAAGAGATCGAAGACTCACCACTGGTCCCATGGCTCCACGTCGACGACGACGCCGTAAAAGACATGGCAGCAGTAGTCGGCGCCCAAGAAGAAGAAGTCTCAGTAATGCAAACGCTGACAGCAAACCTACACTTCGCAATGGCGACCTTCTATCGGCCAAACAGCACACGCTACAAGATCATCCTGGAGAGCAAAGCCTTTCCCAGCGACCACTATGCGATCCAGTCGCAGATGCATCACCATAACATCGACCCAGCCAACTCGATGATCACAATCGAGCCCACAAACCCGAAAAAGCCGACGCTCAGCACGTCACAGATCCTGTCAACGATTGACGAGCACGCTGCGTCAACAGCGCTGCTTCTCTTACCCGCGGTGCAGTTCTACACAGGCCAGTACTTTGACATAGCGACCATCACAGCGCACGCCCAGAAACTCGGCATCGTAGTCGGCTGGGACTGCGCACACGCCGTCGGCAACGTAGATCTGCGGCTGCACGAGTGGAACGTCGACTTCGCCGCTTGGTGCAACTACAAATACATGAACTGCGGGCCCGGCAGCATCGGCGGGTTATTCGTCCACAATCGGCACAGCAGCGTGCAATCCGCCACCGACGACGCGCCGGCAGAGTTCCGCCACCGTCTGGCGGGCTGGTGGGGGAGTTCGAAAAGCAGTCGGTTCAGCATGACGAATGTCTTCGAGCCGATTCCCGGCGCCGCCGGGTGGCAGTTGAGTAATCCGAGCGTGGCGGATTTGACGGCCGTCAGGGCCAGTTTGGATGTCTTCAAGCAGACTAGTTTGGCCGAGTTGAGGAAGAAGAGTCTGCTTCAGACGGGATATCTGGAGCAGTTACTCGATCGACTGGCGGACGAGGACGAAAAGTCTGGGGCTCGGAATTTTGAAATTATCACGCCGAGGAGACAGGAGGAGAGGGGTGCACAGTTGAGTGTGAGGCTTTCGCCGGGACTGCTAGAGGGCGTTCTGGTGGTGCTTGAGGAGGAAGGCGTGGTTGTTGACGAGAGGAAACCGGATGTCATTAGGGTTGCGCCTGCGCCGCTCTATAACACGTTTGCGGATGTACTCAGGTTTGCAAAGGTATTTGGAGATGCATGTCGGAGATGTCAAAAGGAAAAGAAGGCGGGAGGGGGCAGCTTGATGGAAAAGGGCGGCCAGGGGGAGAAGGGCTGGAGTGAGGTGAAGTAGGGACCACCGATATAAGTGTATATATATTCGCGCCTTAAGAGTTTTAAGGATGAACATGTTATTCGTAAAATCTTCTGAATCTAGTTTCTATGATATGGACATATTTTCGTGCCATGAAAAGAACGTGCGAGATCAACAACAGCCAGCTTTTTGATGATGTATCATTCGTCCCATCTAGTGGACAACGGTACCCTTCCACTCCTGCAGCCACAGTCAGCACTCGATGCATCATCACAACGATACAGACAAACTTACAGAACAGCTGACCTGGACAGCGTTACCAACCGCCAAACCAACACCACTGCTTCCGAACAACGCCTCGTTCGCGCCCGAGTTGATACAAAGATCAAAGTTCAAGTTCGCACCATACTCGTTAGTACCAGTGAGACCATTCTGGGCACAAAGCGAGTTTCCATCCGCTGGGCAGAGGTTAGTGACCTGTACGACGATGCTGTTGCCGGCGTTCGACAGCTTGTTGCCGCTGCTGTCGGTCTCGGCGGTGAGCTTCCAGCAGGTGCCGCAGGCGCCGCCGGCGCCTTGGCCTGGTCCGGCGCCGAATTCGTTCTGCGAGACGGCCGCGCTGTAGCCGGTCGCGCCCGTCGTGTAGAAGCCGCAGGCGGTCGTGGCGGTGTTGCAGTTGCCCGAGCCGTTGGCGTCGCCGGAGCCGTATTGTGTGAAGGAGGCTTTATAGGTTGTGGCTGCGCTGACGGTGCTGGCCAGGGCGAGGAGGAGGGTGGAGGCGTGCATTTTGGACGTTTGGTGAGGGATTGATAGAACTGAAAGTGGTGTTGATGTAATTAGGGAGATGTGAGTGATGAGAAGAGGAAGAGGAAGCAGAAGAGAGAGGTACTTATGCTGTTTCGATCTTGCTCGATCCTCTTACGTAGACCCTGACACGGCTCGTGGACTCCTACCGTGACCTGGTCTTTTCAGTAGAGGCAGGATGTTAGCATCGAATCATTGCAAGGACTTCCCGACACATGGTCCACGGGTTGTAACCTGGGTGTTTGAGCAGGCCAGGTACAATATCTGGAACATCGTGCGCGTCACGCAATAAAGATATGTGGAGGTCTGTTTTCATCCAGATTCGATTTCAGGTTCGATTTGAAGAGCCGACTCCACAAGCAATCTGGGGAAGGACGAAGGTGAATCAGTGGCGCTTGAACTAAGCATTTGTTAATCTATCTGAAGGCTTGTTTTTACGCCATGATGGAATTCGATAGATTGATGCATCTCGTGGACGAGAGCGGCCTGCTGTCGAAGCACGTTCTGTCTACATGTTGCTTGCTCTTGACTATACTTCGAGGGTATGAACGATCGATGTGTAAGCGAGATGCAGTCAAGGTCGAGAACGGATGTATAGTGGTCTGTGATGTGTCAGACAAGGTTTTTAGCGAGAGTCGACGTCGTTCGTGGAGCCGACCAGGAAGACATGGGGCTTCTCGACCCTAATCTAGCCGGAAATGGCAGTCAATCGACATTGAAGATGTCCAACAGTCCATACGGTTTCATGACAGCCAGTATCATTTTTTATTTCCAAAGAGCACGTCGTCGTCACATAATTGACTTGCAGGCGAAGTTGTACAAATGGACCGGTCACGGAGCAGAGATGTTGACAACCTCTTGATCATAGTTGCTGCATCCATGACATTCATATGTTCACTTCTTGCTAATGCGTCGTCTACAGCTCGCATAAGTCCTCAACAAAACCCCCGTGTCCGCCCTCAGTCCCAAACCTCAGTAGTCCGTCCTCCATCTAGTCCGTCCTCAATCTAGACGTACTGCGACAGGGTTTTCTCTGACGCTTTTGTCGATAAAGTGTGTGAAGGTTGGGCGCTTTAAGAAGGCCCAGATGTGAAGGCTGTACACTGGTCAGTCACGAAATGTAGCTGCCATGATCGTGCATGCTTACCGGGGCCAGAGACCGCGTCCATGACGTGGCTGTACACTGGTCAGTCACGAAATGTAGCTGTCTTGATCGTGCATGCTTACCGCCAACCGACAGCGCGTCCGGCCAGTCTGAATACCCATTTCAAGAACAGCGCAGCGCCGGCCCTGTATAGGATTTCACGTGTCCAAGCGAGCATGCGACCCGCGATCAATGCGCAACCCAGGATCGTGTAGCTGATAACATCGAGTTGAGGCTGGTTGGAAATCGTGACGTGGACGGAAGGAGTCCTGTAGCGTAGGAAGAGCATGGATGCCAGGAAGAAAAGGCCGGCGAAGATGAGATGCAGCAAGACTGAAGTGCAACGTCGAGGATCGTGACGGGTGCGTACAAAATTGTGTATGTAAACCATCTGGTCGCCGAACCATTGAGCAAGGATTGCAGATGTCACGTTTTGCCAAAACGAGGGTTGAGCCCAGGAATGCTCGAAGCCAATCTTGAAAAGCACGCGGGCAAGACACTGTATGGAACAGTCGTAGCACCGACAGTCGATGTTGCAATTCATGCTGAATCTCGCGAGCTGATGGCCACAGTGGTTGACTGGAGGGGCTCGAAGGTGAAGTACGGTTTGGTGTTTCGTTCAGGTATGTTGCCAAAGAGGAGTATTAACGTGAGTCAGCAGGATCGTGTGTCCAGGGAAGGAGCAGTGAAGGAGAAGTGGCCCCGGGAACCAAGCTGCTTTCGAGCCTTCCGTCATTCACCGATGACTGTTGTGAGCATGACCAAGCAAGTGAACAACCAAGTGATAAAGCCATCATAGCAATTTATAGCAGATGGCGACGACAGTAGCGAGGATTCCAGCACCGAGAATGAGACCAACAGTCAGTCCGGCCATGACTACCATTGACCATACCATGGCGGCAAAAAGTGAAGGAGCCTGAGAATACATCGAGACGCTGATGGCGGCGTGACCAACGAGGAGGAAGGCGCTGTAGGCGAACCAACTCCTGACTGTAGCTTCCTCACTGAGATTGAGATACCTCTTCGCGATGATCACCAGTGCTCGTGCAAACAGTATCAATATACCCAGACTTGCTGCGTATACCACACTGTCTTGGATGATGAGTAGGAAGAGCGCAAATAGTCCATCTGAGCTCTGCCATGTTGTCTTCATGTTGTTAAGGGAGTATGATGTGAACCGAGTATTATAAGAGCTCGAGCGATCGTATTTACGGTATATTCACGTGCAGCATTTGTATGAGACCACCAAGATGCTGTAAAGGCACACGTAGCAGTAGTGAGTACTGCAGCAACCATTGGTCAATTACCCCTGGCCAAGAAGTGTATGCAGTGCAGTACAGTGCAGCAGTGTTACGCGATACGTGTTTTGCGGCTCTGCTGCTTGTAACGGGTCGGCCGGCTCTCCGGCAGAGCTTCTTGCCCGGACGCGCTTCATTGTGATCCAAATATAGACGCGATTAGATCTGTAGCGGATCTCGCGTTCACTCAAGAAGTGAAGTTTCAAGGTGAACAACGACATTCTGTAATTAGTATGTCGAGCAAGGCAAAGACATTCAGGCCAAGCTGTGCCAAGCGAGTTGCAATTACCATCACACCTTCTTGTTTCGGAGGATTTGGATGTTCCTGCCATTCCTGCCATTTTTGTAGGGCTTGGAGGGATTCGCGTTCACGGTTGCCCCAACGGCGGAACCCAAACCCGATTCGGTCTAGGGGAGCATCAAACTGAGGCTGAGGCAAAACTACCTTACGCCGGAATAATAATACTAGTACAGTAGTTGCGGAGTCGATACACGACATTCACGCCTCCAATTGAACTCTTGCTAACCCATCTGCATACACATCTTCTGCCATCTGTTCGACCTCTGACGTTCATACTACGACCTCACTTTCGCTATAGCATATTTGTAATATCACCAGTCGCTTCAGTCATTCATTACATCGAAAGCTGCGCCATAACCCCTTTGCCGAGGAGAATACGATTTACTATTCGACATCATCACCAAGACGAGAAGCAAGAGACGGACATAGACAGCCGAAGAACAGAGAATAAGCACACACAGTCAATATGAGGCCGACACACTTCCTTCCCGCCCTCCTCTGCACATCTCTTGTATCCGCCTGGTCATGGCCTGAGAACGCTGCCGATGTCAAGGCTCTCCTCCACGCACATCAAGAAAAGAGGGGTGAGTCGGATTCATATCAGATAGTGTATTGGACACGACTGACAGGTTGCTTTAGCTGTAACACTCGGTAACCCTGACGCCGCCGCACCAAACCCCACCGACGTAATCAACACATCGATACAAACCACCGCCTCGTCAGCCGCAGCCACCACAGCAGCCAGCTCCGCAGCAGCAACCAGCGACGCATCATCGACCGGCACAGCAAAGTCATCAGGCGGCAAGACTACCAGCGGCGGAAAGACAAGCAAGTCGAGCACATCAACATTCGTCTCCATCCCGGACAACGCAGGCGTAGGCGGCGCATCCATGATCACACCCAATCCCACCTCCGCCTCACAATACTACAAAGTCGGCGACTTCGTGACCTTTGCCTGGAACTACACCTCGCTGTCCGTGACGCCCACCGCCCTCGACATCATGGCGTCCTGCTCCGCAAACAAGGCCCTCTACACACTTGCGCTCAACCAATCCATCAGTGCCACCACCGGCGCTCTCACTTGGGACACCGGCAACTACCAAGCCACCGCGACACAGCAGCTGCCCATGGGCAAGTACACACTCATCCTCTACGACGCCGCCAAGAGCATGTCCGCGACTGCTACGCCCGGATACTTTGGCACATACAGCCAGTTCACCTTCGGCATGTATCTGCCACAGCCATACACACCGCTCGCCGACTACGTCTGCGCGACGTGCAGTGGCGGCATTAGCGACATGGAGAGGCAGACGCTGGGATTCCTGGCCGTAATGGCCTCGATCACAATCCTGACCTTCACCGGATATCTGGGCGGAGCGGGCTTGCTCTTCTAAACGGGCTCATGAGCCAGGAATCGTCAAGAGTCATTGGGCGGCGTAATTGTCAAGGTTGGTGAATATCGGTACACTGGTTGGGTGCACAAGCGCTGGACAGGATCTACAAGGCGTAAACGAGGATATGGGCGGGGGAATCAACATATGCGAAAATCTAATGGCTGCATGGTATCATAGCGCAGAAATATAATGAAACAACCCATCAATCTTTCCATCGTCTCTGTCCCACCTCCTCCTCCTCCTCCTCCTCCTGCCGCGTCATCCCATCAATTCCCCGACGCAGCCTTAAACTCCTCCCTCAACTCCCAGCGACCTCTGCCACCACGTCCCTTATCCAAAACCGCAATCGTCTTAAGCATCTCCCTGAACTCAGCCGTGCGCTGCGGCGTGCCACAATAACGATTGAAGTGATCAATCAGCATCTGCGTATACGCCTTGCCACCATGCGCGACCAGATAGTCTCTAATCAGAGCCAGGAACTCGCGGCCCTTGGGCTGGTGCGTCGGCGTGCTGGCCTGCGAACTCGAGGATGCGGTTGCGGAGGAAGACCCCTGCTGGCGCGCGGCGAGATTCGCGAGTACGGAGGCGCTTGATAATCCGCCTCGGCCGCCGCGGGACGAACTACTACCACTGCGCCCACTACCGCGGCCCCCCCGTGATGAGGAAGGCGTCTCTGGCCGCCCTGCGCTGCCGTATGTGCCTGTCCACGTCGGCGTGCCGATCGGTACGTGGCGCGCCTCTTCGCCGGCGCGACGGAGTTCTTCGGCGGCGGCGGACGCCACTTTGCGTGCTTCGCGCGCGATGATGGACGGGTCGGCGCGGATCACGCGTTTGCCGTTTATGATGTCGTCGTGTGAGAGGGCGGACTGAACGCCTGTGCGCGCGAAGATGGAGGACAGGACGCGGTCGTCGTTGTTGGGTTTGTTAGCGTCTGAGGGGGTGGAGGCGTTGGGGTCGCTGGGGTCTTCGAAGTCGGTTTGGTGCGATATGCCTTTTATTTCGGCGGTCGAGGTTTGAGTTGTGGGTGCAGGGACGGAGGTGGATGTCGAGTCCCCGCGGGTTAGTTTCACTTCCGTGCCTTTGAATATACTGCCGGTTTCTGTCTCGCCGTCGTTGGCGTCGCCTAGGGTGAACAGGTCGTGGAGGTCGCGTAGTTGGAAGGATTGACGCTGTTTCGGGTCCCGCAAGATCTTGTTGGTAAGGAATTGTTTAAAGATCTGGCGGTGATAGATCTTCTCTTCGATCGTGCCTGCGGTCATCAAGCGGTAGATCTCTACCTCACGCTTTTGACCCAACCGCCATGCTCGTTCTCGGGCTTGGACGTCGGTAGACGGATTCCAATCCGGGTCGTAAATAATGACTCGATCGGCACCGGTCAGGTTCACACCGAGTCCACCGACCTTTGTCGTAAGAAGGAAGACGTGAAGATCCGGATCGCGATTGAATTCGTCTACGAGATCCTGACGATCCTTGATAGAGGTGTTGCCATCCATTCTGCGGAAATTGAAACCGCCCAAGCTTGAAATGAATTTCTGCAATATATCGAGCATGATCCGGTGCTGTGCAAAGAGAAGAGTTTTGTGTCCATTCTTCTTCCAAATCTCGAGCAGTGCCTTGACAACCTGCATCTTTCCGCTTTTGATAGGATCACCGTAATCATAATCCGGTTTGATAGACAGCGTCTTGTGCTGAACAAGGTCCGGGTGGTTGCAGATCTTGCGGAGAATATCAACTCCGAACAGTGCATGTCGTTTCCCATTAAGAATTGACTTCATGTCTTCGGAGCCGAGGAAGAATTCGTAGTTCTCGCGCTGCAGTTTAGTCAACTTGCAGAACAAGACACGCTCGCTCTTCTTCGGTAGATCAGAAGCGACGTCGACCTTGAAGCGTTGTAGCAAGTAAGGACTGATCGTGTCCTTCAATGTTTCTGCGCACTTCATGGCAGTTTCGACTTGGAGATTTGATGCATTGGCATATCCACCCTGCTTGATAGGAAACTCGAACTGCTGCCGGAAGTTTACCAGAGTGCCCAACCTCATGGGAAACACAAAGTCGAATAACGACCACAGCTCGCTCAAGTTGTTCTGCATAGGCGTGCCAGAAAGGATGATACTGTTGTGTGTGCGTATTTCTTTGCAGTAGATAGTGATGGCGGTATTCGGGTTTCGGATCTTGTGCCCTTCGTCGAGAACAGCGTACTCCCAATCTGTCGGTATGAGCAGGTCAGCGTAGGTCTGCAGACCAGAGTAAGTCGTGACGAGAACGTGGCCCTTCTTAGAGACCATATCCACGATACGCTTTGCCGCCTTCTCTCCTTTTGTCATCCGAGTCTTGGTCCTGCCGTAATCGCTCATCTCGAGATCATCTTCAATTCGTCCTTCACGTTTGATATCGAGCATTCCGCTACCAGAAGTGTGGAGAATGGAGACTCGTAGCGGAGGCCACCATCTGTGGAATTCATTCACCCACTGCTTCATAACCGTGGCTGGACAAACCACAATGATCGGCTTGGTGAGCTTGTTCGAGTAGTGCAAGCCTGCAAGGAAGGAGATGATCTGAACTGTTTTGCCGAGTCCCATCTCGTCGCCGACGATACCACCGACTTGCTGCGAGTAGAGTTCCCATAGCCATTGCACACCGGTCTTCTGGTAGTCGAATAGTGATGGATAAATATCTCCAGGGATTCGAAAGCCACCTTCAAACTCAGTGTCAGGTCTTGTCGGATGGGGCAGATGCCACTCCTCGTCATCCTCGTCTTCTGCTTTCGTTTCTTGCTGTGCCTGTTTGGCATGTCGCGCAGCGCCTCTTCGCTCGATCCAGCTCTGCAACCTCGACTGATACACCCCTTCATTACCGTCGTCGATACCTGCCAGATCTTCTTGGTCATCTGCTGCTGATACACCAACTTTTGCTCGCTGCTTGCCTTTACGGCCTTGCTTCTTGATACCTGGAGTGTCCAACGGAAAATCGCCTTCTACGTCTTCATCTTCCGGTTCATCCTCATCTGCTGATTCGCCGATAGCAGCAATGCCCTCTTCATCCATGTCAGGGATATAGTCGTCGGCGGACTCGGCGTCAGAGTCGTCCTCCGTCTTGACTCTTTTCTTGCTCTGAATCTGTTGCGCTTCACCTCTGGTCTGTATCCGCCGTCTTTTCGTAGGTCGCTCATTGGCGAATTCCTCTAATGCTTCGTTGATAGCTTTCTGATCGTCGTCGGTCGTGTCATCTGCAAAGCCAGGCTTCAGCAAATTCCGGTGGGAGCGGGTGACTGGGACTGCTTCTTGCTGTGCATCATCATCAGCTTCTCCATCCTCCTGCTCAGCATCCAGCATAATCTCGGCCAGACTGCTCGAGGTTCGCATGTTTGCAAGTCCCATTTTCGAGAAAGGAGTGATCTTTCCAGTTCTGATCAGGAATTCGCGTTGTGACTCGCCTGCCTGCCTCTGATTGCTCTCGTTCCCAAGCAGTGTCTCGTCTCCTTGCGCGCCATCATTGTGACGTTCATCTATACGGCGCTGGATCTGTTCTAAGTCTGTATCGAGATCTCTGATCTGCACCTGATAGTGCGCAATCTCAGCTCTGAACCTGTCTTTTGTAGTCTTGTTGCCAAACTCTTGCAGCTTCCTCTCTAAGCGCTTGACCTGCCCCTCCAGCCGTGCCTTGTCGGTCGTGGTCTTCTCGAGTCTCTTGTTGTCACGCTCGTCGGCCTGCTCAGTGAGCATTGCATCTGCTTGTCGGCCAATATCACGCTCCAGATCATCTTGATCTCGGGTATCTGCGCCGAGCGCAGCAAGTAGTGTCGCTTCATCTGTATTGCCAGCAGGTGACTCGATCGGCTCGGCAGCGTACACTTTCGCTTCAGTGTCGTTGAGCGCAGTAGGACTAGGCGGAGACTCTTCGGATCTCATCTCATTCTCCATCATGAATAACAAGCTGGTAAGAGAGTCGAAGAGGGCAATTACGTAGGAGTGAGTGGTCGCTTATTCTTCTCACTGCTGTTGCCTATTTCCGCACGCTGTTGATCTGATCTGATTCTCTCGCAGGCTTCAAAGAGAATTACTCCAAGCGCAAGATAACGAATCCACAAGACAAACGAAAGTGAGCGCGAGCACTATATCACACGAGCATGCGAATGCGATAAGCCGCAATGAGTCTGTTTCAAGACATTCCTTTGAGGTTTTTGTAAATCACGGCAATGACGTCGATAGATCTGCTCGAGTCATGTCTACCTCCGAATCTGGGGTAAAGTCAATACTGACAGGAACAGCCGCGGCACAATCGACAGCATCTCCACCTCTCCAACCCGAGGATCTTATACCATAGAACAAGATATTGTTTCTTCTGTAGAGCCAACAAAGTATCTCATTTCAAACATCGCATCCAAGCTTTTGACATCCTGAAACCCTCGTAATCTCACCTGATCATTATTCCTGACACCCATCGTACAACCCCATCGAGATGTCTTACAGCAAACGTGTCGACCAAATCGCAGGCCACCTCAACTACCCTAAGGGTATGTTGGCGGGCCAAGTGGTTATAATCACAGGATCTGGACAGGGCATTGGAGCAGAGGCTGCCCGCCTCTTCGCCAACGAGGGAGCCAAGGTGGTTGTGTCCGATATCGATGCTAGTACGTCTGTAATCAAATCCACTTCGAGTTCACGTCTGATCGTACAACAGAGAAGGCCGAGGACGTAGCAACACAGATCAACTCCGCGGGTGGGAGTGCCATCGCTGTTCCCGGAGACATGCTGAACGACACGTACATCAACGAACTTGTTAAGAAATCTGCAGAGTTCGGTAACGGCAAGATCCACATTATCATCAACAACGCTGGCTTCACCTGGGACGGTGTCATTCACAAGGTATATGATCCTCGTGACATTGACCGTTTCGCATGTGTCTGACGGCTTCTAGATGACAGACAAGCAATGGGACACTATCCTCGCTCTCCACGCCGGTGCGCCATTCAAGCTGGTGAGGGCAGCCGCTCCTTATTTCCGTGTCAAGGACGGAGAACCACGCTGCATCATCAACGTGTCCAGTACCTCTGGCACACACGGTAATGCCGGTCAAGCAAACTACGCCCTTGCCAAAGCCGGTGTCACTGGTCTGACCAAGACAATCGCAAAGGAATGGGGCCCGCAATTCGGCGTCCGAGCCAACACTGTGGCCTTTGGTCATATCTTGACTCGACTGACGGCGGCCAAAGAAGAGGGTGCCTTTGTTACCACACCTGACGGTCAAAAGGTTGCCCTGGGAATTCCTGGTGCGCAGAAAGCGGCGAAGGAGGGTAGCGGTGCTGGTGCTTTCAAGGACATCCCACTCGGACGTCCAGGTACTGCTACCGAAGCCGCAAGTGCTGTCCTTGCGATTGCAGGCCCGATGTTCTCATATGTCAGCGGACAGACAATCGAGATCACCGGCGGCAGAAACAGTAAGTATACTGATCCTCATGTTGTCGTATGATGCTGACCTTCCCAGTCTAAACCAGTAGTTCAGAAAAAATTGCATTTCTCAGGAGTCCGGCTTGTCTCTTTTGCCTTGTAATTCTGTGCCGAGATCTTCCAGAAAGTCGTCAGCCTTTCTCTTGCCACGTCGTTCCATGATCTCCTTTCTGCGACGCTCAACTTCCTGCTTGCGATCGGTCGTTCTCTTGTCTCTGTCAGCTCGCCGCTGCCCTGTTTCCAGACGGTCGGCCTCGAGGTTTGCCATCTGCTTCTGCCGCTCTTCCGCATCTTGACTGAACTGCATGAACCCGACGCCCTTGGAACGAATCTCTTGATGAGAATCAAAATGTGTTTGCGGTGGAGGTGTCAGGCTACGGTCTCTCTTGGCCGCGAGATCCGCCATGCGCTCAGCAGCGTCCTTATCCGGGTTGAAAGCTGCCGCTTGTACGGTATCGCCGAAGATAATGTTAGTCGGAGCTGATGGCCGTACTCTTTCCTGGATCTGCTCTTGCATCTGCTGTCGTCGTTGCTCGCGTGCCATCTCCGATCTCGTGGTAGTCCTGCTTCGTCCAAACTCGTCCGTCCATTCGACCTGCTCCTCTTCTGTTTCTGACATATCCTCTTCCGACTCGTCATCGTCTTCGTTGCCCTTCTCTTCTTGCTCGGCCCATTTCCTGTCAAAATCGACCATGTGCCTACCCTCATCGTCCTCAACGTCGCCTCTTTTCATGGCGGCATACAGTCTGGCTTTGTCTTCCATCTTCCGACGACTGCGCTGCCATGATGCTGCATCTAGTGGTTCACCCTTTGTCGCGTGCTTCTGTGCAAATGATGCCGTGTCAGGCTCGAGATCCTTGAGAGCGCGCTTTTTGGTTCCCGCATTGTGTGTAGCGAATATGTCTTCTTTCTTGGACTTGGTACGTCCAGACGCTCGACCTCTCTCCGTGTTACCAGCTGATATTAGGGATGAGAGTTGCGACGAGAATGCTAGGCTGCCACTGGACGAGATCTCCTTGCCCGTGGACTTTTTGGGTCGCGGCACGCCATATAGAGGTGCATCTTTCGCGGACATACTGATTCGTCAGTACTGTTCTGCCAATTCGGCGAGGAAGATCACATGTCGAAGCAGACAGAAGAAAAGATCTGATTGTTTGTTGTCGCAAGTAAGGTATCGCCATTCGCTGGTGCCTGACGTCGATCTCCGTCGATCTCACACCTCTGCAGAGCAGCTTCCCCACAGTTCTTTCACATTCACTCACAATTCTGCCCCTCCCTCATGCCACATCGCTCCAGCCAAACAATCTTAACTTCTACACAAAAGTAACCCACTTCTTCACTGGACTCTGATCGTCTTCATACAATTCACACAATCGTCAATGCCTGGTCCTCGTCAAGTTTACGTTGCCGTCATCGGTAAATACCACCGAATAGCAACCTGAATATTCATGACTGACTCCCCTCTAGGTGTCGGTGGTGTAGGAAAATGTTTCCTCCAGCAACTTCAGAGCCTCAGCTCTCGCATGTCTCGCGCCAATCCTCCAACATACCTCTCACTCATCCTGATCTCCCGCTCGAAGCATATGCTTTTCAGCGAATCATACCGACCCCTCAGCTTCAGCGACTGGGAGTCTCAATTGGCCGAATCCAAGCAGCCCGCACTTGCCGGTCCTGAACTTCTGAACTATCTCGCTACTGCACCTGAGAAGGTCATTCTCGTCGACAACACCTCCTCCGTCGACATCGCCAAGCAGTACCCTCAATTCCTGAGCAAGGGCATCTCGATCGTCACACCAAACAAAAAGGCCTTCTCCGATTCATACCAATTGTGGCAGGACATCTTTGCAGCAGCTGGCAACGGCACCGGAGGAGGCGGCTATGTCTTCCACGAATCCAGCGTCGGCGCAGGTCTGCCTGTCATCAGCAGTCTGAAGGATCTGGTCGAGACCGGCGACGAGGTCACCAAGATCGAGGGTGTATTCAGCGGTACCATGAGCTTTTTGTTCAACAGCTTCATGCCAGTTGGCGGCGGAGGCGGCAAGTTCGGTGCAGAAGTCAAGAAGGCAAAGGAGCTCGGATACACAGAGCCGGATCCAAGAGACGATCTGAACGGACTGGACGTTGCGAGAAAGCTCACAATTTTGGCAAGACTGGTCGGCCTGAAGGTGGAGAGCCCAACAAGCTTCCCAGTACAAAGCTTGATTCCAAAGGAGCTGGAGTCCTGCTCGAGCGGAGATGAGTTCTTGGAGAAGCTGCCACAGTTCGACGAACAGATGGACAAGCTAAAGGCGGAAGCTGCTTCGGAAAACAAGGTCGTGCGCTTCGTCGGCAGCATTGACGTGGCCAAGGGTGATGTCAAGGTCGGTCTTGAGAAATTCGACGCCAGCCACCCGATCGCTGCGCTCAAGGGCAGCGACAACATCATTAACTTCTACACCAAGAGATACGGCGCGAACCCATTGATCATCCAGGGCGCGGGTGCCGGAGGAGAGGTTACTGCGATGGGAGTTACCGCAGACTTCATCAAGGTGTTGCACTTGATGCACTGAACACATGGTCTGAAAAGTCACCTGTAGCAAAGGAAGCAGTTACATGACGGAGCATATCATGAAGGAAGAGGACTGCACAAAGAGCGAGAGCCTACGAGGCATGACGAGCATCGATACCAAAAGCTTGATAGATAGGCAGACAGCGCAAAGCTTCATTGACATGACATACCAACCATGCTCTTCCTTACACTCTTCCCGCGCGTAAGAAATTCACCAAGCCACCACAGTACTCGGCCAAATTCCCAACCCTCTCCTTCTCCTCCCGCGCCTCATCCCTCCACAACGAGACCACATCCCTGAGCTCCTCGTCCTCGACAACGACATCACCATGCAGTCTCAAAAAGACACTCATCCACGCCTGGCCGAGCTCGAAATCGCGCTTCGAAGCAAGCAGTTCCCTGAGCGCCTGCACAAACGCAACGAGCTCGTCCACGCCGCCCTCGGTGGCCCGCGCCAGCGATCTAATCTCGACATCCGCGGCCGCGGGGTTCAGCTCCCGCACCAGCGCAAGAAAATCTGCATACTCTCCCGCCTGGTCGCAGGAGTGCAGGAGTGTGGTAAATCGGCTCGCGTTGCTGGCGCGGTCCATTCTCATGATGCGGCTGCGCTCGGCCTCGAGCGCGACCAGGTCTGTGGAGGTGCTGGCTGAGAGAAGGGTCTGGCGCTCCTGTAGCGAGGGCAGGAAGAATGGAGCTGCTTCGGGTTTCTTGGGTGGGGCGATCGGCTTGTTGCGTGCGCGGATCAGGTCTAGGTGCAGAAGGTTCTGCCAGCGAGAGCGGGGGACTAGGGAGAGGGAGACTAGGGAGGAGGTCAGGGCGGTGGTTGGGTCGGCGTCCATGTCGAGATCGAGGTCGATGTCGATGTCGTCGGTCTCAGAATCGTCGGCTCCGGTGAGGATGTTTTGGCTTCCTTCTCCCGAGGCTGTGGGGGCCAGGGTGGTGGTTGAGGTCAGGATCTCGTCCAGCTCGGTCTCACTTATGTGGCGGGTCGGTACGTGAGTGAACAAGGTGCGGTTTGTGAAGATGTCGATGCCAACCGAATCGGAGGTTGCGGTCGCGATGTATTCGCCAGTGGGTGAGAAGGCGAGGGCGTTGCACTCTGCTGGCAGCTTGAAGGCGTCGATCAGATGGCCGGTGGGCAGATCCCAGACGCAGACGAACGACGATGTGGCTGCTGAGATCCATCTACCGTCTTCTGAAAAGCTGAAGTCGACGTACTGGCAGCGCGAGATTGGTTTGGTGGTGTCGCGCGAGATACGCAGTTCTCTGACTAGCTTGTAGGTAGAGGTGTCGACCACGCGTATGCAGCCATCGGAACAGCTGAATGCAACGAGCTCGGACGATCGGTGGAAACGGAGAGCAAGGATGCTGACAGCAGCCGACCAATCGAGCTCATGTTTCAAAGCGCCGGTCTTGAAGTCCCAGAATTTAATCTTGCCCTCGGCACCGGAACTGATAACAGTTCGGTTGAGGTTGTCTACCGCGAGACCAGTAACAGCAGCATTGTGCTTTCCCTGTCCACGGAAGTATTTCTTCCCCTTTGAGTCTCCACTGACCTCAATCTCTTCCTCCATTCGCATGACATCAAGCTTGAGCTGTTTAGCTTGTTGAGGTGTGAGTCTTGGAGGATATCTTTGACGATGAATTCCAGATTGCAAGTTGAACATGTCAATGCCTCCAGCAGCAGATCCGACTAAAGCGAAGGTACCACAAGGTGAGATAGCAACGCTTTTGACTTCCCCATGATCACCGGTTTCGAAGGCCCAGCGACCGGCACGCTTCCTGCCCCAGAACCAGGTTCTAGCTTTGCTGTCGCCAGCGTGTGCAGTGACAACACTCTCCCAGCCAGTTGTGTTGCTGGTCTCGGTATCGCCAGGACCTTTTCGCTTGTCCGATGCTTGCCAAATCGGATGCTTGCCGGGAATGGCACCCATGCCGCCGTCTCGATTCAAGGAGCTGGCAATACAAGTGATTGGTGGTGCCTTCAGGGCCTCGATCGCATCTCTTCCTTGCGATGATAAAATACCGGCCTTTTTAGCCTTCTTCTGAATCGCACCTTGGGAGAGCTCAGAGCTTTGCCCGTCCCTGCGCAAACTCCATCCCCAGAGGCTTCGGTCTTGACTGGCAGCCAGCAGCCACTTACCGCTCATGTCAGAACCGTCGGAAGCAGATGGAAGAAAAGCAAGAGTGGTGACAGGGGCGCCATGTCCGCTACGGGCGTGGAGGGGTCTTGGTATCGGCGAAAATGGTGTTTCGTCGAAGATCCAGGTGCGCAGACTGTTGTCCAAGCCGCTAGTGACAATGATGGCCTGACTTGGGAGAAACTCTATTTTGCTGACACCACCATTGGAACCCTTGGATGGAGCAGCGTGGGCTCCTCGAAGCACACCGGCCTTACGGCCACCATTGTTCAAGTCCCAAAGAGTGACGTCCCCAGATAGTAAAGAAGCAGTGGCCATGACACCTGATTTACGTCCGTCATCTCCAGCGCCGAGACCATCAGTACGAAATGAGATGGAAGTGACAGCAGTCTCGCTAGCGTTAAAGTGCATAATCTGGCGATCCGAGCGTACATCGTGGATTTGAACGGATCCGTTGTTGTAGCCGATGGCGACAAGCGAAACCACAGGAGCCGGCTCGATGGCAGTGACGGCGCCAAAGTCGGCACTGGGTGGCAGTATCGTAAAGACGAGCTTCCCGCTAGAGACATTCCAGAGCTCGAGACTGCCATCATCTTTTCCAACCAATATCTTGTTTAGAAGTGTTGGTATGCTCGAAACACAGCCGGTGAAGACGGCACCGGAGATGCTGGCCAGAGTTGTGTAGTGCTCATAAGTCGATGACTTCCAGATGACCAGCTTGGTACGACAGCAACCCACAATCCAAGATCCAAAGACTGCCAAACTCTGGACGGCTTCCCCTAGTCCAGACGGTATCTCCAGATCATCAATCTTCTTTCCGCGCTTAAACACCCATACACCTTGGTCATGACCCGCCTCTTCACCTCCCCAGGCGGCAAACACCAGATCCTTCCATGCTGTACTCGCGGTGATGAGCGAAGGAGTCTGTGGTCGAGTGATGAAAACAAGATTCAAGCCTCTTCTAAGATCGAAGGTTTGTAGCGAACGTCCGACAGATGTGGTGATTTGAAATGTCGTTTTTCCCAAGGGTATGCTTGTAAAGGGCACTGAAGTCGGAGAGACCAGACCGACGGTCCTATATGGCGCGAAGAGTCGTGAGGCTCCAGGAGTCCTTGAGACATGAGATACCTGGTTGTCCTTCTTTTGACGTTTCACAATGCGACCTTCCATAGTCGCGTTCTCTGTGATCGTCCCAGGCATGACGAGAACCGCCCTGTGGTCGAAAGTAAAGATGGCCGATCGTGTGTTGGCGGAGTATTCAGTCTTCCACTCGTACTGCAGCTGCTTCTCGGCCAAGATTTTCCTACAATATAAATTTCGAGCTGGTAACGCCGACTAACTCCGGAAGCAAGCGCGATCCACTGACCATTGCGGGGCAGACTCGACTCCAGTACCGACCAATGAGTGGTACAAATTATAATTGCTTGCATTGACCGCATACACTGTGATGTGCGCGGCTCAACTACTCTGTCCGTCCTGAACCATCGTCGCTAGTAGCTCTGGTTGAAAGATGTCTTTGATGCTTTCAACGACAGCCTAGCTTTCAATCCTCAAGCAGACTCCCCCAGTCTGTCGCCGTACCTGTGCTGCATCTCCTTCTCACGAATCCCTATTCACCATGGAGCCATCAGAGGATACGACTGATGGTGAGAGCAACAACACTTCGAGACGGTATTCACATTCCCACCATCTCCTGTCCGCGTCCAGTCCGAGTATAAAGTCCCGCAAAAGTAGTTCGGCTGATGTGGAGACGACGGGAGCAGATGGCGTACCAGCAAAACCTTCTTCTCAATCTCCCTTCCATTTGCCTGTTGCTCCAGGGACTACCAAGCCGCCTACAGCTAGAAATGTGAACTCTGCTGATTACCGTCGCTCTCTATACTCGCAGTCTTCAAGTCGGAGACCTTCTGAGATCTCTCTCTACTCGAATGCCAGTGTGACATTACATGAAGCGACAGGAACAATGTCAAACAGGAGCTCCGCAGTCATAGACGACTCTGCCGACCTGACCCCTACTCTGGAGCGTCACGAAAACGTCTTTCCCACAGCTTCTTCCGTCATATCAGACCCTTCGAATAGCACCCTTGACCCATCGCGCACAGATACAGAATCTGAATCGAGAGAGCGTTTATCTTTCTCCTCCTTGTACAATATTGGCTCTCAACTCTATGATCGAGCCTCGAGGGCAATGACAAGTGGACCCAGCTCCGTAGCAGACTCTGAACCAGACGACTCTGTCTCGGCTCAGTCCGCATCATCCTACAACGGCCCTTTCTCTCCTCCAACTGCCCACGACTCGACTTTTCTACCTCCACCTTCACCCCGCCATCCACATCGTTCGAGTATGAGCATCGCCCTGTCGGACCGTGGAAGGCCTTCCACAGGTTCTAGGATACCAAGTGGGAGCACCCTAAACAGTGCCAGCCCGAGCACAGACAGAAGCAGAGATGACAGGCCACCGCCGATAGGAAAGATTGGAGTATGTGCTCTGGACAGCAAGGCAAGAAGCAAGCCGAGTCGTAATATTCTGAATCGACTCATACAAAATGGAGAATTCGAGGTTATAGTCTTTGGAGACAAAGTCATCCTGGATGAAGCAGTGGAAAATTGGCCCGTCTGCGACTTTCTCATCTCTTTCTTCTCAGAGGGTTTCCCACTCGACAAGGCCATTGCATATGCCAAACTTCGTCGACCATTCTGTGTCAATGATTTGCCTATGCAGACAATCCTCTGGGATCGCAGGATATGCCTTCAAATTTTGGACCAACTTTCCGTACCTACACCTCCCCGAGTAGAAGTAAACCGCGACGGCGGCCCAAAAGCCGACACTGTGGACATTGCTCAGCGAGCGTTTGAGAAGACTGGACTACGCTTCCGTGCGATCAACGATGGTGTCGACGAGCCATTATCACTACCCAAGGTTGAGATGTTTGACGACGACGACACCATCTGTGTCAATGGCAAGCGTCTTAGCAAGCCGTTCGTGGAGAAGCCTACAAGTGGTGAGGACCACAACATTTACATCTACTACCCAAAGAACCAGGGAGGTGGAGGCCGCAGACTTTTCCGCAAGATCAACAACAAGAGTTCGGAAAAGGATGCGACTTTGAAGACTCCAAGATGTATTCTCGAACCAGAAAGCAGCTACATCTACGAGCAATTCCTCAAAGTTGAGAATGCCGAAGACGTCAAGGCCTATACCGTTGGTCCTGATTACTGCCACGCCGAAACCCGCAAGTCACCAGTTGTCGATGGTATTGTTAAACGCAATCCGAATGGAAAGGAGATTCGCTATGTCACCGCTCTCACCCCTGTGGAAGCTTCAATGGCAGCAAGGATAGCCGAAGGCTTTGGACAGCGTATTTGCGGCTTTGACATGCTGCGAGTGGACGACCAGAGCTATGTCATTGATGTCAACGGATGGAGCTTCGTCAAGGATAACAACGATTACTACGACAAGTGTGCTAGTATTCTAAGGGCCATGTTCATCAAGGAAAGAACAAAGTGGGACGCCAAAGCCATGTCTGGCGCCTCTGACACTGATACCGAGAACGGCGAGAAGCCGCCAAGTCACCGCAAGAGCACCGTCAGCAGTCACAAGAATGCCCTTAAATCAGTCTTCCGTTCTCCCAGCATTTCTCGCCTCAGAGAGATGAGCAATCTTCAGCGCAGGATCCCCAGTCCAACTGCTTCTGGTCAGACTTCCCCACTGACCAGTCCACCCAGCTTTGAAAAGGACGGTACAAGTCAGCTTCGGATGCCAACATTCCCATCAGTTCTGTCCGAGACGCTGCCACCACCTGCTGTTGTAGATGACGAGCACGACGAACACGCTCTTGAGCATGACCATTTGGAGGAGCACTACGAAATTGAGCCCGCCCCAGCGCCTGCGTCCAAGTCTCAATGGAAGCTCAAGGGTATGGTGGCTGTCATCCGACACGCCGATCGTACTCCAAAGCAGAAGATGAAGTTTACCTTTCACTCTGCCCCATTCGTAGACTTACTGAAGGGTCACAATGAAGAAGTCCTTCTCGTTGGCGAAGCAGCCTTGCTTAGTGTGCGAGATGCTGTCAAACAAGCCCAAGCTGAGGGCATTGAAGATCAGACCAAGCTTCGCACCCTCCTGGGAGCTCTGCAGAAGAAGGGTTCTTTGGCTGGTACCAAGGTCCAAATCAAACCCGTTTTCCGCAAGAAGAAGAAGGATGCTCCTGAAGAAGGAAAGACAGCTGCCACTCCTGCTGCTGAATCAGCGGCTGGCAGCGTACCCCAGGTTATCGAGCCTGGCCAATCCGACAAGAAGCCTCAACACAAACGCAGTGAGTCCATGTCAGAGACTGCCACATCTGAGACTACAATGTCTAGACTGCATGCAAAGGAAGACAACCTCGTCCTCGAAAAACTTCAACTCGTGATGAAGTGGGGAGGTGAACCAACCCACTCCGCAAGATATCAAGCTTCAGATCTCGGTGAGAACATGCGGAATGATATGCTGCTCATGAACAGAGAGGCTCTCGAGGATGTCAAGATTTTCTCCTCATCCGAGCGACGAGTCACGACTTCAGCACAAATCTTCGCCTCGGCATTCTTGAGCCAACAAGAACTCGATCCTGATTTCATCACTGTCAGAAAAGATCTTCTCGACGACTCCAACGCTGCCAAAGACGAGATGGACAAGGTTAAGAAGAAGCTCAAGGGCCTCCTTCGTCAAGGTAGGCAGGCTCCTGAGCAATTCTCGTGGCCGCGCGACGGGACTCCCGAGCCATTTGTGGTGGTCCGCAAGGTTGTCGAGCTCATGAAATTTCACAGAAGGGTCATGCGCCACAACTTTGCCAAGCTCAAGACAGATGCTCAAGTCTCGCTGGAAAATGTCAAGAATCCTGAATCCAGCGGTCTGACGAACGTCAAAACCAACGATTCGGCTAGTTCCACAGGCAGCAACGATGTCAAGTCAGTCCAGTCTCGTTGGTGTGCTGGTGAAGATGCAGATCTGTTCAAGGAGAGATGGGAAAAGCTTTTTGATGAGTTTGTCGACGCAGAAAAGGTTGATCCTAGTAAGGTCAGCGAGCTCTACGACACGATGAAGTTCGATGCTCTTCACAACCGTCAGTTCCTGGAATGGATCTTCACCCCACGTGATGGCATAGTCGAGGAGGAAGCTCCGGAAATGGCTGGTCTTACCCGTACGGTGTCGAGCCAACAGCGTGACGAGTGGAGTCAAGCTCATGGTACTCAAGCTCCTGATACTCAAACTCACGGTACTCAAGCTCATGGTAATACCCGTACGGTGTCGAGCCTTGGGCGTGAGGGGTGGGTTCAAGCTCATGGTGGTAGCCGTACGACGTCGAGCATTGGGCGTGAGGACTTGATTCAAGCTCTTGGCAACAGCCGTACGGTGTCGAGTCTCGGGCGCGAGGGCTGGATTCAGGCTCATGGTGGTAGCCGTACGACGTCGAGCCTCGGGCGTGAGGAGCCCAATCAAGATCATAGTAGCGGTGGTCAAGCAGAAACCGAGGGTTCTACTGCAAACTCGGGCGCTGTGGCTGTAGACCCACCAGCCAAGTCAACCTCTCGACGCTCGTCCGAAGCTGCCAAAGCATTCCTCCAGAAGCCGTTTGCATCCTACAAGGAGGACACACGGACCAGCCAGGTCCCTGAGCAATACATCGGCGAGTCCTACTTCAACCTCTTCACCGGCAACGCAGGCGCACCTGTATCGAAAGCTCGCAACAACGCGCGTCTCGAGAAGCTGCGAGAGATGTACCGACTGTCCAAGATCCTCTTCGACTACATCGGGCCGCAAGAATACGGCATGCTGGACAGCGAAAAGCTCGAAATCGGCCTTCTGACCTCGCTACCTCTCCTCAAAGAAATCGTCAAAGATCTCGAAGACGTGCAAGCGGCTGAAAACGCAAAATCGTTCCTGTACTTTACCAAAGAATCACACATTTACACGCTGCTGAACTGCATCCTGGGCGGCGGCGTGCAGACGAAAATCGCACGCAACGCGATCCCAGAACTCGACTACCTCTCCCAGATCTGCTTCGAGCTGTACGAGTCGCAGAACGACTACTGCGCCATGAACCCGGACGCCAGCGGGCGCGAACAGGACGCTTTCAACTACAGCATCCGCATCACGATCAGTCCCGGTTGCCACACGTTTGACCCGCTCGACGTGCAGCTGGATAGCAAACACTGCATCGGATGCGCGCCCAGACGCAGTCTCACGCCCCACGGTGATTGGAAGGAAGTTATTGAGACGCTGAAGAATAAATTCCACACCGTCAAGTTGCCGCGCAGCTTTTTGGCGGTCAATTTGAGTGAGAAGGTCCCTGGGGCTTTTGTCACGAAGAGAGATGATGGTGATGGCGATGCTGGGGCTGAGCAGAATGTTGCAGTCGAGGCTAGCCCTATCGCGCCTGCTCATTGAGTGACGACGAGTGCTGTAGGCGGTGTTTACTGATGGCTTGTGTTTGACAATTTGTGTACATAAGATGCAGTGCTAGTAAATATAGCTGGTGAGGGGGTATAGATAGATCACTAAACATTAATCCATTAATACCTCGAATCCATATCCTCGAGGTCCATCTCCTCCTCTTCCTCTTCCTCTTCCTCTTCCACCTCATCCCCCCCTTCGTCATTCCCACCACGATCAGCACCCGCCACATCCCCATCAACACCCAACATCCGTCTCTGACTCTCGGTCAACTCAAGCACAACAGGCGCCCACTCGCCCCTCTCGTCCTCCTCATCATACTCGTCCATCGCCTCGCCCTGCTCCAACCCCACCTCATCACCGTACTGATCCCTCATCCCGGTTGCTCCGCCTATCCTGCCAAGAACATCCGCCTCCTCGAAGCGCCACTCAAATCTTCGCCGACACCACTCCTGACACGTCTCGAGCGCATCCAGCACCGTCTCAACACTCTCAACCCCGGCGCCATCACTCGGCCGCGGCAGTAAACCCACGTTCTTGCGGAACCGCACCAGCAGGTCCCGGAAAAAGGACGAGTCTTCCTCGTCGCTGAGGTCGAGCAGTCCGCCTGCTTCGGCGGTGGTAGAGGTTGATGATAGCTGTGTTTGGAGGAGTGTGAGCAGCGAGGTGAAGAGTGCTGGACATGTGGCTGTTAGGCTGTAGGATGTCAGGAATAGGGTCAGGAGGCGCTTGTATTGTGCTAGACTCGAGGGGTTCGAGAGTGTTAGGGTCGTTAGGTGTGTTAGCTGAAGCTCGCCGAGGGCGAGGCGCCATTGCTGTGGGCTTGGAGACGATGTTGTCGCTGGCACTGTGGGTGTGGATGTACTTGTGGATGAGGGGCAGTGTGTGTCCAGCAATGAACAAAGGTACCACGACCGATCGCGCGCGGCGTCGGTTCGTTCGCGGCCCGTGGCTGTGGGCGCCCAGGTGCGTTTCAGGTCGATGGGGAGGTAGCGGAGGAGTTTCTCGGCGGGGACATCGGCGGTGGTGACGGACGACGGGAGACCGCTGATCTCTTCTAGGTCGATGGCCGCGCTGCTCGACGATGACATGCTCCAGCTTGTGCCTAGGACCCGCGTGAGCAGGTCAGGCGTCATGTACGAGCACAGTTGCGGCCAGGATGTGTTTTCCTCCACGACCGCGCCGTCAGACGTTGTCTTTGGTGCGTCTTTCGTTGCGGACTGCCGGTACGGCGTCAGGCCGTCGCGCCATATGCTGCCCAGATTCGCGCGGTGGCGCAGGATTTCTGCTTCTGATGTCTCTGTCACCAGCGTCTCGGTCTGCGGATCCCATTTGTGTATCAACAATTCGGGTGGTGTGTCTGTTGTGGGCTTGATGTAGAACCATATGCCGTGACGTTCTGAGAGTGCTGATGTGGAACCGGCGAAGACGAAATGCAGGCCTGGAGGTAGACTCTTCACGCCTCTGAAGCGCGGTGTTGTGGTGAATGCTAGGAGGTCGATACCGCCTAGCGCTTGAGGAGGCAGATCGAGCAGTAGCGCTGCCGGTGTTATCTTTGAGTCCATGGCCAGGCTTCAAGGTGTGGCTGCGGGGTCTCTGGTGTATCTTACTCCCACGGCAATTGCGTGATCGTCGGCCGCGAAGAGGTATAGATTTCGAATCCGAGATAAAAACCCTGGTGTTATGATTTGCCGTACGCTGGAGGATAGTCCTGTGTTTTACAACTAGATTCAGCTGTATGTGTCAAAGCGAAAACGTCGATGGTTGCGCGAAATGCTTGTCTAAGGTCGAACGTGAAATAATTATGCTTTTATATACAGCTTGGCACCAAAACGCATCGTTTGACCACAAGCATCTATTGGTATACTCAACATGCTATCGTTTAGCGCTCTGTATTTCCGATAATCGAAACATGATTTGAGTGATATAATCATATTCGTCGGTCACAGCGCTTACACAATTTGTTGCGATTGCACGAGGGTACGTTACTATCAGTCTACCAACCCTCTGATAGCCGTCTGATCGGTTACCCGACCTCTTCACGGCTCTGCAGTCATTCCAGTATCACGTCTCTCGTGCTTCATTGGCTCTGTATTGTCCATGAAGCGAAAAGGCCAGTCGAGTCACAGTCACAAAGAGAGATCAAGCATGGGAAGAGACGAAGCAACCGCTCCATCAACGAGTGAATTTCGATTCGACCTCAAAAGTCTAGCTTTTACTAAGCAATAACCGTCTCTGTCCTCCAAAATTCTGAAAAAAATCGGGCAGAAGGGTATCAACTCGCAGTCAATACAACCCCCCTCTTGATCAATAGGGCTCTCGCTAGCCGGGTATACAGGACCCTTCCACCAGATAAACACTAGGTGTTTGCTCTTACGCTTGCGAGAAAATGCAAATTTTTCGATCCCGCTGAAAAAGAATGGAAAAGCACTTTTTTTGGTTGTGAAAAATAGCAAACGCTTTCCTGCCATCGCTGAAAAAAGATTTTTGTTGTACCCCTTTTAGGCGCCGTGAAATACCAGAAATAGTCAAACCCAGGTACTGTGTCCTTCCTGTCCTAACGCCTCGCCAATAAAGCAAATCAAAATCGAAATGGAGGCAGCCGACCAAGGGGAGCGAGCTCATGGAGATGAGCTGCTAAGGTGGGCGCCGCTCCAGGGGAAGAAGAAACTGTGCATGAAAGTAGAGATGGTTGAACGTCAAGTGGTCGTTGACGTTAGAGGCGTAAAGAGTCGTGGTGGAGTTTTCTGGCATGTGGAAGCCAATAGATTTTGTGATCATTATGCTTCGAAACGAAGCTTTGGGATGGGATGGGCGCTTTAGGCCTAGGGTGTTCGTCGCTGTGTTGTGTTGCTGTGCTGGCTAGTCCTAAGACTGCAGTGGGACTGTTGCTCATCCTACGACAGGCTGAGGAGCATAACCGAAGCCCATGGCATGAGCGTTGTATGGACGATTGCACATCAAGCAGGTACAGCCATGGCCGTGAGCACCAGTGCGAGACATCTGGTTCCAGGGCGAGTAGTATGATGGTGGTGCCCAGTTCTGAAGAGGTGGAAGTGAGTTACGATTGAACGAAGCGCCTGCCTGAGCTTGTCCATAACGGCTCGCGACGTCATAGTATCGGTTCTGGTTCTGACCGGCATACATATCAGCCGCAGCCGGGTCTTGTCGGTTCCACGGGTCGGCCGACATGAACGGTGTGCCTCTGTACGAGCCTGATCCGGTCGAAGACGATGGGGTAAAGTTACCATAGGTCGGCTTGGTGTAGCTCGAGTGGTATCCGGAATCGTTGCGTGATGAGGTGTTCCTCGGAATGTTTGTGTCCAGTGGTGACAGCTTCATTGATCTGGCCTTGACATCCATGTTGGCGTCGTATTCCTTCCAGGCCTGGAGCCAGTATTGGATTCCATTAGGATCAGCAATGTCAGTGTGGAGATTGAAGCCAATGAATGTCAGCCATTCAAGTTCCATGTTGTTCAGCTCGGAAACCTTGATGCCGGTGACATCGGACCACGAGCGGTTGATGAAGGTGTTATCATCGAGAAACTTGCTTCCGAGAATCATGGATACGGCAAGCAGACGGTAGATCTCATTCTCGTTCTGCCCAACGGAATCGGGAAGTTCCTTCATGCGTACAGTCAAGTAGTGAAGGCTGAGAAGAATGGTCGCCGAGGGCAGACGGGTGGCAGCGAGGACTTGAGCAACCCACTTGCGGAATGGCGGTTGAACTGACATTCCGTGCTTGATGCTGCGGAGAACATCGATATCGGCGAGACGAATGCCAGACAAGTGTAGACCATACATTCCTTGTGCGACCACTGTGACAAAGTCCGTCATGCGCTCCATGTCGTAGTCCAGCTTGGCTGAGACACCGCCTGTGGCTTTCTCTTCTTTCGGCGCTGGCTGCTGCTGCTGCTGTTGTTGCTGGGCTTGCTGCGCAAGCTGTTCACGCTGTAGAGATTGACGGTATTCCTCTTCCGCGTACGGATCGGTTTGTAGTCTCAGTGGTGGTAGAATTGGTGCGCCCAGAGCCTCGTAGTAGCTGTGAATAGGAGGCAAGTTTGGGTGGTTGTATGCAAGATTACCGTGGTAGTTTGTGTGCTGGCCTGGGGGTGGAGGATATTGACGAGAGTAGTCCATGGCGCTGTCGAGACGTGGTGGCATGGCCTGAGAAGCCATGTATGGATCCTGAGTGTACTGAGTGGACCGGCAGCTGTGAGCTTCGTATCCCGGGATGAACTCGGGTGGTGTAAGAGGGAGGCCAGACATGGGCCGCGGGAAGAACGACGGCATGATGGCGGTCGAGGTCAGAGGAGGCAAGAAACGGCGATTGCACGACCTGCAGAAGATGAGTTTGCTTGTCGCGTCGCTCGAATAAGCAAACCTGACTGACCGTTTCTTTGCTTTCCAAGGATGGAAGCAGAGGAGCTTTGTGTGATGCTCCTCTAGAACAAACCTCGCATGCGTAAGATGGACTGGTAGACTCTAGAAGGCTAGTGCAGATAGCCGGAGACTGCAAGCAAGCGTGAGTAGCAGCACAGTTAAGTGATGCTCGCTTTGGTGGTGAGTGGTGGATCGATGACTTCTGTCAGTGAAGTAAATCACGTCCCGTGATTGCAGAGTGATGTGACAATGCGAAAACTGTTGCGCTGAAATCAAGAAGATGGTCGTAAGAGTCTTGAAGATAGTTGTGAACTCGAAAGAAGATGTGTGGCGATACTAAATGAATAGGTCGTCCACCAGGGTGTTCTGGCGTGAGAATTTTGCGGCAGTAGCGAGTAGTGAGATGGTCTCAGTGACGGCTATGTCTGTAGTGCGGCGCGGGCAAAGGCTGCTGGATACGCGTCGGGACAGCAAGCAAATGCGGTCGCAAGGAGCCAGTAACCTGAGATCCTCGTCTTCAGCTGCTGCCTATAAAGCGCGGCGACGTGGTCGAGAGGAGTTGTTGGCGACAGGTGTGCGGCTGCGTGGAGGCAGTGACAACAATTGCTATAAAGAAGCGTGCAGAATGCGCAGGCAGCCGAGTGATGATGACTGGAGCCAACGATGAGGCAATTTGCCGTATGCAAGCGCAATCAGTAGGGTAAGGTAAGCAAAGTTGTCGCGGTGCCGGAAGCGCAAAGCGGCCAAAAAAAGACCGAGTAGGTTGACAAAGCACTGCACTAGCAGGTGACTACCTTAGGCGACTGTTTGCTTTCTTTGTCGAAGACCTCGAACGTTTGACAGTTGAAGGTTCTTGAAAAAGTTAGATGTCCTTTGACACGTCGATATCCGTTTCGTATTAGAGCGTTGCCCTTGGTCGGCTGGCGAAGCAAATAAATGCCACGCAATATCGTGCAGTATCTGCGGTCTGGTCTGCCGGGCAGAGGGAGCCGAAATTGTGATCCGAGGGTCCCTGCTTGGTGCGCAACGAGCCAGCGGCGCAGTGAGAGGAACAAGGCAAGAAGTTGATGCCTTTGCGACCGACTAGCAATGTTGCGGTGCGACTGAAGGTGGAAAGGAAATTAGAGGTCGGGGGATGAGAAGGGAGGGGAGAGAGATGGAGAGGAACGTGTCGAACGTGTGTGGTGATCCGAGGGTCGAGGGTCGAGGGTCCTGGGTTGAGGGTCGCGACAAGACGCACTGAGGTCAGACTCGGTTTCAAAATCGGATCGATTCGAGTTTGCTGGGACTGATGGGACTGATCAGTGAGACTTGACTGGCAGGCGCAGAGTGGACGTGCGCCGTGCGTTACGTTGCGTTTTTTCTTGCGCGGGCAAGAAAGACCGACCGGCCGATGTGATGCACTTTTACTCCAAATCTGGTCAAGACAGAAAACTTAACGATCAAGCGGGGGCCTTGCCTTGGGCCTTGCCTTGGGCCAGTTGAGGCCGCAGTCAGGCAGGGGCCGGGAATGGGAGGCACGGGAAGAACAATTTTCTACCAAGAACCGGCAAAACATGACATTCGCTGAGGCTCATCATGCGCCTGATGACTCCGTCGTTGATGAATCCTTCGCTTCTTGGGTGCTTCCAATCTATTGATTCGTTCGGGCAAGATTAGTCTCATACGACTAGACATCCTTCCATACGTGGCATATTGTACAAATACTGCGAGTGCATGTATCGTGACAGAACAGCCCACAACACTGAAGCAGGCCCTTTCATACGCGGTGTGATGCGCCATCGCATTCGTTGCTGGAAATAATCATGTCTCCTGCATGTCGCATCGCATCGCGTCGCAGGTTCGGCCGGAGAAATCGCTGCATAAAAAAGAAACACCGAATCACATCTGTGACGGAAGAGCTGCACGCGCGAGAGCTAAACCGAATCGCGTCGCGTCGTTAGCGCATAAAAGATATATCGTCTCTGATAATGAAATACATGTATTGATGACTCAATGTTGCTATTGCCCATGAGGCTGTCGGCGCATTCAAACACCAACATGTCCAGCCTGCCTGTCGCAAACGAGTACAAAGTCAGCACCATCTCCATACCATAGCTTTGATGAATCATCGCTCGCTGCTAAGGCATGATCAGGAAGTACTTCTGTACATGTATCCATGCACACACAGCACAAAAGCCAGGCCAAGTTTTTAGCCGAAGTCCTAAAACGAAGCCGACGTCGGCAGAAAATAAAATGCTGGGATATCGGCCAATAGACCTCGTGATAGTGTCGCAGATCTTGTCCAGTGATCGAAAAGCACGCTGCCGTCATCGTTTGATTTTCTGCGAGTGCCTGTAGACATGAACTTGGCAAGAACATCGCGGTCTTGCGCTGACAGGCGATGCCCTTTTCCAGGCATGAAGCAGTTCAACGTACTCAGGATGTCAATGTTATCGGGGGATGACGAAGCCAGCGAGCACATTTATCCCGGAGTTTTGCCGTCCCGGCTTCGAAATCCCCACCCCGACAACGTCGGTCAGCAGAACATAAATTATCTAAATCGACCAAATATCTCCGATGCAGAACTTTTCCGAACGAATCATCATCCTCGGCGCGGTGGCCTAATGGTAAGGCGTTGCTTTCCGGTGGGATGGGATTTAGTCCATTCCGGCGACTGGCAAAGACTGTGGGTTCGAGTCCCATCCGTGTCGTTCTTTTTTCGCATCTTTAAGATGCATATAACGGACCTTACGATGGCCACGGTACTTTTTTGTCCTCGACAATGCCTCCATTTGCAAAGAAAGATTGTTTTCAGCATAGAGAGCTATCGTGGAGCTCCTTGGTTGTAATAATGAGATACCTCAAGTTTGTGAAAATAAGGTTTTTCATTATATGGGTTCGAGTCCCATCCACGTTACAACGGACCTTACCATGGCTGGGATGATTACTATCTTCACGACCATGCTTCAATATGCAAACGAATATTGTCTTGAACATCGCGAGCTTGAATTAAACTCCTTCAGTCGTGAAAATGAGATAGGTTTGTTACATTATTCTGTTCGTGATTCTACCATTCAAAGTCATTACCAGACCCTCCCATCATCACCACCTCAATCCTGTTTCTCACCCTTGGACATCTGCTTCGACCACAAATTATAATACTTACCCTTCTGCTTGAACAGCTCCTCATGCGTACCCCTCTGAACGACCTCACCATCCTGAATAACCAGAATCAAATCCGCATTCTGAATCGTCGACAAACGATGCGCAACCACAAACGTAGTACGGTCCTTGGTCAACGACTTGAACGCCTCCTGAATCGTCGCCTCAGTCTCAGCATCAATCATACTAGTCGCCTCGTCGAGCATCACGATCGCCGGGTCCCTGAGTATGGCGCGCGCGATGGCCACACGCTGCAATTCGCCGCCGCTGAGCTTGACGCCGCGCTCGCCCACGGTCGCTTTGTAGCCGTCGGGGAACGACAGGATCTTGTCGTGGATGGCGGCTTTGCGGCACGCGGTGAAGACTTCTTCGTCCGTCGCTTCGAGCCGCGCGTACCGGATGTTGTCCATGATGCTGAGGTTGAAGAGCGCCGCGTCTTGTGGCACCATGCCGAAGGCGTTGCGTAGGCTGTCGAGGGTTACGGAGCGGATGTCTTGTCCGTCGATTGTGATGCTGCCGCTACTGATGTCGTAGTAGCGGTACACTAGCTTGAGAATTGTGGATTTGCCGCCGCCTGTCTCGCCAACGAGTGCGATGGTGCTGCCGGCTTTGGCGGTGAAGGATATATTCTTGATGGTGGGTTTGCGGGGGTCGTATGAAAAGGCGACATCCTTGAATTCGATGACTCCTTCCATGATGACAAGAGGCTTTGCGTCCGGCGCATCGGTGATGGATGGCTTGGTCCGCAGCAGCTCGAGCAGTCGTTCCGCGTCGATCAGCATCTGCTGCCCTCTGCGTATAGAGTAGTTAAACATGTGCATCGGCGACTGTATTGACTCCCAGTACGTCAAGAGCGTCACGAAATTTCCCACAGGCACGCTGCCCTGAGAGACTCGGTAAGCCGCCAGGAACGCTGCCGCAAAGGACCCAATCAGCAAGACGAGAGCCTCGATTCCATAACCCACGGTCCATATCACGCTGGAATTCCAAGTAGCTTTGTTGACGTTATCCAGAGTTTTGGCATAGCGCTCGCATTCGTAGTCGCCGCGGTTGAAGTGAGACACTGTAAGCCAATTGCTCAATGACTCATTCAGAACCTTTGATTCCTCCCTGTAGAATGTGTTATTCTGTCTTCTCTTTTGAGCGCCCCACTTCATGACCTTTGCGCTGACATAGGTATAAACGACAAAGGTAGCCAGCACGATCAAAGCCATGTACGAGTCGAAGAGATAGGTGACATAGACGACGGCGATGACCAAGTCGAGCAGCATCGGCACCATTTGAAAGCACAGAAACCCAACAATGTCGTAGAGCTGCTGACCTTGCGATATGCCGGCCATTACCTCGCCAGAGTTCTTCTCGTTGTGAAAGTCCATAGACAGTGACATGACGTGGTTGAACACAGTGGTTCCGGTCTTCTTGAGAGCGTACTGCTGAGCAGGTACCTCTGCAAGACCCGATGTCATCGAAAATCCAGCCTCGGAGTTGAGCCATGTGAAGAGACCCCACAATAGAAGAGGCTGATAGGGTACTTGACCGGTCCCGGCATTACTAGTCAATTCGTCGATCAAGATACCCAGCTGTCGCGGCGCGAGTACTGTCCAGAATCGTTCAAGGAGCGCCTGGAGCGCAACGACGACTAGACAGATCTGGACTCTGTATTCCTTCCGAGTTGGCCATACGAGTGGTATGAGGAGACCAAAGTCGCTCAAGAAGGCGAACCAGCTGCCCTTTTCCTTGAGTTTCTGAAGACGCTTTTCTTCCCGCTCCTTCTTCTCCTTATCGTCCTTGGTCTCGTCGTCCGAATCATCGTCGTCATCATCAGCTAATGTGTCGGATGACGAAGTAGACTGCTCTGTGCCATAGCTAGGTGTTTGAGCTTCCACGGCCAGTTCAGCGAGCAGTGGCTGACTCTCCGCGGCTTCGTTGCCTTTGGTATTCCTCTCCAACACATACCAGGATCCTGCGGCGCAAAGAGCGAGGATAGATAGCACTCTGATGACTTGCGCGACGATTGTGACCGTCGAAAATACGCTTACATGATCGGCCTTGGAAAGCTCAACCGAAAGTGCTGTCTCGAAAGCCAGAGCCAGGTACCATGCTCCAACGTAAGGGTGCCAGATGGGCTCTGCGGTCTCGAGAACATTGATCAAGAGACCAGCCCAGAGCATTATGGATGTGATGAGATAGATCGCAACGGACTGAGGAGCCCACCATCCCGGGTGGAGAAGTGCTCTTACGATATATGTGATTGCTTGCCCGATGAACGAGAGCGTGACGACCGCAAGTAAACCCGCGACCGCATATTTCCTCGGGTGGCTCGAGGCATTCTTCGATGGTACTTGAAGGAGACAGAAACTCAGAGTCTTGGTGATGATCAAGTAGACTAGTACGGAAAGCGGCGAGAGCCAGCATAGAATCTTCGCCGCTGGGGATACTTTGTGATAGGAAGTCGTGATTATCGTCATCTCGCCGGTAGACAAGACGAAGTGGACGAGCGCCCTTAGTGGAAAGAAAAGCCTCGATACAAAGAAGCACTCAGATATTGGAGTCCAGTATTAGGCAGGCGTCTGCGAAACCAGAGTCGGTTGGGCAGTGAAGTACGTACCTTCATGAGTCATCTACACTGCATATTGTTGCATTATATTTTCGTTACCTCTTCCTTCGGTGACCCGATTCGTAACGCCGCGCTATCAAGATGTAGATTCCTGGCGAATGAGTGGTGTGTGGAAGTGTGCCGGAGAGGCACAGCCTACGGTACGGTAGCGCAAAGTCCCGTCGTCGATTGATCACTTTTCAGGCAGCCATCTCAGCCCTGCAGGTTCATCAGACGAAGAGAATACACGTATGTGCCGTTAATGCCACGAGTATTGCAGGCCACATGTACAAATCTACAATTCACAAGATACATCACATGCACATTGTTATCGAATCAAATAGTGTTGTCGAATCAAATGTATTCATTCTTGATCTGACACACCCGGCAAAGCCGAGGAACGACCACATTCATCCTCCCGTGGTCCAACCGCCATGCTACCTTTTTCCAAAGTCCACCTGTATCGTGACTTTTGTCTTTCCAAACCGGTCAGTAAAGTTGTAAAATTACCGGACCGATCGTCTACTCTTTCTACTCTTCTCTAGGATGAGCTGGAGTCGTTACCATCGTCGAGCTTGATGCTGCCATCGTCCGCAATGTTGTCTTCATCATCAAGGTCAGGGCTCAAGAGAGGAGCGTCCTCCCCAGTGGCACCGCCAAGCAAGTTCTTGCCGCCCCAGACGGTCTTGTAGGTAGTCAGCAACGCGTAGATGTTGATGAAACCGTGAAGATAAGAAAACGCAATGGAGACCGGGATGAATCGAAGATCGGCTGGGTACCGAACAAAGTGTGGGATCAACTTGACAAGCTTTGTAAACAGAACCCAGAACGCAAAAGCAAGGTAAGCAACAACGCGAGTGGTTCCTGAGTAAGGAGACCAAGACTCACCGGTAGAACTACCAGGGTTGAGCGCGCAGTAGAGCGCGTAGAAGAGAATGCCGTCAACCAGAAGAGCCGGACTCTGAAACTGAGAGATGTAGACCGCGTAAAGAGTCCAGATGTGGGTCTTGAACCAGTAAGTTTCTTTGGACATGACAATGAGGTTGCCACGCCAGTGACCGCGGGCCCAGCGAACACATTGGTCGATAAACTTGCTATCAGTTTCCTGGGTGGTTTCGATGGTGCAGAGATCGGAAAAGTTGAGGGCGATCTGCCAGCCGTGGGAGTAGAGATAGCGAGTAAGGCACTTGTCGTCGTCGACTTTCAGAGGGCGACCCATGAAGCTGTCGGTCTGGAAGTAGTTGAAAAAGTCCTTGGACTTCAGAATTGACGTGCGAACGGCTTGAGTGCGGCCAGAGAGGGTGGAAATGCCACCGTCAAGGTAGTTGGTAGCGCCGGTGTTGAAATTACGGCGCTCCAAGTATGAGATACCGAGGAAGTTCCAGAGAGTTGGTTTGTCCATGCGGAACGTGCGTTGGCGAGGACCAACAGCACCAACCTTGGGATCTTCGAATCCAGCGAGCAAGTTCACGAGGAACTTGTTGTGCTGCCAATCAACGTCGTCGTCGACGAAGATGGTGACTGGTTGCATGACGCGCTTCAACGCATTGAGCATCTGGATACGCTTGTTGAAGGCCGTGACTCCGACAACTTCAACGTTCTGCAAGTCGTGGTCCTTGAGGAACTGGCTGATTTGTTTGACCTTGTGATCAGCTGTAGAGATGATCATCTGCGCGGGAAGATTGGAAGCAATGCGAAGAAGAGGTTTGGCGTGTTCTTCAGGCTTGCCGAAAGTCGTGGACATGATGACTGCAACATCCTTTGGCAGGAACCGAGGGTTGCGGGAGACCTTGCGAGGACCGAAAGCAAGGAAGGCGACAATGTTGACGATAAGACGCACGTAGCGGAAGGATCTGTGAACCTGTTAGCTGATGACCTTTGAAAGGAAGGGGGAAAACTTACATTAAGAGGATGAAATTGAGCCAGAAGCCCAATAACCGGTTATTTCGAAGGAATTCGCCCATGACGACGAGCACAAACTAGCATATGTCTTCTATCGAGGTGCTGTTCTGCTTCGTTGTCTTGAGGAAGGTGTGCTGTACCAATAAGCACGGATGGTGTAAGCGAGAGTGGTGGTGGAAAAAGACCTCCATGGCCAGCGCGCGAAGACATTTATTATCGAGTAGATCGCGTGTCCGATGTGAACAAGTGAAGATCAAAGGCGTAATACCAGAAAGGTAATGTGGGCACAAAGGAAATTGCTTTGTAAGAGACTCGACTTCACTTACACCGGTGTTGTTAAAGACAAACGTTCATTGTCCGGGGAGAACTTACAAAGCGAACAAGAGACGACAAATACAAAACGACGATACCAGCGGACAATAGAGAGCTTGAATCCGAAACAACGACATTGTGTCGAGTAATACTTAGCTATGTGAAGGCAGCGACGTTGTGAGTCTGAATGCCGAAGTGAAGTATATACCGCTTTGTCAGTGTATCACACAGCGCCCGTGGCCTGGCAGCGCTGTATCATATTCCTCCTGCAAAGTGTTGTTACAGCATTGTTGTGGTTGGCCTACTGAATCAGCCAAAAACTTTCACAGTTTCGAGGCAGTGATCCCCAGGTGTTGCCAGATCCATCGAGTGAAAGCGCAGTGAGGCATGCTAGCTCTCGGGAGCCTGACTGAGACGCCTCAAGCTCATGAGGTCTCGGGCGCACAGTGGTGCATCCTTGATCGTTGAAGTGCCGCTGAGGACTGCGAGGGTAAATCATCCAGTCTCGATACGCTGGGCCACGAACTTGCGTGCAACGTCGTGAGCTTCCGAGCGACTACCGTTGTACGAGAAGTCCGCATGTGTGATTTGTACAGAATTACGATACACGTCATGTGAGGATCATTCACCCAGGTACCGCTCTCCAAGATACAGATCCCAGTGCGCGCTCAGCCAAAACATCTTCAGTAGACGTGGCCTTTACGAAGTTGTCTGCCAAATGCGGAGCTGCCTGCTTCGATTCCGAGTACTGCTTTTGCCCATCTTCGAGATCATCCGCGAATTTCTCGCGCATGAATTCCATGACCCACGCAGCATCATCGTGATTGTTCTTTGCTTGCAACACTTCGACTGTCTCGAAAAGTATGTTGAGAAGCTTGGGTCGTAGGCTCGGCGAGAAGAAGTCGTGATCTGGAGTTTTGCGCAGGCTACGGACAAGCGCGAGTGCGTCCGAAGTATCCGGAAATACTGGGTGACGCAGCTTGAGCGTGATGATTTCGGGGACGACAGGATTGTCAACCTTTGACCATGAGCTCGACGACTGTAAAAAGCGATCATAAAGTAACAAAAGCGCAGGTCGGCTCTTTGCGCTCAGATCCGCACTCTGCAGAGCTCGGGTAAGCTGAAGTCCGGAGAGCCTCAAGAGGCGGTATCGAGGGAGATCGGGGAAGTTTTCTGCTCTATACCCATCGCTGGCCCTGAAGAATGACTGTAACGCCGCTTCTAGACCAGCACGCGAGTCGCCTAACAAATGAGCTCTAATCAAAGAACGTAAGATAAAGGCTTTCGGAGATATGTATTGGCCTTGAACGAGGATTCGGTTTTCAGATCTCTCGAACCATCTCCATACCATTTCCTCCCGACCTTCAGCTAAAAGGAACTCGACCACAATGTTGACGAGACGCCTATCACGTGTAAAGATGTCGGAAGCCTGATAGCGACTCGACCACAACCAGCGAAGAACGTTGAACCCCGCTTGAGTCTCGAGAATCTTAGCTTGTCTATCTTGCCTTTTGAATAGAATCTCTTTGTCCGTTCCTTTGTACAAGGCATCTTTAAACGTCTCCAAACAAAGCAGTGCCGCCTCCGGAGTCGCAGAGCCTGCGGCCGCGTACTGATCGAAAAGTCGCATAGGATCCTTCTGAAGGCGTTTTGTTTTCAATAACTTGTCCGATATCGAGTCTTCCGCCCGGGTCGCAATGATGGGATTGGTCAATACCGAGGCGAACAACTGCTCAGTGAGGTTTGCAGGACGGTCGTGGACAGGATTCGGGCGACCACGCGCTTGTGCGGATTGTTTCGTCTGATCATGACCACGTGAAATAGGATGCGCAGCGTCCAAGTGTTTCTCAAAGGAGCTGGTGAGTGCTGTGAGTAGGCGCGATGACTCCTGTTTACTGAGAGAGACCGGGTGGATTTTGGCGGCCAATTTGGTGAAGGCTTGGACCGATGTGCCCTTCATCGTGGAATGACTTGTCTACCAGAACTAGCGACTGTATTTGTAGACGGTGTGAACGTGTAGCGACTCGACGTCGATCGTGACCGAGTGAAGTGAGGTTCGGCGGTGACGATGCCAAGTCGATCACGTGTGCTACCCTGGAATTGGCGCTGCATTCGGGCAGTTCTTGCTACACACGAGCAACGCTGGAGCTTTACGAGTTTCACAGCACACAATGGTTCTGCCTGCGTTTGCTACCTAGTTTCCTTTAATCCTGCAACTTTGATCACACCTTACCAGCTGGTATTACGGACAGTAATCCCGCTTCACCTCACGACTCTCCAATCTCGAAAATTACCGAGTGGAAGGAAGGGCTTTGAATCTTACAAGGCCCACGTCACCTAACTTATTCGCAACACTCAACTCCCCTTTCCGATTTCTCCAGAGCTCAATTGGCAGTACTGCGCCAGATTGAGTCTCACCACTCAGCCTATTTATTTGGCCTTCATTACACACCATGTCAGAGATTGACACCAGAACTGCACCCTCACGGGGCAGGAGTTCTACCAGAGGAGGGCGCGGTGGCCTCAGCCGAGGTGGACCTCGCGGCGGTCACAGACAAACAAATGGCTCTGCGACTGATTCTTTTGAACCGTCGATTGAAGATCAAGGCGAATTGGGCGAATTGAAGAAGCAATATGGCGACCAACTCGGCTTTCTTAAGGAGATGTTTCCAGACTGGACCGATGTCGACCTCGTCTTCGCTCTTCAAGAGACTGATGGAGACTTGTCTACCACTATCGACAGGATCTCAGAAGGTGCGGAAACCAATCCTTGCTCCATTTGATTGCTGCTTCTCAAAATCTCATACTCACGTGTTCGTTTAGGTCATGTCTCACAATTCTCCGAAATCAAGAAGCCAAAGGACAGAGCTAGATCCAAAGCCAAGGAGGTTTCTACCATACCCGGCGCAGACATCACAGGCTCCACCGTGTGTGGAGGTCGTGGAAGAGGTGGTCTTGAGAGCACCCGCGGCGGCCGCGGTCGTGGCGATCGTGGCAGAGGCGGTGTGCGCGGTGGACGTGGAGGAGCTATTACATCGAACGGACCTCCAAGAGACGCTGGCGCCATGTCAATTCCTACCACAGATTCTAGCGCTTGGGGTTCCGCACCAGCCGAGACTGCGACCGGTGGACTGGATTTCACACCTGCTGCAACCACCGAGGCAACGAACCAAGGAGGCTGGGGAGATGTAGTCACGGCAGATGCGACACCGGCTACAGCATCCGAGGGCGCAAAGAGCACATTGCTGCCAGATGGAGGACCGAAGAAGACATGGGCCAGCATGTTTGCCCAGCCAAAGCCAGCCCCTGCTGCCCCAAAGCCAGCGGTTGCCGCGTCTCAGCTACCTGCAGAGCTTGCGAATCCATCTGCTGGATCAGCATTAGCCGAAGCACCACCCATGGAGTCCGAAGCACCGGTTCCTTCCGCCGACGTCGAGCCTGCTGCCGAGCCAGAGCTAGTCCCAGAGCAGGAGCAAGAGCCAGTCGTCCCAGATACCCAGACCACCAACGAGCCAGCAGAGGAGGCTCTTTCTGCACCACAAGCGCCGCTTACTGAAGACAACGTTGAAAACCTTCCCGACGTATCACAGCCTCCAGCTACTCATACCGCAGCCAGCACCGTTGGCTCCCTCGATCCCCGCACCATCACCCCGATGGTACCAGGCCAGCAAGCGCCAATCTGTCGTCCACCACTTGGCGGGTTTGCTTCTTCCGCGTATCGCGCGACAGCCGTCCCTGGCCGTTCGGCCAGCTACCAGCGCAGAGTCTTGGATCAGCAAGAGGCTGTGGTCATGCCTGGACACAACGCAGTAGATCGCGCTGCGGTCCAATTTGGGAGCATGGGATTGAATGGAGACAGCGAGAGCTTGGATGTCGACGAAGAAAGAGAGGAGCCAGAGACGCGAACCCAGCCTCCACAGCAGTCGCCAGCTCAGCCAAGAGCTTCGCTTCCTCCAGCACCAATGCAATTCTCTTCGTCACAGCAAGACATGGGTCTTCCCGAGTCCGTGTTGACTCCGAAGCCAGCACCAGGCCTCGGCGCTCCTTCTCATCAGCATCAGCAACAAGCCTTTGGCCTTCCACACGAGAACGCTGCGGCTGCCGCACCACAAGTCGTGCCTCAGGACTCTTTCTCGAGTCAGCAGTACAGCCAATATGGTCGATACGGCCAACCAGAGACATCCGCCCCGTCTCAAAAGTCATACGACCCATTCAGTCACCAGACTCCATCGTCTGCGTTTGACCAATACTCTTCTCCGCAATCTCAACCCTCTTCTCAGCAGCAGCAGGGCTATGGTGCCTTTTCCTCGGCCCCATCCGATTACTCTCACTACTACACTGCCGACCAGCAAAGGAACGCATACCAAAACTACTACGGTAGCTCCTACGGCCAGCAGAACGCCCAATCCCAGCAAGATGGCGGAGCTGCTCAGCGCACCAGCAGCAGCATTGGCGCTAGCGCCGGCGAGTCAGCTTTCCCATCTGCTCAGGGTACCCAACAGGTTGGTCCTACTATTCCCCTCGTTTCCGCATTGATGCAACGCGACCTCCAGCAAAAGCTTTCAAACAGTACACCGGAAGCATCCCGGGTTGCTAGACGGAGCAGTGGTGCTTTTGGAAGTTCGAACAAGGAGAATTCAAGCGTTTTGTCTTTCGACCCCTTTTGTTCGTTCAATCGTGCTAATATTCCATCACAGGGCCAATCTCGTTACAATGACACACAAGGTTCTGGACAGGACTCTTCTCTTATGGGTGGTCAGCAACAGGGTGCTGCGCCATCTCATCAGGTGCACCAGCAACAGCAACAACTGCACCAAGCACACGCTGCATACAACAGTGCTTACCCGTACGGTCACCCTTACTACCAGAGCCCGTACCAGACTGCCTATCAGAACCAGTTCGGATACAGTGGTGGATACGGTGGTGCACCATATGGCAGCAAGGGCGGCATGTACGCTCAGCCTCAACACTATGGCATGAACGCTCCATCGGCCTATGAGCAACACGCTTCTTCCCCAGCCACTGGTGGCTTCGGACAACAATCTTCAATGCAGTCCCGTGAGACTGGACTTGGTGGTGGCAGCCTCGGTGAATATGGTCGCACACCTTCCAGCCAGCCAGCTGGTCTGGGCAGTGGCAGTGGCAGTTTCGGCGCTTCTGACCCCTTTGCTCGTACTCAGTCAGGCTACGGAGGCCAGACTCAGTCATACGGACAGCAGCAGTCTCAGAGCTACGGCCAACAGCAGACTCAGTCATACGGACAGCAGCAGGGTCAGAACTACGGACAGCAGCAATCTGCTCCTTCGGAGGAATTGAAGCCATTCGGCGAATCAAAGGCAACTGGTCCTTCTCCTGCTATGGGTCAACCTGGTCGTCCCGGCTCTGCTACCAATAGCGTTGGCAACCAGAGTCAGTCTGGACTTCCTCCACCACAGACTCAGCAGCAACAAGGATTCGGCGGCTACCCGGGCTTCAACCAGGGCAGTCAATACGGCGGACTCGGCGGTCTCGGTGGACACCAAGCTCAGGGTCAACAAGGCGCATACGGCAATGCTTACGGAGGCGGATTTGGAAACTCTTACAGCCAGCAATATGGCCGCGGCGGTTGGGGTGGCAACTATGGTCATTAAGAAGGGCGCACACGGCGTTTACAATTTTTTGATGCAAGTCAAAAAAGCCAACTCCACTTTTTTCCAGCTTTTCTTTTGCGACTTCTCGACCAGACGGACAGCGTCCTTAATGGGACTCTTCTGAAGGAGGAATCGAGTAGGGTCGGGGCGAGCATTGGGTCATCCCTACTCAGTATGGCCGGTATTCTCATGGACGAGGTCATGATGGAGCACTTCATAGTAACCTTGCTTGATTATGGCAATCAAATTGCACGGCATGTTGCTCGTTGCTTCCCGTCCGAACTATCGCTTTGACGTGTTCTTAATGTGATCATCGCCGCGATCAGGTCGACTTCGTCCGACTCTGCCATTCCTTGACTGTCGATCTCGGTTGTGAAGTCCTCTTAGACCTAGAATAACATGACTGATGCCCGCCGCGACCATGTTTGCCTGTCAGGCAGGCGGTGCAAGTTGAATCTTCGAGAGCCCTGGTCCAGACGAATCAAATTTTAGAACGAAGGCTCATCCTCCGTGCAGCGTAGAGACAAAGACAATATTGTCACCATTCTGTAGCTCATATTCATCCTCGCCTTCAAGCTCCCAATCCGCATCGTTGATCAAAACCAGTATCCCAGGCCGTCTACAGTACTATCAGCAGAGCTACAGTTGAAATTTCTTTTGTTCAAAACGTACACGGAATCGTGGAGAACAAAGAGGTCTTTCTTTTGGTGGCGCTTTGTCAGGTCATCGGTGAGATTTGTGATTAGATCGCCGACTGTCGTGGCCTCCCCTGATGAGTTGTGCGACGGCAATGATACTGTTCTTTGCTTCTGACTGTCGAAGAGTAGCTCGAGACCTCCTCTGTGTCCTGTTAGCTCGGTGTCGAGAGGTAGGTGGTTGAAGGTGAACTTGCGTAAACTCTACTTTTATTTCGAGCTTGGACATAGCTGACAACACCTTGAGAGCCTGGGGATAGTCTTAATGACAGACAGCTTCACAAGTAGTCGTGTTTCAATGTCCTGCTGGTGATATATGGTCTTTCTCAATTGACATGTGAAGAAGTGGTCGAAGAATGGTATTCTTGGCGAAAGCGAATTCTCGCGACCATGAATTAGAATATTTTCTTCTGCGATGGATACACCCACACTAAGAGCATTTTAAGACGAGAAACACTGCATATTCCAGAGCTTACTGGTGGTTCTTACATGCTGGCATAAAAAATCAACAACATCGCACATGATCACAACCCAAACACAGTTCATCGCCGCTGGAGGCAACCGAAACCCCAGCGGAGCAGATTGGCAGGGCGAGCAATCAGTATATGCCAGTGGACACAACATTGCCATCTGGAATCCACAGCAAGACCCACAAACGGGCGTGACAACATTGCTATCTGGTCATACCGATACCGTTAATGCCGTCAAACAGCTTTCACTCCCGCACACAAACACACCAGTCCTCATCAGTGCAGCAGCGGACAAGACAGTACGTCTCTGGACATTCACGAATGGCCGGTATCTGGAGTCAGCATGTCTCACGGACCATCAAGCCTCTATCAACACCATATCAGTTGTGGATGGTTTGGACATTTTCGTCACTGGTGCCGCGGATGCTACGGTCAAAGTTTGGAAGATCACCAGGTCAGACAATGCAGAAGAAGCTCATAGTAATGGCTCAGTCGACTGCGAATCAAGTAATGTAAGCGACGTCACTTCGCGGTGTCGAATCCCTCACTCACAGATGGTATAGGCAGAGATCGAGGTCAAACTTCTCCAGTCCATATCTCTGAAGCCGCGGTTCTTCCCTCTAGCAACAGCACTCACTTACTTGAGTAACGGCTCTCTTGCACTGGCCGTCGCTGGAACATCAGCCATCGTTCAGGTATACTTACAAACAGCAGACGACTTCAGCTTGGGTGCTACCTTGCCTGGCCACGAGGGATGGATCCGATCACTGGATTTCGTGCTTGAGACCAATGAATCCACTGCCGACATTCTGCTCGCCTCTGCCAGTCAAGACAAGTACATCAGACTCTGGCGATTTCACAAGGGCTCGGAACTGCCTGCAATGAGCTCGGCTGCCAACGATCCCTCATTGGGCGCCTTTGGCAGGTCATTGTCCAATAAGCCGCATTACATTGGCAAGGACAACTCACGGCACTCGATAACGTTTGAAGCTCTATTGATTGGCCATGAGGACTGGATTTACACAGCAAAGTGGTACCTCGCGAATTCCCCAAATGCTCAGCCTCGCCTCCTGTCTGCATCGGCCGACAACTCACTGGCGATCTGGGAACGGGAGCAGGAATCTGGCTACTGGGTCTGTACAACGCGACTGGGTGAGATCAGTACGCAGAAAGGTTCCACCTCTGCAACGGGTAGCACTGGTGGTTTCTGGATCGGTCTCTGGTCTCCAAATGGTGGTGTTGTTACAAGTCTGGGCCGCACTGGTAGCTGGAGGGTGTGGCAGCAGGAGGCCGACTCTGACCGATGGGTCCAGCAAGTCGGTATCAGTGGGCACGTCAAAGAAGTCAAAGACCTGGCGTGGTCACGAGATGGGTCGTATCTACTATCGACGGGGTCGGATCAGACCACTCGACTCCTTTCACAGCAAGTCACCAGCAGTAACACAACCTGGCACGAGGTCTCACGACCACAAATCCACGGCTACGATCGAACTGCATCGACACACTAGGTGCAAACCAGTTCATCTCCGGCGCTGATGAGAAGCTCCTACGAGTCTTTAACAAACCCAAAGCCGTCGCCAACCTCGTCGCGAAACTGCGCGGCCACGCCGACACCAGCACCGACGACCTACCCGACGCTGCCAACATCCCCATGCTAGGCCTATCGAATAAAGCCATCACAGCCGCCGACAACGAAGCCGAGGCCCTCGACGAAAGCATCTCCAACGACCGCGACGCCGCAGATCAATCCACCGCCATAACGAAAGCAACCCTCGACCTCTCCCACCCACCCCTCGAAGACCACCTAGCACGCCACACGCTCTGGCCCGAGCACGAGAAACTGTACGGACACGGCTACGAGATCTCAGCGGTCGCGGCATCGCACGACGGTTCGCTGGTCGCTACAGCGTGCCGCGCCAGCTCCGTCGACCACGCTGTGATTCGTCTCTACGAGACCAAGGATTGGCGCGAGATCAAGCCGTCGCTGAGCGCGCACTCGTTGACGGTGACTGCGTTGGCGTTCTCGGGCGACGACAGATATCTACTGTCCGTGGGCAGGGATCGCCAGTGGGCTGTTTTTGCACGAGAAGGGGACGGGAACACTTATACCTTATCGACGAGGAACCTCAAGGGGCATTCGAGGATGATTCTTGGGTGTTCGTGGGCGCCGACAAGTGGCGAAACGGGACACGTTTTTGCTACGGCGGGCAGAGACAAGAGTGTCAAGATCTGGGTAAGCAGTTCTGGCGACGAGTGGGAGTGCAAGACTACGGTCGCGACGTCGTCTTCGGCCACGGCGGTGGCGTTCGATTCAATTGTTGCAGACGGCAAGCTCGCTTTGGCTTGTGGTTCCGAGGACGGACACGTCTTGCTCGTCACCCTGGATACGCAGACCTGGGACGTTGTGCAGAAGGTTGAGCTCGAGGGGCATGCCAAGCCTTCTGGCGCGATCAATGCACTACGTTGGAGACCTGTTGGCGAAGGGGAAGAATACAGGACGCTGGCTGTGGCGAGCGAGGTTTGCTCTGTTCGATTGTTTAACGTCAAGGGACTGTGAGTTTGATGGTCGGTACGTCGTGTTCTCATCGGTTGGAGCTGAAGTCGGTATGCCACGGATATTCGGATATCTCGCTGACGAACCTCTGTCACCTAATGCATGCTTCCGTGTGTGTACCACAAGCACTATCGCCGTAAACACCTCATACCGCTGTACAGGAATTTCATACCATGTAGAGGTATCATTCAGGTCAAGAGATCCCGATATTGTGAACAGTAATTCATCGATTCTTCCGCCGTCACACAGCAGTCGGCACACAGCAAACCGAGTCTGTACCTGTTCTGTGTACCTCCATAACACATGCACATGCTACCTCTGACCACCGCGGCACGGCTGCAGGGAATCAATATACAGCCCGGCTGACATATGCGAGGATCTGCGCTGTGGCTGTTATCGTCTAGCAGGCCAATGCATTCCTTCCCTGCACGACAGGCCCAGCAATAATGATCTCCGCAAGTCTTCGCGATGCCGATTGAGTGCATGTTTCAGGTACTGTACAGGATTGACCGTAAAGAAATCATTCTGGTTCGGCTGTGAGCATATCGTGAAGCTCGATGGAACCAGCTACATGACCTTTGTCTAGATAACGGGTATGTAGACGGAGACTGGGTACGTACGACACGGTCAAGGAGAGCGATATCGAGATCATCGCGACCTCACCAAGCCGACCATGTCCTGTCCCGACGTCACATCAACTCGCTGAGGTAAATCAGCAGGTCGGGGCATTCGGCCGAAGAACGATAGCTCGCCCGAACAGTATCCCCTCAACCAGACCTGCAATTTCCCTTCACAGATCATCGCTAGTACTTCATGTCCTTCGTACCTCGCCAACTCGACAATCCAGCTTCCACACACCGTCCCAGTCTGTAGACGACCGTAGATCAACAAGATCAATAAAGAAGCGCCGCAAGCGAAACATGAAGTACGAAGCCTATCCACAACCGCCAACATCGTCATCGGAAAAAAATCCACTAAAAACAAGTCGAGTTTCATGATCCCGCACCGAAGAAAAGAAAACATGGTCGCGTGCGCATGTCTCACATCCCCACAGTGCCATCAATGCTTATCTAGTTTACGCCGTTGAACGACTCGTTCAAAGCTTGTCCAGGTCAAAGAAGTGTGGCAGAAAACGAGGTTGGAAGTCCATGCGCACTTTGTTGAGCGTCTGCATATTCGCAATTTCATGCCCCGCTCGCTGCCGAGATTCGTATGCTAAGATCAAGATGGATGTGCGTGAGTACGGCCGTGGCTGGGCGGACAAGATTTGTGGAGGGATAGGAAGTGAGACATTGTTCGGAGAATTTGTGCATAGAGGTACCGAGACAGTGAGGGCTTCGAGTGATTGTGATCGACGTGCCGTGGGTTTCGTGATTTGCTGGTATGTGGCGTCTTTGTGGCTTGGATTAGTTGCGACGCGGTTCTGTGGTACTGGTATTGACCGCATGTGACTACACGATAGCTATCGGGCGAGGTGGTATTTCGGAAGCTCGTGAACAGTGAAAGAGAGTGAGAAACGAAGTGGGAGGGAATCATGTATTCATCAAATGCCAAACATGGTGACAAAAACCAGGACCTGTCTGCAAACAATTGCTCCATCCATCTCAAAAAAGTTATAATAGTATACAGAGAAGGAGAAACGATCCAGCCGTAACCTTGAACCGCGAATGACATTACTTTCTGGCGGTAGGATTCCATGAGCTGTACTTGCAGATCTGTCTGGCATGTCCGTACAGACCCATCGTGGCCATGAGAATGAGATAAGGAACGTAAATGATCGAGAATAGCGTGATCTGCCTCCAGGTGGTGAACTCTGAGCGCACGAGGTCTGTGATGTACAGCGTGATGAAAAGACACGTGATGGTGGAGAAGAGGAACCATTCTGCCAGCGGATATCTGAAGAAAATGAGCCTGACCAGGTCGACAGGGTTGTGTGGCCATCCGGTGATGATGAAGCTGAGGACCAGACATGTGTGTTGCGAGACCAGGTAGTATGCGATCTCACGGACGAGGAGAAGAGAAAAGACACCGAAGCGTTCGTTCATCCTGCGCTTGCCCTCTGGTGGGTTTGTCCAGATGAGAGGCATGTGTACAATGGAAGCCTGAGTCCAGCCCTGAGCCCATCGCATGCGCTGCTTCCGGAAAGCCATCCAAGCGACAGGTGCCATCTCGTAGGAGATCACGTTCATATCGTGGACAGCGTTCTTGCCCTGACCGTAAGCGCGGAGTGCAGAGTCGATATCCTCGGTCAACATCTCGCCATGCATCTTGTGACCCTTGAGAAGGTCGGCCTTCCAGTAACCGTTGGAACCGCAGAAGAGACCGAAGCCATAAAGTCGGCTACGACCAGGGTGGGAGACGGCGTAGATCTTGTCGAATTCGAGAGCGACCATCTTTGGAATAATGCCTTCGTTGGTGTTGTAAACGACGCAGCGACCTTGAACGATGTCGACACTGGCGTCCTTTGCGAAACGCTCAGCCGCCCAACGAGGGTTGTGTGGGTGGGGAAAGTGGTCACAGTCGAATATGCCTATTATGTCTGCACCAGTATTGAGAGTGAAGAAATAATTGAGGTTGTCGGCTTTGGACTTGGAGTTTGGTACCTTGGTAACTACAAGGTTAGGGTACAATTTCTGCATGCTGTGCAATTCGGTCTCCAGTGGCTCGATTGATTTTGGAGTGTTGTAGACCAGGTTGATTCGAAGTTTCTCCTTGGGGTAGATGAGTTCCTCCAGAGCGTACATGACCTGATCCTTGACAATGTCCTGTTCGTTCGGAAGATAGGCAACAATAAGCAGGTCAATGATCGGGAGGTCCTCGTCTGGGGTTGGAAACTTCCATCCGCTCTTCTCAGCCTTGATCGCCGCCGCTCTGGCCTCGCGCACAGGGGAGACACCGAGGAAGGCTTCGATCACTGTGGTGGCCGCAATGTAAAAGTTGGTGACCATGAAGAAGAAATAGAAGATCTTGATGTACTCCTCCGGACAGAAGCAGTAGATGGCGGTTGATGCGGCATAATATGAGACGAACAGCACGAATGGAGTCCACTCAATAAGCCACTCCGAGAATTTGTGTGAGGCATCTCTGGTGGCAGTGGTCAAGCGTCGTAGTGGAGAATTTCTGGTGACTGGAGTTTGCTCTTCTGACTCGGTGTCGTCAGAAGCAGATGATGTGTGATACGATCGTAGAGAGCTAGCTTTCTCATTCTCCTCGTGGTGGACTCCCTTCTCGAGTGTCGCGCTGTCTGACATGATGTAGGTGATGTGCGGTATGTACTTGTGATGTAAATTTCTGTTGTGAATATATGATATATGCGTGTGGCGTGGATATAAGCGAAGGCCATGAGCAAGTGCTCGAGTGATGAACGAGTGTAATGTCGAAATGACGGGATTAGAGATTGGAGCGACAGTGGAATGACAGAGGAGAGTCAATTGCAGTGTGAAGGAAGAAAGACAAGTGATGATATGAAATGGTGTTCCTGCCCAACATTGGCCTGCCGCCAACCTTCACCCTACCTCAATATGCAAAAGGGTTTTCGGATATTCGGTGGATTCTGATAGACTAGCAAGATCGACAGCGATGATTGGATGATCAAAAAGTTCCGTTCACGCCAGCCACCTGCAGTCGGGTCCAGTGCCCAAGCCGACAGGCATCATACAGGTAGGACCATGATGGCAAGATCCAGATCAAGCACTCAACGAAAGAGCACGGTGTTATCGTATCAGGGACTGACGGGTACCTGCCGCTCAACCATGAAGGTATGGAGAAGGGTCTTCCATAGGTACGAGGATTGCGATCTGCATCTCAACGACCTGTCCAGTGTACTGCACGATCATTGCCGAGTAGTAGTGTGATATCGGAGAACATGCGTGACAATCAAGTGACACGGCATATTCGAAGACCTGAAAATTATCCGGAGCATGGACCAAGGTACATACAGTATTGACTTTGACGGACACGGCTAGTGTTGAAGGGCTCGGAGTCTTGGGTGGGACCGTACCTACAGGAACCTTGCCATGAGGAGGTGGAGCGGTGGACCGCTCAATTGCTGTCAAGGTTCGTTCCGTGAAAGAGAAAGCTGATAGCGACATTTGTTGCACGGTCTTGCAGATTCCGAATAACCTCGGAATGATAGACCGTCGGACTTGACTGCGGCAGAGCTTCTATGTCGTGAGACGTGAGACGTGGCCTCAGATTGAGACCATGATTTCATGGTAACTTGTCGTATGGTTCTCTTGAAGCACGTAAGAGTGGGAGTACATGAGAACTACCGCCTTGATTGGTTGTCGAATTGATTAGTTCCAGGCACTGTGTGGATTTAGCAAACCTGGCAGGCACGCTGATACGGTGGGTTGTCGCCACATGCATTGACTGGACAGCGCAAATTGGCTGCACAAGGATGTCGTGTAACGAAGCGACTCGGTCGAATGTCGATGGAGCTCAGAGACAAGGATAAAAAAGCTTCGAGACAGGAGCGGAGTGGACTGCGCTGGTCTGCCGTACGAATTGATGGAGCTCCCCGGTCACTGGCCGATCCTAGCGTGAAAGATTACATAACCAATCTAATTCCGACGCTAAGCAGATTTTCAGGCACGACTGCATTGGCTGCACTGCCAACCCACCACTGTACGACGTTGATTTGCTGTATCGACGAAACTTCGACCCAGTATTCGATCAACATGCAGCCGAAGGTGTGGAACCATGTGCTTTCCATGGTCTTTTTCGTGGTCGATCTATCATGTGGGTTCCGCTCGAGCTCGTCGTCAAATTCGGGCCCCACCGTACCTTGACCTGCATGCGCGTCTCTCTTCCATGTTTCTACAGTGCGGAACCGGGAGAGGGTTGAGGGCTGGAGATGCTGAACGAACCGCCCGACAGGCTCTGTAGCGGTTGAGTAACCAATATCGTCAGGCTTTGATCGTCCAGAGATATTGCCGAAGAGGTGATAATTGGTAGGCACTCTTCTTTCATTCTTGCCGTCATCAACGTAGACAAGAAATTGCAGTTCGGTCTTTCGAACTTTTCGACCATCTGCTCCGCTCGACTTCACTCTACTGTCTCTGTGTTTCTGTCACTCAGTCATTCACTTGCAATGTCATCTTCAAAGATGCTGTCTGTCGTTCAACATGCGAGAACGTCTTTCCTTCGACAGCATTCCAAGGAGCAGAAGGCTCCTCACATACAGGACTATATCACTGGTCTTCGTGGTATCCTCGTCATTCAATCACTATTCTGGATCTATCTTCAGACCTTTGCGCCTGCCACCGTATACCCATCGAGTGTCTACCAAACAGAAGGTCCAACTTGGCAATATGTTCTTCGAGACATCTTTTGCGCTCCGCTATGGAACACCAGCTTGATCTACTCCTGGTTCATCATCTTGTCAGCACGAACTGTGTGCGTTCCATTTTTGAGCAACCCATGTGGAACTACCTTCGCTGGTTCTTTGATTCGCCGCAACATCAGAGTTGGTCTCTCCATCTCCGTCGCCACTGCAATATCTCTCATTATTTTCACTCAGATCGACAATGGCTACTTTGGAAAATTCGACTCAATCCTGCACAACCCTGCGGTGACAGCTCCTGCTAGGCCTCAGAAAGCATATGCTGGATTCTTGGGTATCTACGAACTTCTCTGGGTGACAAGGAACTGGTATCAGCAGGCAGCGAACACTTTCTGGCCATCAAGCACCATGTGGGCACCATCTTTGATCTACTTCCAAAGCTATACAGTCTATATTGCAATGGTTGTTCTTCCATTCACCCGACCTTTCTGGCATTTGCAGGGCTGCCTTGTGTTCGCTATCGGATCATACTGGCTGGAGTCTTGGGGATGGTACTCCATCACCGGCCTCATGCTTGCCGACATCGCCATCAACCCATTGTTGAGAGATGAGCTGAAGAAAGGCATCAAGATCACCGAGAACTTCCGTCTTCCATACTTTATTCTGGCAGTCGCTTTGGTCATTCTCGGATATGTGCAAAAGTACCTCTGGATTGCTGCATTCCCAAGCCAGCTGAATCGCGAGCTTATCCTTCACCCAACCATCTGGACTGGAAGCAGCCTTAGCTTGAGCGACTTTAGCAATCAGCCATATGCACGCCTTGACGACTGGATGGTCATTGTGGGCACCATGGTTCTGATTGAGATGTTCGAACCATTGCAGAAGGCCTTGTCTATCAGCCCGCTCACTTACCTCGGTCGCCGATCTCTGAGTAAGTTTTCACGCCTCTCGTTCTAGCTCGTCACTGACATGTTTTCCCAGGCATTTTCACTACACAATGCTTGGTTGCTTACACCGTCGGCATCAAGATGTTCATCAGCCTAGTACAAAAACATGGCCTATCGAACTCGGGCGCTGGAACCGCGGTCTTCTTTTCTTGCATTCCGTTGACCTTGATCCTTGCTGAGATCTTCCACATGCTTGTTGACATTCCAAGTCAGTGGCTCGCCAAGAGGTTTTTCATCTTCATTACAGAGTAATCGCTGCCGAATCGAGTGGAGAATTTTCGTTGTCATTTGCATAGACTTGGTATACATATCACCAGTAATCTTCAAACCTTGATTGCACGTTTCTACCATTGGCTTCTCGTATCATCGTTAATCCTGACCGGAGGAGGAAGCTGCAGGAACGGAGATGCGGGACCTTGTTACATGTACAGTACAGTAGCAGACGGATGAGCTGCAGGTCCAGAGCTGTGACGACGGGTCGCGGCCTTTGCAGGGATCCCCGTAGGGCAGGATGTCGATAACGAGTGCACAAATGGTCGCGCGAGCCTGAGGTGTCTATAACGTTTAGCGTCCCACTCGATCTAAAAGCCGCAGCCGCTAGCTCCCGTCATAGGCTCAACGGTGCACTAGGCCGTGACGGCACGTACGTCTCCTCTTCCTTGGCATGGTCGTGCGACCGCAATCGCTGTATCCACCAGAACTCTTTGACATTAATATTCACCAATTCACCGTGCGACCGAGTGGTGTGTTCCACAATATTCCCCATGTCTGCTCGCGCGCCACTGCTATCATGGTCTCCACGTTCGACTTGACGGCAGGCATCTCTAGAGGGTTCGTTCTCAACATGACAAGCCGCTGTCTTGTCAACGATGGCATGCTGCCCATGCCTTTTCTGTCTGCACTACGAGGTCGAGGACGTTGACATCCATCTTGTGTGATGCTCAGCCGTCGGTTGCACGAGACACAGGTATGGAACATCGATGGACCAAGCTTAGAAGATTCCTCCTGCAGTTCCGCTATCCCCGAGACAGGGCAGTCATCGTGGCCCATCAACGCCATGTGCTGTCTGCGAATCTTTGTCGTATCCTTTCTGCCGATGTTCAATTGACTTTCGGAAATCTAGCAACCGCTCGATTGCTGCAGCTCGGCAGACTGGACGCGGCTTCGGTCACGGTCGACACATCTCGTCACGTCCAGGTACAGCACCCCGTCGATCCATCCTTGTTCCTGAGCCTTCTTAGCTCTGGATTCGGCAATCTAGCAGCCTTTGTTAGGCTGTTTCGGCTATGACCCACCTCGACAACCTTATCCTACTACTGGTCTAAGGTTATCAGATTCATCTGGTCGAGCATTTTTGAAATCCACTCTCTTCGTCGTCACATGCCTCGTCTAATCTGAATAATTTACAGGTCCACAATTTGGCACAGGTTCATACCGATCGACACATCAGCAAATTGCCCTTGTGCAAGTTTCCTTAGCTGTAATCTGCAGCCGCCACCCACTTATCGTACACGAATACAGGTCTTTGCGGAATGTCCACATCGGAGGGAATATCCCTGCTTCGTACCCGCTTCCATGCTTGCGGTCCCCATCCGAAAACTCTTACAGGTCAATTACATCCGTCGGCGTCTCAAGGTCCCGCGAAGACTCTACGGTCGCCCGAGAACTTGATCAGCCATAGGTCAACCTTTCGCATTGGCCTCAACCTACGATAGTGTGACCCATACGCTCGGTCTATCAATACACGACAAGCTTGACGAGATCTACCGCTCAACATGTACTCCATACAGGGTCTGTTCTGGCTAAGTATCGACTCATTGGGATCTTTTGAGAATGGCAAGTATCCATCTTCTTATCATCCTTCCTTGTCGTCACGTCTCTCTTTTTGTTGGTGTGCAAGGCGACTCTATTGGACCTCACTGAGCGCGCTTCACCACCATGTATTCACTCGCTACGTTTGTCCTTGCGCTCGCTGCTAGTGCACTTGCACAGCAAAAGGTCACTGAGCCCTCCCAATGCTCATGCGGTTACTACGACGAATCATCACAACAACTATACACCGAATCGATTGTCATCTACTTCAACGAAACTGATACTCTACCATCTGACTTTGTGGCTCAAACTTTCGAGCACAAGAAGGAGAAAGGATGGACTTCGATATACCGACAGGGTGCTACTCCGGATAATGTCAAAATCGGCAAAGACTCCCGACCATTCTTTCTGGACGAAAAGACGTACCCCTCTTCTCTTGAGCTTTTCTGCGACAACGGCACTGACAACCACTTGGTTGAAGGAGGCTCTCTTGCTTCGGCCCGCCAGGATATTCAATATGGATCTTTCAGAGCATCGATGCGCTCGCCGAAGGAGCACGCCGGAGGCAGCGCTCTCTCCATGATGCTTCCCTTCAACGGGTCTGATTCTATCGAGCTGGACCTCTTGAACACCAACCAGGCCAGTACAGCCAGAGTAGCGACACTCGTAAACGGCGAGTACCCTGACTACTCTCTTGGAGTCAACTATTCCCTCATTCAGAGTGGAACACCCGGTGTTCGCGCAACTTCGCCTTGGGACTACATGACTGTCCGGTTTGACTGGACGGAGGACTTTGTCAACTTTACCGTGAACAATAATCTTACTCGCTCTATTCACAAAGACCAATCTTCGGGTTCGATACCAAAGTCAGCTATGCCTTTGGTCTTCAAGCACTGGTCTGTTGGAGACATAGACTTCATGCAAGGTCCTCCTTACGCTAGATCGGGTGCGAATGTTGCGTGGATCAGGGCATTCTTCAACTCTTCCAACATGTCTCCCCTGGAACACCAGAACTTTGATGCTCGCTGCCAGCCATCCTTGGCTTGCGGAGTGGACGACATGAATCTCCGTGGCTCCACAGCTTTCGACCCTGTCGACACACTCCCATTCAAGGAACCACCAAAGGACGTAAAATTGGTCTACCGATCCGCCATCGTTGCTGGTATTTTCGGTGTATTTGGTGCCTTTGTCTTATTGCACGCGATCCTCACACGATGGGTGCCGTGGCACTGGTTCAGTTACAGTTACTGGTCCGGCAAGTCTGGCAAGTCTAAGGCGCGCCACGGAAAGGTGGAGATGCTCGAAAAAGAGCGCCTTGCCGCACAAAGCCCGTCGACTCTTGCAGAATCTAGTGCCTCTTCTCAACGAAGCGTTGACTACAGCATGAAGAAGAACCACGGCTATTCGATGTCTCAAGTTTCTACCGCTGTCAATAGCAGAGCTGGTAGTGCCTCCAACAGTCGTGCTCCATCGCCAGTCCGCAAGACCAACGACGACATCCAGATGCATGACTTGTACGACGTCAAGGGTGATTTTTCTTCGTCTTCGACCCTTACCTCTCCAGTAATGCCGTCCAGTCCTACGCCTTCAAAGAAACCTCGCTCGGCGACGCTGAGTGCGGTCATCGAAGATGCGGACAAGCCTAATACCGCAACAATGGACTGGGCGAAGTCATCTGCAAACTCATCTCAGGATGAACTTTCCCGGGCTCCTAGAGTGGGAAGGATCAAGATCGCAGAAGTCGCGAGCCGTACGAACAGTGAGATCAGTCTCGACAAGGGCAAGGCCCCTGCAAGCGACGAACATCACCTTCATCTCCCTGGTCTGAACATTCACATGCCTCACCTTCAAAGCCATGAAGAGGGCCACGTCACTACCACTTCCAACTTTCACAGCCGCAGCGAGAGGCTTGATGAGAAGGGTGCCAGACGTGATCCTGTCCGCATGACATCTATGATTCCTACTCAGGCACCACAAGAGCCAAAGCAAGTCGCCGCACCCGAGAACGTTCGCATCGATTATCTTGCCGGTGCCGTCGCCTTCTCGTGTATCTGCGTCACTTTTGTGCATTTCTGTCTCACCTTTCTCCCCGGCGTCACTGGTTGGGGGCCCGTGGACCACGACAAGAGCGACTACTGGGCTTTCAAGACCATCGCGCCATACCTTCTCACCGAAGTCTGGATAGGTCCCTTCTTCACCACTTCTTCTCGTTTCCTTTCGGCAAGGTATTTCCGCAATGGCAAGCTCTCTGATATCGGCAACAAGACTTTGCTTAGAGCCCCTCGTCTTCTAGTCCCAGTCGCCATGATCGCTATGGCACAATACTTTCTGCTGGAGATGGGTCTTACCGGCGCACTGGAATACCTCCCTTCCGTCACCTGGTCTACCTGGCCATATGTCACTGCTTACCCCAACTTTGGCAGCTTCCTCAACGCCATGTTTGATATTGCCTACTTAATTCCCAACGCCGCTCCAGCGATCGTTCCATACTACTGCATCGGTGTACTCTGGACAATCCCCGTCCAATTGCAGAACTCGTACACTGTTCTGCTCGGAGCTGTCATGGTCAGAGAGATCAAGACGTCCTGGAAGAGATTCGCATTCTACACCTTTGTCATTGTCAACTACTGGTACGCCCTCAACTGGGGTTCGTTGTTCTGGCTCGGACTGATGCTTTCGGATTTGGCTGTCACTTATAAGTACAAAGAGTGGGTTCAAGCCAGACCATGGGCTCATTACTCACTCATCAGCTTGATGTGCATCCTCGTCGCTCTCTCCACAAGTGTGTTCATGGTCTCGAACGATTTCAACTACAACTTCCTGACAGTCGAGCGCGACATCCATCCAGATCCAAACACTGGCCTGCTTACTAACGAGACTGCGAACGCTGGATACCCGAACTACTTCGAGCCTCGTCTCAACACCTTGATCCTCGCCGCCGCTTTCCAGGTTATTGTGGAGATGAGCACCTGGGTGCAAAGGTTCCTGTCGCTCAAGCCATGGCAGTGGATATTCCCTCACATCATGACCATCTATCTGCTGCACGGTCTCATCTTCTGGACTTTCGGTGCCTGGCTCTGCTTGACATTGAGCGTTCATAACGTGCCGTACTGGGCCAACATGCTGGTCACCGCTGTCTTGTGCTACACCTTGCTCGCGATCGTTTGCTACATCGTCACACCGTTGACGGACAAAACGGCCAAGAACGCTTGCAAGAACCTCTGGAGATGGGCGCAAGAGGAACCAGTTCCGAAGCGTCCGACTCTTGGAAGCTATCCTAAGAACTTGATTCTGAACCGTGCGACCATGGCCAGCCCGGAGCAGCCTGCGGCGTGATGACTTTTTCTGTTCCTTGAGCGGTTAATGACTATTCGGGTATCGTCTTTGCATAACCAAGCCTTTGTATCTCTATTAGCATATACCTTTTGTACATCTACAATATTTCAATCATTTTCTTCACACATATCAAATCTTTACCAGTGTCCAACTCACCTGCCAATAAGGAAGACTTGAAGTCGGACTAGACTTCGCGCTTACTCCTACAGTTCCACTACAGGCAAGGGCGAGCCGGATCAGCGCCCTCACGCAAGCCACGTTCATGCACACCATCTCGCATACACGTGGACCGGAGAAAGAAAGTCTTTCTTCAGTGGACCGACAACGAGGGCATGGTACGATCGCTGCCGAACCGTTCTTTGTGCGTGGCGGACAGTGGTTGCAAGAAAGAAGGTTCGAAAAAGGGTAGAAAGAAACAGAACAAACTTTGCTTTTTCGAAAAGAGCGAGCACGTGTCCGACTGCGTTGGACGTGAGACCTTCAGAACGATTCAGACGGGTTGTGGGGCATTAAGAGCATGTTATCGAGTCGCCGAGAGTGTTCCTGTCACGATAGACGCAGAGTCAGCTCAGGACGTGAGGCATGAATAAAATGATGTACACGGACGTTGTTGTTCACTCGTGGACAAAGGCCAAGAGCTGATTTTCCCCAAATTTATCGCGCTGGAATTCGTGGAGTGGCATCCATTTCAGCCCCGGATCGTCTCACGTGACGTGCCGCAGCAGTCTTATCTCTCGCAATTCTTATCATGTCAGCGAACCTCCACTATCAACCTGGAGCGCCGACCGTCGCTATCACAAATGGTCATGCGGCCGTTGATACCTACTCTTTCTGTCGGCCATTATCGGCCCATGTCTGGTGATCTTCTTATCCGGAACGATGCGTCATGTGTATACCGAAACCGTCTGTGACGGAGGGGTCCCCGTACTCGTGGCTCACAACACGCGACCCTGATATCTCCCGATACGGTGGGTGACTGACCGCTCAATGTATCTCGTCTGCGTTAGTTACGTCTTGCCTTCCTCTTGACGGTATTCTTGCTGTCTTTTCTTTCTCTCTCTTTTGTTCGACATTCCTATCCCCACCATGTCATGGCAGACCTATAGATTGGAGCCTCAGTTACCGCCTCACTGCGAACCTACGACAGACTTCCTTTACCGCTTCTCCTCGACCTTTCATGTTTGTGTACCTACGGATCTGGCATTCGCGTCTACTCTACTAGGATCGCTGTCTATTATTTCATGGCTCTTCGCACAACTACCACAGATCTACAAGAACTATGCTCTACAGAGCACATCTGGATTATCCATCTACTTCCTGGTAGAGTGGTGTCTGGGTGATCTGAGCAATCTACTCGGCGCCATTTTCACTCGACAGGCCAAGTGGCAGATCATCGTCGCGGGATACTATTGTTTCGTCGACTTTATCCTCGTCCTGCAATGGGTGTGGTACACGCAGCTCAAGCACGGCAAGCACTTTAGACAAGTCTGGTTTAAGAGCAAGACAGACAGTAGCCAGGGTGGTGGTGGGCGTGTGATTGAGGGCGTGTCGATCTCTGGGAACTCACCGCCGTTGGAAGGGCAAGGACAACAGACGCAGTCAAAAGCCAAGGACATCGCATTGGGAGATAACCGTGTGTCACCAGCCTGGCGTATTCCGAGATTCGGCACACCGACTGAGAAGGACGAGAAGACGACCGCGAGCCCGTCGTCTTTCGGCAACCGTCTCCGCGTTCAGCCTTCTTCGTCCATCAACGGGCCATCGCCGCGCACTGTACTCTTCCTCGCCTGCCTGATCGCTCTGGCCCAAGCATCACCCATAGCCTCCAATACCGAGCTCACAGCACCCTCCTCTTCTCCATCCGCAATCGAACTAGCAGGCACCACACTCTCCTGGCTGTCCACAGCTCTCTACCTCCTCTCCCGCCTCCCACAGCTCTACAAGAACTACCGTCGCCGCTCGACTTCAGGTCTCTCTCCGCACCTCTTCATGGCCGCCTTCTTCGGCAACCTGTTCTATTCCGCCTCGATCCTCACGAACCCCAACGCATGGCAATCTTATCCCGCGTACGGCGGCGATGGATGGGCAGGCGAAGACGGCAACGACAGGATAGAGTGGGTACTGCGCGCTCTACCATTCTGGCTCGGCGCAGCAGGAGTGCTAGCGCTGGACGGCGCGATGGGCGTGCAATTCGTCATGTTCGGCGAAGGAGACAAGATCGTTGTTGTTGTTGATGAGAACGACGGGTTGGGCAAATATCCCAAGTGGAAAAGGGTCAGTGGCTATATGAGAGGTTGGGTGCCTAGCTTTAGCGAGCGCGGTAGTGGTAGCGATGGGTCTGAGAGGAGGATGTTGCTTGAGCATGACAGTCAGGGATCGGGATATGGGAGTAATGATGCATGACTGATTTGGCTCATGGTGGCTTAATGATGGGATGGCTTTGGATCTCTTGCATTGTTCTTGCATCATGGTAGAGCGGTTGCATAGGTCGTTGGATGGTAGCTTTTGCTGTCCACTTCGCTCGTACAGAATACTAGACACACTAAATGAGTACACGAACCACCATACTGCCAGCACGCTCCTCGACCTCCGCACCCATGCCATTTGCTACTAATCACCGCGCACACGATTAGACCTTTACATGCATCCGTCCAATTGCCCGCTCGATGTCGAGGAAGGCCAAGTTGCCACGTGCCAAGCCAAAAAGTTCTCACAAAAATTCTCCACCAAAGAAGAGCTGTTTCCACCACCACACCTTTTAAGGATGGCATGAGATGGTATAGGATCGCTTCCATGTTGTCTGACGAGCAAAAGACTTGGCGACGAAGGCAGGATTCGAACCTGCGCTCCCGAAGGAATTTGATATCTTATGGTGGTAAATACAAGATTTACACCGTTCGAGTCAAACACGTTAACCACTCCGTCACTTCGCCAGGCGCATAATTCATGGTTGAGAAAATTTAGAACATTTATATCGAATGGTCAATAGGACTCGCGCTGGGGTAGGTGGGACTCGGCCGTGGTTCCGAAACGCTCTTGGTCTCACGACCACGACTGTAGTAGACGAACAATATCTCGCTCAACTAGAATGGAATAGGATCGCAAAGCGATACGCTACTGTAGCAGACTGAAGCCTCTTCGAGGTGTCAATGACTTCCGACTGTCCCTCATGCAACGACAAGTGTTCTATGAATCTCAGCTGCAGTGTCAAGCCTGTTGATACAGCCCAGTGACTACAATGTATGTGGCAAAAATGATTAGAATTCCGTGGAACCACGGCCTTTGTCTAGTAAGCCGGCCAGACTCAGCCAGATCCCGAAATTGCTATTCTGTGCCATCTTGTAGAGTAGTGATGTGTAATTTCGGATGCTCCATCGCTCAGCTTCATAGGCTCATATACCATTGTACTACAGTAGACGACTTGCACATATCGTTGGTTGATACATCGAGGGAAAAGAAGCGCTATGAGACATCCACGAAAACGTCGTCTGCTGTAAATAATGATTGTCCACGTCCGAATGCGTGTAGTCACTATGCACAATTTCTTTGTCTTCCGACAAAGGAAGCATCATTCTCAGCATCAACTTTCAGCAACCATTCGGTAGGACCGCTCACTCCGAGCAAAAAATCTTTGGTCTCCGATCACCTCTCATAGAAGCAGATGTGCAGAAGAAAACTGGTAGACACGAAAGGCACGCAAAAATGCAAAAAAGAAATTGACGCTTCTGTGGATCGAACACAGTACCTCCAGATAGACTGTCACAGACAAGGCGACCGAAGTTGAACTTCAGTCTGGCGCTCTCCCAAGTGAGCTAAAGCGTCGTTGGGATCGGATCAAGGTTAATTGCTTGATGGGAAAGACCAGTGGGGTAGCAAATATATGAGCCTCAAACCAAAGAGGAAGTGACGATCGCTTCGTACGGTCTCCATTTTGGGATATCTGGTCCTTTGGCGGTGTCGCGATAGTTAGTGATGCAATTGGTTTTTCGTGTTTGTGGACAGAATGCCTGGATGCCTATGCAGTATAGAGGCAAACTCTTTTCGAGGCCGTCGAGTAAAACTGATTGTCCTTGCATCAGTCGAAAGACGATCTATCCGAGCAAGTTTCTAGCTCACCCATGATACAACTACAGTGTACGCATGCCTGGATCATGATCATTTGGTAGAACTCGGAGGTATGACAACAAGCATTGGTACGCCGAGGTATAGAGTAGCCTATATACAGTTTTACGATCTCAAACAGTGGTATCGAGCAGAACAAACGCCGTAATCACAACGCCCTAAGCACTAATCTTCATAATACATATCATTCCTCTCCGGACTCAGTATCCGCTCCATCTCCATCAATAACCTCATGAAATACAGCTCCATATCCTCCTTCCTGAGGATCTTCCTCGACCACTCCCTACCCTGCACAGCGATCTTCTCACCGATCGCCTGACCCTCGGGTTCCTCGATCAAAAACCTCGTGATCTCAGGCAACTCGCTCGCCTCGAGCGTGACCGGGATGAAGTGCACCCAAGGCACGAGCCAGCTGTCCAGGAACTCGACAAAGACGCTCTGCTTCATGACCGCGCAGTTGGAGCGCAGCAGGCGCAGATAGCGGCCCGAGAAGCCTATGCCGTCGATGTCGAGGCAGTATTTCGAGGAGAAGGCTTCGCGGGGTTCTTCTTTCTGGGGCTTGAAGTATGCTTCTTGCTCCTCGCACGAGTCTGTACATACTTCGGTCATGCCGATCTTGATGTGGAAGTACGACGCCATGTCGGACCATGTGCTGCCTTCGCGCGAGATCCACTGCGGCGATCCGGAACCGGTGTTCTTGGCCTTCTTCAAAAGGTTGACTGCTTGGTGGTTTTCTGGACTGGCGAGTATGGCCATGCGTTGTCTTTGCAGATTGCGCCAGTTATCGTGGTTGGACTTTCCGCCATTCCCGGTGCCGACCCAGTAGACGCGGTCTTCGCGGTCTGCCCAGGACTTGTCTTCGTCGTCCCAATTTTCATTCAGGATACGGTAGTAGAACGGTTCTGGGTGTGGGACGTCGTTGAAATGCTCTGGCTTAGCGTTTGAGAAGACTGGTACCAGATGTTTCGTGAGCAGGAGATTTACGGGAGACAACCAGAGGCCGTGATGGGGAGGGAGGAACGGGTTCCGGCAGGGATCGCGAGCTTTCTTCACGTCCGAGATGAATGGTAAGACTTCCTTGCCCTCGTCTGCTGTCGACGAGTCCTCATTCGCAGGACACGATCTCAGGAGGGACTCCCACGAGTTTTCACCGGAAAAGTTGTGGATGTAAATCTCCTCGTCGCCCTCCTCAATTTTCGCAGACGGTCCATCGATGGTGGACTTTTGCTTGGAAGCCGCACTGAGCGCCTCCTTTAAAGCGGCATGGGGGACGCTAACCGAAGGCTCGTCCATGTAATTAACTACAATCGTGACGTTGCTGACCATTTCTTGCCACGGCAGATTTGACATCATGGCTGTGATTGTGTCAAACATCCAACTCTCTGGATTGGTTGTGACTCCAACCAAAGAGGTTGTGATTCCAGTCTCATTGAAAGAAATCTCGTGGCAGCCCCCTAGAGATAATCTGCTCTGCAAGCGAGCTGTCAGTGTTTTTGGATGCACCCCCCAATAAGGCTCCAGGCTCTCCATCAAGGTGTCCCACTCGTCGAGCAAGACAAAGTTGCGCTGCTGTGCTACTTCAAACCATTTGGCAAAGCCTGGAGGAGGTCTACGATGGTACCTCCTCCGGTACTCCTTCACAGCTTGATCAAGCGTCTTCGACTGTCGCTTCACCATATCCTTGAATCCGAGCTCATTCTTTGCAACGAGCATCTCAATCGGATGTTTCGAGGGATCCTGATTCTTGAAGTGGTCTGTGATGTGGTGTAAACTGCTTATCTTGAGCCTCTTCGGTGTCTCGCCATGGAGCAGAAAGACCGAGCATCCAAGCAGCACAACGACAAAAATGTAGACCAGCATTGTTTTCCTCCTGGCTTGTGATTGATCGAATATAGCAGACGTGATTTCCATGATCTGAGATCTCATGCTCTTTCTTTTCTTTCCAGTCGGGCTGAATATCGGGCCGAGAGAGTCGCTCATCTCGTTAAGAGCCATCGAGTCCGGGTCGTCATGGTAGCTGCCTATCACTGAGCCCGATCTTCTGTGAGGCCTCGTCTCGGTCGTCGAGGCGGAAGTGTTCATTATGAGTAAAGGAGTGACTGGGTAAGATGCGTGAGGAGTCTTCGAAGGATGTGCTATGTCATTACAGATTAATCAAATGAGTGACAGGTGTTGAAAGAAAAGGGTCTGTGATCGCGCGATAAAGGTATACACGACAAAAAGGGAGGATACACAGGCACATAGCATGTATAGACATCAGCTTCAGACCTCCTACCGGTTTGTGAACAGCTGAAAAACAGTGTTCCTGCATACATAGCGGCATCGACAGTCCAGACTACACACCCGGGGAAATCGTAATGGTACGCCCGCATCCCTTGCAGAACGGCATAGATCAGCTAGCCATGAGTGGCAGCCTAAGACAGCGTTGCAGTCATCAAGAGAACCATAAAAGGACAAAACCGTTGTTAGTATAGGAGTGCAAGTAGTGAAGAAAAGTGGAGAAAAGGAGAAGTGCACCTGCCGTGCTGCATGGTAGGGATTTCGTTCCTGGATCTCGGCGCGAACGAAAGCAGTCTACCATACCACTGTACATCGAATCAACATCACGAACAAGCAGTAGAAATGCGCGATTTGGACGAAGCTCCTTCAAGCATGCAGTACTCGAATCATCGTGGAAGAACGTATGAAAGTGACAAAGTAGGACCACAGGGAAATCATCGGAGAGCGCAAATGTCCCCATCTTTACTAGCAGTCTCCACCATCTGTTCTCGCGGACTCGGCATCTGTGTATCTAAGCAAGTGGCATCGGAAGGACAATTCCAAGTGTACAGTAGTCTCGCAGCAGAACATCAATCGTGAAACAGTAAGCTCACCAACAGGAATCACAGTGAAAGTGAACAATGATGCTCATAAGTATGGTATGTACAAGTGTCTATGTCATCAGACATCTCATGTTGACGCCTCCCATCATGCCAGAACGCCAATTAAATCCTTTTATGAAAATGAGAAAGGAAGAAAGGTATCATCTAAGCGCGTGAAGAAATCCAACTCTACTGTGGGCAAGCAGTCTCGTACTCCAAAAGGTTGACACACATCTGGAGGAAGAGTGGCTGCACGAGCGGCCTGTGGAGAGGGATAAGAGAGAACAGCAAGCTGGCGGTGATGGTGATCAAGTCTTGGTGGTTGACCTGTCCGTCGTATGCCTCGTCAACGTGCTCCCAGAACACTGCCTGCAGAGTCTCAAGGTTGCGACGGTCCTCTGGGGTGATGAGGAGACCGACACCCTTGCCGCTCGCCCTGGCCTCGGCCAGTCTCTCATCCTCGGATAGGATGACGTTGTCGTAACCTTGCAGAGACTGGAAAACCTTGGCAAGATCGTAAGCAATGTCACCAGCCATGGTGAGATCCTGGCCAATCTGGCCACGGATGTCCAAGAAAGAGACCTTGCGCTCAGCCTCGTTGAGGAGGATGTTGCTGAATACTGGGTCACCGTGAATGACGTTCGCGTAGAGAGCGCGGCCATCCTGCTCGTAAGCATCAAGACGGCCAACGATCATCTCGTAGGTGCGGTTGGTCTCGCGGGCGCCGAGAGTGCTGTATACCTCACGGTTCTCCTGGTAACGCTGGCGAAGTTTGGAACCATAGTTCTCGTAGATGTCAATATCAGCGGCAGACTTGGCAGCCTTCTTCTGGAATGCCTTCTCAATGTCCTCGCTGACCTTAACCACAGGCTCTGACAACTGTGGTGGGGCAGTGTGAACACGGTGCAGGGCCTGGAGCATGAGCCTCAGACGGCCACCGGTGAGAGAGCGGGCGGTCAGAAGGTGGGAGTAAGAGATACCCTGGAGCTTCTCCATGGTGAACGAGTAAGTGTCGGTGCCCTTGAAGAAGTTGGCAGAGTAGATGACTGGGAACAAGTCGGCGACCTCTGCTGGACGGTAGCAGTAGAAGTACATCTCTGCGAGAAGCTTGCTCGAGGCGGAACTCTTCTGAACCTTCTCACCAATGATCTGGATGGTGTTGAAATCTCTCGATGGTAGAATACCGGCCTTCTTGGCGTGCTTGAGATCAGCCAGAGCGTTCTCGGTGTCGTCAGACATGTCAGCCGCGAGCCAACCGAGCTCCTTTCTGGTGTCGAGGTTGGCGTTGACGGCAAGGTCGTCGACGTATATGTGTGCGTATGGCTTTCCGAAGAAGATCTCGTCGTATGGAATCTGGTACTTGGCAAGAGAAGCGATGGTGACGGCACCAATGTCGGCAATAACAGCTCCGACGTTACCGTTGTGGGTGCGCATACGACGAGCAGTCTGGATAATGATGTAGTGACCAGCTTTGTGGAGAGCTTGAACGAGCTCAATGTTTCCTGCAAGTGGTGGGCAGGTAGAGTAATCGCCTGCGACTTCTGGAGAACCAACAAGGGTTCCGTCGAGGTCGAAGCAGAACCTCTGCTTCTTTGGCTTGATAGCAGGGTCTGCTTGATGGATGCGGAGAAGGAACTCGTCAAGCTGTCTTGGAGTACCGACGCAGCTGAAGCCATCATTGTCAACCTCGATACCTTGAAAGGTAGCCTCGCCAGAGCTGATCATCATCTCGATAAGCTGACTGGTGAAGTACTCGCCGGCCTGCTTGTCGCTTGGTTCGAGCTTCGAGTCGAGCACAACGTTGGCCCAGGCCTGAAGGGCGGCGGCGGTTGGGAAGACATAAGCACCAGTGTTGGCGTTCTTGGAGATAGCCTTCTTCTCTTGAATGTCGAGAATGGTGTTTTGCTGGTCAAGCTGAATGTATGAGAAAATTGGCTGACTTCCGAGGTCTTTAAAGTAGAAGCAAGCACCGTGACCAGCAGGGAGCTCGCGAACCTTGGTAAGAATGTCGCTGTGGTAGATAGTGTCGCAGTCAAGAGAGATGGTTCGGCGTCTTCTGTGAGAAGCCGGCATAGCTTGTGTGACGATGTAGAGGGTCTCGGCAGCACCGCGGGTGAGATATGGCAATCTCAGAACTCTGGTGTCGAGCTTTGGAAAGTACTTCTTCATCAGTTGACCGATCTGGAACTCCTGCTCAACGGCATCGTTGACTGCGAGCCAGAGTGTGTCCTGCGAGGTGGTCTCGAGGCGGTCGACCAGCCAGCAAAGCATAGGGCGACCGACGATCTTGATCAAGGGCTTTGGGAATCTGTAACCTTCACGCTGGAATCTGGATCCAACACCGCCCATAGGAATGATGATGTTGAGGCCCTCGCTGCGGTGAGTCCTGGTTGTGGAAGAGTTCGAGACAGTTCGGTTAACAACTGGGCGGCCTCGGCCCATTGTGTAAAGACCGCTCGAAAGGTCGGTCATGACAGGCGTCTCGACAGTGTGTGGTGGGGTGAGAAGGGGGGACGGTAGACCGGCGTCTACGGAGAGTCTGCTGATTGGGAGAGACATGTCGAGTTCGGCGTGAGGAGCCATGTATATCGAAGAGCCTCGGGAAATATGTGAAAGAGTGACTTGAGGTTTGGAATACACGAGTGGAAGGAACTGGTTCGACGGAGGAATATATGATGTGCAAATATGTCCCTTTTGACCAGACCTGCATGCACCAGCTCTGAAAAGGAAATTGTTTGGCTTGCCATCACGAACCACGTCTGCTTGACCGTTGAAGTCAGCCCAGGGGTTAAAGCTCTCCCTGAGTGGTATGTACGCATCTACCCCGGACTAGGATGCATAGTGCAAAGACCTCTCGAGACACAACGCTTGGACTAGCTTAGTATGGGCAAAAAGATAGATGCATAAGCAGCCAGAATGTGTGGATGAACAAGCAGTGTTTCAGCATCGGGCGTAGACGCCAGCATGAGGCTTGGATATTCGAAGATCTGCATTATACAGAGTTCACTGTCTTGAGGCAGCAAACATTCGCCTCTATCGCTGCAGATTATTGGGCGATCCATCGATAGTGAGCTCCTTATCGGAAGCATGGCGAAGTTGGAGACCGAGGCGAACGTTGGATGTTTTGGAGGAGGACGGCTCCTTTTCTTCTCTTCGTACCTGAGGCAGACGTCAGCCGGAGCGAGAAGCCAAGCTAGGCCGCATTGGACTGCCAAGTCGGTCTCTCCCGCACGCTAAGACGTCGGCTTTTCCTGTTATGGTAGCACGTCTGTGACGTCTCTCTCCCTGGTTGGCTTGTACACAGACACCACCCGGTACAATGTCGCTATAGAGCTCACATATGTTCATGCTCAAGGTCGAGACGCGAACTGCATACAGCTGCATGGTAGCCCGGCTGCCGCATCCTCGCTTGGAGTTACAGATCAGTCACCAGCAGCTCGGCATGAGAGATCGATACCGGCGACAACGGTCTAGCCAGTTCACCAATCGAACGGTATTTGCTCAACCACGACGCTCTCTCGCGAGCTGACATCCCGATTGCCATGGTTCACTGGTGGTCGAATAGTTGAAGATCATGCTTGGGTCGACTGCCTAGCGAGTGCCTATTGAGACACCTACACTTCAAGCCCTCAGTCCTTGGGGAGCTACATTGGGTGACCATAGTTAAGAGGCTGGGTTTGTTCGTGACGATCAACGTATTGTCTCGGTATCTTGATGACCATTGATTCTTGGTAGAGCATCAGTCAAGGACGAGGGTAAGATCACCCGTGGATGTTCGTTCCTGTCAGGACCAGAAAGCCGTCAAGCACAGCTGCGGACGAATCCGTCATCACCAAGCATGAACGACAAGTTTCATCTCCTTAATTTTGTCTGCCAGCCACGGCTGCTTGTCAAGCTTGGACCGAAAACCTTCATCATTGGTGTGGAAATAGATATCCACCCCACGTGTTTCCCATATCCCTATGCCAGCAGTCTGTCTAGTACTTCTCTTTCGAGCTGAAATATGCAAGAGAAGCCAGCTGAATACCAACAGTCCTTCGAAGGAACATCCCTGTGGAGCATTAGATCTGCAGAACCATTAGGCGTTTCAAGCGGCAGGTCGATGGATTGCTGTGTTTCTTGTCTGGTGGTTGGCGATCGCCGAAAAAGGGGCTGTACGGACCGTTCCGTGTCGATCCACATTGGCGGACATCTCGACTTCGCAGGGTTCGTTGCAGATGCCGTCTTCCTTCTACCTCCTACTACGTGCAGCTTCACGATATTCCTCGTCAAGCACACTCCACCTTTGTACAACGGTCGTCGAGTCGTCCATGGGAGTGCTTTCGCTTTTGCCCGGCCGTTGTGGTGTATGAGCCATGTTTCGCTCGGGTCCTGGACGTTGCGTTCTGCAGGGGATTCAGCCCAAAAACATTATCTGGTCTGCGATCTAGCTTGCACGGCTAAGGGTGATGATGAGGTACTCATAGGTCGGACAGTTCACTTTCGTCGATGTATTTTGCTTTCTTCGTCTCCCTGTTGTCCTTCTCTATCTTTTGTGTAGTCGTCATTCCTTCTCTTCCTTTTGTTTGAGATACCACATTCGTTTTCAAGATGCCTGGACTAGCTTCCAAATTTGTTCAAGCTTTCGTCACGCCAATGACATCGCGCGTGAGTCCCGCCTTCCTTGCGGCGGTCGCCTTTGTCATCATCCAAGTCGGAATTGGTATCGTTTTCAAGATCGCTCAGAAGTCCGACGGCAAATACGCATTCTCGCAATCTGCTTCCATCTCAATCTCCGAATTCTGCAAACTCCTCCTCTCGACCTCCTTCTTCTATCGACAATGCCGTACACGCCTGGTCGAACAAACTGGACAAGACGTGGAGAAGAACGCATATGTCCCATTAGACGACTTGTCAGACGACAGCAGCTCAGAAGGACGCAAGAGTCAGGAAAAACAAGATGCGGGTATCAATCTTGGCTCGGAGAAGAGGCAAGCGTCGCCATCGTCGTCTTTGCAAGATACGGATCCAGCTTGGAAACGAAAGCAAGCAAAAGCGCTCCGAGGCCCTGCCCCTCGCCTAACTCTGCATGAATTTGTATCAATGGTTAGATCTGAAATCAGCGGTTCTACAGTCTTTGGCTTTGCTCACCTAGCCCTGCTCTATGCGATCATCAACAACTCGGTAGGTCGGCGTCCAGCATCATGTCTAGGCCCAGTCTAATTGATTCTTACAAGGTCTTTTTGCTCTTCCGTCTTGCTGATCCTGGCACCATTTCACTTGTCAGATCCGGAATCACTCTCATTACCGCCCTGAACTTGCTCATTACGGCCGGAACCAAGATATCCAAGCGTCAATGGCTCGCAATCGTTTTCCAGATCTGCGGTGTCCTTGTCACGCAGTACAACCCGGAGAGCGGCTCGCTCTACCCGCTATCCACATACCTTTTGCTCATCTTCCAGACCGCGGTCAGCGCCAGCGCCGGTGTGTACAACCAGACGCTCCTCAAAGCTGAGGGCGGTTCGCTTCATGTCTGCAATATGTCATTGTACGCCGCTGGTACAATCGTCAATGCTGTAATTCACGTGGCATCCCGACATATCAGCCCAACCGAGCCGTCCTTTTTCGAGGGATACATGTCCTGGGGAGCTTTCATGGTCATCGTCAGCAACGTCTTCATTGGTCTGGCGATTACGGCTGTCTACAAGTACTCTGACGCCTTAGTCAAGTGCTTCGCTACCGCTGTTTCTACTGGCATCCTTCTCTATGTTGCACCGCTCATTTTCCACGTCCCGCTTTCTTTCTTGGTCCTCCCAGGAACTATTACTGTATTCGCGGCGACGTACCTATACCTTGACAATCCTGCACCAAAGCCAACCCCTGCCGCCAATGACTGGAAGACTGCACCAATGGACAGCGCCGCGCCAAGAAGCTGTATGGGTACTGTCAAAGCGATCTTGGCTGTCTTCGGAACACACGGTAAACTCAGGCACATCGGTCTTGCAAGTACCTCAACTGTCTCCATTGGCTTGATTCTGGCGCTTGTTTCGTACAAGACCTCTGCTCCAAGCGCTTCCAAGGTCCCAACGCTTCAATCTCCACTCCGCAATGCTATGGCGTATGTGCGTTGGAACCAGCACTTTCCGGAAAGAATTCCGACGATCATGGAGTACGCCCCGTTTTTCGCAGATATGCATATCAGCATGCCCAAGTTGGAACATACCTCTGCTGATGGTCTCTTCAACAACTTGACCGTTGACAACTACGAGGACAATATGCGCATCTACAGTAGCGTCGCGGAGACCATGCAGAACATTCTGGATGCCCCGAGCAACTCCTCAGCCGCAACCATGACGGGTTTGATGTACTTCCACTTTGATGCCTGGGTAGACCCTATGGGATTCTCGTCCGAGAACGTTGACAAGATCTGGTTTCCTGACGGCATCGACCCACGTTACGAGTGTATGACCTCCATCGATGAAATGCCCGGTCACTGGATGTGGACACCCGAGTGGAGACAGGATGAAAAGGTCAAGCCTGCGATCACAGAGATCTACAAAAGGTTGGACCCGAACATGCGCTCCCGTATCAACAGCAATGAGTGGTGCTCTGGCTGGTCCGACATCTACTACATTCCTCGTCACTACTTTATCGACTATATCTATCTCTCTCGGGTTTTCCACAAGCACAGCGTCGTTCACGAGCTCGCGGTTCCCACCATGATCCATATCATCGACTTGATGCGCCGCTCCCACATTTCGAACACTTTCGAGGTCATGACCCACCTCAGTGATTGCTGGGGTCACTGCTGCGCCAAAGACCCGCACCCAACGGACCTTCTCTGGCACCGTTGCGGTCACAAGCTGGACCTGCAGAATCAGACTTTGGCAAGACTCTTCTATGACCGTCTCGACGCGAACGCGCAGTTGCTTGGTACACCAATCTACAACGAGACTCTGTCGAAGCCGTTGATGGCCGCGGAGCACATATTCGATCCTGAAGAGGTGGCGTCGTTGCTCAGTAGGCCGGCCGACTATGGCCGTATCTATTACGGAGATGCGGAGGCGAGGAAAGCTTCTCAGTTAGCCGGTTCAATGTGAGAAGCGTGATGATCTTTCTGGATTTCTGTTTACTTGATACCTCATTGTAGCGAGCTGGGCCGGACTGATTGGCGGTCCATGCAATAGCGTTTAGACATTCACTTCTTCTGTAATATTTTCAACTAGAACTTATGATCTACAAGATCCTGCCTTGCCGCAAATATATGGTAATCCACCAGAGGAGTAAATCATATCTCACTTCTCATTTTCCTCATCGTCTCCGGCCCTCGTTGAGATGCCAAGCCAAATTACTGCCCCGGCACGTGACTGAGCTCCTGGTTACCGCGCGAGCCGTGGGTCTCATCAACAATCATTCCTTCACCATTCACCATTGTCACTGTTGTCACTGTTGTTTCGGATCCTTTGCCTCGGTATCATGAATGAACTACGGCCGTTCCTCGTGCCCGAGACATACTACGAGGGCACGATAGATTACCACCACGGCGAGTATCCATCATTCTTCATGAAGAGATCCGGAATCATCTCGAAAGTGTGGACAGACCCTCGATCATGTCAACACACGGGCGGGACATCCCAGGACATCCCAGGACTTCGATCTCTCAGCTGTCCGCTGCCGTTGACGACATTTGGTAAGACCTCATAGCAACCGTAAGAACTGAAGTCTGTTCCGAGTCAGTATTTGGCCATTCTGGAGAAGTTGAACGCTCAATCAAGGTTAAAAAGCCACCTCTTATCATGTTCCTGGGGGAGGAGGACATGCTACGCCCACATCCCGAATGTCAAGTGGTTGAGTTACGGCACATTGGTATCAACGGTTCAGCCAACGGCCGGCTCTCGTAACTGCTGAACTACCAAAACTCAACTCGCATATCGACCTCGTCCACCCCATCCTGGTGCAATTCCGAGACCAAGCCTGTTTACGACGGAGGAGGACGAATTGGAACCTACAGCATCCATTGGCGAGCCCATGATTCCAAACAGTCGCGCGAGTCTTCACGATTGTCAGAAGCGTCAAAAGCACCTCAGGTTACAATGCGGGGCCAACGGCCTTCATGGAGTGACATTCCATTGAACGCTTTCCATAACGGCATAGCGTTCTTTGAAGTTGTGATATTGCTGAGCTTCAGGGCTATTAGCAAGCATGCCGACCGATCATTTACAAGCGGTAAGTGCCACTCCCATCATCATCATCATCATCATCATCATCATCATGGTTGTAGTTCCATCCTGAAAACCTCTTTGCACAATCGTGGTCGGTCAATCGTGGTCGGTCCCAATCATGGACTCTCAAGGTATGCCTCCAGTGGTGTTACTGGCTGCAGTCCTTGTGTTGATCTACACCATCGTATGTGTAGCTTCTTCATGCCTGCTTTTATGGGTTTTATGGCGGGAATCTTGCACATGTGGGTGCTTCATCAAGTTGGAATGGAACCTACTGACGGAATCTAGATGTATGGTTCATTGCTTTCGCGGCATTATTGAGCACTTTGAATGCCTTTCTTCAGGAAGCATATTACATTGCGCACTGGCAACAGGTCATGGTCGGCATCTACGAAGCATCCATGCTCGCATATGACTGGCCTCAGCTATCATTCGGACCATTGTCACTCGGCTTCGAGGCAGTCTTATACTGGCTTCTCTTCTACATCTACAACGTCCAGGGCTTACTTTTCTTGTTCTGGTATGACATGATACCACCGGGTTGTTCTCTCACCACCGAGGAACGATTACTGATAATTATATATAGGGCACTCTCGTTGACATTCACCGTCTGGCACTGGCAACTGCCCGTGAAGGACCCCAACCGTATCGCCGCTATCTTGGACCCTTTGTCCAAGGTCATTGCATTCGTTGCACCAGCTGTTCAAGCAACAATTCACTACTCACTTCAACGTCGCATGTCGTTAGCGTCCACCTTTTGGGCATCCAATATACTCTTTATTCTGAGCTTTACGCTGGGAGCCGGTTGCATGCTCAGCATCATCATCAAATATCTCCGATTGAGGCGAAAGTCCGAAGAGCACTGCGCAACTTCTCTGGACGGTGCATTTGGTTCCTTGACCAGCCATGCGATCGACCCGGCCAGCGACCGACCTCACGGACGACAAAGATCGAAGCTGCGCGTCAATGTCGACTCTCTGCTTTTGTTGCGGTTCACGATTGCATTCGTGATTCTATTGTAAGTCTGCAGCTCGTGTCCAGGCGCTACGAATCTGACATGCATTCCTCTTAGGGCGTTTGAGGCCTATCTTCTGGTGTACAGCAAGCGACGCCACGACAGAGTCAAGACCATCGCCACGATGTCAGGGCCAGACTTCTCCGTCCGAACCTCAATTATCAACATCCTCAACTACATTCCTGGCGTCTCATCGGGCTTGCTTGCCTTTTTCCTTTTCGGCACCAGTGAAACACACCGAGAGCATTACCGACGGATTCTCTGCCTTGGACCAAAAGCACAGTCACGAAGTTCGATGATCTCCCTCCGGACCTTGCGGCTGATGTCTCGAAACCAATCGACCCCTGGATATGTCGTCACGCGCGATCCTGAGCTTGCGACCTACGGACTCGATCGACCACTGTCGAAAATGGAGAACGCAAACATCCAAGTCACTTCGGGAGTTCTCGTCATCGAGCAACCGCTGCCAGCATGATTCTTGATGAGGTGAATCATATCATGGTCCGATCTCCCTCTCAGGAGCATACCAAGGACGACCAGCTACGGCAGGGATCAAGCTTGCAATAAGAGGTAGTCGCGCCCGGCTCCGCCTTACCAGAGTTGAGGCGCCAACGACTAGTCGTTCTTTCCTCCTCAGACACCCGCGAAGAGCGGATGTACCGATGAGAAAAGTCCTCGAAGCCACCTGCGCAGCAACGAGGGTGCACCAACGTTCGCATCTCAAGCAAATGGCTCGACAACAAAGTCTGGCGAAATGCTCGAGAAACAAACGCGCCACCCGACCCGCTGATATGACTTGACATCAAGACAGCCGGTCGAGCGGACTTTGTAATGCCGGCCCCAAAAGTATAACCCTGTGAAAGTAAGTGGTATCTGGGAGGTATTGGGTAGTTAGCTATTGGCTAGGTCAGTCACGTAAAGCGCAGAATGCAACGATCAAAAGAAAATGCTTCAATCGATTAAGTCAGAGGCTGGCCCTGTGTTGTGTGTTATGAACATTCAGTAATGCTTCCTTGCATCCTCCGCTGCTTGAATGGGGGTATCATACGCGTTGTCGAACAAGTCGAATGTCCGACTCCAAAAACGCCGTATGATGTGTGAAATGCCGCATAAATATGCTCTCTGTAAAAGTATGCTCTGTGCAGTGTGAACAGTCCGTCACTCTGAGATCTCCAGTCCTGTGCTCCGTTCACCAGATCGGATCAGCCAGTGTTGGTGTGCTGTTTCTTGAGCTGCTTAAACTCTTTCTTGGTCAATTTGCCAGGTTTGACTTGGGAACCTGGGAACATCCTTTTGAAGTCTCTTGCTCTGCTCTCCGAAGCTAGCACCTCTTTTTCCGCCGCCTTGTTCTTTGCGGATTGCTTTGGTGGTTTGGCCAATATTGCAGGTTGCTGAGCTTCAGACTGTGATTTGCGCTGACTTCTTGCTTGCAAACGCATTGTTCGTGCTGTTGCCGTTTGCATTGTTCGTGCTGTTGGAATATGTTTTTCGGAATCCGAGGAGGCTTGTTCATGTCTGTCATCGTTGCTTGTTGCGCCACTACCAATGACTCCAGAATTGTTACCAGAATTGTTGCTTTCACCAGCATTGTTCTGCTCCCTCGCCTTTTGCTTTCTCTCCTTCCTTCGTTGATTTTTCGCTTGTTTCCTCACACGTTCGAGTTCAGCGCTGTCTTGCTGGAGAGCCGATGACTGGGCAAGAGGACGAGGTGGTGCTTGCTGTGCCGTAGACTGAACTGGTGGATGAGAATATTCATGCGTCGTATTATAAATAGGTGCCTTCGATTGTGGGGGAGCACGTGATTGAGGTTGTTGTACAGCGGGTCGAGAAGGTGCATCAATTATCTCGACATCTCCAACAGAGGCCGGACTGAGTGATCGTGGTCGAACAAGTCTTTTGACGTTACTAGGCGTAGCTTTGCTGATGCTGAATTTCGACATACCTGTAGCCGCGGCGGTGCAGATCTTCCAAACGCCTACGCTGGATAGCAAAGGACTCGTAATCGCCGCCCCAAAGGAGGCCGAGAAGACTGCTGCGATGACCGGGGGTACTCATTTCGGATCTGCGAGCCTCGCAGTCTTCTTGGATACGAACGATGTCTTGATAAGCCTTTGCGAACTTTGCAAAGATGCGTTCCGCACCGGAGCTTCCGCCAGAAATGTTATTCTGATTGTTGTTGGGGTCAATAATCAACAGACGATCTGGCTTGGATTGTCTTCCGTTAAAGTAGGACTTCAAACCGTCAGTGTCCAGTTCAATGTTCTAGGTGCGGGAACATACCTTTGGAACCGTCCTCATGGCTTTCATATCAAGGCCTTCGGTTCGAATATTGTGGACCATACCCCAGTGCCTGAAGAATGCCAGCAAAGTCTTGTCGAGGTTCTTCCTCGCGTAACCAACGCCCTTGGACAGCTCAAGAGTGTGGATGGTGAAAACAACAAGACAGATGATAGTGAAACCTCCAAGGCCGCCGTTGACCACTTCAGACAAGTCTCGCATCGCAAGATACTGCTTGATCAAAGCGACGATGAATGGCATGGCTGGATACATTTCTCTCCAGCGTGAAAAGGTCGACAATGCTACAGTACCACTGTCATTTTCAAAAGAAATATCGACACGCAATCCGGTGACCGACTCGGTGAATTTGAGAATCGGGACCTTTGCCTTGGATATGATTGTCAATGATCCGTACCTGACCAGGTTGTTGCTTTGCAGACAGTCCGCAAATCGCCTCATTTGCTTATAATTCCGGCCGATTGTGGCGTTGCCGTACCTGAGAAAGGCATCGCTCATGGCAACGAGATCCATGTCTGCGGTAGGGAGATAAAGCTCAGAAGCATAAGAACCAAATGCTTCGATATTGACATGTGCCATGCCTTGGTCGACTGCATGCTGTATGCGACGGATGAGATCAGCGCGAACCTCGCCTTCGTACAGACGTGGTTTGACAAAGTCGTAGAAGTCCATAATCTCATTGTGAAGCCATGCGTCAGCGTTGTCCCAGTCTTCCGACGAGTGACCGTCAGGGTGCCATGGAGTAGAGGTGTCCGGACTTTTTGCTTGCCAGATCTCAGTGATATCGCCAGTGTCTCGTACCTGGTCGAACTTGCGCTTTTTGTTCTTTGGCTTATTGGCAAGCGCAGTGTTTTCCTGCCTCTCGATCGCTTTCTGGTAATCTTGTTGCGTGCCAAACTCAGCGTGTGGAGGTGAAAGTACTTCGTGCAGTCGTGGAGGAGGTGGAGGTGGCCATGCGTTACTTGTCATGTCGGGCATAGGAGGCAATCCCTGAGATGTGTGGCGAGAAGGTTGCACCATATCGGGTTTCGGCATGGTGTCAGAAGTAGCAGAAGATCCGGAGACACTCCTCTGAGGATGAAGGTTATTGAGATGGCTGAACGTTGATTTCGGACGATTGAGTGGTGCCAAGTCTTTGACATCATCAGTATCACTCAAAACTTCACCTTCTTCACCTTCGTCTTCATTCACTTGACCTTCGTCATCGAAATTGAGAGAGATGAAATCATTCGAAGTCTGGTTAGACTTAGCTTCGGCTTGACTCTCGACTTTAGCTTGACGAATAAGTTGGAGAACGTCCTTCTTGGGTTTGTTCGAAGACTCGCCCGGAGGTGGAAGAACTGTGTAAGGATCTGGATTGGACCACTTCGGTTTGGGCGGATCGACCGAAGCGGAAAAAGCAGGAGCTTGGGTGGCCGTTGCCTTGGGACTGCCGATCCTGGCTCGCTTAGCACGCGGGTGCTCGTCTTCTTCGTCAGAGTCTATTGTGATTGCATGGGCAACTGAAGATCCATTGGTGTTGCGTTTTTGGTCGTCCGAGTCTGATGTATCCATGCTTGCGCTGCCGTCGTCGTCGTCTTCTTCTTCAAGACTGACCACATTGTCAAAGTTGAAGCGAGATCCGCCGAGGTTCATTCCTTCCAACTGCTCAGGAGTAGGCGACCTGTGAGTGTTGAGGATGGCTCGCTCAGACGCTCCAGGCTTGACATAGCGACCTCTGTTGCCTCTGCCATCTCCACGCGCACGAGTATCCCTACCTCCTCGTTTCGACCGTCTTTCTCTCGCATCTGGTCGCGAATCAGGAAAACGAGGCCCTTGTGGTCCATTTTGTGGTCGAAAATCAAAGCCGCGAGAAGGTTCCTGGGCCCTGTATTGTTCGTCTCTGTAACTACGACTGGAGTAATCATCATATCGACGATCATCTCTGCCTCTGAATTGGTACATGTCGTTATGTGATGGGTTGTCGGCGGCGCCTCGAAAGTGGAATCCGTGATCATTCACCGGGGCAAAAGCAGGCGGAGGGCGATCGTGCTCGTACATTGGAGGCGGTGGCCGGTCGTAGTAGTTGTTGTGGTTATTGTAATGATCGCGCGAGTCGCGCTTTTCGTGATAAGGTGGTCGACCGCTGGACGGGCCAAAGTCGCGACCTCCTCCGGGTCGATAGCTGTCGCCCATGGCGATTTGCTCAACGCGCCTGCAAAGACTTGCCTTATTCCGTCTATATTCCTGCGAGAATTATCCTCGACCGCTAGCGCGGTTAACAATGCGCGCAACGACGAGACAGGCTGCACGTCAAACGCGTACAAAACAAGAACAACCGCGTCGAGTCGGGTTGTCGTAGAGTCGCTAATGAAAGAGTGGTTGAAGAAGTTGCGAATTTCTGAGATTGGAAGGAGCACGTCACCCCGCATTGCACGAGTCACTGACGGCTGACTGCAGTCGCCAGCTGACTCTGGCTCTCTCCCTCTGGGCGCGGCTTCCAACAACCACTGCGGCCCACCGTACCGCAAGTTGCCTGTACCCTGATCGAACGTTAACGTTACATGGTCGCGCGCTGCAACTTCAGTCTGTGTTCGTTTGTCCGACTCCGATCTCCTTTGACCTAGAAATCACTTTTCCCACCAGATCAAATCTTCTGATCCACTTTGACTGAATCTTGGAGCCTTACTCATCAAGTGGTGTCCCAAATCACCTGGAACAATACCTCGAAGCAACGAGCAAGTTACAGTCGATTACCCCCTCATATCCTCAGTATAAGAAGGAGCGCACTGCCGGAAACACTCTTCGACCTTTTTGTAGAACGCGGAGACACCATTGATTCAAATTTCGACATCTACCGACCATGGCCGGCCAACGCAATTATGATTTCCTTGTACGTACAATCTTATCCGGCCGTAAACCGCAAGAGCAGCCTCGTCAAACGTGGTTCGGTGTGGTCGATGGGAAGCGATCATGTTGCTTGTAACAAGCTAACGTCAACCCTAAGATCAAACTCCTCCTCATCGGCGACTCTGGCGTAGGCAAGTCATGCTGCTTGCTACGATTCAGCGAAGACTCGTTCACGCCCTCTTTCATTACGACAATCGGTATCGACTTTAAGATCCGCACAATCGAGCTTGACGGCAAGCGCGTAAAATTGCAAATATGGGATACTGCAGGACAAGAACGATTCAGGACGATCACAACAGCATATTACCGCGGCGCCATGGGTATCTTGCTTGTGTACGATGTTACCGACGAGAGGAGTTTCAACAGTATGTTATTCACGTGTTCAGCGCTTTCCTCTTGTTTTCAGCTCTCAGAAGCTTCAAACGAGTATCCAAGTACGCCGGACTAACAGCTTCAGACATCCGCACGTGGTTCTCCAACGTCGAGCAGCATGCCAGTGAAGGCGTCAACAAGATTCTCATCGGCAACAAATGCGACTGGGAAGAGAAGCGCGCCGTCAGCACAGAGCAAGGCCAAGCGCTGGCTGACGAGCTCGGTATCCCATTTATGGAGGTCAGCGCCAAGTCAAACATCAACGTTGAGAAGGCGTTCTTCAGTCTCGCGGGTGATATTAAGAAGAGACTGGTCGATACTCAAGGAGCGCGGGATTCGACTGCCGGCGGTGCTGGTGGTTCAAGTGTGGATGTTGGCGCTGGTGCAGGCGGATTGGGTGGTGTTGGGAAGAACTGCTGCACATAGGCTGTTAAGAGAATGGAGAGAATGAAGCGGAGAAGTGGCACGGTGCATATCTTAGTGCCTATCAATAACTGTCCTGGGACATTCGCTGTTTGGCGTTTTGGGCGTCCTTTGCTATTTGCATCAATTGAAGAGTCAACAAGAACAGTCAAAGCGGTGGTGGGCTTGACCAATGATGGTGTCTGTACAGCAAGGAATCGAAGACGCATATGGTCTTCCGATCCACAATCGCCCAGTCTAATCATTGTATTAACTAAACCGCAGTATTTGGACAATGCGAATTTGGGCGCTATCTTTCAAACCTAGGCTCAAGGGTTTTCATTGGGCACTGGCTGAGCAGCAGCAATGTTTCAAGAGGACTTCCATAGTAGCGAGAGCTTATTTCATCCAATACCGTGTCAAAGACTGAGATTGCTCAGATGATTTGGCTTTAAGAATATAACGATACTCGCTGCCTGAAGCGCCGCCAAGACAAGCACGTGAAGTCGCGCAATGACGTTAGGCTCCCGCATTCGCTATTGACATGGAGGCAGTGACCCTGTGAACCTCCGCAATCCTCGATGATATTTTCAAGTACATTTACCACTACTACATGAACCGATAAGCGCCATGTCCGGCCTCGAAAAGGCACTTTTCAACTTGAAGGTAGACGGCTCCGCACGCGGCCAGCGCACACTCACTAACCAGTCCGTCACAGTTCACGGCGAAGCAGCTGAACAGGCAGGCAGCGAAGGCGGGCAAGGATGAGACCACAGAAAAGGCAAAGCTGAAGAGCGTAAGGCAGACGAATTGTTTCAGTATGGCAACGATCTGATCGAACGGGAACAGGCAATCCAAAAGGGTCACTCGGATATCGCCAAAATCTACGCCCAGAATGCGATTCGCAAACAGAACGAGAAGCTGAACCTCCTCCGACTTGCTTCGCGCATCGATGCGGTCAGCTCGAAAGTACAGACGGCAGTTACCATGCGACAAGTGACAGGCAGTATGACGAATGTGGTTAAGGGAATGGACCAGGCGATGAAACAGATGGATCTGGAAAAGGTGGGTGGTATCGGTCGCATACACAAGAGAGGCAGGTGCTAATACTGGTTCCTTGCAGATTTCAGCCGTCATGGACAGGTTCGAAACACAGTTCGAGGATCTGGATGTCGCGACCGGTTACTACGAGAACGCTACATCTTCCGCTACAGCGACGGGTACACCACAAGAAGACGTCGACAAGTTGATGAGTCAAGTCGCAGACGAAGCAGGTGTAGAACTGCATCAAGAGATGGCTGGAGCGACACCTGCTCAAACGATCAAAGCCGGTCCAGCCGAGGTGGCAGAAGATGGTCTGGGAGAGAGACTGAGGGCTTTGCGGAATTGATCGATTATGATTCACCAATCGTGCTTTGACGTGACCTCTGGGATAGGCGTATAGGCGCGCTGTATCTACGAAGCTAGGCAATGATGACACATTCCTACACTACCTTGACGAACCGAGGACGTGTGCAATGTGCAAAGAGACTGTATACCAGACACATGACTTCCATCATGTTCTCGGGAGAGCGGATTGTGCAATGAACCCAACATTGCACGGCACGATAGACATGACGGACCATTGCAATCGAAGCATAAGGTGACGATGATAGACAACAGCATATCACGTCGAAAACCTTGACCTTCTGAGCAATAAACCTTGACCTTCTATGGATGTCATGAGGCACCGGAGATACCCCTAGGGGCACGAGCCAGGTCTCGGCTGCTCCCCGGTGTGGCGCAAGGATGATAGAGCAAGCATCATGAGGCGGTGCTTTGTTGTTCGTGAACGGCCTCATATCTTCTGTAGAACACCGTGAAGTAGAGTCGTAGTGCCCACTGTCCATATGCACAGTTAAGCGAACGATACAGGCCCTTGCTTGGGACGAAATAGTCTTGGTAACGGGTATGAGGCTGCAGCTCGGATCTGCTGCTCCTGTGAACCGAGGACGAATCAACAGACGCCCGCGGACAGGATCTGTCGTCGTGGGAGTTTGGGCAATCATTGTGGCTAATATGACGATCTCTGCAAGGCAGACGTGCTAATTTTGCTTGGCGTCACTTCCTCCCTGGAATGAAATGTGAAAGCAGAGTGAACACCTTCCATATCTTGCTCATGTCTCACCAGAAGATGCACAACCATCACTCATATATCCCCATACCCTCCACCACATCCTGCTTTGAATCCTCAAAACTGTCCAGACACCAATTCCTTGTGTCCTACGGCTCAATAGTATTGTGCTAACCCGCAAGCAAACTGGCTGCGCACCGCCTCACAGATCTACAAAACAGACCCACCACTCCCCGGAAGCTACCCGCTTGGCGAAACACTGGGCGTCATATCTGGTTAAGCCGCCTCCCACGTTTAACGTTAACTCTTATTCCATCCATTGACTTACCTTTCTCTATTTCGCGTTAACCGCCCTCACACACCTTCGAAACAACACCTACGCCGATGGGAGAATCTGACGAACCCGATATAGCGAACCATAAGAATACATGGGCTAGCAAGTTTCTACCCACTGGACGCCAGACACGCGATCACAACAACCACACCTCCACGCAGGGTCCATTGGATCTACCGCGTTACAACCCTACCAACGACTCCTTTCCCTCTGAGAAGACAGACTATGCTCACCAACAGAGCTCTCACAATGCCTCTGACCTGCGGCGCAGCGTATCAGAGCGCATACCAGGAAGTCCTTCCTTTACATCCAATCATGGCACCACCGATGACAACACGGCATCCTTGCCTCCGCCTGCGCCACCGCCAGTCAAGTCCGAAGATGAGGGAACTGGAGATTCCACCATAAAGCCAGACAAAGGCCCTTGGGGCACCAGATTCATTAACGCATCAAAAAGAGGCTGGGAACATACTTACGAAGCCCTCACCCACAGTTGGATCAACCTTCTCCTGGTTTGTGTTCCAGCAGGCATCGCTGTAGAGGCTGCCGGATTGAACCCAGCTGTAGTCTTTGCCATCAACGCAGTGGCCATCATTCCACTTGCTGGGCTCCTTACTCATGCTACCGAGAGCGTTGCAATCAGATTGGGCGATACCCTTGGTGCTCTTCTGAACGTCTCTTTTGGCAATGCTGTCGAGTTGATCATCTTCATTATTGCCTTAGTCAAGAATGAGATCCGAATTGTTCAGGCATCTTTGCTTGGTTCCATTCTATCCAACTTGCTTCTCATTCTTGGAATGGCCTTCACACTTGGTGGTCTTCGCTTTCAGGAGCAGATTTACAACAGCACAGTCACCCAGATGAGCGCTTGTTTGTTGAGTTTGAGCGTCATGAGCTTGCTCTTGCCAACGGCTTTTCACGCATCTTTCGCAGACAGCGCAGCCGCCGACTCCAAGACCCTCAAGGTCAGCCGCGGTACCAGTGTCATCCTCCTCATCGTCTATGTCTTGTACTTGGTCTTCCAGCTCAAGTCACACGCATACCTGTACGAGAGCACTCCTCAGCACGTCATTGACGAAGAGTCGCATCCTGGTGTCCTGCACGACATGATGGACTCTTCATCGTCATCGTCTTCATCGTCTGATTCGAGCGACACAGACACCTCGGGATCACATACAACCACAAAGCGTATCAAGCGTGCTTTTAGAACCCGCAGACGCCGCAAGTCTAGCGCTAGCTCCATTACTGCTCCATCTGTGCCCTCGGTCATCAGTTCTCCGTCCCAGGAGAGGTCCACTGGCATCTTGGACACACCAAGCGTCGCCCACAACAGTGGTTCCAGGCGTATGTCTGCTCTAGGTGCTATTGCCAGCGGTGACGAAGCCGATGCAGACAACGACGATCGCCGCTTTGGCTCCGAACCTCGCGTTCGAGACTTTGTTGAGAACATCAAGCTGGATCTCGCAAAGGAAAAGGAACGCCGTAAGGCGAAGAAGCACAAGAAGCACGAGAAGAAGCGCCTCCGCCGATTAGAGAGGTTGAACGTTGCTGGAGAAGGCTCATCTGTTGGTCGTCAAAACGGCAAGGCAGTTCAAACTGGAAAGCCTCCTGGCGCCCCACGGGTTGAGTTCGAGCAGTTTCCTCAGGTCATCGAGCCAACGACAGGGCCAGTTCCTAGAAAGAGCTTTGGTCTCCGTCAACTCCCCATGAGCCGCCCAGCTCTTCCAAAGATGCTTTCTCAAAACGTCTTTAGCACTCCACCACCTCGCGCAACCGAATCTCCAAACTTGGGCGCTGCACCTGCGCGTGTACCCAGCGGCCTGCGCAGAACCAGCTCGCTTCCGGACCATCTCAACCGCCAAACATCTGCGCCGGTCGCTCGTACAGAGGCTTTACCGCCATACCCCCGTGCAGGCCAACGCAATGCACGCGCGGCAATGCGTACCGACTCAGGTATCGACGGTGAAGGCGAGGATGTTGAAAAGCCAATGATGTCTCGCACGTCCGCGGCCGTATTACTACTCGTCTCGACCGCTCTGGTCGCAGTCTGTGCTGAGTTCATGGTCGACGCCATTCCCGGCATGATCGCCTCGTCCTCGGTCAGCCAGACTTTTATCGGGCTGATCGTTCTGCCCATCGTGTCCAACGCCGCCGAGCACGTAACGGCCGTCACCGTTGCGACCAAGAACAAGATGGATCTGGCCATTGGCGTCGCCGTCGGTTCCAGTATTCAGATCGCCATTTTTGTCACTCCACTCGTCGTCATCCTTGGCTGGATCATCGATCGCGATATGACTCTGTACTTTACTCTCTTCGAGACGGTCAGTCTTTTCGTCACCGTCTTTGTCGTCAACTTCCTGGTTCTCGATGGACGGTCGAACTATCTCGAAGGTTCGCTGCTTATGGCTGCCTATGCTATTATTGCGTAAGTTTGTTGTCTTTTGACGTGTTTTGGATATGTGCTAATTTGGACTAGGGTCGCTGCCTTTTTCTACCCTGACAACAACTCTCAGAGCTCGCTCGGCGGTGCTGGCGAGACCTGATGATAGTGATGTGGCGGTATGGGAGGCTATGACATGGACGGATGACTGAGGGGGAAATGGTGGGGTTCTGATATCGTGCCCCGCTGGCTGGGTATCGATGATGAAAGTTCGGAGTTTGTCTCACGAGCAGTGCTTTCTCTCACATGAGCCAGAAGCGCGTCTCACAAGTTCGTCGCCAACATCGATGACCAAATCAATCACGTTTTCACGCACTATCTGAACAATCCGAACAAACCATCTGTGTTACACATGTATAACGTTCATACCCGCATCTGACATTAGTCTCACCGTGTTTCCCGAAGCCATCCATTAGCCTTAACAACTCGAAACCGAGCCTTTGTCTGCCACAGCAGTAAGGATGCAAACTCTATGCGCCAAAGCAATAATCTACAACGCTATCATAATCTAACCCATCTACCCACGCGCGATAATAAGAAGATCCCACGCAGCAGTCACCTAGTCATAACCCTTAGGCATGACCGTCGCAACATCCTTCACGATCTTCTTAACACCATCGCCCTTACCCTCAATACCGGCAACCGTCTCCCTCGCGCCCAGCGCCCGACACAAATCCCACACCTCCCCGTCCTTGGGCGCGTAATAGACCAGATACCCGAGCCCCAAGACCGCCGCCCTCAAGGCCTCGTCGTCGCCTTCGGACGCAGAGCCCACGTACTCGAGCAGCGAAGCCGCGAGCTCGACCTGCAAACCCTGGTCCAGCGCCTCCCGCTCCTGCTCTCTGCGCACGCGGTAATTCGCGCTCGCGATGTTGAGCGCCAGACTCGTCGCCGCGGCGCGCAGGGCTGGTTTGTCGGGTTCTGCGAGCAGGGAGGTCGTGGCCAGGTGGATTATCAGGGAGCCGAGATCGGAGCTGTTGCTGAGGAACAGGTTGAGGGTCAAGGGGCTCGAGAAGAGGTTCGTGGCTAGTTGGACTGTAACGAGGCGGAGATTGTAGGGGCATGAGGATGTGTCGATTAGGCTCTTGGTGTGGTGCAGGAGTTGAAGTAGGGTCGTTGGGGTCGATGGGCCGGATTCCTCGGCGAACCAGCCGGCGACGCGGGCGTCGAGCACGGCGCAGCGCAGGAGGTCGTAGGCGCTGAACAGAGTCTCCGCAGCGAGGGTCTGTGGCGCTGATTGCAGGAATGTGGCGAATGGGGCGAGGTTTGGTAGGGGCGCTTCGCGAGCGCCTTGGGCTTGACGAGTAAGGAGGAATGCCTTGATCATCTCAACTGCTGGATCGTTTGCTGATGGACCCATCTTGGCGATGACCTTGTCGAGAGGTGGGATCTTGGTGAATGAAACTGGTCGGAGGCTGCCATTCTGTAGAGTTGGTACTGACAGTGCCGCGTGAGGGTGGGTTGGTAAAGCTTGCTGGATGAGAAGACGAACGTTCCCGAGGAGCTGCGCTGGATTTGCTCCAGTCCACTCATCCTCTTTCTTGCCGTGTAGAAAGGTCATAAAGGTTGGTGTGGCTCGAATCTGATAGCGCATAGCGATATCCTGCGCTTGGTTGGTATCAACCTTCATGAAGGTGGCTTTGGGGTTTTCTGCTGCAAGAGAATCGAATGCCGGGTATGCGATCTTGCAAGGAGCACATATCGAAGAGGTGAAGAAGATGACTGCGCATGTCTTCTGTGCTGCAGCAAGATGCTTGTCGAGAACGGACATCTGTGTAACGTTGTAGACTTCTCCGTGAGGCGCTGCCTTCGCACCACCAGTCGATATCGGCTGTTGTGCTCCAGCAGTCTTGGGTGCTGAGACTGATGATTTAGGAGGGACCTTCTGTGCCGGTACTGGGGCCTGGGTGACGGAACGCATCTGGGCATCAAGCTGTGGCTTCATCATTTGACCGAAGGGTGTCTGAAGAACAGTTTCCGGTAACGAGGTGATGTGCTCTGGAATGCCCTTTCCGACAAGAAACATGGAGAAGTCATTGGAGAAGTTGTTGCAGTTGTGTGCAAAGAGGTCGTAGGATTCCGGTGTGTATATTTGCTTGAGAGATTCCAAGTACTCGAGAATAACTTCGATTGGCAGTTGTGTTTGACCCAGAGGAACGACTTCCATTGGTTTGCCATGATGAGTCGATCCTGGATAGCAAGTCTGTACACCTGCGCCGAAAAAATATTCTACGCCGTTCAGAACAATGGCGGTGTGGTAGACGGCATCAATCTGGATCCCGAGGAATTGTTTCGACATGGCTCTTGCCATGCCTTTCGACAGATCATAGACGTAAAGGCTGACGTCCATGTTGATCAATTATGGCTGTGGTTATTCAGATTATTGGACTGGCAGAGCGAAGTTTAGGATAAGAATGAAGTGAATGTATCAAGAAAGGGTGACGCCGCGTTGGGTGCCTGGTGAAGCATTCGCCACGCCGCTGAATTCTATCACTTTCCAATGTCGCTGGATCACGACCGACCAAGAATTATCGAAATGTTTCTCGATCATTGATCTTGTATATAGTCGTGGAAATTCTAATGGATGTGTCTGCAGCAACCATAACCATGCAACGACCATTTATGTGAAAAGTAGCAGGTTAGACACTGGCGGTTCAAGCATTTCCCCATCTGTATCGTTAACGACCCACAAGTAACACAATCTACTTGATGATCCGCTGCAAGAACTCGGCCATATTACTGCCAACCACATCAGTAGCCTCTTCGGGGAGGTAATGGCCAACGTCTTCGCCGCAGCCAACAGCCTGGAAGTCGACGCCATCCTCGATCCACTCTGTCCAGATAGGCTTGAGATCACCATGCATCTGCCCCAGCCGCGCAAGAGACCACATGACCAAAGTTGGCACGTTGATCTTCCTTCCATTCTTTTGATCGTCTTCCTGCATCTCAGGCTCATCGAAAGCTCCGGATTTGTAATCAGCACAAGATCCTTCGATAGTAGAGCGCTTCGTGAAGAGGCTTTTGTATACTTCCCAGGCGTTGTCTGACTGAAAGCGCTTCGATGCTTCTTGGTTATCGCCCCCAATACGTGAGAGAGCGCCATGAACCCATTTGTCACCACCATAAGCCTCTATCATGTCTGCTGCGAGTGGAGACGCAAGCAAAGGCCAGTGAAAGTAGGCCGTAGCTGCCTTTGCATTGGCGAAGACGTGCCATTGCACTACCGTCGGGACAATATCGAGCATGACGAGTCCGTGCAGCTTGAACTTGGGCGCAGTCGACGACGAAGAGTGGGAGTTGTCTACTGCAAGACGATGGCAAAGCCGGGCGCCGCGATCGTGTCCTGCTAGTATGACATCTCGACCCGGAAAGACTTGATTGAAGGCTTGTACCAAAGCTCCGCCTACTGCTCGAAAGCCGCTCGCGTTTGGCTGGGTGCTGAGACCATATCCAGGAAGCTTAAGATGTGAGTCTCACGAATGGTCCTTCTGGATCTCGGTACCGACTAACCTCAGGTATGAAGAGTGAATACTGGTCCTTGAACCGTGGTGCAAGCTGTATCAATGTGAGCCATATCTTCGTCTGACATTGTGCAAGTAAAATGTAAGAGGTCCAGAGTCCTGAGACTATAACAGAGAGCAAGAGCTGTGCTACCCAACATTCTCTCGAGGGGTTGCGATGTCAAACAGACTATGAGCATGTCATGGGGCGTATGGGGGGCATGATGAGATCCAAAACACTAAAAAGGAGAATTCTTACATGTCTGAAGATGAACGCTGATTGAGGATATCCATGGACTAGCCACAGCACCGGACCTTGCCCTAGATCATGAGTATAACTGACCACCGTTGATCCGGATTCCGTGGTCGTTGACTGTGGCTTGAGGAAGCTGTGGACAGTGCTGAGGTTGACAGTGTCACAAAGTAGCGGTGACATGTTTTCGGAAGCAGTAGTCAAATAGTATCACGATGTTCCTTTTAGCAAAAAGCAAGGGATTCGGTCATATACGACAGCTCTCCTGTTCAACTTTCCTACAGCTACTATCTCATACTGGAGCAAAGATGGAGTAAGAAAGTAAAGTAGCCGAGGCTGCCGAAATCCATAAGCCTCAGGAGGCTAAGGCTTGATCTGGTTAGACATTGCACTGCCAATTTTCTGGGGCCGTCCTCGAGGCTTGCACGCAGCAGCCACGCCGCCGCCGCAGTCTTGGCGTTTGCCCTCCGCTCAACTGAAAGACAACCCGACGCCATTTTAGTCCATCCCAGATCGAGTCCATCCTTGTCGCGCATCATACCCTTCCCTTTTCACGATCACTTCGACCGTCGCCCGGTCTCTCCACCTCGGATCTATCGCAGGCCTCCGATACAGTAGCTTTTCCGACATCAACCTCAAGCAACTCTTCTCCTTGACCGCGATACAAGCTGGATTCGCATCCGACCAAAGCGTCCATCGCTGCGAGCGCGTTATGCTGCCATGATCTATAAGCCAACCCTTAGGTATGCAGTCTACAACGCGATTGCAAGGGCGTCAACTATGGGAACTCCCAACGAGCAGGAGTAGTGCGACACCCACACAGGTAGATCAGCCTTCGTCTGTCGAGTATCGACTGCGCCAACTGACTCAACCCAGTATTGCACCGCATTCACGCTCCCTGCGAATGGCGTCCTCAGTTTCGGCACCGAGAATCTTGTCACCCTCACAACCAATGTCTTTTTTTCTCCGCAATGTACCGGACCCAGCAATCCAACCACCGATTCCGTAGATCAAGACGACTCAGGTGCCCCTTTCTACGCCTCCTCCACCCCTCAGGTCTATGTCATTGCAGCAGCGACAGTCATGGCCTGGGTCCTGGTCGTCATGCTAATCATAGCTCCGCGCACCTTCTTTCGCGGCGGAACTCCTGGAGGTGGTGCAAGTTCTCTGGCATTTCTCGGAGGCCGCGGAGTCATTGGAGGAGCGCATGGAGGACGAAGTTCGTGGATTGGCGTCGGCTCTCGACCCTGGTTACAGAAGGCTGCAGCTCTCCTTGTCGCTATAGCTTTGACAATCGCTACCGCCGACACTTTCAAAACCACATCAGCACATTATCCCGCCGGCATCGATGGCAACTCATTGCGCGAGGACGTTGAGAATAGCTTGGAGATTCGGATAACGCGAGTCATCTCGGATATTTTTGTCTGGCTTGCTCAAGTTCAGACTCTGATACGACTGTTTCCACGACACAAAGAAAAGGTTCTCATCAAGTGGATAGGCTTTGCACTGATCATTCTGGACACCACCTTCAGTTGTTTGAACAGCTTTTATATCGACAGCCCCCGGCGCCCGCGAGATTTTATCGATGCTATACCTGCACTCAGCTATCTTTTCGAACTTGCCATGGGCCTTTTATACGCTGCTTGGGTCATGTACTATTCCGTCACCAAGCGTCGGTACGCTTTCTGGCACCCGCTGATGAAGAATATTTGTGTTCTCGCATTACTTTCATATATCTCGATACTTACACCCGTCGTATTTTTTGTCACGGATGTCACACTTCCTAACGTTGCTGGATGGGGAGACTACTTCCGATGGGTAGGAGCTGCTGCCGCAAGTGTCGTCGTATGGGAGTGGGTCGAGCGTATTGAAGCTATCGAACGTGAAGAGAAGAAGGACGGTATCCTCGGCCGAGAGATTTTTGATGGCGACGAGATGCTCGACACACACCCATCAGACGATATCACCTACATACCGAGACGCAACGACAGGTACTATCCGCAAGGCTATGGCGACCAGAACAACACAAACACATCTGGATCAGAAAAGTATTCTCTTACATCCCTGGCTCGTCGCATCCCGCGAAAAGGGCTATTCTCATCCAAGAAGAATTCCACTCCAGACAGTTCTCCAGCCAGAGGCACCGATCTTTCTGGTGCCACAAAAGCAGAAGCAGAGTCGAAGGACCCGATCCCGCTTTCGACACTGACACCGCCTCCCAACGCTGTGTCACCACCCAGCCGAACGGACACCACAAGCGCCGCGTCTACAGTATATGTGGTCCGTCATGATGGTATGGACGATGGAATTCAACCGGTGAGAAGACAAGCAGGTCGGACACCAGAAACTGCCCTCAACGCGTCTACCGAGGACGGCCATGACGACCAAGAAAACACCCAGACTAGTAGATGGCGACCTGCAGCACATTGGAACACCGTCACCAACCCTTTCAAGCGAAAAAGAACAACGCCGCCGGCCGAGGTTCAAGCCGCGATGGAAGCTTCGAAGGATGAACGTACGACCACGAACCAAAAGGCAAAGTCGTCTCCCGGTAGAGGTCCCAAATGGAAGAGTCGACTCGGGGTTCTGACCGACACGGGATACCGCCCTCGAGTGAAGGACGCAACGCAAGTAAACGATCTCGCCTGGACGGTCATCCCAGCTCAACCCCGTGGTGCCGCTGCCTGGAGCCCAGGGTTTGGGAACACTGCGAGTTCCACAGCATCACCTCCTGTTCCCGACACAGCCCCAGAGGCTCAAAGCGTGACCTCAGTGCTTGCTGAGTATTCTTCGCGGTCTCAGTTACCCGGCCCGATGGCCTTTCCTCACATACCCGAAGGTCAAGGGGAGGACGCGATGGAAGCGACATCCTATAGAGATCGAGTCGATCCGGTTGACCAAGACCACGACGAGCGTCCTACGAACAACTATTGATACGATACGCCTACGGCATGATATGTTTGGTATTTAGCGAGGCGTTAGCGGTTATCTTGAGATATCCATCAGGGTCCGTATAGGACGAATTTATATGTGTTATGACATTCAAGAAAATCAAACCTTTTACCACATCTTGTGCTTCTATTACATGTAATGATACTGTACATGTAGTAAGCAACGTTTCTGAGGCTCTAGAATGAATCCACTACTGAGTCACTGCATGTGTTTCTCCGTATGAGTGACGTACTGCCATGTGCGCTGCGCTAACCGCGGCAAGAGCACAGACACGGTTAGTCGATAGCGACGTGGGTAAGCTTGGAACGAGTAACTGAACTTCACTGCCTATTTGCGCTGATCGCTCTTATCCAGACCAATTCACGTCTCCGCCCTTTCAACCGAGATCTCTGTCACACGTACATGATCTGAAGAACAGCTCACGCACTTTGAAAGCCGCCAACAATGTCCCTCTTCGGCGAATCTCCGCCTAGAGCGAAGCAGACCAAGTCATCACTCTTTGACGAAGAGGAACCATCTTCGAAAGGCGGGTCCGGAGGTCTGTTTGCAGACGATGGCGGTGCCAATGATGCATCCCCTTGGGACTTTCCAACGGGGAAGAAACAACAACGCGGGAACTTGGTGAAGACCCTCCTACAAGGAACGGATGTGCCGGAGCAGTACGTCGATGCCTACGACAACACGATAGCGAATGAAGGAGGAGCACCGAGCAAAGGCGTCAGTCTCGAGGCTGCAAAGAAGCTTGTCAGTGCTAGCGGTATCAGCTCGGGCGACCAAGAAAGAGTCCTACAAATTGTCGGCGGCGAAGCCGATGGCTTGACAAGGCTGGAGTTCAATGTGCTGTTGGCATTGGTCGGATTGGCGCAAGAGGGTGAAGAGCTTGGACTCGACGCTGTCGACGAGCGCAAGATGAGGCTGCCAGTTCCGTCTCTGCCGTCTCTGAAGCCAGCATCGAGAAATAGCAACAAACCTGCAGCGACACCTGGTAGCCCTCCTCAATCCGGCGCAGGTGCTCAAGGTCGACCGCAAACCGCACGCGATGCTTCATTTGGTGCTTCATTGGAGACCGACCCTTGGGGTAGCCCGGCACTTCACAAAGGTCACGACCATACCAATCAGAACGGGTCATATCCAAATGGTGCAACTTCCGTCGCGGAGAGGCCTGCAACAAGAACCACGAGCACTTTTACCACATCTGCATCTGATCAACCGGAACCTAGCACGTCGTCATTCGAGCATTCAAGACCGTCAACCGGCGGAGACGGCGCAGGCTGGGGAGGTGATGCTGGATTTGATGCTCCTCCGGCGGAGCATGGGTTCGGAAATGCATCCGACGGCGAAGGCGCTGGTTCCAACGGGATGACCAGATCACTCGGCGCAGGAAAGAGGACCGGTACCAGCATCGAGGAGGAAGTTACTGTGAACCTACTAGAGGAGAAAGAAGGCATGTTCATGTTCCAACATCGGAATTACGAGGTCGTGAGTACGAGGAAAAACAGCAAGGTTGTCAGGAGGTACAGCGACTTTGTGTGGTTGCTTGATTGCCTATACAAGAGGTACCCCTTCCGACAGCTTCCTCTGCTACCACCAAAGCGTGTTGCTAGTAAGTCGTTCACCCAAACAAACAAAATGCTCCGATACTAAGAGCTGGTAGTTAACGGAAACCACATAGCCGCAGATAACGCATTTCTCGAGAAGCGTCGACGAGGTCTTGCACGTTTCGTCAACGCGCTCGTCAGACATCCTGTGCTCAACCAGGAGCAGCTAGTCGTCATGTTTCTGACTGTGCCAACAGTAAGTTTTCACGATGCTGCCAATTGAAACAGGCTAATCATACGCGCAGGAATTGGCTGTGTGGAGGAAGCAAGCGACCATTTCAGTTCAAGAAGAGTTTGTTGGAAAGCCTCTTCCTCCAGGCCTGGAGGACTCCTTGGCTGCCAATCTCATGGATCAGTTCGACACAGTCCGGGCTGGTGTGCGACGCTCTGCTGAACTCTACATCAACCTATGCAATCAAATCGAAAAGCTCACCAAGTACAACAACGGTCTGGCCGGCGAATACATGCGAATCACCCAATCATTGGATACTCTCACGGAAGCATCTCAAGAGACATATGCTATGGACACCAACGAAGTACCACTGCTTAACGAAGGCTTGAAGGCGACCTCGAAACACTTGAACACGAATCGAGCACTTCTTGAGGACGAGGCTCGTGCCTGGGACTTGGGTTTCCTTGAGGATCTCAAACGACAACGCGACTGTCTGGTATCAGTCAGGGAGATGTTTGACAGACGTGATCGTTATGCCAAAGACACGATTCCACAGTGCGAGCGGAGGATAGCAGCGAACGAGAACAAATTATCGACTCTGAGAGGCAAGCCTGAGGGACAGGTGAAGCCTGGCGAGATGGAGAAGGTCGAGGATGCCATCGTCAAGGTGAGTGTAATCGACTGATCTGTTGATCGACAATGTGCTAATTGAGTTTGCAGGACAAACAATCTATCGTTGACCAGCACGCTCGTGGTGTCTTCATCAAGGAGTGCATCAAGGACGAGTTGCTTTTCTTCAACGAGTCACAATATCACGTCAGCAGAACCCACCAGGACTGGAGTCAAGAACGTGTCAAGTACGCAGAGCTTGGGGCCGACAACTGGAGATCGCTCAGTGAGCAGGTCGAAGGTATGCCCAACGGCGAATGAGAGTTGGGTCAAGATGAGACTCTTGAGGCATTGACATTGTACACTTTGCGAATAAACCACATTATGGAAACTGCTTGAGCATGTGTGGCTTCGATAAACGGTGGCTGCCACGTTGGTCGATACGGGTAGACTGCTAGAAGTCGGTACAGGTAGGGTGGTAATCAAGGTGAATGGAAGGCACGACTGGAAGAACTCAGAGGCAGGCACGCGCTTGTGATTGTTGCCTGGTGCACTTCACCTTTTCCTTGAAGCGTGACAACCACGTGTACAATATCTGTTCATTCTTCAATTCAAACACTTCACGAACATTCAATCAAACTCTTTCGTTGAGTGCGTATTCATACTGGTTGCCGGACCGCGTGCTTCTTATCGAACATACCCTGCCCTCCACAGCTCGCTTCTTACACACCTCAGCAACACTGGTGCAGCAATGTCCCGATATTTTAAGGGAGGTTTGCCTCTCTTCACGAAGCGCAAGAGAGATGACACACTCATGGACACAATGCAGGACGAGCAATTGAGACCGAAGAAGGCATATAAGATAGGTGCGTATTTCTCTATGCTGTTCACGTTCTCTTGATGGAGATCGGCTGGTGATGCGGCTCTGCAATTCACCGCCTGGGCTTGCCGCATTGGTGAAGATCGCTATCGCTGCCTCCTCTCCGCTCCAGGCTCGCCAGGCTCCACTTTCGACCGGTCGCATCATCTTATCGATAACTCATCCCGCATCGCATCTGACTTGTGCATCCGCGAACGTTCACAACGCTCACACCTATGTCATCAACCTCCAACATTCACTTTTGAATCAACAGCAGTGATCCTGCGTCTTTGGGAGCGTCACGGATCGACCCATCGTTCCAACCGTCTGAACCTAGGCACCACTAACAATCATGCCTACAGCGTATAACACCGCGCAGAAGTCGGCCATCCAGCAATATGCCGCACTCACACAGGTCGACGCACGCTCAGCTGCCAAAGTACTGAAGCAGCACAACTGGAACCTAGAGTCTGCTGCAAATGCGTGAGTCTCGACATTTCTATTTCAGATTTCAGGCACGCACGTGAAGCAAGGCAGGCACGATCTGAGTCCTAACCCTTCCACGGTTCGCTCTCAAGTGAAAGTCCTCACGCTGCGTCTTCTCCTTTCCTCATCATATCATGGGGAATATTGTTAGCTCGTGCTTCAGGCGTCCATGCCTTTCCATGCTCAAACATTCAGAGACGCAAATATCGTCAGTCGATGACATTACTAATTTGCGGTCTGACAGGTTCTTCTCTGGCGGCGCAAACAACGCAAGCAACCCTCACAAAGCCATTCTGAACAAGCTCTTTGATTCATACCGGGAAGATCCACAAAACGAACCGGACGAGATCAACATGCAGGGCATGATGCAGATCATGGGCGAGATGGATGTCGGTTTAGACAGCGTGGGCTTGTTCGTCTTCTCTGAGCTCGTACAGAGTCCTTCACTAGGAAAGCTCACAAGAGAAGGCTTTGTGAATGGTCTCTCAAGCGAAAAGTAGGGCACACGCGGGAAGCGCTCAGTCATGAGACTAACATACCACAGTGTTTCGGATTTGTCAAAAACTCGCAACGTCGTACTCAAGCGTCAAGCACAACTACCACAGGAGAGCGGCCGAGCAACATTCAAGTCTATCTACAAGCACACCTTTGTCATCGCACGTCCGGAAGGTCAAAAGGCGGTACCGCTTGAGGCTGCCACAGAGTACTGGAAGATTCTCTTCTCGGAGCCATCACTCGTCTGGGAAACAGCAAACACCCCTTGGCTGGATTGGTGGATCGAGTTTCTCAACGACCGATGGAAGAAGAGCGTAAACAAGGACATGTGGGACCAGACGTTGAGCTTCGCGCAAAAGACACTCGAGGATGACAGCTTGAAGTGGTGGAGCGAGGATTCTGCCTGGCCAGGCGTGATTGATGAGTTTGTCGAGTATGCGCAGAAGGAGAAGCGCGGTGGTGAGGCTATGGACACCTCGTAGAAGGCAGGCTTCTCGGTTTACGATCCTGCATGTTGCGGGCCTTTATCTCATTACATGGTGCATTCAGCGGGCGGAGTTTGGCGTCTCGTGCTCTATTTGAGCCGGAGAAACATGAAGCATAGATAGGCCAACGCTAGAGAACTTTCCCGAAGTGGCATATATTGCAAAGAATATCCTCCACCGCGTTCTTCATCAGGTTGACATTGCGCTTCTGTCATATGCTGTATAGGATTACCGGTATATGATCACTCCGGCGGAGCGCATTTCCTCCGACACCGTGTAGCAATATTATAGGGTCCTCAGGTTGAAGTAAAGTGAGCAATCACAACGTCAGACTGGAATAGATGCGCCGGGTTTAAATTGCGGAGTTTGATGAATTGACTTCGAGGACTGTTTTTATAATTTCTCCACCGTCAGCCAATCCTCGACAATACACGACGCGACGGGATCGCCCACGCCATCGCCAACATGTCGCAACAATCAGGAGCAGAGCCCTTCCCAGCGCTCAGTCCGAATGCACCATCAACGACAACACAACGGGTCACGCGAGCCAATGGCGCGCCCAAATTCCGGCGCAAGTCCAGTTCCCTCGGAGGAGATCCAAGAGGAGATACGGGTGCCATGGCGTTCGCGACAATGGCATCGACACCGGAGGGCAAGGAGCACGGCGCAGTGAGTGTCCCGTATGAGCATGATAGAGGACGACAAGGTCTGACGCGAAGCAGTCAAAACCACATTCGAAGAGGAAGAAGGCACGCAGCTTCTTCAGACGCTTCGTCCGCTCCTCGCTGAAGCACACCTGGCTCGTACCTTTGGTCATTATTCTCACGGTCCTCGCCGCCTACGCCGTCAATCCTGGTCCGCAGAACCCGCTGCACGCCTGCCTATTCCTATCGTACCCTCAGCCGCGATCGGCTGACGCTGCACCGGATACGCCGATCATGTACGGCAAGGGTGTCAAGGACTTTCAGTTTGTGGCATTCTACGTCGTCTTCTTCACCTTCACCAGAGAGTTCTTGATGCAGAGGGTCATCCGACCGTTGGCGATCCACTGGGGAATTGAGAAAAGAGCCAAGCAGAGCCGGTTCATGGAACAGTTCTACACTGCGGTCTACTTTGGCATTTTCGGGCCGTTTGGACTGTATGTCATGAGCCAGACGCCGGTGTGGTACTTCAATACGATTGGTATGGTCGAGGGTTTCCCGCACAAGACTAACGTGGCGGCGTTCAAGGCGTACTATCTTCTGCAGGGCAGCTACTGGGCGCAGCAGGGAATTGTGCTATTACTGCTGCTTGAGAAGCCGAGGAAGGATTTCAAAGAGCTGGTTTTGCATCATGTGGTCACGTTGTCGCTCATCTGGTCAAGTTATAGATTCCATTTCACCTACATGGGTATTGCGGTCTACATTACCCACGACATTTCGGACTTTTTCCTGGCGGTGAGTGGAGATGGCGGACACGGAGAATTATGCCAGTATCATGGGACAGACACTGACAGTTGGCAGACATCCAAGGTATTGAACTACCTCGACAGCCCGATCGTGGCGCCGTACTTTGCCATGTTTATCGGAGTATGGGTCTATCTCCGGCACTACATCAACCTGCGCATTCTCTGGTGTGTCTGCACGACATTTGCGACCGTCGGACCGTTCGAGCTCAACTGGGAGACGGAACAGTACAAGTGCTGGATTGCTCAGGCGATTGCCTTTACATTACTGGCCTCGCTCCAAGCAGTCAATCTGTTCTGGCTTTTCCTGATTCTGAGAATCGCATGGAGAATCCTGGCGAGCAGCGTCATCGCCGACGAAAGATCCGATGACGAGGACGACGAGAATGCATCAGAAGACGAGCAGAGGGAGAAGGTGCTGGAAAGTCGAGACAAGCAAACACCAGCAGTACTGCTGAATGGTGCGCCCGTCGAGGATGATGACCACGACATGATTGCTATTGCAGCGGAACCAGAGAAGGAGCTGGCCACAAGGCGGAGCCCACGGCGGAGGGGATAGATCAAATCGCCGGCTGTGTCAGACTCGTGGAACGACTCGTCCCCCGTCATGAAGCGGCAGGCTGCATCATGCGTTACGCCAGAGTGTAGTCTTATACTTGTACATGAGCTGTCTTAGCGAGAACAAATAGTAATATTACCTTGATGGCATGTACAGCAAGCTGGTTCCCTCAAGTGTACGATATTGCGTTTGTGCAACGCTGCGGTCCGAGCATAATGACATGATGTGGTCGAGACGGCCTTTCGGCAATTGAGAGATGTGACGGTCATCTTGGAAGGACAGCCCTAGGATGTCTGCGGTCCGTGACGGAACAAAGAAATTGGGAGGTGCATACCGTCACATGTGACAGACCAATTAGCTTTCGGCCCTGAAGATTCAGCGCGTTTCACATCCCGCCGGTCGACCCCTTCCCAAACGGGCAGGATATCAAACCTTCAAACACCAGACTCGATACAGGTCGATCCGTTCAACTTGTGGTCTTCAGATGCTTCTTTTTGTGCTGCGTTCTGCTTTCTCTTCTTCTGTCCGGTACAGATCCACGGTCTAGTGAAAGAATACACGACGATCTTCACGCTCGGTCTTCAATTTCTCGTCAACAGTGTCGTTGAACCTCGGCGGCGTGCTAGTCACCTCTGCTGATCACTACACTCGTCTGACACCTTGACAACGAAACACAATCCGTCTCTACAATTCTGAAGATCCTCATACTTGACGCTGGCTCGTCCATTCGGCTTGGCTTCTCCTTTGATCTTCTTCTATCGAGAACCCCTTCCGTCGTTCTCTTTTTACCGACAAAACCATTGTTCACCTCCTTGTCACGGCACAGTACTCGAACATTCCTTCCTTGCTTCATTTGCCCGCCGCGTTTCAAGTCTTCGAGCCAAACCAGGAACAAACCACTCACGCTCCTTCCCTTGCAGACCTGGCGTTTGCTACCATCCATCTATCCATCTCAATCACGCGGCATCACTTGCTCCCTTACTTGCATACCCGTGGACGACGTGCTTTCCCCTCACGCCTCACTTTGATCGGCTCTGACCCGGTATTAATTCGGTATCGATTCCTTCTCGAGCTTCTTTCTTGTCGGACGATACTCATTCTCATTACAACAACAACATCGCGTCGGAATACAACGACCAATTTCATACATCGTCACAACCATCGGTGTTACGCGAGAATAGATTGGACGAGCTGCAAGTGCCCAGACCACCAACTCGACCCTCTTCTCCAGATACAACATATACAACTCAATCAACACGACACAACAATCATCATCAACCTTCCACAATGCTTCTACCCACTTACGCATCGGTTCAATCCCTCCTCATCGCCTCTCTGGCCCTCGAAAAGGCTCTCGCCGTGTCGTTGAACGACTTCACTCCTCGCGTCTCCAACCTTCCATCACCTTGCGAGTCTATTTACACAAGCCAGATCAATGGCTGCCAGCCCTCTGACTTCGGATCAAGTGGCTGTTCGCAGTCATGTATCTCTGCTTTCAACAATCTGCAGCACGCTGTGTCGTCAGCATGTCAAGGAGTGACGGGACAAAACGTGTTGGTGGCTTTCATGGAAGGATCAGGCACAAAGGACCTATGTCCAAACGCAGCAAGCATGCCTGAGAGCTCGCCTGCTCCAGTACCCGCTGCACCCATCACAACCACATCTGCACCAGAGTCTACCGTGGCTCGGTCTACTCAACAGGCAACATCCGTCCAGACGAGTCCAACTACGGCCGCTGCTCCAACGACCACACCTGCGGCCCCTATTATCATCGTGTCCTCTACTTCGACAGCCTCAGCCGTCGAGTCATCGTCAGCTTCCTCAACACCACGAGCTACAACCATTGTTTCGACCGCCACCGTGATGCCCTCACAGGACGCTCCAACCATGACCGCAACTGACGTTGCCCCTTCGACACTCATTTTCGCTACATCGGCGCCACCGACCCCTTCTGCACCTCTTAGCACTTCGACAATCTCCGATGTTCCAGCTCAGGCGACGTCGGGTGGTGAAGGAAGTCCCTTCGATGCTTACTCTGGTAGGAAGAGTAGTGCCGCGCCTACCGGAAAGGCGGGTCTTTGGACGGTCCTGATCTCAGTCGTGGTGGCTTTGACAAAGCTTGTATGATCACACTTGCTCGGGCACTCCCATCAAGAATGCACGGGTCTTTATCGGCCTCTTATCGTTGGAATTACATCAAGGATTGATGCAGAAAGCGGTATACCCAAATAGTACTTTATGAAAACTTCCTTTCATCAACGATTGTTCAATTTCTATGTGACTCGACGCGACATAATTGTCGACTTATCCGAAGTCACTGAACTCGTCAATGATAGATGCTTTGCGCTCGATGCGTTGAAGTTACGCTCAGACCATGGAGAAGAGGTATACTGAGTACGGAAAATGCGCAAACAAACATGACAGCAGATATGCTACGCAACTGTCGAGAAGCCTTCATAAACACAGGAGCAATTCCCGATCGTGCAGTATGTGGCTGTCGGTGAATCGTACAAGTGAAGTGAACTATATTGACCTCACGTGTTAAGTCTTGGCATCAACCGCAAATTTCCAAAGCTTCAATACCGCAAGGAATGTCCATACCATCGACCAACGATATCAACAACAATGCCGCCGACAATGCCTTCCGCTAGGGCACTAGCCCACACATCCGCCGCATGGTACCTCCAACCCTTCTTCCAGCGCGCGCAACAGTGCCAAACCCGCTCCGCTTCGATCCTCTCCAACCTCTCCGACAACCCTGGCGCATACAACAAGCGCATCAGACGAGGTCGTGGTCCGTCTTCAGGCAAGGGCAAGACATCTGGTCGAGGTCACAAGGGACAGAAACAGCACGGTAGTGTACCTGTCGGCTTCAACGGAGGACAGACACCAGATATCGTAGTGCGAGGAGAGCGAGGATCCGAGAATGAGTACGTCCACCAGTGCTCTTTAGCACTTTAAAGCCCAAAAGAAGGCACAGAAGACAGTCAACTAACACCTTTCAGTTTCTCCTCCGAAATGTCGCCCCTGAACCTCAACACTCTACAATCTTTCATCGACACAGGCCGCATCGACCCCTCGCGCCCCATCACGATCAAAGAACTACATTCCGCCAACGTCGTGCACGGCATCAAAGATGGCATCAAGCTGCTCTCCCGCGGCGCCAGCACGCTCACCACACCAATCCACATCGTCGTATCGCGAGCCTCAGCGTCCGCGATCGCAGCCGTCGAAGCCGCCGGCGGCACCGTCACGACGCGCTACTACACGCGCCCGGCGATCGAGCGCGTGCTCAAAGGCCACAGCCACCCGTTCAAGAGCCTGCAGAGCCGGGTCTTTGCGTTCGAAAACAACAACAACACCCTCGAGGAAGAAGTGCAAGACAAGGCCGGCGATGGCGATGTGCAGGTGTCGCCGCTCGGCGCGCTGGCGAAGCAGGGGTTCAGGTACAGACTCCCGGATCCGACGTCCAGGAAGGATCTCGAGTATTATCGCGACCCCGCGCATAGAGGCTACTTGGCCTATACGGTTGCTGAGGGCCAGGGACCTAGTTTGTTCTTCAGAACGCCTAGCCCGGATAAAGTTGATCCGAAGAAGGAGGCGGCGAGGAAGGGTGTTAGGGCGTCTGAGAACAGGGTGTGGTAGAGCTGGGTTTTGGGAGTGGAGTTTTTTTTTTCGCGCGGTTTGGAGGGGGAGCGATCAGTGGACTGATGGGAAGATGGCCGCCAAGTTGCTTGAGCGCTGCGGTGAGGACAGCAAGTCCGTAAGCTCATCGGTATCTGCCATATCTACGCGTATGCTCGTCTAGATTTACGAAATGCGATCTTCACCATAGTGGTCTTGTTTTTGTCTGTACACAGTGCGGCGTTTTGACACGATATACTGCCTCAAAGAGTATATTCAGGGTGTCGGTTCATACATACAACCAGTCTGATTCCTTATACTGATGATCAAAGACATACGCAACAAGACAGCGAAGGGGGGTTGTAATCTTCCTAGTGGTATTCATATGCCTCGGTGGATTTATGATACATCAGTCACGTAGCTCGCAATTACTTGTTCCTGCCTATTTCCTCCCTCTTCATGATTCGCTGCCTGACTTTTGAAAAACGACTATCGCTCCCGTTCTGCATGTCCAGTATGCTTGTGCAAATCTATCGAAATCTGGCCTCCGCTATGCCTGATATGATCATCTCTCCGTGCACTCCGGTATCAAAAGAAAAGAAAAGTTCTTCAAATCTTCAAGGCTCGCTGCCTGACTCTAGAAAATGACCTTCGCTCCACGTTTTGCATGTTCGGCATGCTTGTGCGAATCTCTCGAACCCTGGCCTCCGCTATGCCTGACATGAATCATCTTCCCGTGCTCTCAGAACACGAAAGAGCAACAAAGAAAAGGTGTGATGTGCTGCCTGACTCTCGAAAATGACCATGACCCCCGTTCTGCGTGTCTAGCGTACACATGCAATCCTCTTGATCCTTGACCCTGCTTTATCTGATATGATCCCCCTCTCCGTGCTGTCCGATGTGAAACGAAGAAAAGAAGACAATTTTGTTCCGTAGATCGTTCTCGTACAGATTCTGAGTACCCGCGGGAAAGCCATCAGTAAGCTGTGATTATATGTGATGTAGCGCTATGAGGAGCATATGTTTCGTTGAGCCAACATTGCCGGTTGATGGCCAGACATGGGCTGGTTGGGTGAGAGTCGTTGCTGGCAGTACTGGGTATGCCGGGCGTCTTGTGGTAGTGCGCGGACTACAGCTGACCTCCTTCTACTGTCTAGCTCTCGCTGCTGGAAGCGGTGTTCTCGACCAGATGAAGTCTCGACATGGCAGTCGCTGCGGAGTTGTTGTTGTCATCGGATTCGCTAGCTGTGGTGCGTGGTGCATTGTTTGTAGCAGTCTGGGTCTTGCAGTATTGGATGATCTCCGGGAAGGTCATTGGTCCAAGTTTCGCAGGGCTCAGTCCCTTGATATCGACTTTCTTGCCTGCAAGAAGTGGTTCGACGAAGACTTCAGCCAGTCCGTCGCTGATTTCTCGGAGTTCAGGCACCTCTCGAACAATTTCTTCGATGAGAGCTATGGTTACGGCTTTGTCCCATGCTCGGAATCTGGTCAACATGGTCAGCGAATGAGTTTGGATCTGCTGCGGGACAGAGAAGAGTTACATCGTTTGAGTTTTGCTTGGGAAAAGTGCAAATATGCCCATCCCAAAGGCTTTCTTCATCGCCAGAGCGAGTTTTGCATGGAAGATCTCGTGCCTGAACTCGTTTCTTTTCTCAGCAGCAAGCTGCTCGCGTAATATGTCAATTTCCTCCTGTGATTTGTGTCCGAGTGATATGCCTTTTCTGCGTAAGAGCACCCAGTCCGGCGCAGCGGCCTTCAAATTATAACCTATTCCCACCCTGAGGCCAAACTTTGTCATTCGTGCTCGCAACGCTTCATCTTTATCCACAGTGAGCTTGTGGATGAATGAGTCGTATTTTTGCCTGAGGTCTGCAAGGTGCAGATGGCTTAGGCAAGTGGACACAGCAGAGCACTTGTCTGTAGCATCGTATCGTCGATAGGCCTCCAGCACATCGTCAAGCGGGTCTGCAGAGCTCGTGGGGATAGGGCTTCCATTGAAAGAGCTCGCCTCGGAGTTGAGTAGCACCAGCTGACTCTTGCCATCGTCTGAAAAGACTTGGGTGAACCAGAACAGGAACTGTGTTTGAAATTCTTTTTTTCTGCTCCCCTTGAGAAGGTTCTTTGCTGTTAGTCTTTCCGAGATTTCATCGTACAAATGCTCCAGACGTGGAAGTCCAGACACCAGGTTACTTCTACCGATGCGTGACCGAATGTTCCCTGCCCAGATGTGCATGTTGACTTCCTGCCTGCCTCGTCCTAAGATGCGGATAGCTAGACTGATGTCGAATGCACTCACCGTGATTATGTCCTCCCGTTGCCAGTCAATAAAGACTGCACTGTTGTGAGAACCTTCGTGAAATTATGCGATTTCGCAGGCACAAGGGTATTAAAGAAAGACCTGAAACTCCTTAAATCTTGAGCCAACTTCTGACAGCAACATATTGAGTAGCTATTAAATTTAATGCATAAAAGACTAAAAGATCCTATCGCAATGGATGGTAAAATGACTAGTAGTTGAATCTACATATGATTCCCCGGATTTTAACCGATGTGATATAGTCTTGGTCACGTGCTGACCGACATGCAACATCGCTTCAACAAGGGGTTCACTACGTTATCTACAACGACAGGTGGTTGAGTAATAACCGATTGTGGTTATACGTTGCGTCGAACTCGAGCATTACTAAGCGTCACTTCTTTTGATACCCGCGCAGCAGGATGGCATTGTAGCTTCTCACAAAATAGTTGGGTGATTGATTACTGTTAAAGATGAGTTCATTAAGCAAATTGATTGATTAAGAGAGTAAGTATCTATAGCTATAAGAGCTTAATAATATAGAGCCTAAGGTTACTCTACTGGCAAAGTTAGTCATTACTTCTAATATCCATCACTCCCCTTAAAGCTATACTAGCTATACCTATTATACTACTTAATGCTAAAGGTGATGGCTTAATCTATTAGCTCACCCTTAACCTTCTTCTTAGTCTTAATCTTCTTAGAGTTAGTAGTAGTAGGCTTATCGTCATAATTATTAGAGTTATCAGCCTTACGCTTAATAGTCTTAGGCTTAGTATTAGTATAGCGATTATTAGCTCTATTAGCCTTATTAACTAGCTTAGTAACCTTATTACTAAATTAGTTCTTAACGTGCTTAGTAAAGATATCGTTAAACATATGAGCCTTATCGTTAGTATGCTTCTTAGAGACATTGGCTATAGCTTCTATGTTAGTGTCCTATAAGGTCTTCTAAAGGATAGTAAGGTCCTTAAATGTAATAACATCCTTATAGAGGTAGGCGAGACCTTTACTAGTAGGTTTATTACCTAAGGCCATAGCCTTAAAGTTGTCTTTAATTAAGCCTTTATATAGTCTAATCTAAATAAAGTCATTAACTTAGCCTGACATGTGTAAGGACGCTCTAGTATCGAATACCTATAGGGTAGTCGATAGGTTCATTAAGCTTATTATATAGAGGGATAGGTTAGTGAATAGTGCGTATACTATGGTTAATAGTTCTATATTAGTTAATGTACATATATATAGTTAGATAGCGGCTACGAAGGCAACATTGTCTTCGTCTAAGTCACTAGAGTCATCGACCTCCTTTATAGCGTTTGCTAATAACTTAGTCTTAACTAGTTTCTTATCCTTATCCTTTTCCTTTTCTTTTATAAGATAGAAGTAATTCTAGTATATATAGTTATTATATTTATAGTTTTATTTCTTATAATAGGTATATTCCTTTATTAATAAGTTAATTAATTAGTTCTCTAATTAGGGTTTCGCTTAATCATTTCTAGTGTTAGGCTTCTTCTTATGCTTATCTCTATTAGTTACTATCTAGTATGTAGTAGAGTTATTACTAAGCTAATGCTTTTTATATATATTAAGCATCTTAGGTTCGATTTATGTAAAGGTAGTAACATTACTAGTAGATAGGTTATTAATGATTATATCTATCGTGTCTAGTAAGGTAGTTAAGAAGAAGGATCCCTTACACTTATCGCTCTTAAACACTAGTCTTATTAATCTAGCAACGCTATAGGTAGATAAGGCATATTAGCCTTATATCTTTACCTATTAGTTATAAAATTCATCTATATGCTTAACGAGGTTATCGCTATCTTAGTACTATATTATGGTAATAGCTTTAAAGAGGTAGATAGTAGAGTTACTAGTGTCTCGATCGTACTAGTTCTTAAGTAGTGTCTAGCTATTTGCTACACTACCTAATGTAGCTATCGAGTACTAATAGTTAGAGTGTACTAATAAGCTTATTATGAGCTATACTTCGTTATCGCCTCTAATCCATTATACAACTTTAGCATTAGTGCGTTTATCGCCTTAAGGTTAAGGCTTATCACTATTAATAATAGTCTTAAGGTTTTAGTGTTAAAAGGCTAT